>ERZ795055.163-NODE-163-length-81880-cov-15.885585_pt1 | contig 81880 bp, 70 predicted proteins | sample MGYA00375139_ERZ795055 | MGnify/ENA primary metagenome ERZ795055 (study PRJEB30184, sample SAMN05720283) | anaerobic digester metagenome | isolation source: active sludge of municipal wastewater-treating anaerobic digesters | place: USA | collected 2015-01-23 ... | reverse complement strand
CGTTCGGCTTCTATTTCGCCGGCGGCTATTTCTGTCGCCATCCGGAAGTTGATCGAATCATCGCCCGCACCCGGGGAAGCGCATGAGATCATACACCGTCACCCTTGCGTTCGAGGACTACCACAGCCATCGGCAGGTGGCCCTGGTCCTGCGGGGTGATTACTTTGTCGCGGAACGGGTAATCCGGGCCCCCAACCGCCAGACGGCCGTGCGCCTGGCGCTGCAGTGGTTTGCCAAATACTTTAAACACCACGCCGGGCCGCCGGAAAAGGTTCTCACTGTGGACGACCCCGCCGGGGAAGCAGCCTACCGTCCGGGCTTCAACGGCGACGATCTCCGGAACCTGTTTCTTCCGCCGGATGTCCGGGCACGGCTGCTCGCCGAAGCCCGGGGCGAGCTGGTTCATGACGCGGCGTCGGGCCGGCTCCGGTACCGGGACGGCGCGGCCTGCCAGCCGCCACCGGAAGCGCGCGGCCAGGTTCGGGTCATCGCCCCCTGCGTCTGCCAGAATGAGCGGGGAACGCTGTTCTACCGCATTACCGAGCAAACCCAGGCCTCCCGCTCGGGCCAGTTATTGCGCAAGCGCAAGACCCGGCTGATCCGGCTGACGGCCCGGACTTTGGCCGAAGCGGCCAAAGAGATTGAAGACCGCCGGCTGCATGAACTCCACCAGGCGCGCCGCGCGAGCCGGCAACGCTCCCTGGCCGTGCTCCAGAAGCTGGCCGCGGCCCTCGGGCCCGGCCCCGCAACCGCCGCCGCTCCCGGCGCGGGCGATTCCCCGCCGCTGCCGTTCCCCGCGGTACCCCCTCGGCGCGGCCCGGATTCCCAGCCCCCGCCGCCGAATAACAGCCCGTCCCCCGCCGCGGCGGCGTCGCCGCCGGACAAGCCGGGCGTCCTCATTCCGCTCATCCGCCCGCTGGACCCGGATCAGACGCCCTCCGCGCCCGAGCCCACCGCGGCGCGGCGTTAGTTCCCCGGCCGCGGCGGAGGGGATTGCCCGGCGGCGAGAGGCGGAAAGCGGGGCTGCATTTTAGGGGTGTCTTTTTTCTTCCGTTTGTGGCAGCATCCGGGCGATGGAAGTCATTATACAACCGAATAAGGAAGCCGCCGCCGCCCTGGTCGCCCGCATTGTCGCCCACGAACTGCGCGCCAACCCGCACCTGGTTCTGGGGCTGGCCACCGGCCAGACGATGGAATGCCTCTACCGCCACCTGGTGCGCCTGCACCAAACCGAGAACCTGGATTTCTCCCTCTGCCGCACCTTTAACCTGGACGAGTATGTGGGGCTGTTCCCGGCGGACCCGAATTCCTACCGCTACTACATGAATCATCACCTCTTCCGCCATGTGAACGTGGATATTCGGAACACCCATCTGCCCAACGGCCTCGCCACCAACCTCAACGAGGAATGTCTCCGCTATGAGGCGACGATCAAGGGATTCGGCGGCATTGACCTGCAGATCCTGGGCATCGGCAAAGCCGGGCACATCGGCTTCAACGAGCCCCTGTCCGCGCTCCATTCCCGCACCCGCGTCAAGGCCCTCACCCCCACCACGCTCAAACAAAACGCCGGGGCCTTCGGCGGCGAGGATAAGATGCCCCGGCGCGCCATCACCATGGGCGTCGGCACCATCCTCGAATGCCACCGCTGCGTCCTCCTGGCCACGGGCGACAGCAAGGCCCGGGTCATCGCCCAGGCCGTCGAAGGCCCGATCACCAGCATGATTTCCGCCACCGCCCTCCAGTTGCATCCCCGCGCCACCGTGGTGGTGGATGAGGAAGCCGCCAGCGAGCTCCGCGAAAAGGATTACTACCGCTGGATTTTCGACAACGAACCCGAGTGGGAGCACCTGCGCTGAGGCGCCGCGCCGCCCGCCCGCGGGCGCCCGGACCGGTCACGCCGGCCCCGGCGGCGTGTGCCGCACCAGGAGCGGGATGCTCGCCTGCGGCCGTCCGTCCAGGGCGATGTCAATGGCATACAACCCGGGGTGGTCGAACTTCAACTGCTGAATGTTCACGATGAAGTTGCGCGTGCCAAAATGCATATCGTCCGGGAGCGTCACCTCCACCGGGATGGGCGGAAACTGCGCGATGGAGCGGCCGTCGGCGTCCACGAAGTTCACCTGCAACTGGTGCCGCCCCTCGTCCGCGCTGGCAAACGTCACCCGCAGCGCAATCGAGCATTGCGGATGAACCGCCGGGAGCTGCTGCGTGTAGATCGTATCAAACGCCCCCAGCAAATTGAGCTTGCCGTTGTCATCCGTCGCCGCATCGCACAAAACCGCCACTTGAATATTCATCCGGCCCCGATTAAAGCGCACCCCGGCCGCCGGGGCACGCTTTAAATCCGCCGGCGGAGCCTCCACGGCCGCCGCCGCCTCAAACCCCGCCGCCCGGGCGCGCGGCCAGAAACGCCTTCAACTCCGCCGCGGTTTTGCCGCCGAACCCGGGCACCTCCGCAATCTGCTCGACGCTCGCCCGCCGGAGGCGCTGCACGGAGCCGAACTTCTTTAGCAAGGCCGCCTTGCGCCGCTGGCCGATGTGGGGAAACTCATCCAGAAGGCTCTCCGAAATCTTGCGCAGCCGCAGTTGCGCATTGTAGGTGTTGGCGAAACGGTGCGACTCGTCCCGCACGCGCTGCAAAAGCTTCAGCGCGCCGCTTTCCGGCGGCAGCCGGAGCGGCGCGGGCCGGCCGGCCCGGTAAATCTCCTCGAACTCCTTGGCCAGCCCGATCAGCGGAATGTGCCCCAGCCCCAGCTTCTCCAGCTCCGCCCGCGCCGCGCTCAACTGCCCTTTGCCGCCATCAATGAGAATGAGATCCGGGAGCGCGGCGGCGGCGGGGGCGGCGCGGGCCGCGGGCGGCGGGCCGCCGGGGCGGGCGGCGGGCGGGGCGCCGGCGGACAGCCCCTTCAGCACCCGCGTGTAGCGTCGGCGCACCACCTCGGCCACCGAGGCGAAATCATCCTGCCCGGCCACGGTCTTGATCTGGAAACGCCGGTAGTTGGCCCGGTCCGGGCGGCCGTGGCGGAAGCTGACCAGCGCCGCCACCTTAAAGGTGCCGCTGATGTTGGAAATATCAAACCCCTCGATGCGCGGCGGCGGCGCGGGCAAGCCGAGCACCCGCGCCAGCTCGGCCAGGTCCTTCTCCGGATCCAGCGCGCGCGGCAGGCGGTAAGGCACGCGCGGGAAGCGGCTCAGCTTCCGGGTCGTGCTCTGCAAATCCGACAGCAGGTCCCGCAACCGGGCCGCCCGCTCGTATTCCTGCGCCGCCGCCGCCGCCCGCATCTCCGCCGCCAGTTGCTCCTGCATCTCCGCGCACTGGCCCTCGAGGAACTCGCACGCCGCCCGCACCTGCGCCCGGTATTCCGCGGACGACACATTGCCGATGCACGGCGCGGTGCAGTAGCGCAGGTGGGCGTAGAGGCAATGCCGGTAATCCCGCGCGGTGGGGGTGAGCGGGCGGCAGCCGCGCAGGTGATACCGCCGCCGCACCAGCGCCAGCGTGGTGCGCAGCGCGCTCGAGTTCGGGAACGGCCCAAAATAGCGCGCGCCGTCGTCCTGCTTCAGGCGCGTCAGCGTAAACCGCGGGATCGGGTCGTTCAGGTTGACCTTGAGCATCAGGAACTGCTTGTCGTCGCGGAAACTGACGTTGTAGCGCGGGTGAAACTCCTTGATGAGCTTGCCCTCCAGCAGCACCGCCTCCGGATCGCTGCGCACCACGTGCACATCGAAATCGTGAATCGCCTCGACCAGCGCCTTGAACTTCAAATCCCATCCCCGCCGCCGCGCGGGCTGGAAATACTGGCTCACCCGCTTGCGCAAATCCCGCGCCTTGCCCACATAGATGACCGTCCCGAAGCGGTCCCGCATCAGGTAAATGCCCGGCTGGTGGGGCAATGTCCCGAGCTTCTTCCGTATCTGGTCGGTGGCGTTCATGCCGCCAACAGCTTACAACCCGCCGCCCCCGCGCGCGACTCCCAATCGCGCCGCCCGCCGCATTTTCCGTTTCCCATTCCCCCGCCTTCCGCTATCCTGGCCGGCATGACACTGCTGCAACGCGCAATTCAGGATTCCCTCGCCGTCACCCGCGCCCTGGGCGCGCTGGCCAAACCCCTCGACCGGGCGGTGGCCCTGGTGGTGGACTGCCTGTCCCGCGGGCATAAACTGCTGCTGTGCGGCAATGGCGGCAGCGCCACCGACGCCTCCCACGTGGCCACCGAGTTCCTCTGCCGCTTCCGCGAGGACCGCCGCCCCTACCCCGCCCTCTCGCTCACCGTCAACGGCGAGTTCATGACCGCCGTCTGCAACGACTACCACGCCGACGAAATCTTCGCCCGCCAGGTCTGGGGCCTCGGCCAAAAGGGCGACCTCCTCATCGCCTTCACCACCAGCGGCAAATCCCGCAACATCCTGCGCGCGCTCGAAGAGGCCAACCGCAAGAAGATGAAGAGCATCTGCTTCCTGGGCCGCGACGGCGGCTTCACCAAAGGCGTCGCCACGCTCGACCTGCTGGCCCCCGGCGACAATACCGCCCGCATCCAGGAAGCCCACACCCTCCTCTTCCACGTCCTCTGCGAGGCCGCCGACCAGAAGCTCCCCAAGTAGGCCCCGCGCCCGGGAGCGAAACCCCGCCGCCCGGAAGCGGACCCCGGCGCCACGGCCGGGAGTCCGCCCGCCCGGCGCCCCGCGAAACCGGAAGCGCGCGCCCACCCCGCAAGCCCGACGCAAAGGCGGGCGCGCAAATCACCCACCCGGACGGGTTTCCGGAATTAGTGGAACCGGGCCGGGAACTGCTTGGCGATGCCTTCGGTCAGAATATCTGCCAGGTGCAGCATGTGACGCAGGGCTTCTTCAAAACCGCCGAACGACTGGTTGTAATCGCCCTTCAGAATGCTGACCGAATAGGCAATGGTGTGCGTAATGTGCATCTCCAGGGCGCCCTCGGTTTCCTTGGCCGTCCAGTTTTTAGGGTTGGCGGTGGCCAGGAAACTTCCAATCTCCTTGGCGTTGGCGTACCAGTTCTTCACCGCTTTATCCAGCTCGGCCTTGTTATCCTCCTTGGCCGCTTTCAGGACCGGCACGGCCAACTGGATATGCTCCGTTAGCAGCTTGGCCAGTTGGTCGCCGGCGGCTTTCCCGTAGTAAGGCACAATGGCCGCGCCAATGTCTTTTTGGTTTTGCAGCAGGCGATCCAGCTTCGCCCCCAGCCCTTTGGGATCGTTATAGTAGGCATCCACGGTAATCAGCGTCCAATACATGTGGGCGCTCCAAAGCTCTCTCATGGCGCTGTTCAAGGCCTGCACTTTGGGCTGGCGCAGCAGCTTTACCAGGTCTGCGGAGGGGGCATTATTTGTCATCCCCCCGCCATGGTTCATGGGTTGTGCGTTTACGCCGGCAACGGCGCTCGCGAATACAAGGATTGCGATAAGTGTTTTTTTCATGCTTTCAACTATACGTGTTTATTACCTGTTTAGGACGTCTTGCCTCTATTATAAATAATACTATGCACAGTCTCCCCCCGGCAGTCAACTTTTTTTAAGGGGCGAAGGAGGGGGGGGCCACGGAATCCAGCGGTTTGGCCGGGGACAGCCAACCTGGGGGCCGGAATGAAAGCGCCCATCAATCCAAAGCAGCGGCCGCCCCTGAGAGCAACGCTGCCCTGCGGGCGTGCCCGGTGGGCGCGAGATTGCCAAAACCGCCCGCCTTGCCACCTCCTTAACCCAAACGCGGAACGGGGGGCCGGGTGTTGTCGCGCGCCCTGGTTTTTGGGCGGGATGGGGTCAAAGCTGGCGGGGAGATTCCCCCTCCCGGGCGGAGGTTGCCGAAAGGCGGCTGCTTGCGTTGCCCTCATCTTGGGCGGAGTATTCGACTGATTGGGGTGAGTTTGGTTGGAAGTTTAGCCTCAGGCTATTCGCGCAGGGGGAGTGATTGGCGGGATTGGTTCGGGAACGTGTTCAGGGGCGTTGGTTTTATCGTTCAGGAACCGAGGAGGGTGCGGTTGTGGGTTGACGGTGGTTAAGCGCTTCGGAGAGGGGGTCTTGCCGCACAGCAACGGCTTTGGGTTTAGAAAAATCTTTTCGCCCTCCTCTACCGAAACCCAGGCGCCGATAACAAACGACCCGGAGTCCCCCGCCGGAATCAGCCCGTGAGTGCCTTGAGGAAGAAGTTGCGCTGCTTTTCGCTGATCGGCAGGCGAAGGCGTTCCATCACCAGCAGCATGTCCTCCCAAACCCGGCGTTTCTCGTCCAGCGACGTTTTGCGCAGCAGGTAAGCCGGATGGTAGGTGGGCATCAGCGGCGTGCCGCGATACGTATGCCACTGGCCGCGGATTCGGGTGATGCCGGCTGTCCGGCCCAGCAACCCCTCGACCGCGGTCGCCCCCAGCGCGACGATGACCTCCGGCCGGATGATATCAATTTGCTCGTGCAAATAGGGAAGGCAGGTCTGCATCTCCTCCGGGGTGGGCTTGCGATTGCCGGAAGCCTGGCCGGGCGTGTCCGGGCGGCACTTGAGAATATTCCCGATATAGACCGCCTCCCGGGTCAGCCCCATTGTGCGGATGATCTTGGTAAGCAACTCACCCGCCCGCCCAACGAACGGCTCGCCCTGGGCATCTTCATCGGCGCCCGGCGCTTCGCCGACGAACATGAGCCGGGCGTCCAGGGCACCCACGCCAAAAACCACGTTCCGGCGCGCCGCCGCCAGCCGGGGACACTTCACGCAAGCCAGCACGCGCTGGCGCAACCCGGCCATAGCCGCCGCCCGGGCTTCCAAACTCAACGGCGGCGAGGCCGCCAGGGGCGGCGGCGGGGCCGCCGGAGCCGTGGGAAGCGCCGGAGTTGCCGACGGGAACGGGGACGGCACGGATCGGGCCGGGCCGGCGGGAACGGCAACCGGCGGCGGTTCGCGCAGCCGCGCCAGGGTCTCCGGCGCGACCGGGATAAAGCGAACCCCGCGCTCCTGCAGCGCTTCCACATGCTGAATGATCGCGTCTAGCGCCTGATAATACGCCGTGGACATCCCGGCAAATCTAGCCCGAAGGCCGCCCCGGCACGAGGGATTTATTTGAGGCATCCCCAACCGTCTGAAACCCGCTTGACAAGCACGGGAACAGCGATTATATTTCGCCTTGGCGGATAACAACTGATTGTAGCAGGTGCCCGGCGCCAAGACTGGGCCGGGCGGAAATAGTATGAAAACGTCCACGCAGGGCGGCCCTCCATTGGCTACAGGAGGGGTGCGCCCTGCTCACTGGCGGCGAGGGCAAAACCAAAAATCCGCCCGCCCACGCCTCCGTCCATGAACAACCTGAAACCAAACCTCCCATGAAAACAAAACTCCCCTCCCCCGCCCGCGGGGCCTGCGGCACCCGGGCATTCCGCGCCGGCCTCGCCGGCGCATTCCTGATCCTGGCTGTGGCGGCTTCCCTGCCCGCGGCAACGGTGAAACTGCAGCCGGGAATTAATGGCTACGCCGGTGCGGCCGATGCCTGGCTGGACGAGAGCCACAAGTCGGACAACTACGGCGGCTGCTCTTATCTCCGCGTCCAATACAACAGCGGCATGAGTGATTGCACGCTGGTCCAATTCACCCTGCCGTCGCTCAGCTTCCAGAGCCTGACCCGCGCCACACTGGGGCTTTATTACTATAACGACTACAGCATGCAAAAGGATAACGCCCTTGGCATCACCCCTTACCGCATTATCAGCGGCATGTCCTGGTATGAAAACATCTACAACGGCACCTCCGGCCACGGAGTCAACTGGAGGTACCGCGACGACCTGCAGACCCAGCCGTGGACCCTCCAAAATGGGGCCTGGAACGACAAGGTGGACGACGGCAATCCCCCGCGCAAAATCAAGCGGGCGGACGGCACCCCGCCGGATGCCATTGCGCCGCCAGCCTGGGTCACCTGGGAAGTCCAGCGTTCCGTCGCCCAATGGTACGGCGGCCAGCAAAATAACGGCCTGGTGCTGTATCAATCCAGCTTCGAGGGGCCGGGCTCCATCGTCGCCGGGCTGTTTCATGCGCGGGAAAACGGCCTTCCCAGCTACAGTCCCTACTCGAGATCGCCTACGCGGGGGCGAACCTTTACTGGAGTGGCGCCGCCTCCGCGATCTGGGATAACGTGGCCGGCAATTGGGACGTGGGCGGTTTCCCGGGCGCCTACGGGGACGGTGATTTCGTCACCTTCCGCGATGGCGCCAGCCACCCGGACATCACGATCGCGGTGGGCGGCGTGGCGCCCGGCTCGGTGCTGATCAGCAATACGGCGACCGCCTACCGCTTTTCCGGTGGCAGCCTCGGCGGCGCGGGTCCGCTGGTCAAACAAGGTGCCGGCCCGGCCACGCTGGGGGCCGGCAACAGTTACGGCGGGCTGACGCTGGTCAAGGCGGGCACGCTGATTATCACCGCCCCCAACGCGCTGGGCGCCACGAGCAGCGGCACCGTCGTCAGCAACGGCGCGGCCCTGGCCTTTCAGGGCGGCGTGAACTACAGCAGCGCCGAGCCGGTGACGCTCGCCGGAAACGGTGACGGCGGCGGCGCGCTTTACGCCGTCAGCGGCAACAACCGCTTCTCCGGGCCGATCACCCTGGCGGCGGCGGCGACGATCTCCTGCGCCAGCGGAGAACTGGCGCTGGCGGGAATCAACAGCGCCGGGTTCGGCCTGACTTGCGACGCCGCCGGCACCATCGCGGTCAACGGCCCCATCAGCGGAACGGGCAGTTCCTTAACCAAGAACGGCAGCGGACTATTGCGCCTGTCCGGCGCCGGCGCCAGCCCCTACAGCGGAAACACCGTCATCCACCGCGGCACGCTCGCCCTGGCCGATGCGGCGGCGATCCCCTACAGCCCGGTCATCACGGTGGCGGACGGCGCGTCGCTGGAGGTGTCCATGGTCACGGGCGGGTTCGAGCTGGGCGGCCTTGCCAACCAGACACTCCAGGGCGGCGGCAGCGTGAGCGGCGACGTCACCGTCCAGATGCGGGGCCGTCTTGAACCGGGCGACAGCCTGGGAACCCTTACCTTCCTGGGCAACCTGACCCTGGCGAGCGGCGCGCTCACCGTTTTCGAGCTGACCAACGCGCCGGCCATGAGCGGCGGCACCAACGACCTGATCCGGGTGGGAGGCGACCTGGCGGTGGATAACTAAGTCGTGACGATTCGAGTGCTGGGCGCCGGCCCCTTGCGCGACGGCAGTTATCAGCTCTTCCATTATGCCGGGGCCAAAACCGGCGCCTTCAATCCCACCCCCGTTTTCCTGAGCGGCGCCCCGGCGCCTGGCAGCACGGTGTGGATAGATGAAAGCGTGACCAATCAGATCCGTCTCGAGGTGGTGACGCCCGTGCCCACCGTGACCTCGGTGACGACTCGACCGAATCCCTCGCTGCCGGAGGAGACGGTCACACTTCGGGCCCTCGTCAACGCGCTCAACGCGGAAACGAACGTTACGCCCACCGGCAGCGTCACCTTTACGACCAACGGCGTCCCGCTCGGGCCGCCCGTGCCCCTGGACAATGGCCAGGCGCTCATGGACACCGCCGGCCTGGCGCATGGCCTAACCCCAATCCTGGCCGAATACCCGGGCAACAGCCAATTCCTCGGCAGCACCGGCAGCGTCGTCCACCTCGCCAACACGCCACCCGTTCCCGGCCCGCACATCCTCTACGTGCTCCAGAATGAAAAACAGCTCCTGCCCGTCGCGGCGCTGCTGGCCGAAGACCTGGACCCTGATGGCGACCCCCTGAACCTTGCGGACGTCAGCGCCCTGAGCACCAACGGCGGCCCCGCCGCGCTGGTCGGCACCAGTTCCCTGGCCTGGCTGCCCAAACCCGACTACGTCGGCGGCGACCTGCTCACTTACACCCTGTCCGACCCCTACACCAGCGTCACCGGCGCGATCTGCTTCCACGTGCTGACCGGAGACGACCTGACCAACAGCGTCCTCGATATCAGCAACCTGGGCGGTGGGGTGATGGCCCTCACCGCAACCGGCATCCCGGGCTGGCCCTACGTGGTCCAGTCCGTCCCCAGCCTCACGCTCCCCCTGTCCTGGCAAACCCTCGGCACCAACCTTGCCAACTCGGCGGGCTGGTTTCAGTTCACCGACACGGTCGCGACCAACCTCGAGCGCTACTACCGTGTGTTCACAGCCCCCAACCCGACTGCCTGGCAAATCTACGACGCCGAACTGCTGACCCTGGAAACCACGGGCGCCACCAGCCCCTTTAGTGTCATGCTCCGCGAAAGCCCCTCCCTGCTTTCGCGCGGCGTAACCCTGATTAAACCAAGCGCCACCAGCCACTGCACCATCAGCAGCGGCTTTGACGTGTTCACCGAGATCAGCCTCGACCAGGGCCATAGCTGGCACCCCGCCACCAACGGACCCGTCTCGCTAATCCTGACGGGCGGCCTGCCGCTAAACCAGTTCCCCGGTGAAAGTCTTCCGCCGCTGATGGGCCGGTATCTCTCACCGCCGGAGCAACCGGAACTCTATTCGCCCGGAATCCTTATCAAAGACCTCGCCCTTCACGGTTTCAGCGCCACCTTCGCGCCTCCCAATCCCGGCGAGGTTTTGCTCTATCACTTGGATGCCATGCTGGACTTCTGGGTGTCTTTTGACGGCGGGCAAACCTTCCAACCCCACAGCGCTCCCGCGCGGGTCGTCATCCAAATCAAGTGCCGATAATGGCTCCATAAGCCGCAAGCCAATGCCCCCGGCGGTTTGAACGGCCGCCGGGGGGTTGGTGGCTAATAAATAACGGCCAAACCCGCATTGGAAGATTTACCGGCGCAAGCAGTGATTCAGCCCGCCGCGAAGCCGGAAGGATGGGCTTTCCCCGGGGTTTGCATCTCTGCATAACTGAAAAATCAAGGCCCGCAGCCCTTCGCGCTCTCCCGCAAAGCAGCGGCAGCACGGGAGCGTGCGCTACTGTTCACGGCCAAATTCCCCCGGCAGCGGATTCGGCCAGCCCGCGCGGGCGCTTTTTTAAGCGGCTTACTTCAGCCACAGAATGGTGATGCCCTCGTTGGTGGCGTTCAAATCCGGGTCGCCGCGCAATTCGGGCACGGCGTCCAGCAGGGCCAGCACCTGGGGGGTGAATATGGAAAAATCGTCACCGGGGATAAAATCCCGGATGACCCCCTCTTTTCGGCGCAGCCGGAAGGATTTGCGCAGGCCGACGCACAGCGCCCCGCCCTTGCCGGACGAGCCGTAGCCGTGAATCACTTTGAGCACCCGGACGCCCTCGCGTTTGGCCCGGCGGATTTCCTCGAGCACCCGCCGGCGCGCCTCTTCGAGCGAGGGCAGCCCGGCTTCGATAAGACAGGTTCGAATCACGCGCATATCCCGAACGCCAAAGGTCGGCGGCGGTCAGTTTTCCGCCCGCCGGGCGGTGTGAATCCCGATCAGAATCAGGAGGGCGCAGGCGAGTTTGAGCGCCTGCACGAGCGTGATGCCGCGCCAGGAGAGGTCGGCGAAACGGTCCACGGCGTGCAGCGATACGAGGTTGGCCGCGGAAATGCCGAGGTAAAGGCCGCCGGCCAGCAGCAGCAGCCGGCGCGGGCGGCGGGCGCGGCCGCCGAGGATCAGCCAGACGAGGGTCGCCGCGCCGGCGAGGCTGACGCTGATTTTCTGGAACGCGGATCGCAGGTAGTAGAGATCATGCGCACGCGCGATTTCCCGGGCGCGCGCGCCCAGCCAGTCCTCCACCGCGAACAGTTCCCCCAGGCCGGCCAGCAGCAGCAGCACGGCGAGGATCTGCCAAAAGCGGGTGTCCGCGCCGGCGGCGGAGGCGGCGGGGGCGGCCACGGCTCGCCGCGCCATCACGGCGCCGGCCAGGAACAGCAGCGCGGTCAGCCAGCGGGGGACCGCCGCCGCGCGCGGGGAACGGCCCGCGCGGTCGTCGGGCGGTTGCACGCGCAGGGGTTTGAGTTGCGTCTCGACCCGGGCGCCCGCGCCGTCGCGCACCGGGATGAACTCGGTGAACGCCATCCGGGTATGGTCGCGCCACTGGCCCGTCCGGCTCAGGTAGATGAGCCCGGAGACGAATTGCAGTTCCTTCATGGAGGGCACCCGGAGGGTGAAATCAAAGGTGCCGCCCTCCGGGCCGGCGGGTTGGGAGCCGCCGCAGGCCAGGCATCCGAGGGTGCCGTTGCGCGTTGTTCCCCAATGGAGATCGGCGCACACGCGCGCCGGCTCCGCCAGCGGGGCCAGGTGCACGCGCAGCGTCAGGGGCTGTCCGGCAACCGCGCGGCGCGGGGCTTCCACCCGCAGCCAGTTGACGCGCGGTTCCAGGGCATCGAGCCCCCACCAGATGACCGCCGCGGCGGCCAGAGCCAGCCCGGCGGAGACACGCCAGTCAAGTTTCAGCCACGGCGGCATGAGGCTCACGGAATCCGCTGCCGCGCCAACTGTCCGGCCACGCGGGCCACCGTTCGGCCCGGCAGGCTGTCCGCGTCGAAGGGCCGCAGGCGGAAGTGGTAGCGCTGCGCCTGGCAGGGGATGAGATAGGGCTCGTGCGGCCAGTAGCCCCAACTGTTGTCGCCGCCCAGGCCCTGCTGCCGCCAGTCCAGGTTGAGCACCACGAAATCCCGCCGCGGCAGCTCGAACGGATGCGCCGCGGCCTGGAGGTCGTCGGGCGTGTGGTGGAGGGCGTTGACGCTGAGCCGCGGCTGCCCGACGGCGAGCAAGCCGAGGCCCTTGCGATTGGTCAGCGCCGCCCAGCGGACTTCCACCTTGTTGCCGCTTTCCCCCGGCTCGACGTAGTCCGCGAAGAATTGTTCGCGCACCGAACCCGAGTACAGGCCGACGCGCGCGTCCTGGCGGTCGCAGTAGGTTTCCTGCGGCCCGGGCCCCAGCCAGGTGATGTGGTCAAACCCGGGCGGCATGATCATTTGCAGGCCCAGGCGCGGCAGTGGGGGCAGGTTGGTCCGGCCGGGGGCGAACGCCGCCTCCACCTCGATATCGCCCGTCCGATGCACGGTGTAAGTGGCGGTCCAATCCGCTTCCACCCGGGGCAGCCGCTGGTGGATGGTCACGACAACCGTGTCCGCCTTTTCCTCGGCGCGGAAGGCGCGCACCTCGGCGCCGGTGTGCGCGGTGCGCCAGATGCCTTGCGATTGGGCCATGTCGCGCCCGCGGTCGTTATCCGTCGGGGCGCGCCAGAAGTCGGGGCGCGGCGGCGCCTGGATCAGCTCGACGCCCTTGAACTTCAGCGAGCAAAGCGTGCCGGCCCGCGGGTCGAAGGTGGCGGCAAAGTCCCGGCCGGTGACGGTGGTTTGCGAGGGCGCCTGTCGGAGGCGCAGCGCCGGGAGGCGGGCCAGGTCCGGCGCCACCGCCGGCGCCATCTCCGGCAGTTGGAACTGCTCCCAGGCGAGCTCATGCCCCCGCCGGGCCCAGGGTTCGTCATGCTTCAGGCGGAAGCTGACTTCGAGAAAGTATTCCACGCCCGGCGCGGGCTTAAAGGGCTTCACCGGGAGGGCGAGGGACGCGGTTGCGCGGGGCGGGAGATTGGGGGCGGGCAATTCGCCCTTTTGCAGTTCCCGGCCCTCCCCGGTCAGGCGCCAGCTTACCGTTGCCAGGTCTTTCAGGTTGAGGAAATCAAACCCGTTCTTCACTTCGATCACCCGCGGCTGCCGGGGGCTGGTTGAGGCCGGCGAACCGCCCGCCAGGTCAACCGGCCGGCAGTGGATGGACTGGTAAACGTGCTTCACTTCCAGCAAGCCCGGGTGCGGCCGACGATCGGGCGTCACTAGGCCATTGCACAGGAAGTTCTGGTCGCTGGGCGTGCCGGGGGGGCCATAATCGCCGCCGAACGCCCAGAAGGTGGGCTCGCCCGGCTTGGGCCGGCGCACCGTGCGCGCGGCGTTGCGGGCGCAGGGCTCGCGCAGCGCCTGGTCCGCCCAATCCCAGATGAACCCGCCCTGCAGGAAGGGCTGGGTATAGATCAAATCCCAGTAGAGCCAGAGATTGCCGGTGCTGTTGCCCATGGCGTGGGCGTATTCGCACATGATGAACGGGCGCGCGCGCCGGGATCCCGCCGGGAGCGTGAATTCGTCCCCCCACTTGCTTTCGATGCGTTCGCCCGCGGCGTATTGCCGGAGCATGCTCGGGCGGGGATACATCGGGCAGATGATGTCGGTGTTGCGCGCGAAGCCGGCGCGCTCATACTGCGCCGGGCGGCTGGGATCGCGCTGTTTAATCCAGTCGTAGGTGGCCATGAAATTGGTGCCGTTGCCGGCCTCGTTGCCGAGGGACCAGATGATCACCGAGGGGTGATTTTTATCGCGCTCGACCATCCGGAGGGTGCGGTCCAGGTGCGCGGCCCGCCATTCCGGGACCCGCGCGAGCGATTCCGCGCCGTAGCCCATGCCGTGGCTTTCGATGTTGGCTTCGTCCACCAAATACAGTCCGTAACGGTCGCAGAGATCATACCAGGCCGGCTGGTTCGGGTAATGCGCGGTGCGGACGGCGTTGAAGTTGTATTGCTTCATCAGGTGGATATCGCGGATCATGCTGTCCACGGTGACGGCCTGGCCGTAGTCGGGGTCGCTTTCGTGCCGGTTCACGCCCTTGATCAGGATGCGCTGGCCGTTGACCAGCAGGTTTCCGTCCTTGATCTCGACTTTTCGGAACCCGACCTTTACGGGAATCACCTCCAGCACGCGTTTCCGGTTGTCCTGGAGGGTGAGCAGCAACTGATAGAGCCAGGGCGTCTCCGCGCTCCATTTCAGCGGGTTGGATACGCGGGCATGAAGGGCCGCCTCGGTTTCCCGGCCCGGCTCGGCATAAGCCGGCTTCGGCGCGCCGAAGCCCCCGACGGGGCGGCCGGCCGGATCGAGCAGGGTCGCCTCGAGGAATAACGCGCGGGGCCGGCGGGTGTAATTGGTAATCTTCAAGTTAACCTGCAGCGTGGCGTCGCGGTACCGGGCATCCAGGTCGGTCTGGACCTCGAAGTCGCGGATATGGACCTCGGGCGGCGACCAGAGATAGACATCCCGGAAAATGCCGCTCAGGCGCCAGAAGTCCTGATCTTCGAGATAGGAGCCGTCGCACCAGCGGAAGTTCTCGACCGCCAGCATGTTCTCGCCGGGGACAAGGAACGGCGTGAGGTCGAACTCCAGCGGCGTTCGGGAATCCTTGCCCATGCCGACGAAGTGGCCGTTGACCCAGACCTGGCAAAAGGAGTTCACGCCGTCAAAGGTCAGCAGCACCGGGCGGCCCGCCCAGGCCGCGGGCACGGTGAACGGGCGGCGGTAGGAATTGACGGTATTGTTCGGGTCATCGGCCGGCACCAGCGGCGGGCGCCAGGGTTTGGGCCACGGGTAGGGGATGTTCACGTAAATCGGGATGCCATAGCCCTCCAGCTCGACGTTGGCCGGCACCGGGATGGCCGGCCAGGCCTGGTCGCAAAATCCGGGTTTCCAGAAATCCGGCACGCGGGCGCGGTGGTTCTGGCCGTAATGGTATTTCCACCGGCCGTTGAGCGAGCGATAGAAGGGCGATTTCACCCGCTCGGCATTCGATACCGGGCCGATCTGCCGCGCGGTCCTGGCGTCCGGGCAGATGACCATGGTGGCGTGGGGCGCCAGGTTGTTGCGGCCCGTCAGCTGGGGATTTTGCCAGTCTTCGAGCGCGCCCGCCGGGCCGGGGCCGGCGACGGCCAGCGCCAAAAGCAGCGCCGGCATCCGGGACGGGAACGGTTTGATCGTTGTCATACGCCCATGATGTAGCCGAAAGACCCGCTGGGTGGCAACTCGTACCCCGCCCGCGCGGTGGGCGTTTCCTTGACCTGGCGGCCCGGCTCCTTCATCCTGTCGGGGCGAACTGTTATGGCACTCGAGCAACACATGCTCTCCGAACTGCGGCGTCTCGTGGGCGCCGACCAGGTCCTGACGGCAAAGGAAGACCTGATCCCCTACTCCTTCGACGGCACCGCCGCGCTGCAGCAACTGCCGGAGTGCGTTGTCTTTGCCCGCTCCACCGAACAGGTCGTCGGCGTGCTCAAGCTGGCCGGCCAGGCCCGGACCCCCGTCGTGACGCGCGGCTCCGGCACCGGCCTGAGCGGCGGCAGCCTGCCCAGCCCCGGGAGCCTCGTCCTGGGCCTGGCCAAAATGGACAAAGTGCTGGAACTGGACCGCGCCAATCTCACCCTGCTGGCCGAGGCGGGCGCCACGACGCAGGCCATCGCCGACGCCGCGAGCGCGGCGGGCCTGTTCTATCCCCCGGACCCCGGTTCCCTGAAGATATCCACCATCGGCGGCAACGTAGCCGAGAACTCCGGCGGGCTGCGCGGCCTCAAATACGGCGTCACGCGCAATTACGTCATGGGGCTGGAGGTGGTGCTGCCGGAGGGCGAGGTGCTCTGGACAGGCAATAAGTGCGTGAAGGATGCGGCGGGCTACTCACTGCGCGATCTGTTCATCGGCTCCGAGGGCACGCTGGGAGTCATCACCAAAGTGCTGCTCAAGCTCATCCCCAAACCGGCGGCCCAGAAAACCCTGCTGGCGACCTTTCCCCAGATGGACCAGGCCGCCCAGACGGTTTCGGACATTATTGCCGCCCAAATTATTCCCTGCACGCTGGAGTTCCTGGACCGCACCACCATCCAGTGCGTTGAAGACTTCGCCCGGGTCGGCCTGCCGCTGGATTGCGAGGCGCTGCTGCTTATGGAAACCGACGGCCACCCCGGCGCGGTTGCCGAGGAAGCCGCCCAAATGGAACGCATCGCCCGCCAGAACGGGGCGACGGAGGTGCGCGTTGCCAAAGACGACGCCGAGGCCGCCCGGCTGGCCACGGCGCGGCGCAGCGCCCTCTCCGCCCTGGCCCGGGTTTCCCCGACGACCATTCTCGAAGACGCCACCGTGCCCCGCAGCGAGCTGGCCCGGATGATTCGCTTCGTGGCCGCCGTCGCCGCCAAATACCAGTTGCGCATCGGCACCTTCGGCCACATGGGCGACGGCAACCTGCATCCCACCTTCCTCACCGACGAGCGCAACGCGGAGGAAATGCACCGGGTCGAGCAGGCTTTCCAGGAAATCTTCACCGAGGCGATTCGCCTGGGCGGCACCATCACCGGCGAGCATGGCATTGGCGTGTCCAAGAAATCCTTCCTGCCCCGGTTTGCCGGGGACGCCCAGATGCGCGTCATGCGCGAGCTGCGCCGGGCGCTCGACCCGCGCGGGATTCTGAACCCGGGAAAGATGTTTGACGCGTGACACCCCCGGTTTCTCACCTGAAGGGCCTCGACTACGCGGTGGTGCAGCAGTGCATGCACTGCGGGTTATGCCTGCCCACCTGCCCGACCTACGACGCGACCAAGGTCGAGCGCCACAGCCCGCGCGGGCGCATCGCGCTCCTGCGCGCCCTGGCCGACGACCGGATGGAATTGACGCGCACCTTTGCGGAAGAAATGTATTTCTGCCTCGGCTGCCTGGCCTGCATGACCGCCTGCCCGGCGGGGGTCAATTACGCCGAGCTGTTTGAGCATGCCCGCGCCGAAGCCGAGTCCAGCGGCCTGCTCCGCTCGCCGCGGCGCAATCTGATTCGGGCGTTTGCCATCCGCTGGCTGTTCATGGACCTGGGCCGCCTGCGGTTCGTGGGCCGGCTGCTGCGGCTTTACCAGCAGCTCGGCCTGCAAACACTGGTCCGGCGCAGCGGCGCGCTCCGGCTCCTGCCCCGGCGCCTGCGCGAGCTGGAGGCGTTGACGCCCGATATTCAGCCCCGGTTCTCCGCCGAGCTGATCGCGCCCGTCACGCCCGCCCTGGGCCCCCGGCGCTACCGCGTCGCCCTGCTCACCGGCTGCGCCCAGGACCTGATCTTCAGCGATGTCAACCGGGACACGGCGGAAGTGCTGGCGCGCAACGGCTGCGAAGTCATCACCCCGCCGAAGCAGCTCTGCTGCGGCTCGCTCCACGCCCACAACGGCGAATGGGCGCTGGCGCAGGAACTGGCGCGCAAGCAAATCGAGCAGTTTCCGCCCGACCAGTTCGACGCCATCATCAGCAACGCCGGCGGCTGCGGCTCGCACCTCAAGCACTACCACAAACTGCTGGCCGCCGACCCGGTTTACCGCGACCGGGCCGCGCTCTGGGACCGGAAGGTGAAAGACATCCACGAGTGGCTGATGGAGATCGGCGTCCAGCCGCCCGCCCGGCCCGCGCCGTTGCAGGTGGTGACCTACCACGAATCCTGCCACCTGGCGCATGGGCAAAAGATCACCGCCCAGCCCCGCCAACTGCTGCGGCTCATCCCCAACCTGCGGTTGGTCGAGCTGCCCGAAAGCACCTGGTGCTGCGGCAGCGCCGGCATCTACAACATCGTGCAGCCGGAGATGGCCAACCAGCTCCTGGAACGCAAGCTCCGGCATATTCAATCCACCGGCGCGGCCATCGTGGCCAATGGCAATTCGGGGTGCCTCCTGCAACTCATCAACGGCGCGAAGCAGAAGAACCTCCCGGTGCGCGTGGTCCACCCGGTCACGCTGCTCGCGGAAGCCTACCGGCGATGACCGAATAGCTTTATGCCCACCCGTCCGGACCTTATCGCGCGCCTGACCCAGGCGGGGATCATCGCCATTGTCCGCGCGCCGCGGGCCGCCCAGGTGGAGCCGCTGTTTGGCGCGCTCCTGGCCGGGGGCCTGAACGCCATCGAAATCACCCTGACCACCCCCAACGCGCTGGAGGCCATCCGCGAAGCGCGGGCCAAAATCGGCGCCCGCGCCGTGACAGGCGTCGGCACCGTGCTCCAGGCGGAGGACTGCCGGGCGGCCCTGGCGGCGGGGGCGGAGTTTGTGGTCACGCCCGTCTGCCGCCCGGAGCTGGTGGCCATTGCGCATGCCGCCGGGCGCCCCATCATGCTCGGCGCCTATACCCCCACGGAAGCGCAAACCGCGCACGAAGCGGGCGCGGACTTCGTGAAGATCTTTCCGGCGGACAAGCTGGGGCCGGGGTATATCAAGGCGCTGCGCGGGCCGTTGCCGCATTTGCGCCTGGTGCCAACCGGCGGCGTGGACGTGCCGAACGTCGCGGATTTCCTGAAGGCCGGCTGCGCGGCGCTGGGCGTCGGCACGGCGCTGGTCTCCCCCGCCCTCCTCCAGGCGGGAGACTGGCCGGAGCTGACCCGCCGGGCCGCCGCTTTCGTCGCCGCCGTCCGCGCGGCGCGGGAGGGCGCCTTTTCGCATTGATTCGGCCCGGAAGCTGCCTAAATTGAGCGGGTGAGCTCGACGAACTATCGCGCGCGGCGGGCGACGCTGGATGATCTCGGCCGGCTGGCGGTGCTCTGGAAGTCCATGCAATTCCCGGCCGAAGACCTGGCCCGGCGCGTGACGGAATTCCAGGTGATCGAGGATGCGCAGGGGAACCTGCTGGGCGCGTTGGGGCTTCAAATCGCCGAGCGCCAGGGCCTGCTCCACAGCGAGGCCTTTGCCGACTACGCGCTGGCCGAACAACTGCGGCCGCTGCTGTGGGAGCGCGCGCGCGCCGTCGCGACCAACCACGGATTGCTGCGGCTCTGGACGCAGGAAACGGCGCCCTTCTGGAGCCGCTGCGGCCTGCTCCCGGCTGACGCGCCGGCGCGGGAAAAACTGCCGCTCCTGTGGCGCGGGCCATCCGCCGCCTGGCTGACCCTGAAGCTGAAGGACGATGTGGAAACGGTGATCTCCGCCGACCAGGAATTCGCCCTGTTCATGCAAGCGGAAAAGCGGCGCACCGAGCGGGTCTTTCGGCAGGCGCGCATCCTGAAGGCGGTGCTAACCCTGGCGGCCCTGGCGCTGCTGATCGCGGTGGCAGCCTGGGCGTTCAGCCTGTATCTGCGCCACTCGCAGCTACCCCACCACTGAACCCGGCGCGGGCGGGAGGGTGAACTCGTCGGCGTGATAGGAGCTGCGAACCATCGGCGCGCTGGCGACGTGCCGGAACCCCAGCGCCCGGGCGCGCGCGCCGTATTCCGCAAATTTCTCCGGCGGAATAAACTCCACCACCGGCAGATGCCGGAGCGTCGGCTGCAGGTATTGCCCCAGGGTGAGCAGGTCGCAGCCGGCCCGGCGCAAGTCGGCCAGGGTGGCGAATAATTCCTCCTCGGATTCCCCCAGCCCCAGCATCAGGCCGGACTTGGTATAGACCGTCGCGCCGGCCTTCGCCTTGACCCGTTGCAGCACGAACAGCGAACGCTCATACGTCGCCCGGAACCGCACCGTTGGCGTAAGCCGCCGCACGGTCTCGAGGTTGTGGTTGAAAATCTGCGGCCGCGCGGACAGCACGGTGTCGAGCGCCGCCTCCCGCGCGTTGAAATCCGGGGTGAGCACCTCGATCACCGTGCGGGGGCTCACCGCGCGCACCGCCTCGATGGTGCGCCGGAAATGGTCGGCGCCGCCGTCGGGCAGGTCGTCGCGGGCGACGGCGGTGAGGACCAGGTGCCGGAGTTGCAGGCGCCGGACGGCTTCCGCGACGCGGGCGGGTTCGTCGGCTTCCAGCGCGAGGGGTTTGGCGGTGTTCACGGCGCAGAAACCGCAAGCCCGGGTGCAGCGGTCGCCGCCGATCATGAAGGTGGCGGTGCCCTTGCTCCAGCATTCCCAATGGTTCGGGCAGGCGGCGCTCTGGCAGACCGTATGCAGCCGCAACTCGTCCAGCAGCGACCGCGTGCGGGCGAAATTGTCCGTCGTGGGCAGGCTCGTGCGCAGCCAGGCGGGCAGGCGGCGGCGGGGCGGGGTGGTAGTGTGAGTCAGTTTCGGCACGTCGGTTTTGGTTTCACCTCCATACAATGGCCGAGCGCGGGCCAATTAGCAAATGGCGCGGACGAGGCTCCGCGCGAGCCACGGCCCATCCAGGCCGCGGCTAATGCCCGGGCGCGCGGGGAAGTTCGCCTTCCCCTCCCGCGGTCACTCCCCGCCGATCTGCGCCTTGTATTCCTTGGCGGAGAGCAGTCCGTCCAACTCCCCCGGGTGGGATAGTTTGACTTTGAAGAACCATCCGCTGGTGTACGGGTCGCTATTGACCTGCGCCGGGTCGGCGACTATCGCGGAGTTGGTTTCGACCACTTCGCCGCTGACCGGCGAGTAAATATCGTTGGCCGTTTTCACCGACTCGACCACCGCGCAGGCGTCGCCGGCCCTGATCTTCCGGCCGACGTCAGGCAGCTCGACGAAGACCACGTCGGTCAGCTCGCGCTGGGCGTGGTCGGTGATGCCCACCGTCGCCACCTCGCCCGACACGCGCACCCATTCGTGCGTTTTCGCATACTTCAATTCCGTAGGAACTTTAGCCATGCGCCTATTGAGTCAGGGACAAGGCAAGCGGTCAATCCGGTTTTCGCGGCAACACGGCTTTTGGGCGCGTCCCGGTTTCTTGCCTTGCAGCGCAAACTGAAGCTGCGAAAAAGCGACCTGCCTTGAATCTCTCCCTGATGCGTATGCAAGCCACCCAAACCGTCCGGGAATGGTCTTGCCGAGCCATTGAGCCAAGGGGCTCAAGCCAAAATCCAGGCCGCCCCACCACACGGCCCCGCCTGCGGGAATCCCTGCGCCGGCCTTAGCCAGAACGATTCAGTTGGGTAGTTCAACCGCTTTCCCTCGGTTTATTGGAGCTTGGACAATCCTGATCGTCCAGACTATAGCTCCGGCGAGCACTTTATTTAGCAAATTCAAAGGCATGGCTGCTGAATCCCGAGCCTTTCGTCAGTAAAATCAACGGTTTATCTATAGGGAGGGATAAAATAGAGGCAGAATCATGCCGACTTCGGCATACCCCGGAACCACCTTGAATTTACCCTGCCACTACGCCGTGTACAAGGGGTGTACAAGGGATGCTCAACGGATGTACCAGCTAAAAGCCTATGAACTCCCGTTGAGCATCCCTTGTACACCCCTTGTACACGGCGTAGTAGTAAGGAAAAACCAAGGCATCTGGATGAAGGCGCGACTAGGCCGGAGTAATTTAGGTTCCCCTTCGATTCCATCCCTCCTCGCAATCGTAAATCGCTGATTTTACAGCCGAAAGCCAATATGGATTTGATAATTATATCGTGGAAATCGCCAGCCAAAAGGCCTGAAAAGTCTACGATCCGAACGGCCATACCTCTCCAGATTCCGGTGAAATGACACCAAACTGTTGGATTTTCCAGCTAAACCGCTCCAGTTTAGAGTATCATTAACGTTAACATACCCTAAATCTTCGCGCCGGAAGTCAAAAATTAACCAAAATATGCCATTTCCGCCCCGGCGCGCGGGCCTCCGGCCCGCTTTGAATGTTCTACTAACAGCAGCGGGACTACAGCCTATAATCCGGCGGATTGCCCTTCCCCACAATCTCCAAATCCCGCCCGGATGCAAAAATAGCCAGGATTGCCTGTGCTGAGGGACAAATCCGCCACGCTTCGTTGATAGGACGCTGAAAGCGGGCCAGAGGCCCGCGCGTCGGTTGGGTGTCTTTTCTTGTGGGGCGGGTCAGGCAACCATTCCGCAGTTCTCCTGAGCCGGAGGCTGGCGGACACTGGGACGCCGCAGAAATACAAACCCAATCAGCAACGCCCCGGTCACCGCAACAGCGCAGGGTGCCAGCCCGCGGTCCAGCGGCAAACGGCCGGCTGCGCGCAATTCCAATGTTCCCGCCAGCGTGGCTCCGCCGCCGGGAAAAGGCGCGGTGGCCAGAACACGGCCGGCGCCATCGGTCAACTGGGAGATGCCCGAGCTGGCAAGGCGAAAGATCGGCACGCCGGACTCGAGGGCGCGAACCGGCGTAACGCGGGCATGCAGGACGTGCTGGGCGCGACCCCAGTCCGCCGTGTCCATGGTCGGCACGATCAGGGCCTGGGCTCCCTGCCGGATCAGGCGGTCCGTCACGCGGGTGTAGCTCAGGTCGTAACAGATGCAAAGGCCGAGCTTTCCCCAGGGCGAGGCCCAGGGCTTCTGCTCCCGGGCTGGCCGGCCATCCTTGATGAACTGGATGGGCACGGCCTTGACCTGGCGAAAGCAGATGTCGCCGTCCGGCCCCACGACAAACGCAGTGTTGTCGTAATTGCCGCCGGGCGCCGGGTCCTTGCCGCCCACAACCAGGTAGCGCCGGTTTTCCCGGCACCAGGCCCGGACCGCCGCGGGCACCTGGCCGTCGAAGGTGTATTCGCTGAGCACCAGCAACTCCGCTTCCGGATGTTCCTGGACGAGGTCTTCCAGCCGCAAAACCACCTCCGCTTCCGTGGGGAATTCCATCTGCACTCCCGCCACCCGGATGCCCGCCACGGACGGGGCCGGGGACACTTTCCCGGCCAGCCAGCCTCCCAGGCAAACCGCGCCCGCGCCGAGCACGAGCACCGCCCCGGCCCGGAGCCGGGATTTCCGCCGCGCCCCGGCGGCGGCGGCGGCCAGGCCGGCCAGCAGGAACCCGGCGCCATATACACCCGTCAGCTTCAATCCCGCCTGCCACGGCGCGCCCGCGAAGGCGTAGCCGATGTTCAGCCAGGAAAAACGCAGGTAGTAAAGTTCGCTGCGGAAGTATTCGAGCCCCGTCCAGACAAACGGAATCAGCAGCCAGCCCCCCGGCGCGCCAAATCGCCTGAGACACAGCCGCGCCAGGGCCACAAACAGCCCCACCCAGAAAGCGTAAATCAGCCAGAGCCCTATCGCCCCGGCGGAAAAGAGCCGCCAGAAGAACGCCAGCCGCGCCACGGCGATCAGAAACCCGGCCGCCAGCCCGGAATAGAAGGCTTGGCGCCACCGGTCGGCCCGGGCCAGTCGCAGCAGCGCGTAAAGATAAAGCACGACCAGGATGCTGGTGTGGGCGGAGGCATAAGCCCCGTGAAAAGCGGCGGCGGCGATCGCGGTCCAGCAAAGCAAGCGCCCCCAGGTTTTCATGGTCAGCCGGTTGCGGAGAAATTTCGCGCGGCAGACTGGCCGCGCCGGGCGCCGCCGCTGCGCGCCGCCTCGCCGTCCGTTTCGCGACCACGCAACCGCCATGGGAGCCGGTCGGGCTTCACGCCGAGGGTTTTACCCGATCGCCTCAGCGCGAACGACACTTATTCCGCCCCTGGCCGCGGCCACGGCGCGGGGGGCAGCCGGGCGAGGACATTTCCGCCAATTCCCTTGCTTGACCTCCGCCGGGTTGCTGCTAGTCTAGCGTGCTTCGTTGACGGAGTGTTTCCTGACGCGGCGGCACTCAGGCGAATAACTCGCGGCCAACGAACGCAACTGAATTATGAAAAGACAATATCAGCCATCAAAGGTTCGGCGCCGGCGGCAGCACGGGTTCCTGGCCCGGAATGCGAGCAAGAGCGGGCGCGGCATTCTGCGGAATCGCCGGCGCGTGGGACGCAAACGCCTGACCCCGGTATAACGGCCTCCGGGGCCCATGACCATCCCCCCTCCACAACGCTTGCGGTTTGGCCGCGCGGCGCGGCTGAAGCGCGGCGCGGATTTCAGCCGCCTGCGCCAGGCCGGAGAGCGGCAGGTGAGCGGGTGCCTGATTGCCAACTGGCAGCGGCGGCCCGCGGAGGCGGCTTCGCGCCTGGGCGTCATCACCGGAAGCCGGATTGGCGGCGCGGTGGTGCGCAATCGGGCGCGGCGGCTGTTGCGCGAGGCGTTTCGGCTTCATCAGCACGACCTGGCCACGCCGGTGGACCTGGTGCTGGTCGCGCGGGCATCCATCACCGGCAAGGGGTTTGCCGAGGTGGAGCGGGATTACCTGGCCGCTTTGCGGAAAGCCGGGCTGCTGTCTCCCGCCCGGCGCCCGAACGCATGAACCTGCCGCAGCACATCCTGATTTTTGGCGTGCGCCTCTATCGCTGGACGCTATCCCCGGCCAAGACGTTTCTATTCGGGCCGCTGGGACGCTGCCGGTTTACGCCCACCTGCTCGGAGTATGCCCTGGAAGCCTTGCGCCACCACGGCGCCGGGGCAGGAAGCTGGCTGGCGATGAAGCGCATCGCCCGCTGCCATCCCTGGGGCGGCTGCGGCTTTGACCCCGTCCCCGAAGGAAAACCCGCGGCCCGCCACCGGAACTCCGCCGAAACCTCCCGGGCGGAAAACCGGCAGGGTTCCCCGGGCCTTCCGTTTCATCCCGAGCGGCAATCCGCCCATTCGTAAGCGCGCCCGCCCGCATGGATCGCAAGTCAATCCTCATCCTGGTCGTTTGCTTCATTCTGCTGATGCTGTGGCATCCGCTGGTCAACAAGCTTTACCCGCCCAAACCGCTCCCTCCGGGCGCCACCAACGCCGTCCAGAGCCCGCTCGCCCCCACCAACCCGGCCGAAGCCGCTCCTTCCGCGCCCCCCGTCATCTCCGAGGCCCCCGCGCCCGCTCCCCGGGCCTGGGCGGCCGCCACCGAACCGGAGCGGTTGCTGATCCTTACTAACAACGACGCGCGCTACACGTTCACCTCCCACGGCGGAGGCTTGAAACAGGTCGAGTTGATCCATTACCCGGAAACCGTGTCCTCCCGGCGCACGAAGCCGGCGCCCACGAATAACCTGGCCACACTAAATGCCTTCACCCCCACCCCCGCGCTCGCGATCCTGGGCGCCGACGCCCTGTCCAGCGACGGGGTTTTTACGCTGACGCAGACCGGCGGCGGGGTGCGCGCCGAAAAGACGCTCACCAACGGCCTGCGCCTGGTGAAGGAGTTTCAGCTCAGCACGAATTATCTCCTGACGGCGACCGTCCGGCTGGAGAACCGCTCGCCGCAGCCGCTGACCCTGCCGCCGCAGGAATGGGTCGTCGGCACGGCCACCCCTTTGGGGGCGGATGACAAGGGCCTGAGCCTGGGGGTAATCTGGTATAACGGCGCCAAGACGTTTGACCAGGCCGGCGCCAGCTACTTTTCCACGCGCGGATTCGCCTGCATGCCGCGCGTCCCGCCCGCCGAGTATCGCGCGGGCGCGGACAATGTGGTTTGGGCCGCCGCGCACAACCAGTTCTTTGCGCTGGCCGTGATGCCCCAGCAACCAGCGGGCCAGATCGTCGTCCGCAAGGTCCTCCTGCCGCCGCCGCCCGCCGAAGAAGGACGGTTCGGCGCTGTCGCCAGCCCGCCGTCCGAAGGCTACGAAGGGGCGCTGGTTTACCCGGGCCAAACCCTCGACGCCGGCCAGGTGGTGACCAATCAGATCATCCTGTTCGCCGGCCCCAAGGAATACCGGACGCTCGCCCGCATTGCCGCCCGCTTCGGCAACAACCTGGACCTGGTGATGGGCTACAGCGGCTTCTTTGGCTTCTTTGCCAAGGGACTGCTGCTGGCCATGAACGGCCTGCATAGCGCGCTGGGACTCTCCTATGGCTGGGCCATTATTGCCATCACCATCATCATCAAGCTCCTCTTCTGGCCGCTGACCCAGGCCAGCACGCGCTCCATGAAGCGGATGCAGGCGCTGCAGCCGCAGATGACCGCCATTCGGGAAAAGTATAAGGATGACCCGGCCAAAATGAACAAGAAGACCATGGAGTTCATGAAGGAGCACAAGGTCAGCCCCCTGGGCGGCTGCCTGCCCATGCTTCTGCAGATTCCCGTCTTCTTTGGCTTTTTCCGGATGATCCAGAGCGCCATCGAGCTGCGCGGCGCGCGTTTTCTCTGGATCAAGGACTTGTCGCAACCCGATACGCTGTTCGTCATTCCGGGCACGCATTTCCCCTTCAATCTGCTGCCGCTGATCATGGGCGCGACCATGCTCTGGCAGGCGCGCCTCACCCCGCCCTCACCCGGAATGGACCCCATGCAGGCCAAAATGATGCGCTACATGCCGTTGATGTTCCTGGTGTTTCTCTATAATTTCTCCGCCGGGCTGACGCTCTATTGGACGGTGCAAAACCTCCTGACCATCCTCCAGACCAAGCTGACGCGCACCCTCCCGGAGCCCGCCGCAGCGGCCCCGGTCCGGCCAAAGCTCCGGCCTTGACACCGTCGCCGAAAAAGAAGAAATAACGCCTGATGGACCCGGCATTTTGCGGCGACCAACAAGCAACGCTCAACGACTCATCCTGTTATGCCTGCTGAACCTCAAGCCACCCTGCAAAAGCTGCTCGATCTCCTCGGCTTTGACGCCACCGTCGAGGAGCACCACCTGGAGGAGGGGCTGTTGCTGGATGTGAAGACCGAAGACTCCGGCCGCCTCATCGGGCGGCAGGGTCAGTGCCTGGCCGACCTCCAATACATCACCAACCGCCTGCTCTTCCAGCAAGATCCCTCGGTCCCCAAAGTGATGGTGGACATCAGCGGCTACCGCGCCCAGGCCCGCGAGGCGCTGGTCAAAAAGGCGCAGGCCGCCGCCGAAAAAGTCCGCCGCTGGGGCGACGTGGTGGAACTGGAACCGCTCAACGCGTTCGATCGCCGCATCGTCCACCAGGCGCTCAAGGACGACCCGCGCGTCGAAACCCAAAGCGTCGAGGTCGAGGGCTCCGACAAGAAGGCCATCCTGCTCCGGCCGAAAAGCTGATCCGGGCCGGACCCCGTCCCGGGGAGCGGCTGGCGGAATCTCCCCGCTGCCACCGGCCGGAACCGAGGAGGCCAAAAAAGCCGCTCCCGGCGCAGATAACTTGAGTCGGCCCGCGCACTCGCCTAGAGTCGGAGCATGACGAACACACCTTTGAACGGCCAGGTGCAGGCCGCGACCGGCTGGATTGGCCGGCTGCGCGCGGAGGTCGCGCGCGTCATTGTCGGTCAGGAGCAACTGGTGGACCGGTTGCTGGTCGGCCTGCTAGCCAACGGCCACGTCCTGCTCGAAGGCGTGCCCGGCCTGGCCAAAACCCTGTGCGTCCGCACGCTGGCCTCCGCCATCCAGGCCACGTTCCATCGCATCCAGTTCACCCCTGATCTGCTGCCCGCCGACATCATCGGCACCCTGATTTATAATCCCCAGGACGGCCAGTACCGGGCCACCAAGGGGCCGGTGTTCGCCAACTTCGTGCTGGCCGATGAAATCAACCGCGCCCCCGCCAAGGTGCAATCGGCCTTGCTGGAGACCATGCAGGAACGGCAGGTGACCCTGGGCGGGGAAACGATGCCGCTGCCCGCGCCGTTTCTGGTCCTGGCCACCGAAAACCCGATTGACCAGGAAGGCACCTACCCGCTGCCGGAAGCGCAGGTGGACCGCTTCATGTTCAAGGTGCTGCTGGATTACCCATCGTTCGCCGAGGAGCGGAAGATTCTTGACCGCATGGCCTTCACCGCGCCCGAAACGCAAGTCCAGCCCGTCATTCCGCTGGCGGAAATCCTCCAGACCCGCAAGCTGGTGGACCAGATTCACGTGGACGAAAAGGTCCGCGATTACGTGGTGCACCTGGTGTTTGCGACCCGCAAGCCGGACGCCTACCAACTGGACCTGAAGCATTTCATCCAGTTCGGCGCGTCGCCGCGCGCGACCATCTACCTGACGCTGGCCGCCCGGGCCTGGGCGCTGCTGCAAGGCCGCGCCTACGTGACTCCGGAGGACGTCAAGAGCATCGGCCCCGATGTGCTGCGGCACCGGATCCTCCTCTCCTACGAAGCCGAGGCCCAGGCCGTGACGACCGACGCCATCATCCGGAAAATCTTCAACGCGGTGCCGGTGCCGTGACCCTCTCGGAGCTGCTCGAAAACGTCCGCCGCGTCGAGGTGCGCACCAACCGCCTCGTGAACGATACCATGGTGGGCGCCTACCTCAGCCACTTCAAAGGCCGGGGCATGGACTTCGAAGAGCTGCGCGAATACATCCCCGGCGACGAAGTCCGCGACATTGACTGGAATGTCACCTACCGGATGGGGCGGCCCTTCGTGAAGCGCTACCGCGAGGAGCGCGAGCTGGCCATGGTGCTGGCGGTGGACATTTCCGCCTCCTCGACGTTCGGCTCGCAGCACCGCACCAAACGCCAGTTCGCCGCCGAGATTGCCGCCACGCTGGCCATCTCCGCCGCGCGCAGCAGCGACAAGGTGGCGCTGCTGCTCTTCTCCGACCGGGTGGAACTCTACCTGCCCCCGCGCAAGGGACGGCGCCACCTGCTGCGCCTCATCCGCGAGATGCTGCTCTTTAAACCCCGCCAGCGCGGCACCAGCATCCCCGGCGCGCTCGCCTTCCTGAACCGCGTCCTGCCCCGCCGCTCGATTGTTTTCCTGCTGACCGATTTCCTCCACAGCTTCGCGCCCCCCGCCGCCCCGCCCGGCGCCGGCCGGGATGCCGTGCAGGAAATCGGCCTCACCAACGCCCGCCACGACCTGGTTTGCGTGCATCTGCACGACCCGCGCGAAAGCCAGCTCCCGCCCGCGGGCTTGCTGACCCTCGAGGACGCCGAGACCGGCGAACTGCTGGAACTGGACTCCAGCCGCCCCGCCGTCCGCGAGCGGTTCGCCCATACGAATGCCGCGCGCCTCGCGGAACTGGACCGCGCCCTGCGCCGCGCGGGGGTGGACACCCTGCGCTTCAGCACGGCGGAACCCTTTGCGCAGGCCCTGCAAACCTTCTTTGAAACCCGCCGCGGAAGGAGACGCGGGTGAGAACACCAGCCGGCAGAAGGCAACATGCCCGCCGCGGCGGGAAGCCCGGTCTCCACGCTGGTTCTTTCCGCCTCCTGCTGCCAGCCGCGTTTCTCGCGCGCGCGGCGGCGGGCATTCCCGAACTCGACGACATCCCGCCCCTGCGCCCGCCGCGCGCGGAACTGCCGCCCACCTTCTGGGAGCAATCCGGCCTCTGGGTCATCACCGCCGGATTCCTCCTCCTGGCGCTGGCCGGCGCGGCAATCTGGTTCCTGACCCGGCCCCGCCCCCCGCAAGCCGTGCCCCCGGAGGCGCAAGCCCGCCAGGCGCTGGAGCCCCTCTGCCATCAACCGGAAGACGGCGCGCTGCTGAGCCGCGTCTCGCAAGTGCTGCGGCATTATGTCCAGGCGGCCTTTGCTTTGCCGCCGGAGGAAATGACGACGGCGGAGTTTTGCCGCGCCGTGGCCGGCCACGCGGCCATTGGCCCCGAGCTTGCGACCGCGCTCGCGGAGTTCCTCCGCGCGTGCGACCAATACAAGTTCTCCCCGCCCGCCCCCGAACCCCCGCTCGACGCCGTTTCCCGGGCGTTGCAACTGGTCGAGCAGGCGGAAGCCCGGCGCGCGCCCCCGCATCCGGACGGCGCCACCCCGGCCGCCGCGGGCCAATCCGCGGCTTGAGCCCATGACTGGCAACCTGGAGTTTCAATATCCGTGGCTGCTGGGGCTGCTGGCCCTGCTGCCCATCTATTCCTTTCTGCGCGGCCGCGCCGGCCGGCTCGCCGCCCTGCGTTTCCCCAGCGCCGACATCGCCCGCGCCGCCGGGGCCGCCGCACGCTCCGCCGCCGGGCGGCTGCTGCTGTTCCTGCGCCTCCTGGCGGCCGCGTTGTGCATCGTGGCGCTGGCCGGGCCGCGCTTTGCCAACGACCACACCGAAATGCAGGCCAGCGGGGTGGACATCATGCTGGTGCTCGATTTGTCGTGGTCCATGATGGCGCTGGACATGGGCGCGCCGAGCGAGCGGATTTCCCGGTTCGACATTGCCGCCGAGGTCATCGAGGACTTCATCCGCAAACGCACCAACGACCGGCTGGGGCTGATTGTCTTTTCCGCAGTGCCCTACCTGGCCAGCCCCCTCACCCTCAACCACGACTGGCTGATCGAGAATCTCCGCCGCCTGCACGTGGGGCTGATTCGCGACCTGGGCACCGCCATTGGCGACGCCGCCGCCGCCGCTGTCAAGCGACTTAAGAACCTCAAGGATGCCAAAAGCCGCATCATCATCCTGTTGACTGACGGAGATAACAACAAGGGCGAGATTGACCCGGTGCCCGCCGCCCAACTGGCCGCGGCGCTGGGAGTGAAGGTTTATACGATTGGCATCGGGATCGAGCAGCCGTGCCTGCTGCCGCTCTTCGACCCGTCCACCGGCAAACTGGAGCTGGATGCCCACGGCAATCTCCGGCCGGGCATGACCCTGCAACCCGCCAACTACGCGGTGCTGGGCAAAATGGCGGCGCTCTCCGGCGCCAAGTTCTACCGCGCGACCAACCGCCGCGAACTGCGGCGCATCTACGACGAAATTGATCGCCTGGAGAAAACCGAAATCAAGCTGCGCCGCTTCACCACCTACCGGCCGCTCTACCAGTGGCCGCTGCTGGCCGCGTTCGGCCTGCTGGCCCTGGAACTGACGCTCGCCCACACCCGCCTGCGGAGGGTGCCGTGATGGACTTCAGCCATCCCCATTTCGCCGAACCGCAATGGCTTTGGCTGACCCTGGCCGCCCCGCTGCTGCTGGCGGCCCTGCAGGGGTATTCCGCCAGGGCGCGCCGCCGGCAACTCGCGCGGATGGCCGCGCCGGAGTTCCTCGCCGCGTTAACCCGCTCCCACAGCCCCGCCCGCTACCTGCTCAAAAACGTCCTGCTGCTGCTGGCCGTGGCGGGGGTCGGGCTTGCCCTGGCCCGGCCCCAGTGGGGCGAGCAAACGGAAATCAGCCATCTCTACGGCCAGGACACGCTGTTTATCCTGGACTGCTCGCGCAGCATGCTGGCGAGCGACCTGGCCCCCAGCCGCCTGCAGCGCGCCAAACTCGCCCTCCGGGACTACGTGCAGCACCGCGGGCGGGGCCGCGTCGGGCTGGTGGCCTGCGCCGGCCAGGCTTTCCTCCAATGCCCGCTGACGTATGATTACGCGGCCTTCCAGGATGCGCTGGCGGCGGTGGACGACCAGGCCATCCCCGTTCCCGGCACCGACCTGGGCCGCGCGCTGGACGAAGCCTCCCGCGCGCTGGCCAAGTCCCGGCCGCCCCGGCTGTGCGTGCTGCTGACCGACGGCGAAGACCTCGAACGCGGCGGCATCCGCGCCGCCCAAACCCTGGCCAAACAGGGGTTAATCGTCTTTACGATCGGCGTCGGCACCGCCGCCGGCGCGGAGATACAATTCACCAACGAGCACGGCCAACGGGAGACGCTGCGCGACCGCCACGGCGAGGTGGTGCGCAGCCGGCTCGATGAAGCCACCCTGCGCGCCATCGCCCAGGCCACCGGCGGCGCTTATTTTCCGCTCGGCCCGCTGGGCGAGGGGCTGGCCCGGGTCCAACTGGCGCTGGCGGACCTCCAGACCGGGCCGGCTTCAGCCCCGGCGCGCAAGCTGGGGGTGGACCGCTTCCATTGGCCGGTGGCGGGCGTGTTGGCCCTGCTCATCCTCGAATCTCTGATTGGCACGCGGCGCCGTCTGCGCGACATTAATGCCTGAACTGTGATGGCGCGCCTTTTAATATCACTTTGGGGATTTGCCGCCCCGGTGCTTCTCGCCGGGGCGCTGGCCGCCGGGGACGCTCCCGAAGCCATCTCACCCCCGGCCCCGCCGCCACTCCCATCTCAGGAACCCGAAGCGCCAGCCACCCCGGAGCCGCCCCCGCCCGCCTCCCCGCGCGAGTTCTTCAACGCCGGCACGCGGCAGCTCCACAGCGGCAAACTCCGCGAGGCGGAGGCCTTTCTGGAAATGGCGCTCACCCGCCAGAAAGACTCCCTCCAGCCGCACGCCCTTTACAACCTGGGCCTCACCCGGTTCGCCCAGGGCGTCGAGCAGGGGAAGAAAGGCCCGGCGCCCCAGCCCACCCTCGCGCGCGGCCAGGCGGCGGCCGGGGAGACGGACCTGGCCCTCCGCCAGGCGAATGCGGCCCTGGCGGACGACGACGTGCAGCGCATGGTCGCCGCCTACCTGCGCGGCTGGGGCGCGCGCCGGGAATTGAAGGCCGCAACCGCGGCCGTGCGGCAGGCGCTCAAAGTGTACGGCGCGGTTCTGCAGCGCTGGGAACGTGCCGCGGGCGATTTCAAGAGCGCCTTCGAACTCAACCCCGCCGCCGCCGACGCCCGCCATAATGCCGAGGTGACCGACCGCCACATCGCCCGGCTGGTGGACAGCCTGAACGAACTGCAACAATGCCTCAGCGGCCTGTGCGGAAAAGAGTCGCAACTGAGCGCCGCCATGAAAAAGCTCAAGGGGCGCATCCCCGCCGCCGACATGCCGCCCGGCGTCGCCGGCGAAGAGGAGGACGACGAAGAACAGACGATGGGGCCGCAGCCCGGCCAACAGGAAGGCCCCTCCCGGGAGGGCGAGGAAATGCACCTGTCCCCGGAGCAGGCGGGCTGGCTCCTCGAAGCTTACAAACTCGACACCGAACGTCGTCTGCCGATGGGGCAGGAATCCACCAGCGAGCCGCGAGACCGCTCGCGGCCCGCGTGGTGACCGGAACCGGGGCCTGCCATGACCGCGCGTCTGCTTTTCTCTCCGGACATGAAACTCAAGCGCCAGGTTCGGCTCCCCGGAGGCGGGGGTGAACGGGGCCGGAAAATGCTCTCCCTGCTGGCCGGCGGGTTGATCGCCGCGGCCGCCCCGCTGGCCGCCCAAACCAATGCCGCCCCGTCGCGCGACCCCCTGATGTCGCTCATGCTCTCGCAGCCCCGGCTCGAGATTCCGGCGCTGACCACGGCCACCGCCGAATTCGACCCGCCGGTGGTCCGCCCGGGGGAACCGTCGTTCCTGCGCGTGACGTTCAACGCGCTGGAGGACTCGGTCGAGTGGCCCGCCACGATTGCCGGGCCGCCGGGGCTGGAACTGCGCCCCGGCGCCCATGGCCAGATGCTCAAGGTGAGCGGCGTCAACTTCGAGCCGTACACCGCCTTTAATACGCGCGCGCAGGCAGCGCGACCGGGCGCGTTCGTCGTGCCGGAGTTCGTGGTTCGGATTAACGGCCAACCCGTCACCGTGCCGTCGGCGCGCCTGGAAGTGGCGGCAACGGTGCCCGCGTCCGTGCCGCCCCGGCTGCCGCTCACGCTGGAGTTGCCCCGCACCAACCTGTTCGTTGGTCAGGCGGTCATGGCGCGCATGGTGCTGGCCGGACGCCCCGGAAACGCCATCCACGGACTGGCGCAGCCGCAGTTGACCGGCCCCGGATTCCTCGTGGACGGAACCACATCCCGCCAGCGCGTCGAAGCGGTGACGCAGAACGGGGGCAGCGTGCTTTCGTTCATTTACGAAACCACCTTCATCCCGCTGACCGCGGGCCGCTTGACGGTCCAGGCGCAAGGGTTCATGGCCAGCAGCCGGCTCTCTCCGCCCGCCGCCAGCCCCGGCGCCACCGTCATTCCCCCGCCCATCGTCCAATACACGCTGATCGAATCCGACCCCCTGGAGCTGAACGTCCGGCCCCTCCCCCGCGAAGGGGAGTTGCCCGGGTTCACCGGCGCCATCGGCCACTTCCGCATCGGCCCGCCGCAACTGGGCACCAACGCGCTGCGCGTCGGGGAACCCGTTAACCTCACGGTGACCCTGACCAATTACGGCGACGCTCCGCTGGCCCGGGTGACCCCGCCGCCGCCGCCCCAAACGCGGGACTGGCAGGTGTTCGCCACCGCCGACTTCGCCCCCGTCCAACCCATCGGCCCGCCGCCGCCGTCCGCGCCGCCCCACGCCGGCGCGCCGCCGCCATCCCCGGAACTCCACGGCGTGCTGACCTTCAGCTATATCCTCATCCCGCTGACCGAGACCGCGACCGCCACCCCGCCGATTCCCTTCAGCTATTACGATCCTCGCCGTGGCGCTTATGCCGACCTCACGATTCCGGGGGTTCCCGTCAAAGTTAAAGTCGGCGCGGCCCCCGGCGATTATGCGAGCCTGGCCAGGGCTGCGGCGACGGAGGCCGACCCGGAAAAGGCGCCTGAATTGAGCCGCCTGGCCGACGCGCGCGGCCGGACAGCATCGAGCCTGACGCCGCCGCAGCAACGGGCCTGGTTCCCCCTGGTGCAACTGGCCCCCGCCGCGGCCTTCCTCGGCATCTGGGCCTGGGACCGCCGCCGCCGCTATCAGGAAGCCCACCCGGACGTCGTGCGCCGCCGCCGCGCCCGGCGGGCGCTGCGACGCCAGCGGCGCCTCCTGCGGCGGGCGGCGCGGGCGGCGGATGCACCCCGGTTTGCGGCGGCGGCGGTCAACGCCCTGCGGACCGCGTGCGCGCCGCATTACCCGGCGGAGCCGCGGGCGCTGGTGGGGGGCGACGTGCTGCCGCTGCTGCCCGCCACGGGGCCTTCGGACCGGGCGGGCGAGGTGGTGCGCCGCTTCTTTGCCGCCACCGATGCCGCCCGCTTCAGCCCCAACCCCGCGAGCGTGGCGGAATTGCTTTCGTTGCAGCCGGAACTGGAGCAGGTGCTCGCCGCGCTTGAGGAAAAGCTATGACGCGCCGCCCCGCCTTCCCACGCCGCGCGCGGTTCGTCCTGCTGCTTGCCGGGCTGCTGGCGGGATGGCCGCTCCGGGCCGCCCCATCGCCGGAAGCCCTTTTCCAGGCGGGCGTCCGCGCCTATCGCGCGGCTGACTACGCGCGCGCGGCGGAGGCCTTCCGCCAATCCGCCGCCCGGCAGCCCGCCGCCGGGACGCTGCTGAACCTGGGCAACGCCGAATGGCAGCGCCGTCAGACCGGCGCGGCCATCCTGGCCTGGGAACAGGCGCAATGGCTGCATCCGTTCGACCCGGCGGCGCGCCAGAACCTGCGCTACGCGCGCAAGGCGGCCCGGCTTGAAGCGCCCGAACTGGCGTGGTACGAGGTCATTTCCACCTGGCTGCCGGTGGCATGGTGGGCCTGGCTGGCCGGCGGCAGCTTTTGGATGGCCATCAGCGCAGCGATGCTGCCCGGCGTGTTCCGGCGGCGCAAAGCCACCTGGCACCAGGCCGTCGCCGCCTTCGGTTTCATGGTCTTTCTGCTCTGTGTCCCGGCGTATATCGGCGTCCAAACCCGCTCCCGGCTGGGCTTCATCCTGCCGCCCAATACCCCGCTCCGGCTCACCCCCACGCACGAGGCTCAAACGGTGACGCGCCTGGCCGCTGGGGAACCCGCCCGCTGCCTGCGCACCCGCGGCCGCTTCGTGCTCGTCCGCGCCAGCCGCACCCTGGGCTGGGTGGAGCGGGCGCAACTCGGGCGGATCTGCCCCGCGTCCGACTGACGCGCTCCCGGCCGCGCCCCGCCGCGCCCGCCCTCCCCGGCGGCGCCAAATCCGGCCGGGTCAGGGGAAAAGCGAGGCGGACGGCGGCTCAGTAGCGGTCCACATCCCGGCGGATCCAACGCGCGTGTATATCGAGGTAAATCTGGTTGCGCCCGCCATTGTGCGCCGACCAGCCTCGGGCGGGAGGCTCACTGGCGCCGACGCTCCATTGGCCTCTAAATGTGCCGGTAGTCGTCCAGTTACATCGTGGTCGCCAGGGCGATCTGGTGCAGGTTCGATAAGCAGGTCGAACGCGGCGAGGCCTGCCTGGCCTTGCCCAAAGTTGGCAACAGCAGCGCGGCCAGAATCGAAATGATGGCAATGACCGCCAGCAATTCAATCAAGGTAAACGCACGAATCCAGAGCCGTCGTGAGCCGGCGCGTATAAAGAGGAACCGAAAACGCCGCGGATTCAGTTGGCCGCCGCCGACACCGGCAGCCGCCGATAAACCTCGTCGAATACTTCGCCGTTGTCATTAACCCCCAGAACATGGCAGCTTTCCGGGTAAAGCGTCACCACGTAAAGATGCCGAATCCCATCCGAGCGCGCGATGTACCACCGGGGCTTGGTCTTGTCGGGTTGGCGGAGGTGTACCCCCCAGGCGCCGTCGCCGAGATACACGATGCCGGTGGGGTCAATCTTCCCATCCCGAATCGGGTAGGTGCGCTTGTTGGAATGATCATGATGCTCGAAAGCCACGGTGACGCCCGCCTCTTCGAACAGCGGGCACCAGGAGCGGCGGATCATCTGGGTGTGTTCGGAGCTCTGGCCGGTGGCATCGGACCGGATGGAAGGATAGGCCGGGATATGGTAAACGGGAATAATATGCGGCATCGTGCGGCGCTTGGCCAGCTCATGCCGCAGCCAGTCGGTCTGGGCGCCTTCGATGGGATGGGTGATGCTCGAGTCCAGCAGGAACAGGCTCAGGTAATTGCCAAAATCCAGGCACGCATACCCGCGTTCTCCCGGCAAGGGAAAAAGGGCGTAAAAGCCTTGCGCGTTGGTGGGGCTTTGGTCCCAGGACCCGACCACCTCGTGGTTCCCAATGGTGACCAGCAGGGGAACCAGCCGCCCGTCCGAAGCGCGCGCATTCGTCTTCCAGGAATCAAAATAATCATCCCATCGCTCCATCCGCTCCGGGGACTTGCCACCGCAGGAGTAGGCCAGGTCTCCGCCAATAACCACAAAGGCTGGATCGAACTTGCCCGCCAGCCGGTTCATCGTATCCATCCAGTTGCGCTCGTGGTAAGCGTCGCCCCCGTTGACAAAGCGAACCGGGGAAACCAGCGTGGCCGGCAGCGTGCGGAACCGGAAGGTCTTTTCCCCGGGCAAAAAGCAAAACTCGTAATCCGACCGGGGCGTCAGGCCCGTGAGTTCCACGGTGTGAATCGTGCGCTTGGACTTGGGAAAAGGATGGCTCTCCCCTTGCACCTTGATCCAGTCCCCGGCTCCGCTGGCGCGGTAATAGGCTTCGGCCCGGGCTTCGCCCACCGTTTGCCAGTGGATGATCATGGTCCGGGCCGGATCGCGTTTCCAGGTCAGAAACAAGGCCGGGGGATCATAAAGTTCATTTGGCCCAGCCAGGACCGTGACGGCTGAAAATGCCACCGTCAGGGCCAACCACCATCGCACTACACAGGAAGCTAGCATAGGCGGGCAGTTTGCCTTTGCCGCCTCCCGGCGTCAACCCTCCAGCCAAAAATATCTCGACTCTTTGAAAATGTCCCTTATTGGACCCGACGCGGAAACAACAACACCACGGGACATTTTCTCCTGAGCTCTTAAGGGGACATTGCTAAAGAGTTTTGACCCCCTTTGAGAAGCCTAAAAAAGTGTTCACGATCTCCCGGCCTAACCACAACAGGCGTCGAGAATGCGGTTGACAGGTGGAATGGGGTGAGGCAGCCTGCCCTTGGGTCGAAGGGAAGAACGGTTGACCACGCGGCCGAGAACCAAAATCCAAGCCCACAGACGCCACTTGGACGCCGGGGGGCCCAGCCGATACCAACGACGCTTCCGCCGCGCACCCATGAGCTACTGATGAAAAACTTATGAAACGGACTTCCATCCTCACCCGCGTGGTTGCGGCGACAGCTTTCACGCCGAGCGCGCACTTCCGCGGCTTCGAATATTCGTGCATCATGCTCTATCTGGTCGCCGGCTAATCCCGCCTCCCCACCTTGCCGCTATCCCCTGAAACCGTTGGAAAACCTCTGAATAGGAGATCTGCATGAAGTCCCTTGATGTAACCGTTGCGCAAATCAACTGTCGCCGCTGGCGGCGGCGGGGCTTTACTTTGATCGAGTTGCTGGTGGTCATCGCCATTATCGCCATCCTGGCGGCGTTGCTGCTGCCCACGCTGGGCCGTGCAAAAAACACCGCCAAGGGCATAGCGAACCTCAACAATCTGCGGCAAATCGGCATCGCCAACCAGATGTACCTCGACGACAGCAACGGGTTTTTTGCCCATCACGAAGGCTATTACTACCAGGGGGCAATCATTGATCGCCAGGAGGGAAAGAACTTGGGATTGACTAAAGCGGTCAAAACTCACTGGCCCGACCAAATGGTCTGCTACGCGCCCCAGCCCAAGGTGTTCCTGAGTCCATTTCTGACTACCGAGCAAATTGCCAGCGAGGATTTTTCCCGGCCGTTCGGCATTGACGGGTATCGGCAGTACATTTACGGCGGTTACGGTTACAACCTGCACTACCTGGGGTATGCCACCGGCGAGCATGGGAAGCCCGGATATAGCGCCCGGCTGGGCGCCGACATCCGTCATCCGAGCAGTACGGTGTTCGTGGGGGATACCGCCGGCTCGAAATCGCACCGCGGTGTTTATACCGGCAAGCCCGAGGCGCCTTACGCGCTCGATCCGCCGCTGCCTTCCTTGAATCTGGGCGCAAAACTTACCGGATATTACGAAGGCGACGACGGCATGATCGAAACCCCCAGCCCCGGTCCGTACGACTGGCAGGTGCGCGCCTATCCCGCCCCGCGCAACAACGGCAAACCTGGGTTCGTCTTTGTTGATACCCACGCCGAGGGCATGGGGATCCAGAAAATTGACGACTCCAACGGCGATGGCGTACGGGACAACGGCAACTGGAACGGTCTGCACGATCCATTTAACCGCTGACCCGCAAGGCAGCACAAACCTGCCGCTGGTGGCGTGCACCAGATGGTCTTTGTCTCTGACCGTTTTGGCGGGCGGTTGCGCGCTGGCGTCTTTGCTTCTCCGAGGAACACGGTCTGCGCCCGCCCCCGCCGCCCCCTGACGCGGAAACAACCACACCACGGGACATTTTCTCCGAGTTCTTAAGGGGACATTTCTAAAGAGTTCTGACCCCCTCCAGCCAAAAAATATCCGGCCGGGGATCGGTACAAAGCAGAAAAGGCATCCTTGCGGATGCCTTTTCGCTTTGCTCCAGGGAGCTAAATTACCAGGTTGGAATTACGGCAGCATGATGCGGTTGCAGTTCAATCCTGCAGACGCGCCATTCGCCAGCGGGAACTTGGTCGAAGTCCGGCCGCCGGTGTCGCTCGAATTCTTCAACGCTTCCTGCAGACGCGCGCGGTTGAATCCCTGCACGCTGCCGTCCGCCATCCCGACGTTGCCCTGCTTGGAATGCATATTGTCCATCCAGGCCGGCCCCATATTCGCGGTGAAATTGGTGCCGAGGGAAATCTTCGGAGTCCCCGTCGCCGGAGCTGCCAGGTACGCCACGGTCGGCGGATTGGCATTCCCGCCCAGGTTATGGTCGCCGGTCAGGAACATTTGCGGCTGGGTTTCCGTCGCGTCCACACCCACAAAATAGCTGATATTCAGGTCGTTGGTGTAGGGAATCTGGCTGACAGTGGTCGAGCTGACGCCCGTCGAATCCGCAAAGCTGGTGGCCGCCTGCCGAACCGAGGTCTCATACTCCGCCGGGCAGAAGAGCACTTTCGGCGTGCTCAACTCGTTCGAGCAAGCCAGGAATATCTTGGCGGCGCCGTGGCTGCCAAGCTGCGTGGTGCCAAGGACGCGGGCGAAGGTTTCCACGTCTTCCGAAGCGCCGCCCATCGCGCCGGCGAGCCCCATCGGCATGGCGCCGTCGTTATCAATCGCGAAGGTGCGCATGGCCAGGCCAACCTGCTTGAGGTTGTTGGTGCAACTGACGCGGAGCGCCCGCGATTTCGCGCGCGCAAGCGCGGGCAGCAAGAGAGCCGCCAGAATGGCGATGATGGCAATTACGACTAACAACTCGATAAGAGTGAAAGCCCCGATCTTTTTGCGTAGGTTCTTCATAAACTTTGCTATATTATTTTATTGGTTCTCTGGCAAACAGACCGCGAACTTTACTCGTATTGTCCACGCTGTCAACCCGGTTTCGCCACTTATTTAGCAACCCCGGTGCCAGCCCCTATTTTCTTCAAAAACCTAAGAAATCCGCAATCCGACCCGGCAAAATGCGCGAGATTTTCACGCATCTTGCGTGAGGCTCACGCCCCTCGCTGAATCTTTGACCGGCGGAGGCGTGGATATTTTTGCCCCCCAACTTCGCTCCGCAGCCGGCTCGGGCACGCAAACCCCGGACGGGATCGGCCGGATAAGTCCGTGCTCCTTCAAACCCGACCTCCCGGAAGAGCCTCATCCCTCAAGCGCAGGGTTGACAGATGACGCCGCCGCCGTCTATTTAGGGCAGGCGCCGCCGCATGACGTATGGACAGCAACCCGATTCTCAAATCCTTTCCCTGGACCACAACCATCCTGGCCGCCACGGTGGTCATCCTTGCGGCCCTGGCGTTGTTCGCCTATCTCAAGACCATGCGGAGCGTGCGGGAAACGGTGGACCAAGCAGGCCGCACTGCCGCCGAGGTCGCGCGAAACTTCCAAACCGGCCGGATCACCCAGACCTTCCGTGAGAGCATCCCCCAAATCACCGCCACCCACGGCGACGTGCTCGAACTCGCCGTCTTCCGCGCCGAGGAGACTTTCAAACGCACCGACGAACGGCGGATAGGCTGGGGGTGGGTGTACCTGGGAACCACCGTCGCCGAGATTCGCGTGCCGGTATCCTTTCGCTACCATCTGCGGCTTTCCGATCCCTGGCGCCTGGCGGCGCGCGGACAGCTTTGCGTGGTCCTGGCTCCCCCCATCCGCCCCAGCCTGCCGCCCGCCATCCACACCGATGAAATGGAACGGCGGGCCGAAAGCGGCTGGGCGCGTTTTGACAAAAACGAACAACTCGAGGCGCTGCAACGAAGCCTGACGCCCGCCCTGGAGCAACGAGCCGGCGATACCAATCACCTGGCGCTCGTCCGCGAGGCCTGCCGCCATTCCGTCGCCGAGTTCGTAAAAAAATGGCTCCTGCACGAAAAGCAATGGCAGCCAGACCGGTTCACCTCGATTGTCGTCCTGTTTCCCGATGAGGCGGACGCCGCCACGGACACGGACCTGCTGCGCTTCCGCCACGAACCAACCCTCCGCCTCAAGTAGCGCTCCCCAGCCGCGCCAAACCCATCGCTCCGGCACCCCACCTTCAATCCCCTCCGCACCCGCACCGCATAAAAGTGTCCACTTTTTGGACACTCCCGCCGCCAAAGCCCACTTACCCCTTGATTTTACGCTATTTAATGGCTGCCAACCCGCCGTGTACAAGGGGTGTACAAGGGATGCTCACCGGATGTTCATCGAATTTTCCGATGTTCACCCGATGAGCATCCCTTGTACACCCCTTGTACACGGCGGGTTGGCAGGGGGGATGGAGGGGGTTGGCGGGGGATGGTGGCTTTCGCGGGGTTGGCGGGGGCGAAGCAGGTTGGCGCCGGGCGCGGGCGGAATAAGCGGCGGGATTCTGGGAGGGGGTGGGCGGCGGGAGGAGGTTGTTTTGGAGGTTTTCGGCGGCGTTGCGGGCGGGCGGGGGCGTGAAGTCCGGGGAAGGGTGCGCTTTTTCCCTTTTTATTTCGTTTAGAAAGTGATTTTCTAGCGAGGTGCCGTCTGTTAGCTTTTGGATTGCGTATGAATAAACCGTGCCAGTTTACCCGTCGGGATTTCCTGCGAACCTCCCTGGTGGCGTCCGCCGCCATCAGCCTGGTGCCGCGCCATGTTTTGGGCGGGCCGGGAGTGACCCCGCCGAGCGAGATATTGACCAAAGCCGTCATCGGGGTGGGCTCGATGGGGCGGGCCCACTTGAGCTCGATTAACCCCACCGCCAAGCTGCTGGCCGTCTGCGATGTGGACGCGAAGCACCTGCAAGCCGCCCTGAGCAAGTGCGGGCCGGAGGTGAAAGGATACCGGGATTTCCGCGAAGTGCTGGCGCGGAAGGATATTGATATTGTGCATATCCCCACGCCGCCGCACTGGCACGCGCTGATTTCGATCGCGGCGGCCAAGGCGGGCAAGGATATCTGGTGCGAGAAGCCGCTGTCGCGCACGATTGGCGAGGGGGAGGCGGTCAAAGCGGCCATGGCGAAGTACCGGCGCATTTTCCGGCTTAATACCTGGTTCCGGTTCGAGGGCGCTTTTTATGGCGTGGGCGTGCCGGTGCGCCTGATCAAAAAGGCCGTGCAGAACGGGTTGTTCGGCTGGCCGCTCAAGGTGACGCTGGGCGGCCCGACGGGTTTTGATTGGAAGCAGAACGAGTGGTGCGGGCGCACGGATTTGACGCCCCAACCCGTGCCGCCGGAGCTGGATTATGATTTTTGGCTGGGGCCGGCGCCGAAGAAGCCCTATCACCCCCACCGTGTGCATGGCACCTTCCGCGGTTATTGGGATTATGACGGCGGCGGCCTGGGCGACATGGGCCAGCATTACCTTGATCCGGTGCAGTACCTGCTCGACAAGGACAATGAAAGCCCCGTCCGGATCGAGGCGGATACCGATCCGCAGGATCCGGATGCGGTGCAGCCGTGGCGGCGGATCTCGATCCGCTATGCCGATGGGTGCGAAATCATCTTTGACGGGGAGAACAAGGACAAGGAGGCGGCCTTCATCGCCGGGCCCGAGGGCAAGCTGTTCCGGGATTTTGAGTCCGACATCCCGAACTTGCGCGCCAAAATCCAGTCCCTGCCCGACCCGGAGCCGCAGCTTACGGATTTCATCCAGGCGGTGAAGACGCGCCAGAAGTTCGCCTTGAACGAAGTCAACGGCCATCGCTCCTGCACACTGGTCAACCTGGCCAAGATTGCGGTTCAGACCGGGCGCGTGCTGCATTTTGACCCGAAAAAGCAGCGGTTCATCCATGACCAACAGGCCAACGCCCTGATTCACCAGCCGATGCGCAAGCCATGGAAGCTGCGGGTGTAACGGCCGGGAGCGGGCGCCCGGCGCCTGGCGCGCGCACGCAAACGGCGAAGCCGCCCGGGGCGGACGCCAGCAGCCGCCGGCCATGCGATTCCTGACCCGGCCGCGCATTCAATGGGCGGGCGGGGGATTGGCGGCCTGGCTGGCGCTGGCGGCGCCGGCGCCGGGGCGGGCCGCGGCGGCGCTGGACGTGGTGCGGACGACGAAAGCCGCGCCGGCGGGTTTTGTGGAAATCGGCGGGGTGGAGGCGGGGGCATTCAACCCGGCAATCTGGCAGGCGGGCACGCTCCATTGGGTGCCGGATTTGCGCTCGCCGCTGCTGGCACCGCGGAGCGGGAAGTTTCGCAACATCTACGCGCCCTCGGCGGTGGAAACGCCCGGCGGGTATCGCCTTTTTTATGGCGCCTGGGACGGCCTGCCGACCGGCAATGACTGCCTTTACAGCGCCACGACGGACGCGAATTTCCAGAAGTTTTCCCACCGGCGGGCGATTATCGTGCCGGGCGGCTACGTGCATGTGTGCAACGTGAACGCGCTGGGGCTTGACGGGGGCGGCTTTGAGCTGCTGGCCACGGTGTACCCGGTGCGGGAACGGAACAAGCCGGGCTTCTTCCGCAGCGATGCCACCGGCACGAATTGGAACGGCGGCCGCGGCGAGCCTTACACGGTGCGGGCGCGGGATATCATCGCGATGGACGGCTACGCCTACCCCAACGCGGACATCAATGGCATGAATGTCCTGCTGCGGGAAGACGGCGCGCGGCGGCTTTACTTTGGCGATTTCCGGGGCGGGGGCGGCACTTTCCGGGCCACGAGCCGGGACGGTCGCAATTACACTTTCGAGGCCAAAGTGCTGGCCGGGCCGGGGTTGGTGAACGACGTGAAGAAGTTCCGGGTCGGCGCGGATTGTTATTACCTGATGGGGCTGCATGAAAACCGGCGGCGTTTGTGGCAGACGATCTCGACGAATGGCCTGGCGTTTCCGCCGGCCCGCGAGTTGCTGGCCCATCTCGATGCGGCCGACGCCTATATCGTGGCGCTGGGCTGGGTGACGCGCGGGGCGCAGGAGTCGCCCGGGCGGCGGCTGCTCGGAGTCCTGTATGGCGCCGGGCCGGTCTCGGCGCTGGACCAGAACCGCATCTACGCGCGGTGGCTGCAAAAGCGCGTGGATTTTGTGGCCCGCGACGGAACCCGGATTTCGGGAACCCGGGCGCTCGGCCCCGGGCAGCAGCTCCTGGACTTTGCGGGCTCTCCGGCCCGCCGCGGCCGGTTCGAGCTTTATGCCGAGGACGGCGTGACGCGGCTGGGCGTTTCCCCCGAGTTCGACGTCCAGAGCGGACAAGTTTTCCATCTCCGGTGAGCGGGCGGGCGGTCCGCCACCCGCCCGGGCCGGACGCCGGGCTGGCGCCCGGGCGCGCGCGCCGCCGGGGGCGGAGGGAACGGGGGCGGCGGCGCCGGGCAAAGCGGGCCGGCGCGGGGACGCCCGCCGGCGCAGAATTAGGATTGCGCGCGGCCCCGCTTTTGTGCAGAGTTTTGCCGAAAATCGGAATGAGCCCGATAAAGAAAAAGGCCGTTCGAGCCGCGGTGGTGATCGCGTTGTGCGCCGCCGCCGCCACGGTTTGGTTTGCCGGGGGCGCGGACCCGTTTGCCGCGACGCCCCCCGCGCCGGCCCACCTGCCCACGGTCGCCCGCCCGCCCGCTCCGCAGCCGGCGCTGGACGCGGCGGGGGATGCGTATCTCGACACGACGCCGCCGCGGCGGATGGTGGGGCTGGATTTGATCCGGAACGGGTGGACGTATAATTGCATGGAATGTCACCGGCTCTTTCCGGCGAAATGGCACTATGACCGGCCGATGGCCGAGCATCAGGACATCCGGCTCGAGCACGGCAATAACCGTTTCTGCCTCAATTGCCATCACCCGACCAACCGCAATGCTTTCGTGGACTACGACGGCGGGGAAATTGCCGCGGCGGACGTGGCGCTGCTCTGCGGCAAGTGCCACGGCACGATCTACCGCGACTGGGAGGCGGGCGTGCATGGCCGGGTGAGCGGCTTTTGGAAGGCGGATTTGGGCGGCAAGACCCGGCTGCGCTGCATCCAGTGCCACGACCCGCACCATCCGAAATTTGAGGCGATGAAACCGCTGCCGCCGCTGCGCTACCCGGCGCGCGGAGCCCATCCGCCGGTCCACCGCGCCGCGGAGCCGGACGCGCGGGTGGCGCCCGCCAGGCCGGAAGCGCGCGGGCCGGAAACCGGGGCGGCGCCCGCCGCCGCGGCCGCCGCCGGCCTCCGGCGCGTTGAAACCGTGTCATGAACTCCGATCCGCAAAACGAAGTCAGCCCGCAGACCCTCGAACGGGTGTACCAGCCGTTGACGCGCCGCTCCTTCCTGAAAGGCGCGGCGGGGGCGGCGGCGGGGCTGGTCGGACTGGGCGCGGCGCTGAGCCCGCTGCTGGAACTGGAGCGCGGCGAGCTGACGCTCGACGAACTCCTGCAGAAACGCTACCTCGAACTGACGCCGGAGGAGCTGCAGCGCATCCTCAAGGCGCTGGAGGACAAATGCGAGCGGGAACGGGGCGTGCGCCCGACCCTGCTGGATCGGAAACCGCTGCCCGGGGTGGAGTTTGGCTACGCGCTGAACCTGACCCGCTGCATCGGTTGCCGCAAGTGCGCCTACGCCTGCCTCAAGGAAAACAACCAGTCCCGCGAGTCCGCCGATGACATCGAGATGTCCTACATCCGCGTGCTGGAGCTGGAGAAGGGGGCGATCAACCTGGAAACCTCCTCGCTGTATTACCATCCGGCGACGGTGCCGGAGCCGGGCAAGTACTACATGCCGGTGCAATGCCAGCAGTGCCGGCAGTCGCCCTGCACCAAGGTTTGCCCGGTGCGGGCCACCTGGCCGGAGCCGGACGGCGTGATCGTGGTGGACTATAACTGGTGCATCGGGTGCCGCTATTGCATGGCCGCCTGCCCCTACGACGCGCGGCGGTTCAACTACAAAAAGCCCACCCTGCCGCCGGCGGAAATCAACCCGCGGCAGAACTACCTCAGCAACCGCCTCCGCCGGCAGGGCGTGGTCGAGAAATGCACCTTCTGCCTGCAGCGCTCGCGCGCGGGCAAGTATCCCGCGTGCCTGGAGGTCTGCCCGACCGGGGCCCGCGTCTTTGGCAACCTGAACGACCCGCAGAGCGAGATCCGCTACGTGCTGGACCACAAGCGGGTTTATATCCTCAAGGAAGAGGTCGGCACGCTGCCGCGCTTTTACTACTTCTTCGACAAATGAAGGACTACCTGACATTCCTGTGGCGCGCCGGGCGGGTCTCCTTCCAGGGGGGCGCGAAGTTCTACCTGTGGATGACGCTGCTGACGGTGCTGGTGCTGGTGGGGCTGCACGCCTGGGCGCGGCAATTCGTGCTGGGGCTGGAAACGACCGGCCTGACCAACCCGGTGAGCTGGGGCGCTTATATTGCCAACTTCACCTTCCTCGTCGGCGTGGCCGCGGCGGCGGTGATGCTGGTCATCCCCGCCTACATCTACAAAAAGGAGTTCATGCACGAGGTGGTGATTTTCGGCGAATTGATGGCCATCGCGGTGATTGTCATGTGCCTGCTGTTCGTCGCGGTGGACCTGGGGCACCCGGATCGTTTCCATCACATGCTCCCCCCGTTTGGCATCTTCAACTGGCCGGACTCCATCCTGTCGTGGGACGTGATTGTGCTGAACGGCTACCTGCTGCTGAACCTGCATATTGCGGGCTACCTGCTCTACTGCCGCTACCGGCAGCGCCCGCCGACCCGGCGGTTCTATATTCCCTTCGTGTTCATCTCCATCGCGTGGGCGGTGAGCATCCATACCGTCACGGCGTTTCTCTACGTTGGCCTGGCGGGCCGGAGCTACTGGCATCATCCGCTGGTGCCCTCGCGGTTTCTGGCGTCGGCGTTCGTGGCGGGGCCGGGCCTGATGATCCTCACCTTCCAGATCATCCGCCGCGTGACGCGCTACTACATCGGCGACCAGCCCATCTTTACCCTGCGGATGATCATGACCGTGGCGATGATCATCAATATGTTTCTGCTTGGCAGCGAGCTGTTTACCGAGTTTTATTCTCCCACGATGCATGCCGCCGCGGCGCGTTATCTGTATTTCGGCCTGCACGGGCATCAGGGCCTGGTGCCCTGGATCTGGACGGCCATTGTGCTGGATTCCATCGGCCTGCTGCTGCTCATCACGCCGCTGAGCCGGAAGATCGGGTGGCTGAACATCGCCTGCGTGACCTGCTTCGTCGGTGTCTGGATCGAAAAAGGCATGGGCCTGATCGTGCCCGGCTTTGTCCCCTCGCCCCTCGGCCAGATCGTGGAATACCTGCCCACGCTCAACGAGACGCTGATCTGCCTGGGCGTCTGGGCCCTGGGGGCGTTGCTCTTTTCCTGGATGGTGCGCGTGGCCATCCCGATCATGAACGGCAGCCTGCGCGCGCATCCGCAACTGAACCCCGCGACCAAAACCTGAACGCACCTTTTATGCAAATCCCCCGCATCCTCACCTCCCTGCTCGGCGGCGGCGCGCTGGCGCTGCTGCTCACCCCGTGGCCGGCGCCCGCCGGCTTCACCCTCCCGGAAATGTCGGCGCAAACCAAGGCCTGCGCGGAATGCCACCGCAAAGAAACCAGCGCCATCTACGCGCAATGGGGCGCGAGCAAGCACTACCGCGCCAACATCGGCTGCTACGAATGCCACATGGCGGTCACCAACGATCTGGATGCCTTCGAGCATTATGGCCAGACCATCTCGACGATGGTCACGCCCAAGGACTGCGGCCGCTGCCATGAGCTGGAGGTGGGCGAGTTCAACGCCTCGCATCACGCCAAGGCCGCGCGCATCCTCGGCTCGCTGGACAACGTGCTGGCGGAGGTCGTCGAGGGCAACCGCGGTTTCAAGACGCCCGGATTCCCGAACGGCACTTCGGCCGCCGCCGTCAGCGGCTGCTGGCAGTGCCACGGCGTCGAGGTGAAGATCAACGCCAACGGCAAGCCCGACCCCGCGGTGTGGCCCAATACCGGCATTGGCCGCATCAACCCCGACGGCAGCGAGGGCTCCTGCGCCGCGTGCCATGCGCGGCATGAGTTTTCCGCCGCCCAGGCGCGCACCCCGGACACCTGCGGCAAGTGCCACATGGGGCCCGACCACCCGCAAATTGAAATCTTCAACGAGTCCAAGCACGGCATTGCCTACCGCGCCCACGTGGACAAGATGAAGCTCGACAATCCCAAATGGATTGTGGGCGAGGATTACTCGTCCGCGCCCACATGCTCCACCTGCCACATGAGCGCCACCCGCAACCAGCCCGTCACGCACGACGTGGGCCTGCGCATTTCCTGGAATAACCGGCCGGAGCTTTCCATTCGGCCGGAAATCTCCGACGCCAAGCTCGGCCTGGCCACCAAGGATATTCCGTGGCAAACCCGCCGCACCAACATGGTGGACGTCTGCCTCAACTGCCATAACCAGCTCTTTGTGGACTCGTTCTACCAGCAATACGACGCCATCATCGAGCTGTATCATGAGAAGTTCGCCAAGCCGGGCCTCGCGCTTTACCAGGCGGCCCAGCCGCTGCTCCGGCCCGCGCAGTTCAGCAATCCGCTGGACTTCACGTGGTATGAAATCTGGCATCATGAAGGCCGCCGCGCCCGCCACGGCGCCTCGATGATGGGCCCCGATTACACCCACTGGCACGGCACCTACGAGGTCGCCAAACATTTCTACTCGAAATACGTGCCCGAACTGCAGGAGCTGGTCGAAAAGCATGCCAATTCCACGGACGCCGCGAAAAAGGAAGCCGCCGCCAAGTTGAGCAAGCTGCTGGAGGAAACCCTCAACCATCCCAATCACCAGTGGTACCAGAACCGCATGGACCCGGCGGAAAAGGCCCGGCGCGACCAGGAGCGGCAGGAGTTCCAGAAACGCTACGCGAAGTGATTCGGGCGCGGCCCGGGACATTCCCGGCGGGCGCCCGCCGTTCGCGGGCCGCTCGCGGGCGGGCGCTTTCCGGGCTGCGGTGAAGCGCGCCCCGCGCGCCCGGCGCGGGCTGGCGGAATGGCTGCCCCCTTCGGGGGGCGGCGCTGAAGCCTGGCGGCCGCGGGCTTAACTGGCGCGGCCGGCCCGGGCGATGACTTCCCGGGCGGTGCGGACATCGGCTACGCGCTGGTTGCCCGCTTCGCGTTCGATTACGAAGTCACCCTTGAAGTTGAGCCGTTCGAGGGTGGTGAAGAAAGCGGGCCAATTCACTTCGCCGGTGCCGACGACGACTTCCTCACCCCAGGTGCCCGGCACCCGGGTCCGCCGCGCGTCTTTGATATGGACCTGGCGCAGCCACGGGCCGAGGGTCTGGAGCGCCGCGATGGGATCGCCCTTGTCGTAGAGGATCATGTTGGCGGGGTCGAAGTTCACGCCGACGTTGGGGCGTTTGAGCTGCTGGAGGAGCCGGGCCAGGGCGGGGGCGGTTTCCTGCCCGGTTTCCAGCCCCAGCGCGAGCTGCGCCGTCTGGAACGCGTCCGCTGTCTCGCTCAGCCGCCGCAGCATCTTGGCGAAGCCGGGATCCTGTTCGTCGTGCGGCAGGAAGCCGGCATGGAAGGTGACCAGTTTCAGGCCGAGCTCCCGCGCCAGGGCGGCGGTGGCGCGGATGTTGGTCCAGTTCTGTTCCCACGTCGCATCGGGCGCGATGCCGCCCGTGTCCCGAATCGTTTGCAGCGTGGTATAATCCTCGCCCACGCAGCCGAACATGCCGGAGACGATGGTCACGCCATTTTGGCGGAATAAGGCGGCGGTCTCGCCCCAGACGCCGGGCGCTTCGCGCAGCGGATCCAGCGCCAGTTGCACGCGCCGCACACCGGCGGCTTGCAGCTTGGCGATCAGGTCTTGCGGGCTGGCGGGTTGCAGCGACCAACTGCAGACCGCGGTGCGATCCGAAAGCGAAGTATTCGTAGTGCTCATGTTGAATGACCAGTTACCAGTTGGCGCCCCGTCAAGACAAGCTTAAAGCAACGCCGCCGGCCTGATTAGAAGGCGTCTTCCTTATCCTTGAACAGCAGGTTGAACGTGGTGAGCGAGCCATAGGAGCGGGTGAGGTATTGCTGCAGCTCGACTTTTTCGCCGTCGGTGAGCTGCGGGTGGGCGTTGATCTTCTGCTCCAGCACGCGCAGGTTGTTGCGGATCATGACGATTTTGTGGAAGAAGGTTTCCAGCGGCACTTCCTTGGTTTGCAGCGCGGGATCGGCGGGATGCAGCACGACCTTGCCCCGGTGCCAGCGGGCGCCCAGTTGGGCGACGACCGCCTCGGGGTTTTCCAGGCCCAGCCGCTGGATCGTCGCCTCCACGGTCTGGCGCACGACCTGGGCCAGCGGCAGATCCAGGCCGCTGATGCAGGCCTGCGCCTCGGCCGGCTCCAGGCCGCTGGGTTCCGGCGCCACCGTGCGCCGCCCGGCGCCGAACTGGATTTCCGCGGTGGCCTCGGAAATGCCCTTCACCACGCCTTCCCCGTATTGGGGATGCCGGACGCGCAGGCCGATATGCAGTTGTTCGATCTTCATGCCGCGCAGGGTAGCCGAACCCGCGCGGCAGGGGAATGGCGAAGTCCCCCGCTTTTCTTTTCCACCAATCGCTTGACAAAGCGCGCAAAAGGGGGTGCCATCCCGGTTGACGTTACGTCGCAACTGAATCGAATTTTATCGCTATGAAGAAGTATAATGTAGGCATTGTCGGTTATGGCTGGGTGGCCACCGCGCACATTCCCGCCATCAACGCCACCGCCCTGGGGCAGGTGACCGCGGTTTGCTCGTCCCGCAAACTGGACGGCGCGGCTCTCAGCGCGCAATACGGCGGGCCTATCCGCGTCTATAATGACCTGGACGAAATGCTGGCCAATCCGGAGATACACGTGGTGTCGCTCTGCGGTTTTCCCTCGCAGCGGCTGGACCAGGTCCGGCGCGCCGCGCGGGCGGGCAAACATCTCATCCTGGAAAAGCCGCTTTGCCTCTCGCTGAAGGAACTCCGCGCCATGCACCAGGCCGTGAAACGGGCCCGGGTCAAGACGTGCGTTTGCTTCGAGTGCCGCTATGCCAACCAGTTCCAGGTCATCAAAACCGTCCTGGATAACGGGCTGCTGGGGCAGGTGCATTACGGCGAGGTGGATTACTATCACGGCATTGGCCCGTGGTATGCCCAGTTCCGCTGGTGCCGGAGCAAGGCCGAGGGCGGCAGTTCGCTGCTGGAAGCCGGCTGCCACGCCCTGGACGCGCTGCTGATGTGCATGGGCAGCGAGGTGGACGAGGTCATGAGCTACACTTCCAAATCCCGCAACCGGCTGTTCGCGCCTTATGAGTATCCCAGCACGAGCGTGACGATTCTCAAGTTCAAGAACGGCGCCGCGGGCAAGTGCACATCCTCGATTGATTGCCTCCAGCCGTACTATTTCCACACCCACCTCGTCGGCAGCAAGGGCAGCTTGCTCGACAACAAATTCCATTCCACCGACCTGGGCACCAACAAGGCCGCCTGGAGCACCCTGGCCATGAAGCCGGTGGATTCGGGCGACGTATCGGATCACCCTTACCAGGCGCAGTTTACCGCGTTCTTTGACGCGCTGGCGCGGGGCCGGGAGATGCCGCTCACCAGCCTGGACGACGCGGTCGTCAGCCACGAGGTGGTTCTGGCCGCGGATTGCGCGGCGGAACTGGGGCGCCCGGTGAAGATGGCCCACCTGAGCAAGTATGCGAAATAAAACCGCCATCGCCATCGGGGCGCACCCGGACGACATCGAGTTTTCCATGGCCGGGACCCTGCTGATGCTCAAGCGGGCGGGCTACCAGATTCATTACCTGACGGTGGCCAACGGCGATTGCGGCAGCACCGAATACCCCAACGCCATCCTGCGCTCCATTCGCCGCGCCGAAGCCCGCGCCGCGGCCCAGGTCCTCGGCGCTCACTTCCACCCCAGCATTACGAATGACCTGGAGATCCTGTATAACCTGGAGCAACTCCGCGCCCTGGCAGCCGTCATCCGCGAGGTCAAACCCGGCATCATCCTGACCCACTCGCCGCAGGACTACATGGAGGATCACACCAACACTTCGCGGCTGGTGGTGTCGGCGGCCTTCACGCGCGGGATGCCCAATTTCAAGAGCGTCCCGGCCCGCCCGACGGCGGACTACGAAGTGACGATTTACCACGCGCTGCCGCATGGTTTTTGCGATCAGTTGCGGCGGCGGCTGATCCCGGGAGCCTTTGTCAACACCGCGCCGGTGCATAAAATCCAAATGCAGGCGCTGGCGGAGCATAAAAGCCAGCAGAAATGGCTGGACGTGAGCCAGGGCCTGAACTCGTTTCTGCTGGCGGTGGAGGATATGTCCCGCGCCGTCGGGCGCATGTCCCGGAAGTTCAAGTATGCCGAGGGCTGGCGCCGGCATCTGCATTACGGGTTCAGCGCGACGGACGCCGACCCACTGGCGGAGGCGCTGGGCGCGAACTACCGGGTGAACCGGATTTACGAGCAACTCTGTCAACGCGGTTATTGAACCGCTGGACTTAACCTCAAACACGAAAACCAATACGACTTATGGCACGCAAACTCAGCTCCATCGCTCCCAGTTGGTGGGATTACACCACCCTCGACGCCGGCCTCGTCCGCGACGCGGCCGCGCTCACGCCCCAGAAGATGCTCAAACTGTCCCGGCCCGGCTTCAAGGTCGTGATGTATGACACGCTGGAGGACTTTTACCTGGCCGAGGCGCTCGAATACATCACGGCCTGGAAACAATCCACCCTCGACAACCCGGTCGGCGTCTGCGGCCCTATCGGCCCCACCGAGCAACTGCCCCTGGTGGCGCGCCTGGTGAACGAGTTGAACCTGAATCTCTATTCCGCCCATTTCTGGGGCATGGATGAGTGGTTCATTGACGGCAAGGCTCTGCCTGCCACCCACCCGCTTTCCTTTGAAAAGGCCGACCGCGAGCTGTGCTTCAACCGCATTCGCAAAGACCTGGTCATGCCGGACGCGAACCTGCATTTCCCGAACGCCAACATCGCCGCCTTCCGCAAAACCTGGAACTCCGGCATCCGCTGCGCCGTCATGCAGGGCGGGCAGGGGGACGTGAAACATTGGGCCTTCAACGATCCGCCGCGCCGGACCGGCAAATACCGGAATCAGCCGCCCTCCCCGGCTGAATACCGCAAGCTGGCCACCCGCGTGGTGGATTTGCACCCGCTGACCATTGCCCAGAACGCGCGCACCTCCGGCGGGGGCAACATCTCCCTGGTGCCCACCCAGGCCATCACGGTCGGCCCGGTCGAAACCTGGCTGGCGGAGAAGGTGTCCATCTGGCAGGCCGGCACCCACGACAATCCCTTCGGCCAGCGGCTGACCTGCCTCATGATCTCCCAGCGAATTCCGGATGCCGCCGTGCCCATGTCCCTGCTGGCGGACCACCCGAATGTGCAGTTCAATTACTACCGCCAGGGCCTTGGCTCCTGCCGCGTCGAAATGCATTAACCGCCCGGCTCAGGAACGGCTGTCCTGCGAGCGCGAACTGTGGCGGAAGGGCCTCCGGTTCGTCGCCGGCGTGGATGAAGCGGGCCGCGGCCCGCTGGCGGGGCCGGTCGTCGCCGCGGCGGTCGTGCTGCCCTGTGCCTGGGCCGAAGCGGGGCTGGATCCCCGGCTCCACGCGCTGAATGATTCCAAGCAACTGACCGAAGCGCAGCGAGAGGAGTATTACGCCCTCCTGACCGCCCACCCCGACATCCGTTTTGCGATCGTCAGCGTGGCTGTGGAGGTCATTGACCGCATCAACATCCTTCAGGCGACCCACCGCGCAATGAACCAGGCGCTCGCGCAACTGCAACCGCCGCCTGAATATGCGCTGGTGGATGGCCGGCCGGTGAAATCCCTGGCCCTGCCGCACGCCGCGCTGGTCAAAGGCGATGCGCGCAGCTACTCGATCGCCGGCGCCAGCGTGCTGGCCAAGGTCACGCGCGACCGCCTCATGCGGGAGTGGGATCGCCGCTATCCCGGCTACGGCTTTGCCGAGCATAAAGGCTACGGCACCCCGCAGCACCTGGCGGCCATCCAGATCCTTGGCCCCTGCCCAATCCACCGCCGCAGCTTCGCCCCGTTCCGGTCGGGGGAAATGGAGCTGCCGTTAACGCTCCCGCCAGAAACTCCTCCCGGCGACTGAACGGCCCCGGCCCGGGGCGGGACGTCCAAAGAACGTTTGAGCAACCGCGAAGCGGCTGGGGCACTCGATTGGATTCCCGGCGGAGCCGGGCGGATTGGAACCGGGAAAAGCCCTTCTTCCAGGATGGCGCGGAGCCGCCAGCCAGGGGCATGGACGGTTTTGATAGACTCTCCCAAAGCGCGGGGTTGCCGGATTGACCGGGGCATTGAGTTCCTTCATTCTTCCCGTGGCCAGCGGCGCCGTCCCGGCTTAGCCGCATCCAGCCAGGCATGAGCAACGACCTCCAGATTGTTCCGTTGTCCCGCCGCCCGCGGGAAGTGCTGCGTTTTCTGAAGGTCAGCTACGGCATCTACGAGGGCGACCCGAACTGGGTCGCGCCGCTGCTGATGGACCTGAAAAAGGTGTTCACGGATGCCAACCCGCTGTTCGAACATGCCGTAATGCAGCTTTGGGTGGCGGCGCGGGGAGGGCGGGATGTGGGGCGCATTGCCGGCATCATTGATCGCAATCATAACCGGCTCGCCGCGGAACCCGCGGCCTTTTTCGGCTTCTTCGAGTCGGTGGATGACCCCGCCGTGAGCCACGGATTGTTTGCGGCGGTGGCAGACTGGGCGCGGCAGGCGGGTTTGCCGCGCTTGCTGGGGCCGATGAATCCCACCACCAACGACGAGTGTGGTTTGTTGGTCGAGGGGTTTGATTCGCCGCCGGTGTTCATGATGCCCTACAACCCGCGCTACTATGTGGCGTTCATGGAAAAGGCGGGCTGGCGCAAGGCCAAGGACTTGCTGGCGTTCTACATGGACCTGGCAAAAATCCCCATGGAGCGGCTGAGCCGCATTGCCGAGAAGATCAGGCAGCGCAACCCGGAACTGCGTTTCCGGCCGGTCCGGCGCAAGACCTTGGCGACCGACCTGGCCAAGGTAAAGGAGGTCTATAACGCGGCCTGGGAAGATAACTGGGGGTTTGTGCCGATGACGGATGCCGAAATAGATTTCATGGCGGCGCGCCTCTCGCCGCTGCTCATGGAGGGGCTGGTTTGGCTGGCCGAGGCGGGCAATGAGCCGGTCGGGTTTCTGCTGGCCCTGCCGGATTACAATCTCGCGCTCCAGCCACTGCGGGGGCGATTGCTCACACCGCGGGTGCTGGGATTTCTTCCCTACGTGTGGGGCTGGAAATGCCCACCCCGAACCCGCGTAATCACGCTGGGCGTGAAGGAGAAATACCGGGCCCGGGGATTGGAGTCGGCGATGCTGATCGAGGGGCTCAAGGTGGGGATGGCCGCAGGCGTCACCGAATCCGAGGCGTCGTGGATTCTGGAGGATAACGTCGCCATGTGCCGCGTATTGGAGGCCATCGGCGGGCGGGTGTATAAGACTTACCGGCTCTACGAGCGGGCCGCCTGAACCGCGGCGGCGGCCTCCGTCCGGGTGCGGTTTGGGCCTTGAACTCGGCGGATGGGATTTCTATTGTCGGCGCATGAAACGAATTTCCTTTCTGTTGTTGGCGGCACTGGCGCTCGGCGCCCCCTCCGCATTGCGGGCGCAGGACGCGGCGACCGAAGAACGGCTCAACAAATTGAGCGGCCGGCTGGATGATTTGGCGGCGGCCCAGGAGGCTTTCCGGGCGCAAATCGCCGACCTCTCCCGGGAGATCCAAAGCTTGCGCGAGCAAGTAGCCCGGCCCAGCGCCAGCTATGCCCGGCCGGAAGACTTGAATCGCCTGGCGGAGGCGGTGAAAGAGGTGGACCGGAAGCGGATGAACGACGCGGATAAGACGCAGGCAGAACTGCTCCGGCTGCGGGAACTGCTGAAAACACCGATGTGGCGCGAGCCCGGCACCCTGCCGCCGAAGGACACTTCCTCCGCCACCGGCGCGGGAACCTCCGACCGGGGTTTTGAATACGTCATCAAGTCCGGAGACACCCTGGACGCCATTGCACAGGCATACCGGGAGAAGAATGTCAAAGTGAGTGTGAGCCAGATTCTAAACGCCAACCCGGGCTTAAAGGCGGAGCGTTTGCGTATCGGGCAGAAGATATTCATTCCCGCGCCGTAGCCGCGGCTCCCGCGGGAGAGAACTCGCCGCGCCAGTCGGGGGCACGTTTCCCCGCGCCCTTACCGCCTGCCGTGCGCCCTCGCGTTCACGGATGCGTTCCCCAGCCGGCCAGGAGCCCGAGGGCGATCAGAATGGCGAGGCCCATCCGGTACCAGCCGAAGGCGGTGAACGTATGCGTCTGCACATAGCGCAGCAGCCATTTCACCGCAATAAAAGAGACGACCGCGGAAACCAGGAATCCCAGCAACACCATATCCCAGCGCTCCGGCGGTGTACCGGGGGGAGGGTGATGCAGCGCCTTAAAGAGCTTCAGGCCGCCGGCCGCCAGCATGGTGGGAATGCCGACAAGAAAGCAAAACTCCGTGGCCGCGGGCCGCGCCAGCCCCAGCAGCAGGCAAAGCAGGATGGTCGTGCCGGAGCGCGAGGCGCCCGGAAAAATCGCCGCGAGGACCTGCCCCAGCCCCACCGCGACGGCCATGGCCCAGGTGACCTGGTCATTCAGGGGGCGGCCGCGCAGCCAGGTTTCGACCCCCACAAAACCGGCGCCGCCAATCAGCAACGCCCAGGCGACCGGGAGAAGCTGCTCCGGCAACTGAAACCCTCCCCGATCCAGCAGGAACCCCAGGCCGCCCGTGAGCACGAAGGCCAGCGCCAGTTTGGCGGCGTAATCCTGCGCCGCCGGCTCGCGCCAGCGGAAGAACAACTGGTGCAGGCGGCGGTGAAAGAGCGGAATCACCGCCAGCACCGCGCCGGATTGGATGACGATGTTGAAGAGATCGCTCTGCCGAATATGCAGCCAGTGCTCGGCAATGAGCAGGTGGCCGGTGGAGGAAATGGGCAGGAACTCCGTAATCCCTTCAACGATCCCGAGCAAAACAACGGCTATCCAGTCTGGCATCGGATGGTTAGACGATAAACGGGCGCCAAACACAAGCCCCAAATGCGGCCTCCCCCGGCGCGCGAACCACAGCGCCGCCCGGCTATTTCTTCTTCTTGCCGAAGACCGCGCTGATGCCGGACTTGCCGGATTCGCTCCGCTGGCGGACTTTGAGCTGGCCGAGCAGGGAGTGCCAGCCGACGTAAATCCGATGCCACTGGCTTTCGATATTGCGCCGGGCACCCTCGTTCAGCTCGCTCAGGAACCGCAGCGAGGGCACGTCGGTGATCAAGGCATGGATTTCCTCCCGGGTCGGGGAAGACACCTCCACCACCGACAGGATCAACTCCAGTTGTTGGATCAGGACGCTTTTGATCTCCAGAAACTGGTTCTCGTCTTCCGGGTTGAATTTTTTATTGTGCGCCAGGTTGACGTAGCTGTTGAACTGCTTCCAGCATTCGATGTAGTTCTCGACCTGGTCAACGAGTTGGTCCAATTTTTGATCGCTCATAGGAGGAGGGAGTTGCCGCGGCTCATGGGTGAGGCGGGGGCTTTGGGAGCCAGGAAGACGATGGCGCCGCCGCGCAGTTCGCGGGCGGTGATTTTCAGGCTCGGGTAGTGAATAATCAGCTCTGCCAAGGGCAACTGGGCTGCGGCAGCCTCGCTAAAGGTGGCGAGCACCTGCCGGGCGATGTCCCGAACCACCGGGGCGGGAAAGCTCGACGGCAGCGTGCCCGAGAGCACCTTGCCCTCGCGATCCACCGTGAAACTGCCCGCGGGCAGCCGGAGCAGCGTCGGCGCCGATTTGGTGAAAAGGTTCAGGAGGCCCATAACGCCAACACCTTCTGCATCTGCTCCCGAATTTCGTCCGGCGCCAGGGTATTCTTCCAGCCAACGCAAAACTCCGTTGCCCCCTGGGTTGTCAGGGCAACGTGCCGTTGCGGGCCAAAGCCTTCAATCCGATCCAAAGCTCCCGCGCCCAGGTGATCGCCCAGCGAGCGGAACCGCTCCAGGCTCTGCCGCGTCCAGGCCGCCATGCGCTCCGGATTCTCCAGGCCGCGCGCGGCATGCTCCCCGGGCGCGTCAGCGGGCAGGGTCAGCACAAACTCGACGCCCTCCACCCGGGACACCTGCGCCAGCGGCGAGGGCGGGGGCGGCGGCGCATCGGCGGCCGCCAGGCCGGCGTGCGCTTCGTCCAGGGCCTGCGCGGATTCGAGGAGCAGCGCGTTGTAGGACTTGTGAATCTGGCGGGGGCGGCTGGGTTCGGCGGGGAGCATTTCAAAGTTGCCCGCTTTCCAGGACAGGATTCGGTGAAAGGCGGCTTCCCCCTCCAGGCCGGGGGCCTCGGCGTCCACCAGTTCGCCGTCCTGAATCCAAATCTTTCCACCAAGGGCGCCGTTGGTAATGCGCAGCACCGCCGAACTGCGCGAAAGGCATTCCATCTGGACGATGTCCATCAGGCTCCGGGTTTGCACGCCGCGGAAGCCAACCTCCGTTTCGCGGCCCAGCAACGACGCGACGCATTCCAGAAACAGCCGGGTCTCGTGTTCGGTGGCGGGCTTGGTCCAGAAGAGATCAACCCCCAACGCATAAGCCCGGGAGCGAAATTGCTCATCCACTTCGGCCGTCAGGGCGACGGTGCGCAGGTCCGGGTATTTGCGCCGCACAATCGCCAGCACCTGCAACCCGTCCAGCTTCGGCATCTTCAGGTCGCAAATCAGCACCTGGTACGGCTCGGTCTCCAGCATCGTCAGCGCGCGCGCCCCGCCGACCGCGGTGTGAATCTCCGGCTGCCCGGGCAACTGTGCCAGCATCTCCCGGTACAGTTCCAGCAAATCCGGATCGTCATCCGCCAATAAAATCCTGGGGCGCCTTTCCATCAGCTACCTGTGTTCACTATTATCTTGTTCTCCGCGCAAACTCAAGCCGGAAAGCCAGTCGTTCTCTCCGCTACCATAGCAAGGCCTATTCCCCTTTCGCCCGGCACGTGAAGATTTGTCGAATTGCGCGACATTCGCGGGCGGATTGACCCGCTTTGCCGTCCGTCAACCCGTTCCCCGAGCCTTTTCCGGCCGGAGGAGGCGGACGGCAATAGGACATTTCGTCCACGGATAAGACAAGAACGCCCGTCGCTGGCCCCGAAATGGCGCGCGGCTTTGACCCGCAATCCTCTTTTGGTTGACATCGGCGGCCTTATTCACGCTCCGGGCCGGTCGTGGCACAAATCCTGCACCCAACGCCGCCAGAATCAGTTCAACCGCAACACAGACGATGAATCGTGCGCTAAACGAACCGTCAAGGCGCCCCGCGGCCTGGCCCGACCCGGCCTCCGGCCGGCGCCCGGTCATGGCGCGCGCCATTAAGGGTCGCCGAGCCGCGCCGGGGTTGAAATGACTGCGTAGATGCACGCGCACTGACTATTGCATGAACTTTAATATCATACGTCCTTTGAAGAGCCTGGTCCGGAGGCTGGTGGACAACTCCACCCCGGCCCCGCCGAAGCCGTCTCCCACCCCGGCCCCGGCCGCCGCCCGCCCGGCCGCCACCCCGTTCCGCTCCGAGCCCGCTTCGCCCCGCCACAACGGCGCGCATCATCAAAATGGACGTGGAATTGAGCTGCCCTTAAAGCCTATTTTGGCCGGCCTGCCCCTGGAACTGCAGGCCCGGGTCATCAACGTGGACGTCAGCATCGTCACCATTATGATCCCGCTGGAGAAGATTCTCTCCCAGCTCTCCCGCGGGGTGGTGCAAATCTCCTTTGGCGAGCTCCGCCAGGCCGCGCCCGGCCTCTTCACCATGGAGAACGACCGGGATCGCGTAATGGTGCCGCTGCCCTTGGGCGAGATCCTGTCCCGGCTCAATCCCGCCCTGATCGCCTGCCGCCGCGTGCAGTCGCAGGTCCAGGTGCCGGAAGACGTCCTCAGCCCCTTCGACGACCGCAACCAAAGCCGCACCCTGGTGATCGGCCCGGCCAAGCCGCCCGCCGCCGCGCCCGCTGCCGCCGCGCCGGCCGCCGCGCCACCGCCGGTGGTCCTGCCGCCGGCGCGTCCCGCTGCCGAACCGGCGCCGGAGCCGATCATTCCGCCCGCCCGCGCCAATATCACCTTTGCCCCCACGCCCGCGCCGCCGGCGGCGCCGTCGCCCATTCCTCTTTCCGCGCGACACTTCACCCGCCCGACGCAGGAACCGCCGTCGCCCCTCGCGCCAGACCCCGCGCCCGCGCCGGCCGCCGCCGCCCCGGAGGAGAGCGGCTCCCTGTTGGTCAACGTATCCTCCCTGGCCGAAGCCTGGCCGGAAGCCATCCGCCGGGAGCTTCTGTTGCTGAACCTGGCCGAGGCCCGGGTCGCGCTGCCCGTCGAGAGCGTGGAACTCGCCCTCAAGCAGGGCCGCATCGTTTTCTCCTGGAAAACCCTGCGCGCCTGGCTGCGCCCGGCGCCGCCGCCCGCGGCCTCCATCCACGACGCCACCGTGCTGGAACTGCCGCTGAAGGTTGTCGCGCCGCTGTTCCTGGCGCGCCAGAAAGAAGCGAGCCCGGGGCAGAAGAAGGTTTGGGTGGACAGCGCCATTCCCAACCTGTTCTTTGGCGGCACCCCGCCGCCCGCCGGCGGCCCGCCCCCGGCCGCCCCCGCGCCGCCCAAACCCACCGATACGAATTACTATGTCTGGGACGACACCTCCGACACCGTGCGGGCCGAGGGCGAGGAGGGCAAGAGCGGACCCTCGCCGGGGACCAAGTTCGTGGCCAAATACGCCACGCCCAACGAAGTCGTCTCCCGCGCCGCGTCGCTGGAGGGGGTGGCCGGGGCGCTCGTCGCCCTGCCGGACGGCCTGATGGTGGCCAGCCGGCTGGCGCCCGAAGTCAACGGCGACACCCTCGCGGCGTTCCTGCCGCAGATCTTCGCCAAGATCAGCCAATGCACCCGGGAGCTGCGCATGGGCGAACTAAACAACGTCAATTTCACCGTCGGTAATATCCCGTGGAAAATCTTCCGGGTGAACGCCATCTTTTTTGCCGCGTTCGGCAGCGCACGCGAGCCGCTGCCCACCGCGCAACTGGCGGCCCTCGCCGCGGAACTCGACCACAAAGCCAAATAATCTTATGGCCATTATCAATCAAGCAAGCAAAGAACTGCAGGTCAAAATCGTCTATTACGGACCCGCCATGGGCGGCAAGACGACCAATCTGGTCCAGGTGCACGACCACGTCCAAACCGCCGCCGGCAACAAGGGCAAGCTGGTCTCCCTGGCGACCAGCTCCGACCGCACCTTGTTCTTCGATTTCCTGCCCATCGAAGCCATGGCCATCAAAGGCTTCAAAACCAAATTCCAGCTCTATACCGTCCCGGGGCAGGTCATCTACAACACCACCCGCCAGCTCGTGCTCCGCGGTGTGGACGGCATCGTCTTTGTCGCCGATTCCCAATACGAAAAGATGGCCGAGAACGTGGAAAGCTTCGCCAACCTGGAGGAAAACCTCCGCACGCTGCGGCTCAACCTCGCCGATATCCCCTACGTCCTCCAATACAACAAGCGCGACCTCCCCAACGTGGCCCCGGTCGAATACCTGGAATTCCTGCTCAACAACCGCGAACTCCAGGTGCCCGCCTTCAGCGCCAGCGCCCACAAATGCGACGGCGTCTTCGAAGCGCTCAACATGATCACCCGCATGTTGCTGCATAAATTCATCAGCCAGGGAACCCCGCAATACGCATGACATGGCTACCCTCCCCCAACTCATCGAGGAAGACATCGCCCGCCTCGACGCCGAGTTGCGCGAGCTGCTCGAACGCAGCGACGCAACGACCGCGTTGATCATTGACAAAGGCGGTTTTCTCATCACCAGCCAGGGGGACGCGCAGCAGTTCGACCTCACCACCGTGGCCGCCCTGGCTTCCGGCGCCTTCATGGCCAACCAGACCATCGCCGGGCTGGTCCACGAAACCAACTTCAACAGCATCTATCAGCAAGGCGAGCAATTCAGCATGCTCGTCACCTGCGTGGATGAAAACTGCCTCCTGCTCGTGGTGTTCAAGGCCCAGGTCAGCGTCGGCGCCGTCAAATACTTCGCCGCCCCGGCCGTCAAACGCATCGCGCTCCAGCTCCAAATCGCCCAGGAACGCGCGCCCGACGCCGGGCTGGACCTCTCGGTCCTGAACCTCGCCGATCCCAGCCAGGTCTTTAAGCGCAAAGCCTGAGCGCGCCGCGCAACCCGCGCCCCGCGCACGCGCGGACGCCCGCCCCGCCTCCCCGCCCGGCCCGCCGGGAAACGGCGGGAAAAAGCGGCTTTACAGGCGGGCGCCGGTTTGTCAAGCTGCGCCTATGTTAAAGAAATTTCTGCCGGTATTGCTTCTACCGCTGCTGCTGGCCGGATGCGTCACCCAGCTCACGAACCTCACGCCCTTGCAGCAAAAACGCAGCACCAACAATCTTTACACCGTCGAGGTGGCCTTGCACACCCGCCAGCAAACGCTCCGCTGGGAGAGCATCGAGCCGCAAATCATCGCCGACCAGGGCACCTACCAAATGCGGGCCACCCCGCTCGTCAGCAATCGCTGGGAAGGCCTGATTCCCGTGCCCCCGGGCGTCCACAGCGTCGAATACCGCTACAAGCTGAACTATCAATACAACCGGATGGGCAACCCGGGCAACGGCAGCTACCTCTCCCCGAAATACACCCTGCAAATCCTCGATTAACCGCCCCGCGCCCGCCCCCGGGCTAGCGCAGCGGCGGCTTGCCGAGCAGTTTGCCCAGCCCCGTCCAGGCCAGCAGCGCCAGGCCAACCGGCGTGCCGGTGACAAACGTGGGGATGGCGGCCAGCACACCCAAAATCACGGCAAACGTCAGCGCCCGGCCCCGGGAATCCTGCTTGAGCTGCCGCTGAATCAGGAACGTCGGCACAAAAACCGCCGCGAAACAGGACGGAATAGCCACAATCCAGTCCGCCGGCATCCAATCAAACAATCCCCACAACATATCCACCGCCACTAAAATCAATGCCGACAGGGCATGAATCGGCGGCCCCTCCAGCGACGCCGCCAGAGGCCGGACGGCCGGTTGCGGCGGCAAAACTTCGACCGGCGCCACGCTGACCGGCACCTCGCTGATTTTCGGCGGTTTGTCCACGCTCCCCAAAGATGGCTTAATCTGACGCCTTGTCGAGGTTTTGAGCGCAGTATTTCCCCGGCGCGGCCCAGCCCCCAAGACGGCAAGACCGATTGCCGCTCCCCCCACAAGCCGCTTCCCTCCGAAAACCCAACCTTCCAGGCCGAATCCGCAACCGCAGCAGCCGCAACTCCGGCCGGCGCCAATTCTTCCCGGCCTTTAACAGCTAAAACAAGGGAATTAACCCGAGCTTATCGCCGGCCCGCCATTGTTAAGCGCTTCGGAGCGGGAGCCTGGCCGTGCGTCCCGGGCCTGGGCGGTTGAGGATAGCGGGGATGAGATTGCCCTCCCAAGCCGGCGGGCTTTCCCTCAGACAACCCGGGCGGGCGCGCAAATGTTTTTCTCAACCGCCAGACAAACGGCCCCCGAGCGCCGCCTGCCCCCACGCGGCCTGCAGGAAATGGAAGCACGCCGCGGCAGCCCCCATGCCCTCTCGCAGCACCGCGCCCCCGGCAACCCACAGGCCCCCGCGCACCCTCCCGCCCCCTGTAGGCCGCGTGCCCCCACGCGGCGCTCCGCACCGGCCTGCCATCACCAATCCCAAAAAATTGCCCTTGCGCAAATACCCTCCGCCCGCCAGCCTTCCCGCATTACCTCGGGGCGGACTTCCAGCCCAAGGAGTGGCGGGAAGCCGAATCGCCTCCGGGCCGTAATAGGCAGACAATTAGAACAAGCATTAGAGAGGACAAACATTATGAAAATACTATCTGCTCCGCGTACGGGCAGCCTGGGCGCGGAAACTTACTACCAGTCCCCGTTCGGCGTGTGCGCCCGGCGGCGCACCGTGCCCCGGGACCGGCCTTCTAACCGCAAAGCGGCCGCACGGTCGTATTTCGGGATCTCCTCGCGGGAGTGGGGCCTCAAGCTCAGCGAAGCGCAGCGCGAGCGCTGGAACGCCGCGGCGCTGCACGTTCCCAGCCGGCCCTGGATGGGGCAATACTCCCACCTGAGTGGGCAACAGTTTTGCGTCCAGATCAACAGCACCCTGCGGGGGCTGGGTCTGGCGCCGGTGGAGGAACCGCCCGCCCCGGTGGTCTTCGGCCCCAATCCCGTCACCGGACTGGAGATCGTTAATGACGCCCAAGACGGAGTTCGGCTGCGGCTGAACGTCGGGGCCACCCATGAAGACATCATGGTCTTTGGGCAACCCCCCTGTAGCGCGGGCCGGATGAAACCCCGCCGTGCCTATTACCTGGGCCTGTTGGGGCCGAGCCAGAACGGGCAAAGCGACATCACGGACCTCTACGCCGCCCGGTTTGGGCGGCCCGCCCCGGGGCAGAAGGTATTTATCGCCGTGGTTCAGACCCGGAACGGCTGGAAAGGCCAAAGCCGGGTTCACAACGCCATCGTCCCGCCGCCGCCGACCTTGAAATCTCAGCAAGCGGCTGAAACGGCAACGGTTAAGAAATCGAAGCCCGCCGCCGCCCCGGCCTCCACCGCCGCCCACAAGACCGTTCCTTCTCCGTCCTTCCAAGCCATGTACAAGGGGAGTACATCGGAAGCCCGGCAGGAGCACACGGAAAACAAGCATGAGCCCCCTTTGAGCTCCCTTTGTACACCCGTTGTACACGGCCTAATGGGAGCGTTAGGCTGGCTGGGGCGGGTGGGGCGGGTTTGGGCGCGGGCCTGAGCCGGAAAGGAGGAATGGACGACTTGCGGACGATGTAAAACGACGTTTCAAAGCGGGAGGGAGTGGACAAGAACGTTCGGCATGTCCGGAACGGACGGCCGGGTGTTGTCGCGCGCCGTGGTTTTTCGGTGGGATGGAGCCACGGCTGGCGGGGACGTTTCCCCACCCGGGCGGAGGCGACTGCTTTCGTTGCCCCCAGGGCGGGCCTGCAGCTTTGAAGCAATAGATGCTTTTCTCCTCGCTCCCTCAACCCGAAAAGCGGTTTTGGGGTTGGGAAAGCCGTTTCCACCGCAGTTATCGAAACGCAGGCGCCGATAACGAAAGACCCTGTCCGCGGGGGAAAGGGTGCGGATTGAGCATTTGACCTTCGGCGGGGCCCCGCCTATAGTGGCGCTTTCCTATGAAGATTCTGGTATGTGATCCTGTATCGCCCAAAGGGATTGCCGTATTGCAACAGCGCCCCGAGTTCGAGGTGGTCGTGCTGCCCAAGCGGCTTCCCGAAGCGGAGCTGCTGCCGATGGTCAAAGACGTCATGGCCATGGTCGTCCGCTCCGAGACGAAGGTGACACGCAAAGTCATCGAGGCGGCGCCGCAGTTGCGGGTGGTGGGCCGGGCCGGGGTGGGGGTGGACAACGTGGATGTGGCGGCGGCCACGGAGCATGGGGTCGTGGTGATGAATACGCCGGGCGGGAACACGATCTCCACCGCCGAGCTGTCGTTTGCGATGATTCTGAACCTGGCCCGCAAGGTGCCGCAGGCCAGCGCCTCGATGAGCGCCGGCCAGTGGGACCGGAAGCAATTTCAAGGCATCGAGCTGACCGGCAAGACGCTGGGTGTGCTGGGCCTGGGGCGCATTGGCAGCGAGGTGGCCCGGCGCGCCGTGGCCTTTGGGATGCGCGTGCTGGGGTATGATCCGTTCGTGACGGAAGCGCGCGCCCAGGCGCTGGGCATCGAGCTGGTCAAAGACCTGGACAATGTGTACCGGGACGCGGACTTCATCACCGTCCACATGCCGGTCACCGAACAAACGCGCGGCATGCTCAACGCCGTGGCGTTTGCGAAAATGAAGCCCAAGGTGCGCCTGGTGAATTGCGCCCGGGGCGAAGTCCTGGTCGAGAACGACCTGCTGGCGGCGCTGGACTCGGGCAAGGTGGCGGCGGCGGCGCTGGATGTTTACGCGGCCGAACCGCTGCCCGCCGATCATCCTTTCCGGCGGCACCCGGCGATCACCCTCACGCCGCACCTGGGGGCCAGCACGGTCGAAGCGCAGGAAAAATGCGGCCTGGAAGTGGCCGAGGTCATCGCCGCCTACCTGTTGACGGGCGAAGTGCGCAACGCCGTCAACCTGCCCTACCTGGACGCGAAGACGTATGAGCAGGTCAAGCCGTACCTGGTCCTGGGCGAGAAACTGGGGCGCTTGCTGGGGCAACTGGCCCCGGCGCAGGTGGACCGGCTGTACCTCACCTTCGGCGGCAAGGCGCAAGAGCTGCCCAATACCGACCCGGTGACGCGCGCCGTCCTGCTGGGATTCCTGTCCTGCGCCGCGGTGAAGGAGCTGAATAACGTCAATGTCCGCAAAATCGCCGCGACGCTCGGCATCACGGTCGAGGAGAAGCGCTCGAACGAGCCGGTGACGTTCAACGAATGGCTGCATGTCCAGGTGTTTCGCAATGGCCAGAAGGTGATTTCCGCCGGCGGCACGTTCTTTGGCTCGCCGGATAACCCGCGCATTGTGCGCGTGTTCAGCCAGCCGACCGAGATCGTGCCCGAGGGCGTGGTGCTCTTGCTGAGCAACAAAGACCGCCCGGGCATGGTTGGCTACCTGGGCACCCTGCTGGCCCGGCACAAGGTGAATATTGCCAGCATGAACCTGGGCCGCGACACCGTCGGCGGCCGGGCCTTGACGGTCCTCAATTTGGATAGTGTGCCGCCTCAGGAGGTATTGGACGAGATTCAAAACGACCCCGATATCAGCAATGTAAAGGTAGTAAAACTGTAGTCATCAACGAAAGCAAGTTCATGGATAAAACCCGGATATTAGGATTCTCTCTCCCGCTGCTGCTGGCCGCCGCCATCCCCGCCGGGAGCGCCGAGCCGGCCCCGCCGCCGCCCGCCGCCGCGCCCCCCGCCGCGGCCGATGGCAAAGCCAGCGCGCTCTTCACCAACACCGTGGTGGCCCGGGGCAAGGGCGTCGAGGTCACCCGCGCCCTGCTGGACGACGAGATCATCCGCCTCAAGGCCCAACTGGCCGGGCGCGGCCAGACGCTGCCGCCCGCGCAACTGGCCACGCTGGATCGGCAGGTGCTCGATCAGCTTATCCAGATACAACTCATCAAGGCCAAAGCCACGGCCGCCGACAAGGCCGCGGGCAAGGCGCTGGCGGAAAAGCGGTTCGAGGAAGCCAAAGCCCGCGTCGGCTCGGAGGAGGCGTTTAACCGGCAATTAAAGCTCATGAACTCCACCGGCGAGGAGGTGCTCGCCCGGTGGACGGACAGCTTGACGGCGGAAAACGTGCTCAAACGCGAGCTCAAGGTCAACATCACCGATGCTGACGCCAAGACCTTTTATGAGGACAACCCGGCGCATTTTGAACAGCCGGAAATGGTTCGCGCCAGCCATATCCTGCTGACCACCCTCGACCCCAAGACCGGCGTGGAGATGACGGACGAGCAAAAAGCCGCCAAACGCAAGCAAATGGAAGGCCTGCTCAAGCGCGCGCGGGACGGGGAAGACTTTGCCAAGCTGGCCCGGGAGTTCTCCGAGGATCCCGGCTCCAAGGACAAGGGCGGCGAATACACCTTCCCCCGCGGCCAGATGGTGCCGGAATTTGAAACCGCGGCCTTCGGGCTCAAGACCAACCAGGTGAGCGACATCGTCACCACACGCTACGGCTATCACATCATCAAGCTGCTGGAAAAGATCCCGGCCCACAAAATCGAGCTGGCCAAGGTGGCCGAGGAGATCAAGGACAACCTGGCGCAGCAGGCGCTGCTGAAGCAACTGCCGGACTACGTCGCCAAACTCCGCGCCGAGGCCGGCGTCGAGATTCTGGACGAGAAGTTGAAGGCCATGGAACCGCCCGCTTCGCCGGAGGCGCCTCCCGCCAGGCCGGCCACCAAATAGCCAGCCGCCGGCCGGCCCGGGCGGGCCGCGCTTTTTAACGCCGGCCCGGCGCGCGAAGCCGCGCGCGCGCCGGGGCATCCCGGGCTTGCCCGGCGTGGCGGCTCCGCCCTAAACTGCTCTCATGCCGCACGCAGAATTTGTCCACCTGCACCTGCACACCGAGTATTCCCTGCTCGATGGCGCCTGCCGGCTGGATCGGTTGATGAAGAAGGCGTGCGACCTGGAGTTTCCGGCGCTGGCGATCACCGACCATGGCGTGCTGTATGGCGCCATAGACTTCTATGAGCAGGCCCGGAAGCACGGCCTCAAACCCATCATTGGCTGCGAGGTTTATGTGGCGCCGGGAAGCCGGTTCGAGAAGAAGACCACCACCGGCGGGCGCGATGTGTATCATCACCTCGTGTTGCTGGCCCGGGATGAAACCGGCTATCGGAACCTGATCCAACTGGCCACCCGGGCGCATACGGAGGGGTATTATTACAAGCCGCGCATTGACAAGGAACTGCTGGCGGAACACCGGGAAGGGCTGCTGGCGCTCTCCGGCTGCCTGGCGGGCGAAATCCCGGAGTGGATTTTGAAAGATCAGTTGCCGCGGGCGCGCGCGGCGGTGGACTGGTTCAAGCAGACGCTCGGGGCGGAGAATTTCTACCTGGAGCTGCAGCAGCACGGCCTGCCCGAGCAGGCCAGGGTCAACCGGCAGCTGGTGGCGTGGGCCAAAGAGTTCGGCCTGAAGCTCGTCGCGACCAATGACGTGCATTACCTCGAGCGGGACCACGCGCATGCGCATGATTGCCTGATTTGCATCGGCACGCAGACGCTGTTGTCCGATGCCCGGCGCCTGAAATACGCCGACGGGCAGTACTACCTGCGCTCGGCGGCGGAGATGGCCGCGCGCTTTGCCGAGGTGCCGGAGGCCGTGCGGAATACGCTCGAGGTGGCCGAAAAGTGCAACCTGGAATTCAATTTCCGGCAGATGCATTACCCGGTGTTCACCCCGCCGGAGCATTTTACGCGCGAGGGCTATTTGCGGCACCTGGCGGCCGAAGGGCTGCGCGCGCGTTACGGCATCCACGCGCGGGCCGTGGGCCGCGAGTTTGTCGTGGAACACGTCGAAGACCCCGCGCGGCTGCCCGGCGCCCCGGCCCCGGCGGCGTCTCCGGGCGGTTCCCCGGCCGCCGCCGCGCCCGCTGGCGACCCCGCGCTCCGGGCGCTCCTGGAGCGTCTCCAGCGCGAACTCCAGATCATCGAGGAGACCGGCTTCGTGAGCTACTTCCTGATCGTGGAGGATTTCATCCGCTACGGGCGCGCGCACGGGATCCCGTGCAGCGCGCGCGGTTCGGCGGCGGGTTCGCTGGTTACGTACCTGCTCGGCATCTCCAACGTCTGCCCCATCCGCTACGGGCTGCTGTTCGAGCGCTTCCTGAATCCCGAGCGCGTCAATCCCCCGGACATTGATATTGATTTCGCCGATGACCGCCGCGCCGAAGTCATCGAATATGTCCGCCAGAAGTACGGGCAGGACGCCGTCGCGCAGATCATTACCTTCGGCACCCTGGGCGCGAAATCGGTGGTGCGCGACGTGGCCCGGGTGATGGGGCTGACCTTTGGCGAGGGCGACCGGCTGGCGAAGATGATCCCTTCCGAGCTGAAGATCACGCTGGAAGAAGCCCTCAAGCGGTCGCCGGAACTCAAACAGGCCTGCGAGAACGAAGAAGTCACCCGCGAGTTGATTGACACGGCGCGGGTGCTCGAAGACCTCACGCGCAACGCTTCCGTGCATGCGGCGGGAATCGTCATTGGCGACCAGCCGCTGGTCAACCTGCTGCCGCTCAAACAGGACGAGAACGGCGCTATTGTCACCCAGTACGCCATGGGGCCGGTGGGCAAACTGGGCCTGTTGAAGATGGATTTTCTCGGCCTCAAAACCCTCACGGTCATTCGCAACACCTGCGAACGAGTGCGGCAGACCCGGGGCATCGAAGTGCCCATTGACGACCTGCCGCTCGATGATCCGAAGACCTACGACCTGCTCAACAAAGCCAATACGCTCGGGGTTTTCCAGTTGGAATCCGGCGGCATGCGCGATCTGTGCCGCAAGTTCCAGATTGATTCCCTCGAGCACATCACGGCGCTGATTGCCCTCTACCGGCCCGGGCCCATGGAGCTGATTCCTGAATTCATCAAGCGCCGGCATGGGGAAATCCAGATTGAGTATGTGCACCCGCTGCTGGCCCCGATTTGCGGCGAGACCTACGGCATCATGATTTACCAGGAGCAGGTGATGCAGGCCGCGCAATCCCTGGCCGGCTACTCGCTGGGCGGGGCGGATGTGCTGCGGCGGGCGATAGGCAAGAAGCAGGCCGATGAAATGGCCAGCCTGCGGGAGCCCTTCGTAAAAGGCTGTGCGCGGGTGAACCGCATCCCCGCCGCCAAAGCCGGCCAGATTTTTGACTTGCTGGCGAAGTTCGCCGGCTATGGCTTCAACAAATCGCACGCCGCCGCCTATGCCGTCCTGGCTTATCAGACCGCCTATCTCAAGGCCAATTACCCGGTCGAGTTCTTCTGCGCCATAATGACCAATGACCTGGCTGATACCGAGAAACTCAGCCAGTACATCGCCGAGGCCCGCGGCATGGGCATCGAGGTCCTGGCACCGGACGTCAACGAGAGCCAGGTCTATTTCGCTCCCGCCCCGGGAACGCCGGCGGCCCGCCCGCCCGGCCCGGACGCTGACCGCGACCCTGCCTCCGCCGCGGCCATTCGCTTCGGCCTGGCCGCCATCAAGGGCGTGGGCGAGATCGCGGTCCAGGCCATCCTCAAGGCCCGGGACGAAGGCGGGCGATTCCGCTCGCTGGCCGATTTATGCGAACGGGTGGATGCCCGCACGGTGAACCGCAAAATCCTGGAGGCATTGATCAAGTGCGGCGCCTGCGACAGCCTCGGCCAGACGCGCTCCATGCTCTGCGGCCTGCTCGACCACACCCTGGCGCGCGCCGCCAGCGTCATCGCCGACCGGCAGCGCGGGCAGGCTTCCCTGTTTGACACCCTGGAGGAGCATGCGGTGCCGGCGGAACCGGCGGCCAGCCTGCCGGAATGGCCCGAGCACCAGTTGCTGGCCTGCGAGAAGGAGTTGCTGGGCTTCTACGTCACCGGCCATCCGCTGACCCCTTACGTGCCGATCCTGCAAAAATACGCCCTGGCCAACACCGCCTCGATCGCCCAACTGCCGGCGCGCAGCCTCACGCGCATGGGCGGCCTCATCGCCGCCGTGCAAAGCGGCACTTCCAAAAAGACTCAAAAGCCCTACGTCCTGGCCACCCTGGAAGACCTCGAAGGCTCGGTGCAGGTGGTTTGCCTCCATGAGAATTGCGAGAAATACCGGGAACTGCTCGTGCCGGGCAAGGCCATCCTGGTCATTGGAGAGGTCGGCCACGGGGATGACCGACCCAAGCTGTTCCCGCAGGAAATCATGCCGCTGGAGGAGGCGCCGGGGCGGTTCACCAAACAGGTGCATCTGCGGCTCCATACCGCGCACCTGCAGCCTGGGCACCTGGAGCAAATCCACGAATTGGCCCGCGCCCACCGGGGCAAGTGCCCGCTCTTTCTATGCCTGATGCGGCCGGCCGGGGGAATGATCTTCATCGAAGCCCATGACCAGTTCGCGGTGGCGCCCTCCCGCCAATTGCAGCAGGCCGTCAACGAACGCTTTGGACCGGAGACCTACTACGCCAAGGTGGACACCAGCCTGCCGGAACGCTCTCCGCGCCGCTGGGAACGGCGCGCCAACGGCAACGGCGCCGAAGGGTAAAAACCCGCGCCGGCAGAATCCGGCGCCCGCCTCCACGCGCGCGGTTCACCGCGGAGGGCGGCCGCTCCGGCCTGCGGCCTACCGGGTCGCCTCGGCCAGCGCGCCCGAGACCGGCACTACGGGCGTGAGCAGCCCCAGTTTGGCGCAAAGGAAATACACCCCCGCGCCAACGGCAAACGCCAGCACGGGCGCCGCCGGGAGCCCCACGCCGAGGTTGGGCAGGATGCCCACCAGAAAGCCGAGCGCCCAGGCCAGCCACCCGGCCGGGTTGAAACCCGCGCGCGGCCCGCTCCACTTCCGGCCGCTCAACAGGTAGTCCACCAGCAGCGCGCCGCAGATCGGCCCGAACGAAGCGCCGATGATCACAAACACCGCAATGGCCTTGGCCACCACGCCGGTGATGGCCAAAACAATCGCCACCCCCGTCCCGATGCCGACCGAGATAAAGGGATTTACTTTGGGCAGCGTGGTTTTGAAGCTGTTGGCGGCGATGAACGAGGAGAAGCAGGCGGGCGGAAAGGCCGCCACCGCCAGCAAAAACATCACCCACTTGGCTGTGGCCGCGCCCAGCACTGCGGGGATCAGGTCAAAAGAACTCAAGCTGAGTTGCCGGGTGGCCTCGGCGTCAATCGTCTCTTTCATGCTCCCGTAGGTGCCCGCCACTATCAACAGCGAAAGGCCGCCGGTGACGACAATGGCCAGCGCAATGCCGAACAAGCCGCCCCGGCTCACATCCTTTTCATCGCGGCTGTTCAGACCAAAATCCACCCCCGCGGCGCCCGCCGTGGCAAAGAAGCCCACCACGTAGGTCAGCATGGCGGCCAGCACGCCCAGCAGGCCCAGCGCGCCCGGCCCCGCCGGGTTGGCCGCCGTTTGCGCCGCGATCAGCGCGTCGGGCTTGAAGCTGCCGACATGGCCGATGGTCGCGGCCGCCAGCCAGAGCAGCGCCACCAGCGGGATCAGCGGCAGGTAGGTGGCCACCCTGGCAACGTATTGAATGCCTTTAAGCCCGACAAAACACGCCAGCACTCCCCACACCACCATGATGAAACGCGCGTCAACGGGAATCACCGCGCTCAGCGCCAGTGAAGAAAAATAGATGTTCACCCCCACCCAGCCAAACTGGAGCACGCCCATGAGAAAACCAGGCATCAGGAAGCCGCCCTGCGCGCCAAAGGCCGAAGTGCCGACAATGTACAGCGGCAGGCCGGTCTTCATGCCGAACAGGCCCGGCACGAGGTAAAACAGAAAATGGCAGACCAACGCCGCAATGACCAGGCTCAACAACGCCCAGCCCACCCCCTGCGCCAGCGTGCCCCCGGGCGCGCCGCCTTTGGCGGCATCCTGCCAAAAGACAAACCACAGAAAAATGCCCGCGTAAGTCGGGGCGGTGTTTTTATACCAAGGGGCGCGGTTGGCCCGGGGATTGGGAACGGCGCTGGTGATGTAGCCCGGAAGCGGGCCAACGGATGATGCAGGTTGTTGATTCATAGTTAAGCGGCAGACTTGATTATCCGATCCGACTCCAAACCGACGGCAAGCATGGCCGGACAATACGCAGACGCCAACCCTGCCTGTCAACGATATAATTCGGGGCTGCCCGCGGCACCATCGCCGCCGGGGCTTCCGGGGGCGCGCGGGCGCGGCTAACCGGTTTCAGCGCCGGAAGCTTCGGCTAAAACGCCCGCCGGGGCGCGGTATACATCGGCTCCGTCGTTGCCATTTTGGTCTGACGGACCTTGGTCTCCACCGGCAGGGGCCGGGATTGGCCGAGCGCCTTGGCGTTCACGTCGGGCAATCCGGGCGGACCAAGCAGCGGGTTGCGGATGTTCATCTGCGCTTCCAATCCGTGCGCGGACGCCAAATCGGAATCAGCGGGCTGCTTGTTCACCGGGGTTGCGGAAGGCGGCGGCATCCCGACAGAACTGAGCGCCGGAAGCCCCGGCGTCGTCGCGGAGGACGAACGCCAGTTGGGATCCACCAGGGTGCGGTATTCGTCCATGCGTTTATTATGCTCCAGCATCTGCTCCGCGGATGCCGCCTTGCTGTGGAGCCGGTGCGCCAGGGAAAAATCCGCAGCCGGCGTGCTTAAAAAATAAGATGCGTCGCCCTCCCGGGGCTGAACAAAACTCCTGAGCGCGTCGGCGCTTTCCCGGATCCCGGCGGGGAGGTCCGCATCATCGCTGAAGGGGGCTTCGCGCATGTTCGGCTTGTTTGCGCGGCCGAACACATCCTCCACGGGCGACGATTCCGGGAGGGGCCGGGCCGGCCGCTTGGGCAGCAGGCGCAGGTAATAGCTTTCGATGGCGGGCAAATCTTTCTTGATTTGGCCGTTCTCGTCGAACTCGGGCGCTTCGAGGACTTGTTCCACGGTCGGGTTGCCGATGATGTCTTCCGGCGCCATGAAGATCCAGTTCTTGCGGCGTTCCAGCAGTTCCCGGGCTCGCTTGCTCTGGACGGCTGACGGGGCGGAAGGACGCGACACTCTCGCCGGGACGCCTTCGAGGGCCCCCCGGGGCGCGAGGCTTTGCAGCGGCGCGTTGAGGTCTTCCTCCAGCCGCTTCAGGCTGTCCTTTTTATTCGAGAGCTGGTGCAGGTTGGTCAACACCTCGTCGCTTCGCGCGGGGGTAAATTGAATGGGCCGGCCGGCTGACCGGCCGGCGGCCTGCGCCTGGCCGCCCAACCCGGCGGCCAGCAGCAGCGCGGCCGCTCCTCCCAACCATTTCATACACCAATTCCTGACGCACATGGATAAAACCAGCCTAACCGCCAGCGGGGGCTTCGTCAATGTTTTTATCCTCCTGCTCGTCCGCCTCGCCGCAGACACCGCGCCGGGCCGCCGCCAGAAAATCCAGCAGGCGCCGGGCGGGCGCGCTCGTGAATTTCTCCCGCGCCGCCGCCGCCGCCGCCCGCAGATTGTGCCCTTTCCGGAACAGCGCATGGTAAAGCTGCTTCAGTTCCAGCCGTTCCGCCGGGCTAAAGCCCGCCCGCCGCAGGCCGATGATGTTCAGGCCGCCCAGGCGGTTGCCCCCGCGCGCCACGGTGTACGGCGGCAGGTCTTTGCTGATGGCGGAGCCGCCCTGCATCAGGGCCAGGGTGCCCACGCGCACAAACTGGTGGACCAGGCAATTGCCCGAAAGAAACGCTCCGTCCTCCACCGTCACATGCCCGCCCAGCAGCACGCCATTGGCAAGGATGACGCCATCCCCCAGGCGGCAGTTATGCGCGATATGCGAGTGGGCCATATAAAATCCCCGCGCGCCAATCACCGTCTCCTCCGCCGCCTGGTTGGAGCGATGCACCGTCACGTGCTCCCGGAAGACATTATGGTCGCCTATCCGCAAGCCGGTCAGCTCGCCGTGGTATTTCAAATCCTGCGGCGCCTCGCCAATCACGCACCCGGCATAGAACCGATTATGCGCGCCGATAATCGTCACGCCCGTCAGGTAAACATAAGGCCCAATCACGCAGTGCGGGCCCACCTCCACGTCCGCGTCTATAATCGCATACGCCCCCACCTGCACGGTCGGGTCCAGCTTCGCGCGGGGATGAATTATCGCGGTGGGATGAATCACAGCCGCGGGTCAGGTTTGGCAAACATGGGGCATCCGGGGCCGCCGCCGGCCAATCGCCGCATCAGTAATGGGCGACGACCTCGATTTCCACGCTGGCGCCTTTGGGCAGCGCGGCCACCTGGATGGTCGAACGCGCCGGAAAATCCGCCGTGAAAAACCGGGCATACACTTCGTTCATCCCGGCGAAGTCGGCCAGGTTCGTCAGGAAAACCGTGCTCTTGACAACCTGGGCAAACGTCAGCTTCTGATCGTCCAGGATGGCCTTGATATTCTGCAACACCCGTTCCGTCTGCGCCTGAATGCCGCCGCCGACGAGCTCGCCGGTGGCGGGATCAATCGGGATTTGGCCGGCGCAGAACAGCAAATCACCGACGCGCACCGCGTGGTTGTACGGCCCCGCCGCGGGCGCCGACCGGGCGGGTTTAATGATGGTCTTTTGGGTCATCGCGCGGGAATCTTAGCGCCTGGCCGGGGCCGGTCAAGCCGCGCCGCAGCTCCCGTCCCTCTCACTGATACTTGCGCAGGATCGGCTCCAACTCGCGCAGGGTCCGGGCGGGCCAGCATTTCCGGTCCGTCATAATGGCATTCTTGAGCGCGTCGTGGCAGGGCCAATTCGGCGCGGCGGGGATCCGGGGCAGCACCCGGGCAATGATCGCCTGGGCGGTTTGGGCGTTCTTCCGGAGATTGGCGATCACCATTTCCACCGTCACGGGCGCCTCCTCCTCTTTCCAGCAATCGTAATCGGTAATCATGGCCATCGTGGCGTAAGCGATCTCGGCTTCGCGCGCGCATTTGGCTTCCCCGAGGTTCGTCATGCCGATGACATCGTGGCCGAGCTTGCGATTGGTGATGGACTCGGCGCGCGTGCTGAAAGCCGGCCCTTCCATATTGACGTAGGTGCCGCCGTCATGAACGCGCGCCTTGAGCGCCCGCGCCGCCTGCAGCAGCAACTGCCGCAATTCCTCGCAAATGGGCTGCGCAAACGCAATATGCCCCACTATGCCGCGGCCAAAAAAGCTGTGCGCGGCGGATTGCTTGGTGCGGTCGTAAAACTGGTCCGGCAATACAATGTCGCACGGCCGATACCGGGCCTGCAGCGACCCCACCGCGCTCACGCTAATCACCCAGGCCACCCCCAGCTTCTTCAAAGCCCAGAAGTTGGCCCGATGATTCAGCTCGCTGGGCAAAATCCGGTGGCCCCGCCCGTGCCGGGGTAAAAAAACCACCTCCCGCCCCGCCAGTTTGCCCGTGAGAAAATCATCCGAAGGCGAACCAAACGGGGTCTTGACCTTAACCCATTTCTGACGGGTAAAGCCTTCAATATGATACAGTCCGCTGCCGCCAATAATTCCGACGCGATATTGAGCCATGCGCAAGATTTATAACGTGCCGCCGGGCGGTTGGAAACCGGGAAAAACAACCCCTGCCATGCCAGTCCCTCTCCAACCCTCCCGCCGCCGCTCCAAACTCCCGCCCCCCGCTTTCCATCGCCCCACTCCGCCTGCGCCGCGGCAGCGAACCCGCGCGGACAAGACCAAACACGGACCAAAGGCAGGATGATTTTGGCCGCAAAACGGGGCGGAATGGCGCGGCACAACCGCCGGTTACGCCGGTTAACCGGCGGGCGTTAACATAAAGTTAGTCCGGATAACCCTGGGGATGCCGCTGATGCCAGGCCCAGGCGCTGGCGACGATGTCCTCAAGCCGGGGATGCTCAGGTTGCCAGCCAAGTTCCTCCATCGCCCGCGCCGCCGAAGCAATCAAGCGAGGCGGATCGCCGGGACGACGCGGTTTTTCCAGCGCGGGAATGGTTTTGCCGGTGACCTTTTCGCAGGTTTGAAGCACCTGGCGAACGGAATAGCCATCGCCATTGCCGAGGTTATAGAACCCCTGGCGGCCGGGCGCCAGCCCCAGGATATGCGCCCGGGCCAAATCCCGCACATGAATATAATCCCGAATACAGGTGCCGTCGGGGGTGGGATAGTCCGTGCCGTAAATCTCACAATGTGGTTTTTGGCCCAGGGCGACTTTCAAGACATTGGGGATCAGATGCGTCTCGATCCGATGGTGCTCCCCGAAACGTTCACTGGCCCCGGCGGCGTTGAAATACCGAAAAGCGATGAACTCCAACCCGTAGATGCGCTGGTACCACGAAAGCACTTTCTCGAACATCAACTTGGATTCCCCATACGGGTTGATGGGGCGCTGCGGCAGATCCTCGGTCATCGGCAGGCGCTCGGGCGGGCCGTAAGTGGCGCAAGTGGAACTGAATACAAACTTCTTCACCCCCGCCTCGATGGCGGCATCGAGCAGCTTGAGCCCATTGACGACGTTGTTATGGAAATACTTCCTCGGGTTGGTCATGGATTCGCCCACCAGCGCATTGGCGGCAAAGTGCATGATCGCGTCCGGCCGAGCCTCCTGGATGGCGTTAAAAATGTGCCCGGCTTCGTCCGGGCGCCCCCGCACGAACCGCGCCCGCCGGTCCACCGCCGAACGATGGCCCTCGCTCAAATCGTCATACACCGTCACGGCATACCCCGCCTCCAGCAGCGCTTCGGCGCAAATCGAACCGATATAGCCCGCCCCGCCCGTGACAAAAATGTTCATGAACACCTAGGCTAATCAGCCCCGCAAAATGACTCAATGGAAAACGCGGCTCCCGGAACCGGGATTCAGGAAAATGCGGAAACCGCTTGCTGTTTGCTCCAATTCGGGCATAGTAACTGCCGTTGTGAACGTATTGCAACCGGACTAAGGCGCGGGAAATGAGCGCCCCAACGCCGGGGGCAGGCGTCAATCATGCCCGCGTGGCGGAATTGGCAGACGCGCTAGATTCAGGTTCTAGTGAGTAACATCGTACAGGTTCAAGTCCTGTCGCGGGCACCACTTTTTCCGGAGGTTTCAAAGAGCCGCTTGCCGTGATTTGATAAAGGTGAAGAACAGTCCCGGTTTAACGGGGTATCAACGGTGCCGCGAAAAGTAACGAAGCGATTAAACGGAATCTCATGCTGGCGGCAACAGATCCATGAAGCGAGCAACGCGACGGTTACCTGGGCGCCCAGCATGGACGGAACGGAGGGTGTTTGCAGCAAAAAAGTCGCCCAGCCGATGCCATTGAGGCCGGGGGGCCGGTCAGGCGGCGGGGGTGCCGGGCGGGGGCGGGCGGGATTCAGCCGCGGGCAGGGGCACGGCGCAGATCACGCAGGCGCCGGCGGGGCTGTCGCGCTTGATTTCCAGCGACGCGCCAATGAGGCTGGCGCGGTAATTCATGATTCGCAGCCCCAGGCCGGTCGCAGGCTCGGTCAGTTTGGGGAAGGGGGCGCCATCGTTGCGCAGGGTCAGGATGATTTGGCCGGGGCGGCTGGCCAGGCCGATGCGGACGGATTTGGCCTGGCCATGTTTGACGGCATTGGTCACGGCTTCCTGGGCGATTTTGTATAACTGGCGGGCGATGCCCGCTCCCAGCGCGGGCAGGGGGCCGCACTGTTCGAGCTGGCAGGAGATTTTGAACACCCTCGCGGCGTGGGCCGCCAGGCGATCGAGCGCCGCGGGCAGATCGTCCGCTTCCAGGTCCAACGTCGCGAAGTCGCGGGCCAGGCTGCGGGTGAGGTTGATGGTCTGCTGCACGAGCTGGTGGATCCGGGCGGCGTCTTCGGCCTCGCCGGCTTTGCGCCGCGCCAGTTTGCGCTCCAGCCCCTTGGTCATGAGCGCCAGGCCGGAAAGCTGCTGGCCGAGGTCGTCGTGCAAATCCAGGCCGATGCGACGGCGTTCATTTTCGGTGATTTCCAGCAGTTCGTGTTCGAGGCGCTGGCGTTCGGCGATGGCGCTTTCGAGGCGGGCATTGGCGGTTTTTAACTCGGCGGTGCGCTGCGCGACGCGCTGTTCCAGCTCGGCATACGCCTGGCGCAAGGCGTCTTCGGCCCGGCGGCGCTCGCGCCGGACGACGGCTTCGCGCAATTCGCGCGCCACCGCCGGGCCCAGGCGGGCCAGTTTGTCCTTCATCACATAATCATGCGCGCCGGCCTTCATGGTGGCCACGGCGGCCTCTTCCGTGATATAGCCAGAGACGATGATAAACGGCAGGTCCAACCCGCGGGCTTTGACCTGGGCCAGCGCGGCGAGGGCGTCGAGGCGGGGCAGCCGGTGGTCGGCGATGACGAGGTCCCACGCCTGCTCTTCCAGCGCGGCGTTCAGGGTTTCAGCCGTTTCCACCCGGCGGCAGGAGGGCGCGTAGCCGGCCCGTTGCAGTTCGTATTGGAGCAGGGCGGCATCGTCGGCCGAATCTTCGACGAGCAATACGCGAAGCGCCTGGCTCACAGTTCCAGGGGCCGCTGCGCGGGCAGGGTGAAGTAGAAGGTGGCGCCCTGGCGGGGCTCCCCGGCGCCCCACACGCGGCCGCCGTGGCGCTGGACGATGCGCTGCACGATGGCCAGCCCGACGCCGGTGCCGGGAAATTCCGCGTCGGAATGGAGCCGCTGGAAGACCCCAAACAGCTTGCCGGCGTGGGCCATGTCGAAGCCCACGCCGTTGTCGCGCACAAAAAAAGCCGGTTCCGGGTGGGAGACAAAGCCGAACTCGATTTGGGGGTCCGGCTGGGAGCGGGTGAATTTCCAGGCGTTGCGCAGCAGGTTGTCGAGCAGCACCTGCAGCAGGCGCTCATCGCCCGCGGCCTGCAGGTTGGGCGCGATAATGAACCGCACCGTCCGGGCCGGGTCATCGTGCCGCAAACTGGCGGCAATCGCCCCGGCCTGCGCGGAGAGGTTGACCGGCTGCCAGCGCAGTTTACCGCGCCCGACGCGCGACAGTTCCAGCAGGTCTTCAATCAACCACCCCATGCGCTGGCTGGAATCGCAAACGCGGCGCAACAGTTCCTGTCCCGCCGCATCCAGTTGGTGGGCGTGATCCGCCAGCAGGATTTCGCTGAACCCGCGAATTCCGCGCAAGGGGGCCCGCAGGTCGTGGGAGACGGAGTAGGTGAACGCTTCGAGTTCCTGGTTGGCCGCCTTGAATTGCGCGGTGCGTTTTCGCACCCGCTGCTCCAATTCCTCGTTCAGCCGGCTGCTTTCCAGCTCCGCTTCCTTGCGGGCCGTGATGTCAATGGCAACGCCCGCCAGGCGGAGGGGCTTGCCGGCCGCATCGTATAAACCCGCCCGCGCGCCAGCATCCAGCCCGGGGGGCGATGGCGGGGCAGAAAGCGGAACTCGACTTCGTGGTCGGCCTTGCGGGCCGCGGCCTGCGCGAAAAACTTTTGCACCACGCCCCGGTCCTCCGGGTGGATCAATTCGTAGAAGTCCTGGTCGGTTTGGGGGGCGCGGCCGGGGGCCAGGCCAAAGATGGCTTCCAATTCCGGGGACCAGAACCTGGAGCCGGGTTCGGCCAATTCGCGCGTCCAGGTTCCCATCCGGCCGGCGGCGAGCGCCATGCGCAGCCGGTCGTTGCTTTCCATCAGCTCCGCCTCGGCGCGAATGCGGACCAGCGCGCCGCCGCAATGGTCGGCCAACGCCTGCAGGGTGTCCAGGTCGGCTTCATTATAGGCATGGGGCGCATAGCTCTGGATGGACAGGAGGCCAATCACCTGCGCGTCCTTGCGCAAGGGCACATACATCAGGGAGGCCGAAGGGCGGGTTTGGTCGCCGAAGGGAAGGGCCTCCGGGGGAAAGCCGGCCAAGGCCGGCCGCAGGATCAACTGCGGCCCGCGGGAGAGGGTCTTCCGGGCAATGGCGCTGAGCCGTTTGGGGATGGTGGACACCGGCAGCTCCGTGCGCCGGCCTTTGATCAAGTCAACGCAGACCACCAGGTCTATTTGGGAGGGGTCATGGGAACACAACCCCAGCAGGGCGGCGTCCCATTGCCAGAGCGCGTCGGCGGCATCCAGGATGATCTGCGCCGCTTCCCTGGGTGTTCGCACGGCGCTAAGGCGTTGGCCCAGACGGGAAAACATTGCGGCGCGTTGCTCCATCTGCTTGCGCCGCACGCTTCGAGTCCCGGCGTTCCCCGCACTGACACCCGCTCGAGTGTCCGGAAATGACCGCATCTTCGGGAGGGTCAATAATAGCACGACCGATGCGGTTACCTATGGGGTAAACACCCTACCGGCCGTGAGGCCCGCAGAGTTTGCCGGTTTTAGTTCACGACCATGATGCGGAAGAACCGGCGGGGAACAACCCCGGCCCCGTCCG
>ERZ795055.152-NODE-152-length-84044-cov-18.790877_pt1 | contig 84044 bp, 56 predicted proteins | sample MGYA00375139_ERZ795055 | MGnify/ENA primary metagenome ERZ795055 (study PRJEB30184, sample SAMN05720283) | anaerobic digester metagenome | isolation source: active sludge of municipal wastewater-treating anaerobic digesters | place: USA | collected 2015-01-23 ... | reverse complement strand
GTAACAAAAAGAACTCTCGCACCCGCTCGTTCGCAGACAAATTCTGCGCTCGCTCGCTAAAATTTCTAGCGGATTACCGTGGAGAAATTTTTACGCTCGGCTCGCTTGAAGTTTGTTCCTGCTCACTACGCAAAGTGCGAAATGGAATACGAAATGCATTTTGAATTTCTTAGGCGCCATATGAAGTACGTAGGTAAAGCGCTAGTGATGAGCGTTAAAAAATTTTGTGAGGAGCGAAGCGGAATTGAAATTTTAGCGAAGAACGAAGCGCTTGCCATCAGTATCTTCATCCGGCGCGACTTTCTTTTGTAACTTTTCTTATCTAGAAAGAAAAGTTAATGCTTGAATTTTCAAGGGTTGTAAATACTAATCTTTTATTATTCTCTTTTTGACCAAAATAAAAAACGGTCTGCGTGTTGTTCGGATTTCTCCAAACATTACACGCAAACCGCTTGTCCTAGTCTCTCCCAGGAAAACCCATCGAAAATCCCCCGACATGTTTCCCGCTTTTTAAATAAAACCAAGTCTCTAAATCAAGCAACTGTTTCTTTTCTGCAGCAAAAAATTTCATATTGATTTTGATATTATCTTCAAAATATTCAGAAATTTCCGCAACAATTCTGGTGCTTTTTTCAAGAGCTCTTTCTAAATCGCCCCCTTCCGCATGGCAGTAACTAAAAATTTTAATTTCCTTGAAAGTTACAAAGCCGCGATCTCGATGGTACGTAAAGTTAAGCATCATAACATCGCTTATAAATTTCCACACTGATTGCATACCGAGTGAATTTTTTAATGCGATGTCTTTTTCCAACTTTTTGCGCAGCCTACTCTCAAAAACAACCGATACTCTTTTTACCATGATTTCCTCCTAAAGGGGGCTCATTACGGCCCATTTATTTCTGGTATTTTTACCAGATTTTTAATTATACTCCTTTTTGACCAAAAAGTCAATATCTGGCTTTGCATATTCAAAAAACGCCTTATTTCAGACGTTTTTTGTATCGTGAATATTGAAGAATTTTTGTATATTCCTCGAAGATTTAGGGAGCTGGCGCAGGAACTGGCGCAGGAGCAGGAACCGGTGCCGGAGCGGCTGGAACAGGTGCTGGATTTTCCGCAGGTGCTGGAGATGCTGGCTGAGGATTAACATTTTCCGGAGCCGTTATGGAAGGAGTTTCAGCGGAAGGAACTTCCGGTGCTTGCACTTCAGCCTTGGCTTCATTAGAAATTCCATTTCTTACATTATTAATGAATTTCTGGATTTGTTCTTTGGCTTTGGCTGATTCCGCCGGCAGAACATCCAAAACTTTCTGGTACTGTTCAATGGCCAAATCTTTCTTCTTCTGATTTTCATAGAGAAGTCCCAGATTCAAATGCGTGTTGATATCGTTCGGAGCGACTTTCAATATTTGCAGATAGCTAGCTTCGGCATCCGTAATATTTTCATCTCCGCCTTTTTTCTGAAGCAACGATCCAAGATTGAACAGGATGTTGATGTCTTGCCTATTTAAAACATAGGCGTTCTTGGCTGATTCCAAAGCTTTATCAAGATCGCCGTTTTGATCCTGCATCAGAGAAAGATAATAGTAGCCCGAAGCAAAGTTCTTTTTTTCATCAACAGATTTCTGGAACATATCGGTCGCTTCTGAAAGCAAGGTTTTTTTCTTGGCTTCATCCTTTTCAACACTGGCTTGCTTGGCTTTCAGTTGTCCGATTTTCAGGTAAATATCCGGACTGTGCGGACTCAGAGCCAAGGCATCATCATAAGCTTTGATTGCTTCGTCAAAAAATTGTCCCAAATAAGTTGATCTGTTTTCATACGCTTGAGCCACTGCGGAAGCTGCCACGATATCTTTTGGCATAAGATTCTTGCCATTTGAAGTCAACTTTATCGAATTTTCCAGATAGCTTCCAATCTTTTTTGCATCAGCCTCTTTGCCTTTGAGAAATTCGTTATTGGCCAGAGCAATAAACATTTGGCCGCCCAAGGTGTAATATCTGCCTTCCTTATTATATAGATTGATAGCTTTACCTACTTTATTGATTGAGTTTTCTTCAGTCAGGTTACTCTGTCTGCCAGCTATGCCCGCCATCACATCCGCAGCGTATACTCTGCCCAAAAACACGAAAAGGAAAACCACGCCAGCGCTCACAACCAAAAACACGAAAGCTAGCGCCAAAGCATATTTTGGTGAGGCTTTCAAGGAAAGGTTTAGGCTCTCTTCTTTTGTTTCTCCTTCCGCCAAAATCGCGCCCATAGCCAAGGCTGACAAAAGTACTCCCAAAATTACGATAGATCCATCCAGCCTTATGAAAAATGATGACGCTATGATCACCAGCGCAGCCGACAGTGTTCCCAGCGAGTATATTTTGTTTTTACCCTTATCTTTGCTGACAAAATAAATTGTCACGCCCAGAAAAGAAACCAGCATTAAAAGAAAAGCAAAGGTTCCCAGAGCGCCGACTGTTGAAAGAGTTTCCCACAAAACGCCGGAAGCCTGGTAGAAATTGAGAGTATACAGATTATTCATATTAAATTCCTGCGGCCGATAGAGAGCAAAAGCATGGGAATATGTTGCCGGTCCGCTACCCAGAAAAAATTTATCTTTTATTGATTCCTTGGCTATTTGCCAGGAAAGCTGATGTTGCGGGCTCACTTCCGCCGGCAACTGAACCGAAAGGAGACTAGCGTTTGAAGAAACATAACTGCCAATCAATAAGATTGCCAATACGCCCATAAAAACGCTCATCGGCAGCCAAGTAGAACCTTTGCCGGGATTGATGATGCGCGCCATTATGTATACCAAGAAAAATACCACGCCGACCAAAATGCCTTCTTTCGGCATAAAGTTAAAGAAGGCCAGCAAGATATATAAAGAAGCCAGAATTATCACGAGGAGAACAGCCGATAATAATATTTTTTTTATTTTTTCCAAGCTGCTTGATTGCGTTTTCAAGAAAGCCGTAACCGCGATAATAATCAAAACGCCCAGAAAAACCGCAGCGCCGGAAATTGAACCCAGCGGACTGATTGGCAGATATTGCACCCAAGGATGCGCGCTAACAAAATTTTGATCCAACCCTTTCAACGCTCCGTTGATAACTAGGATTTCCCAAAGAATAATCAACAATCCGGATGCTAAAAGAGATCCTAACATTATTTTCAAGCGGCGCAGACCAAAATGGCTGAGAATTAAATAGAAAACAATAATGCAGGCGGTAATGTTGACGAAACCATGGGTTGGATCGCCAAAGAATCCCCAAAAACTATGCCACCTGTCGACTGAAAAGATCGTAGCTAAAAGATAGATAAGCCAAAAAATAATAATTGGAACATCAATCGGCGTCCGGCGTATTTTCATTTCGCCCCTGATCACTCCATTGGAAGTCCAAGCAATCAGCGCTATCAAAATCCAGAAATAGAAATACATCTGTTTCTCAAAGGAAATCCCCTGCGACGTGAAACCGGTGAAAAATAGCGGGACTCCAAAAAAGATAGCTGCCAGAGAAACTGAAATCATGATGTCGAATATTTTATCCGTCCATTTGGCGCTTTCGTGATTTTCTTTTTGGCTAGGCATTGGCTGCGGCGCGTTTGTTTCGGCGTTTCTTCGCTGCAAATAATCTCCTTGAGTTCCCGAACGAAATGAAGGGCCCTGCGATGATCTGACTGGTATGTCCATATTTTTTAAATTAATAGTAACAAATTAATTAACGACTATTTTTCTAAAAGCACAAAACCACTACAAACATGCAAATACGATCTTGTATATTTGTAATTTGTATATCGGTTTTTGTGTTTATTGTTCAGGTTTATTTTAGCACATGTTCCCCGACTTCGCCAAGTGCCTCAGAATCACTTTTTTTCAATAATTTCTTGGTCAAAAATCTGGCCTGCAAAAGGCTGCTGATGGTCTGACCAGAATTTTTTAGTGTCAAATTCGGGAAGATTTAATTTGTATTGGCGGGCTAAAATTGTTTCTTCTTCCGTTCTCTCCATTTTGTCATTTTCCTGGCCAATTTCCGACTTTTTTATTTCCACTTTTTGAGTTTTCGCCATTGTCAGTTCTTTCATTTCTTTTTCCGTGATTTTCAGTTTAATAATCAGATAGCTGTTTTTTTCCGTGTCGCTCCAATCGTGACCTTCGGGAAAAATTGCAATCACATCGCCTTTTTTGAGCGAACTGCGGGCATCTTCCACCGGATCAGAAACTTTTTCATCAACAATGTTAACCAACGCTTCGTATATCTGCGGTTGGTTTTCCGGTTTTTTATCTTCCTTAACTTTAGCTGTGATTGCAAAGATTACCGCTGCAAAAATAGCCGCGATTATAATTATTACCAATAGAAACTTTTTTTTGTTGACTATTTGAATCATAAAAAATTAAAAGTTATTTCAACGCTCTGATTTTATATTATATTTAGACAATATTTCTTTTTCAAATTTTTGTTCTTCTTGTTTTTGCTTGTTTATTATTTTCAGTTTGTCATTTGCCGACATTGTTTTTTCATTTTCCATTTTCAAAACCAGTGCTTTTTGCAATTTTTCCAAAAGAAAATTTAATTCTTTACAACGAAGTTTGAGCTGGACAACAGACGGTAGAGATTTATCCAAGGGGTAAAAGGGGATTTTTTCAATATCAAAAGGGATTAAAGGGTTTAAAAGGGATGAAGGAGAAGAAAAGGTTGATGGGGCTGAAGGGGTTCCCCTTTCTCCCATTATGCCCTTTATTCCCATTAATTCGGGATAAAATCCTTTCCAAACATCATCGCAATCCTCTTCTAATTCAGTGTTAGCACCAATAGAAAAACCGAGAAATTCATAATATTCCCTAGTAGAATTTCGTTTCCAACCTTCCACAATATTTTGTTTTATTGATCTAGCCGACCTATTCATTTGATCGGACAGGGCGTAAAGGGTTTTCAAAGGGATCGAATGGGAAGAATGGGGAAAATGGGAAGTCAGAAGAGAACATTCTTTTTGCAATTCTTCAGCTTTTTTATAGACCAGTAGATCTTTGTATCCATAAATTTTTCTCGCTTCTTTTAGCATAGAATTTTTGGTTTTTGTTCCTTAATTACTGTACTGCCAGTCCGCCTTGTCAGTGATTTAATAGTATGAGGTTTTCTACTTTAATATTTTCATCTGGCTGGTTTGGTATAAGTCTGCAACTTCGCCAGCGGAAAGAACGCGATCATAAACACGGACATCATCAAATTTTCCTTTGGCATACATAGCGTTACCTACTGAGTGCCCTATTTGGAAGCTAGCACTATTTGATGGAGCTGTATCGGGAATAGTATAACTACTCCACCAGCTTAATGTCTGCTGAACTCCGTCGAGATAGCCTTTTAATCTATCCGGGTTCCCAGTTTGGGTTCCGTCAAAAACCATAGCGACATGAAACCATCCGACTTTATTGTTAGTTGTATAACCAGCAGCATTTTCACCATTTCCGACATTAAAATATATTGTATTATTAGAATTTATGCCTATTCTGTTTATATTACTGACACCTTTTTCAAGGGCTATATTGTCATTTTGTGTATCTCGATAAAACCAAGCAGAAATTGTCATTTGTGATATACCGTCAATTGCATTAATATCCCCAGCATCAACATAATCATCCACCCCATCAAATTTCAGCGCTTGACCTAGTTTGCCTAATGCCGGCGAAGCTGAGCGCGACATATTGGTCAGAGTTCCTGTGTGGCCGTTCCCCGACAAATCATTGGTTGTACCGGCCGTAGACGAAGTCCAAGCCGTGTCCGGTCCGTTAAAAGACCAGTGACCAACCAAGCCGCTGGAAAGTCCAGCTGTTTTGCTCAGCACGGAATTGGGTTTCCCCTTGCCTGCATTTAATTTGTATAATTGTATGACTTCGTCGATTGACAATGCTCGGCTGTAAACACGGACTTCATCAATGACTCCGTCAAAACCCATTGAATCATCGGATCTGGCACCGATTTTTAAAAGACCATGATTTGTAGTGGAAGTGCTACAACCGCTTCCGGAAGCTATCAATTCCCCGTCTTCATATAAAGAATAATTTTCTCCGCTTATGACATAAGCAACAAATGCCCACTGGTTACGTTTTATTGTATGACCAAGATAGATATTGCCACACCTTCCCCATATCGAATATTGACCATTGTATAAACCGAAATAATCTTGCGTTGGAGTTACTTCGGTAATAGCATCCCAATTACTAATAGTGTCCGGTTTAATCCAGGCTGAATAGGTTATATCTGCTGAATCAAAAGCTGTGCTATGGGTTACTGATACATTGTCAGCATTTGCATCTTGCCCTCTAAAATCAAATCCCTGTCTGGAAATTCCGCCGATTGGAGAAGACACCTTCAACATATTTGTCAAAGTTCCGTCGTAGCTATTGCTAGATAAATCATTAGTGGTTCCAGCAGTGTCAGAAGACCAAGTTGTGTCCGGACTGTCAAAAGACCAATAGCCAATCAGCCCGCTTTCCAAACTTGCCGGCAAATTTCGCTCTGAATTTGCAACTGTTCCTTGATATTGATCAGCGCCGATGTCCCAAGGTTCCCCCCTAGTTTGTCCATCAATGTCATCTTTAACCGGAAGATACGCATCAGCAAAAAGATTGACGCCATAAGACCGAGCACCAGCGTCTTCAAGAACTAGATGAAAATCATCATTGGCTTCATCGGCAAAGGTAATAGTCTTTGAGTTTTGCGGATTCGAACCAGGCGCATCGGTTTGTGTCGGACCGGAGAGATTATTAGTGGAAGATGCGTCAAAAGGGGTAGAATAATAAAGATAATTATCGGAATTGTTATATGCGATGTTATTTTTGGTAACAGCCGTTCCTGAATATCTATATATTCCATTGGTGCAATTATAAATAGTATTATTATAAATATAGGCCGTAAAATCAGAGTCATCGATTAAAATTCCATTATCATTAGTATTTGGGCCAAAACCATAAATTATATTATTCCAAATATAAACATTTCCACTTCCGCTTAAATATATTTGAATTCCATCCATCCACCATGCCCCTAAATTACCCGGCGCCTTAATAATATTATTAGAAAATCTAAAATCTGAATTTGCATTTGAATTTCGTGTAAATATCCCGCCATCATTTTGTCCGCCGCTTGTTAAATATAATTGCAAACCATCTATTCTGACATCATCAGTTTGAATTGTAATGCCAGGAGCTCCTGAATATTCCATCCTGTATTTCCCCTCATCCCATTTCCCCGAATGTCTTTGCGATTGATTAACTTCGATCGTGGTATTGCTTGGCGTGTAAACTTTGATATAGTTTGCAGATCCGGTTATCCAGCCATTAATCGTTACTGCTGTCGTGTCCGAGGCCGTATCGTAGTAACAAGGAATATTGAGCTGATAATTGCCAGTGACTAAATCTGCAGTATTCAAATAGGAAGCACCCTTAGAGCCGCCAGGACTTGAAGGTAAAGCAGCGGAAAGTGATGCGAACGGATGCGCTATGGAAACAACCGCGGAATCTGTGATATTGGCCGGCGTACCGCCAGTAGCTGTGATTAATTTCCATTGGGTGCTCGAAATTTTTTCGGAAATGTAAGCCACAGTGGAAGTGTCATAAGTCACCTTGTCGCCCACTCCCATATTGGTAGCTGTTTGCGCCACAGAGAAAGTTCCGACTCCGGAAGAAATGCTCATAATAGGAGCAATTAGGCTACCACCAAGATTTCCTCCTTCCCAATCATCAAGAGCTGCTGAGGTAGAGCCATAAGTATGTATTCCTGGAGATCCTGAAGATATGCTACTGTCTGCAAAAGATTGAAGATCAGTACCATTTAGTGTGGGAGTAAGAGTTGTTCCAACAACTCTTAATTTTATAACATCATTAACAGCCTGGGTTTCCGTGTAAGTATTGATTACAGTCCAAGAACCGCTCACATATTTTCCCAATACATAGCTAGATGTTGCTCCACTGCCGAAGAAATAATATGTTTTTGCTGAAGAAGATATTCTAACCATAGCGCCAATATATGTTCCGCCAGCTGTTTTTAGAGTGACTTGGCTATATTGATCGTTATCAAATGCATTTGCGTTCCAATAAACTCCATTGCTGTCCGTAACAGTTGCAACCATTTGATTGCTAACAATTCTGAAAGGATCTTCTGAAGTAATCGCTGACCAGTTTCCTCCAATTGGGTTTGCGTCAGGCCTGTTGAAATTATCTTGTACATAAGACCCGCTTGTTTTATGATCATTTGTGTTTTGTCCGACAGAATAAAAAACTGGAATTGCCGCTTCATCGGCGCCAATATCCCAAGTGCCTGTTCGGGTCGAACCGTCGATGTCAGTGGAAAATGGCAGGTTAGGATCAGCCGAAAGATCAGTGCCAGCATTTTTAGCACCGGTGTCAGATTGTGCCAGATGAAAATCGTCGGTTGAAGTAGAAATAAAAGTTGTAGTTCCGGTGATCGAATGCGAACCTGGCGCATCACTTGAGATATCGGATATATTATAATCCGCGCTATCTACGCTTCCGGAATATCCCAATGTTGAGCTTTGAGAAATATTATTATAAAGATGAAATTTCCCCGAGTTTGCATTCCAAAAAGTTTGATGGCAATCATAGGCAGTATTATTAAATACATACCAGGTGCTATTTGCATTTGCTAAAGCAATGGCATATCCATAATCTCCCAAATAATCATAAATAATATTATTGTAAAAATAATTATTTTTTGTATCGCTTGATGTAATTCTCATCCCCCCATGGTAAATCGAGCTGGTGGCAATTGGCCCTCTTAAAATACTATTTGAAATTGCTGATCCGCCACCAGATGTTTGCCAAATGTTATATGCAAACGATGAACTGGGAGGGGTGGTTTGGTGTATTTGCAATCCATCAACCTTTACATAATCCTCGCTTATAGTTAGACCGGTAGTATTGTCACTATGAGATAGCCTGTATTTCCTATCATCCCACTTCCCGTCATGCCGATAGCCTTCAGTTGGATCGGTCCATATTTTGATATAATTGGTGGCGCTGGTTGTCCAACCAGTAATTGTGACTGCTGCCGTGTCTGCCGCGCCGGTTGATGCCCGACATTTGGCCACGGCAATCGCGCTGTCGCCAGTATTGGAAGTCGTAAAATAATTTGAACCATCAATCTGAATCTGTTCCCCATTTTGGAAAGTTCCGGAAATACTTTCTAAGAGAATTTGAGTATCAGTCGCGTGGACAACTGTTGCTGTAGCCAGAGAAATAGAACCGGTTACTGACGCATTGTCAGCCATAGTTCCGGTCTTGGCTCCAGCAAAAACCAGCGTGGTTGCCGCTGTCAGATCAGTTTGCACGCCCGTTTCCCAAGCTGAAAGACTTGTGTAGTCTGTGCCGGTTCCATTGCCGGTATCGACAATGCTGACAAATTCAGTAGCAGCGGAAGCATGACTAACAAAGCCCATAGAAAATAGGAAAATTAGGCAGAAAATTAGTCGCTTGAAAATTGAAAAATTGAAAAATTGAAAATTCATTGAAAATTGAAAATTATAAATTGAAAATTGTATAAGTCTCTATTTAATCCTAACATTTCCTCGATATTTGCTGGTGCCGCGTGCTTTGATTTTTGTGAGAGGACCAGTCTTGGATTCCATGGAATAGACATAAAATCTGCCGGCAGAGGAAGAATATCCATAGGCACCAATTGCCAAATCAGTTTTGCCGTCAGCATTGAAATCGCCGGCCGCCAGGGAAGAGCCGAAATAGTTGTTGGTAGTTTCACCGGTAAAAATAAGATCGGCTGAAGCGGCGCTGGATGGAAAAGAGGCGCTGTTATAGAAAACATACGCGCGGCCAGTATTAGTAGAATACCCATGCGATCCAACTACCAGATCGGTTTTGCCGTCAGCGTTAAAATCGCCGGCAGTCATGGAAGATCCAAAAAGGCTTAAGGCTTCGCCGGTAATGATGACATCGGCGGTGGCTGCCGTAGTTGGAATCGATCCGTCGCTCAAGAAAATATAGGCACGACCGGCATTGGAAGAATAGGTGCTGGCTCCGACTGCCAAGTCAGTTTTGCTGTCCGCGTTGAAATCGCCGGTAGTCATGGAAGATCCGAAAAAGCTGGAACTTTCGCCAGAAATGATAACATCAGCGTCGGACGCGTTTTCGGTAATGATTGAACCATTATAGAAAATGTAGACACGACCGGTAGAAGAAGAAAAAGCATTTGATCCCACTACCAGATCGGTTTTACCGTCAGCATTTAAATCGCCGGCGGTCATGGAGTAGCTAAAATAAGTTAAAGCTTCTCCAAGGGCCTCTCCTGTAATAATAATGTCAGCGCCGGTTGCGTTTTCGGTAATGATAGAACCGTTGTAAAAAATATAGGCGCGGCCGACATTGGAAGAATAGCCAATAGCTCCCACTGTTAAATCAATTTTGCCATCAGTGTTAAAATCGCCAGCAGTCATGGAAGATCCGAAATAACTGGAAGCTTCACCAGTGATTATAATATCAGCGGCAGATGCATTTTCGGTAATAATAGAGCCGTTGTAGAAAATGTAAGCGCGGCCAGCATTAGAAGAATATAAAATGGCTCCCACTGCCAAATCAATTTTTCCATCAAAGTTGAAATCACCGGCGGTCATGGAACTGCCAAACCCTGAGGATGCTTCACCGGTAATAATAGCATCGGCAGTGGCCACTGTAGATGGAAGAACTCTGTCATTATAGAAAACATAGGCGCGGCCGGTATTGGAAGAATAAGCATTAGCTCCTACCACCAGATCAGTTTTCCCATCAGCGTTTAAATCGCCGGAAATCATGCTAATGCCAAGATTGCTGGAGGCATCGCCGGTCAGAACCGGATCATTGAAAGTATAAAGATAGACCTGTCCTTCATTGGTATTAGATCCAATATCATAATTATATGCTCCTACCGCCAAATCGATTTCGCCGTCGGCATTGAAATCGCCAGATGCCATTGACCAACCAAGATAGCTTCCTGTTTCACCGGTAATAATAACATCGGCGTTGGATGCTATGCTAGGAATTGATCCGTCGTTGTAGAAAATATAGGCACGACCAACATAGGAAGAATAGCCATATGATCCGACAGCCAGATCGATTCTGCCATCCGCGTTGAAATCGCTGGCAACCATTGAGGATCCGAAATAAACATTGCCAGTTCCGGTTTCAATAATAACATCGGCGCCTGTCGCGTTTTCGGTAATAATTGAACCGCCATAAAAAATATAAGCGCGGCCTTGATAGCCAATATAGGCAATCGTGCCAACAGCTAAATCATCTTTGCCGTCCGCGTTGAAATCGCCGACAGTCATGGATATTCCCCCAACACTAAATCCGCTAATGGAAACATCGGCGCCAGTATAGCTTTCAGTTGTAATAGATCCATTATAGAAAATATAAACATTGCCATTTGAACTTTCGGCAACAGCTAGATCAATTTTGCCGTCCACATTAAAATCGCCAGCCCCAAAAGAAGAACCAAAGTTTGAAATTTCTGCACCAGTAATAATTGCATCGGCTGTGGCGGCTGTAGTCGGAATTGATCCATCATTATAAAAAACATAAGCTTTTTTCATAAAATCACCAGTAGATCCCACGGCTAGATCAGTTGTGCCGTCCGCATTGAAATCTCCGCTTATCATGGAAGTTCCAAAATAATCTCCAGCTGATCCGGTAATAGTAAAGTCTGCTGAAGAAGTTGTTGTCGGATATGTTCCGTCATTATAGAAAATATAGGCACGGCCGGCAGCGGAACTGGGCCTTGTTCCAACAACCAGATCAATTTTGCCGTCTGAATTAAAATCACCCTTAGTCATGGAATAACCGAAATAATAATTATTATTTTCACCAGTAATAATGGCGTCGGCCGTGGTAGCCGCTACCGGAATTAATCCGTCATTATAAAAAATATAAACACGCCCCTTGTTAGTAGAATAAACATCTGAGCTCACTGCCAAATCAGTTTTTCCGTCCGTGTTGAAATCGCCTGCGGTCATGGAATAGCCAAAATAACTTGAGGCTTCGCCGGTGATTTTTATTTCCTGACCAGAAATCGGACTGGTGCGAATAGATTTTTGCGGCTGGAGTTGCCAGGCATAATTTTCACGGGTTTCATATATATAGACTGTGCCAGCTGTAGAAGCCATGATCTCTGCCGCTCCTACCGCCAGGTCAGTTCTGCCGTCTGCATTGAAATCACCACTGGTCATGGAATGGCCAAAATAACTATTAACTTCGCCAGTAATAATAACATCGGCGCCTGTTGCGTTTTCGGTAATAATAGATCCGTTGTAGAAAATATAGGCACGGCCGGCTGATCCCACTGCTAAATCGGTTTTGCCATCAGCGTTGAAATCACCGCTGGTCATGGAACCACTAAAACCACTCAAAGCTTCGCCAGTGATGATGACATCGGCACCCGTTGCGTTTTCGGTAGTAATGGAACCGTTATAGAAAATGTAAGCGCGGCCAGCCTGGGAAGAATAGTAGTGCGCTCCTACTGCCAGATCGGTTTTGCCGTCCGCATTGAAATCGCCGGTTGCCATAGAAGCGCCTAATTTACTAGATGATTCTCCGGTAATAATAATATCTGCGTCAGATGCGTTTTCAGTAATAATGGATCCGTTATAAAAAATGTAGGCGCGACCGGCACTGGAAGAAGCTGCATATCCTCCAACAGCCAAATCTGTTTTTCCGTCCGCATTGAAATCGCCAGCCGTCATGGAAAATCCAAAAGTGCTAGAAGATTCACCGGTAATGACAATATCAGCTGTAGCCGCCGTAGTCGGAATCGATCCGTCGCCATAAAAAATGTAGACGCGACCAGCACTTGAGGAATAGGCATGGGCCCCCACTGCCAAATCGGTTTCACCATCTGCGTTGAAATCGCCAGCCGTCATAGAAATACCTAAATTACTGGAAGATTCGCCAGTAATGATAACGTCTGCGCTAGATGCGTTTTTAGTTGTAATGGATCCGTTATAAAAAATGTAGGCGCGACCGGCACTGGAAGAAGCTGCATATCCTCCAACAGCCAAATCTGTTTTTCCGTCCGCATTGAAATCGCCAGCCGTCATGGAAAATCCAAAAGTGCTAGAAGATTCACCGGTAATGACAATATCAGCTGTAGCCGCCGTAGTCGGAATCGATCCGTCGCCATAAAAAATGTAGACGCGACCAGCACTTGAGGAATAGGCATGGGCCCCCACTGCCAAATCGGTTTCACCATCTGCGTTGAAATCGCCAGCCGTCATAGAAATACCAAGAGCACTGGAACTTTCACCGGTAATTTTAAAATTCGTATTTACCTGCCCGTTTTGGGAATAAAAAATATAAGCACGGCCGGTATTAGAAGAATAAAAATTTGCTCCCACTGCTAGATCGGTTTTACCATCCGCATTAAAATCTCCGGCAGTCATGGAAAACCCAAAACGACTGGAAGCTTCGCCGGTAATAATGACATCGGCAGTAGCCGCCGTAGCAGGAATTGATCCATCGTTGTAGAAAATATGAGCACGGTAAGCATTGGATCCGACTGCCAGATCGGTTTTGCCATCGGCGTTGAAATCTCCACTGGTCATGGAACTACCAAGATAGCTGTCGGCTTCGCCGGTGATTGCGATATCGGCACCGGAAAAATTTTCGGTGGTAATAGAACCGTTATAAAAAATATAGACACTGCCTGCCGACGCGCCCATTGTGCTTTCTCCTATTGCCAAGTCGGTTTTCCCGTCAGCATTGAAATCTCCAGTGATTATAGAAAGAAATCCTGGCCAAAAGCTAGAAGGAGTCAGACCGGTCATAATAGCATCTGCTCCGGATGCATTTTCGGTGATAATAGAACCGCCGTAAAAAACATAAACACTATTCACCTTACCTAACAATTGTTCACTCACTATTAAATCGATTTTACCGTCCGCATTGAGATCTCCGGATGCCATTTTATTTCCAAAACCGGCTGAATTTACTCCGGTGATAATGATATCGGCACCGGATGCATTTTCAGTAATGATTGAACCATTATAGAAAATGTAGGCACGGCCTTGATTTGAAGAATAACCAGTAGCTCCAATCGCCAGATCGGTTTTCCCATCGGCATTAAAATCACCAGCGGTCATCGAACCACCAAAATAGTCATTAAAACCTTGACCGTAAATGATTGCATCAGCCGTGGCGGCTGTGGTCGGAATTGAACCGTCATTATAAAAAATGTAGGCGTATCCCATATAAGAGCTATACCAACTTGCTCCCACTGCTAAATCGGTTTTGCCGTCTGCATTGAAATCACCGGCTGCCATTGAACAACCAAAATAGCTTCCGGTTTCACCGGTTATGGTAACATCAGCCCCTGTCGCATTTTCGGTTATTATAGAGCCACTATAGAAAATGTAAGTGCGACCCGCAGAACCCACCGCCAAATCAACTTTTCCATCCGCATTGAAATCACCGGCAGTCATGGAATATCCAAATTGCGAAGAAGCTTCTCCGGTAATTGCATTTCCGCTGTTGCTCTGCCCTGGCGCTGTGAAAGAAAGAGTCGGATCAACGGCCAACGGATAGAGTTTTGCATCTATTGATATATCAATTGATATTGATATATCATCTTCTCCCACTGTCCACTCCAAATCAGTCCTGTTGCCGTTTTTGTCAAGAAAATATGGTTTGGGAATGACAAAATCAGGCGTGCCGGAATTCAAAATGTCCTCCCCCATTTCTTTTGCTAAAGTTCTTTGCGCGCGTTCCAAAAGCGAAGGCGCGACTTCCGCCGCTGCCTGCTGGCTTTGCATTTCTTTCTGTCCGAAATAGAAAACTTCGATTTCCCCTTCCGCATTTTTTTTGATTTTGGCGTTTTGCAAAGTGTAGGATTCTTTTTCTTCCCCGCTGCCTTTTGAATATAGAATCCAGTTTTTAAGTTTCTTTTCTCCCGTCGCCTGGTCTTTCTGATAGGCGTAGATTATTTTTTTGCGGCTAGTTTCATAAGACAAATATTTTTTTTGTTCCTCGGTCCTTGTTTCTTGTCCGCCGGCTATTGTTTCTTGATTGGAAAGCAATTCGGTTTTAGCTTTGTCTTTGGAATTATCCAAAATGGTTATTGTCCTTTCCGCGTCCAGCTTCACTTCAATCGGCTTTTGGTAGTCTTCCGGAAAGTTTATTTGGAATTTATTTTCTTCTTTTTTTTCATTTTCCTCTGCTGGCTCGCCGTTTTCTTTGTTGTATTTTATGCTGATTCCGTCGCTGGTGTCATCAGTCATGACAAATTTATCATCTTGTTTTTCAATCCGCATAGCCGGCATGTTCTTGAGATCTTTCGCCGCTTCTTCGCCGGCTTTGGAAAAATTTTTAAGATTATTTTCCAAAATCAGCGCATCTCTGTTCATATTCCAGAAATAGTAGCCGAGAAAACCAAAAAAACCAACAGCAACGACAGTTAGTATTGAACAAAAAGCTATGAATCTTTTTTTGTCAACAATCAACATATTTTATAAAAAGATACAAGAAACAAGATGCAAACACCAAACAAATCTCAATCATTCTTTAATGTAAAGTGTAAATCTCAAAATTGAAAATGACAGTTTAAAATGCAAAATCCATATTCTTGGTTATCGCTTTCCTTTTAGGGTTATAATACTGGATGCTATAATATTTGATATTTCAACAAGTTCTTTAAGAAGCCATGCTAATTCTTTTTTATCTCCTTTGTTTGTGTCTCTCAGCAGACAGATCCAGACTTTTGATTCATTGGCTGATTTTAGAGAATGAGTGAAAAAATTAATAAAATCCTTTTTAGAACTGGCTGAGTTAGCTTCAATATAATTTGCCAGTATGCTTGTTCCACTTCTAAGCAATTGTTTCCCCATTACATTGCAAGTTGAATCTTTAGGCAATTTGTCTATAAATTTTACAAGTCTCAATACCCAATCATACATCCTGCGTTTAAATTCATTTTTAAATTTTGCATTGTCATTTTTCATTTTGAGATTTGATTTTTAAATTTCATTTACATTCCTGGTTCTGTTTCTGTTGTCGTTGTTGTTTGTGCAGGCAGAGTTTCCGCAGAAGCTTCTATGGAAGCTTCTGTAGAGGCCTCTATAGAATCCTCTACTTTCGGTTCTTCCGTTCGGTCATCTTTTTCCACGATCCACCAGTCAAAATAAACTCGCGATGAAACTTCTGAATTCAAATTTATTTTGAATCCGATGTATTCTTTTGTTTCAGGATCTTTCACTTTTTCCACCCAAGAATACGCATTCGGATTAGCCTGGAAACTGGTGAAGATTGTGGCAGTTTCAGTCACGGCTTTAGTTTTGATTACATAACTTTTGCCGTCATTGTCTTCGTCTTTTGGTTCGATATAATTTGATCCAATCGTTTTGTTTTTCTCGTCTTCAATCTTGACAGTCAGCGCGCCGGCCACAATTCCGTCAGCCTCCAGAAGGCCGCTGCCCAAATTCAAACTTTCATCATACAGCATGCTGGCTACATCCATATTTGCAATGAAACCGGCAATAACATCGTTTTGTTCCTGAATCAGATCCATCTGACTTTGCAATTTGTTTTGCATCGCGATAATCGGATCGGTGGCCGCCGTGATTCCGGCCGTAATGATATTTTTCTGAGCCGGAGAAAAAGTTGTGGACAGATTTTCAATTTGCGCGTTGAGATTGCTGGACGCCTGGCTGACTAAATTGTCAACCTGATCTTGCAGTTCCATTGCGGCAATATTTTTTTCAACCGCTTCCTCAACTTTTTCCACGGTCAAACTTTGATTTCTTCGGGAAATCAGAATGTGAATCTGGCCCTTGGTGCCGTCAAAATTTTCCATAGCAATACCAACCGTTGATTCTCCAGCATTGGCTTTGCGCATATAGCCCGGAGTGGAAGCTGCCGTTAAACTATCGCCGATTGTGATTTCTCCATTTTCCGTGGAAACATTGCCTATAATTTGTCCGATCATACCGATAACTTTGTAATTCGGGTCATTTTCACGGCCATCTCGAGCATTACCGATAACTGAAGGAGCGGAAGAAACGATACCCATGATATTGTTGTCACCCGTTCGGTCGCAGCGCACCACCGCATTCTCGTTTTCCGGATCAATGCAAACCGCTTCGCCTGACTGAAGATCAGTGTCTTTGGTTTTGAAATATTCGGCATAGTCAGCACCACTAGGAGTGAAGGCGCCATCGGCATAAACATTGCCTTCTGCGGTAACCCTGAAAATTGCATCGTCAGCACCTGCAACATCACTGCGAACCATCAGAACATTGCTGGCCGCGGTCGTTTCGTTGGAATTAATTTCCAAGGAAACCGTGCCGGCCACACCGGTCATATGCAGCATAGCCGTCGGCGCCACCATTCCGCCCAGGCCTATCTTACCAGCAGTACTCATGGCAAAATATGGAGTTGTTCCAACCGCTGTACCAAGTCCCATCTTCAAGAAATGATCAGTATTGTCAACGCCAAAATAATAATCCTGAGTAACTTCATCAAACTGAATGGAAGCATCCAACGCTCCGTTGTTGCCGACAACCAAAGCCGCTTCAGCCGTATTGGAGCTGGCTATTGTCAAATCGCCATTGGAAGCTGTGGACAACGAATTGTAGTTGGAACCGTCATAAGAAAGTTTAATCTTGTTGGTTGTGCCATAGATATCCAATTCGCTGGCAGAGACATCGAAGAACAATGGGGCATTGGCGGTAGCGTTGGAACCTAAAACAAAATCATCGGTAGTGGTGGTTAAATAGGTATAGTTTGTGTTGTGAGTAAACAATGAACCGCTGATTGCCGACCAAGTCGGCAAAGCGCCTGCGCCCTGTGAAGTCAAAACCTGTCCAGACGTTCCCGTTCCCAGAGACTGGACCGCTCCGGTTGAAGTAGTGCCGCCGAAAATAAGACCATAGGCTGTTAGTGAACTTACGCCTGTACCTCCATATTGCACGCCAACCGCAGTACCTTGCCATGTTCCTGTCATGGTCGAATTAAGGAACGCCATCGTGCCAGAAGCATTTGGCAGGGTGATGGTATTGTCAGCTGTCGGATCTGTCACTTGAAGAACTGTTTCGTTTGTATCATCCGTCGCTCCTTCAAATGCCAGCCACTTGCTGGCGCCAAGTTCCAGCGCTTGAGATGGAGTCGTTGTGCCGATGCCGACATTGCCCGCGCTATCAATTCTCATTTTTTCCGCCATCGTTCCATTTAGTACTGTTGAGAAAGCCATGTATGCATCTTGGGTGGAAGTCGTGCTTGTCCAATTGCCTTCTGTTCCGACGGAAATGTTTCCGCTGTCAACCAAGGCCGGAGTAGCAGCGTCGTAATAATATTGATTGAAGAGAATTGAAGTTCGCGTATTGGTCATGCTCGCGCCATTGCCGGAATTTGTGAGAGAAAAAATATTAGTATTGGCTGTGGCGCTGCCAGCTTGCTGAATGCTTAAAAGATTTGCAGGAGTTGTTGTGCCGATGCCGACGCGCGTGGCATCAACTCCGCCGGCTGCGCCAAGCGCTTCACCATAAATGGTCAAAATACTGGTGCCGCCCAGGCTGGCCGTGTAACTTTCAACCGTGTCTGCCGCAACTGAAGTTGAAACCGGCATATCAATCCAAGAAATTGCTCCACTGTCAGCTGGGAAAGACATCGGTCCCATGAAAATTGAACCGCCGACTTCCAAATCTCCGGAAACCATCAAGCTGTTGGCCGGCGTGGTTATGTTGGCAGGAGTCAGTGTTCCGATTTGCAAAGCCGCACCGGGAGTTATTGTTCCGATTCCCAGTCTGGAATTTCCACTGTCCCAATACATTCCGCTGTCTCCCAGAGCTGTGGCGGATGTCGCATACGGAATATAGTTGGCAGTGAGTCCGCTTAGAAGTCCGGTCGGGGTTGAATAAGAAAATGCTCCGCTGCCGTTGTTGTAGAGCCAGCCAGTTCCGTTAGGCAATGAACCGATAGAAGTTAGATTAGTGTAAGCTGTTTGATAATATGATCCTTCTTGTCCATCCAATGTGTCAGCATCTAGTCCGCCGCCTGGTCCTTCCGCTGTGAATGAGAGTCCGTGGACATTGGTGGTGGCGGTTGAATGAGAATAGGCGCTGTTCCAATTGGTTGATGTCCCTCCAGTAGCCGTAATAACCCCGTTAACATCCAGGGCAGTTGCGGGCGCTGCCGTGCCGATGCCGACAAGGCCGCTACTGTCTATAACAAAACGATCGCTAGTTCCAAGAACCCCGTTACTAATAGAATTTCCATAACTTATTTTAAATTTATCAGAATCAGAATTATCAATACCTACAACATATGAATCATCCGTTATGCCAAACAAAATTCCAGCATCTCCAGGACCTGAGTTAGAAAAGGCTGCTATTGGAAGAGTGATTGCAGAATCTGAACCTATGTTTACATGCAGCGGATTTCCAGGACTTGCTGTGTTGATGCCGACATTGCCAGTGGAATCTTTTACAATAAGCCCGACTGACGAATTATTTAAAATGTATGCATCGTATCCGCTTGCAGCAATTAATCCTATCGCAGTAGTGTCTGCAGTAATATAACCTCGTGTACTTCCAGTATTTGTTCCTATGGTAATAGCCTGATTATTACCTAAAAATTTTGCATTGCCTGCAACTTCTAATTTATAAATCGGAGAATTTGCTGTTCCAATTCCCACATTCCCTGCAGAATTTATTCTCATTCCTTCTGTCATCGTTCCATCAAGCACTGTTGAGAAAGCCATGTATGAATCTTGATCAGTAACCGTGCTTGTCCAATCCGTTTCTGTTCCGACTGTTATGTTTCCGCTGTTAGCCAAACCTGAAGCACCGGAAATTTCGTAATAATATTGATTGAAAAGAATAGAAGTCGCTGTTCCGTCCATATCGTCAGCATTGCCGAAGTTTGTAAGAGAAAGCATGTCCGTGTTGGCTTTGACAGTGCCAGTTTGCTGAAGACTCAAGAGATTGGCTGGGGTCGCTACTCCGATTCCCAATCGATTAAGAGTTGCGTCCCAATAAAAATTTCCATTTGTGTCATAAGTTATAGCGCTGGCAGATGACCAGTATGCTAAATGTCCGGCTGTTCCTGTTCCCGTCACCGGATTAGTAAGTGCTGTTTGAAAATAGGCCGTATCATGTCCGTCCAATGTGTCAGCATCCAGTGTCGATCCGGTTCCATCATTACCAGATGTCCAAACAGTGCCTGTTACATTTGGGAAAGTTATGACATTGTCAGCTGTCGGATCTGTCACTTGAAGAACTGTTTCGTTTGTATCATCCGTCGCTCCTTCAAATGCCAACCACTTGCTGGCGCCAAGTTCCAGCGCTTGGGATGGAGTCGTTGCGCCAATGCCGACATTGCCGCCGGAGAGAATTGTGAGATATGAATTCGTTCCAACCGCTGAACCCAACCCGATTTTAAAGGCATCATCCGTGTCGTCCAATCCCGCATAATAATCTTGCGCATTGCCGTCCATAAGTATCATAATATCTTGTTCCGATCCATCACCAACAACCACGGCTGAATAGGTGGCGCTGGAAGAGTTGACGCTGAGCTGTCCGCTGCTATCGGAAGCTAGCGTTACATAATTGGACGCATCATAAGAAAGCCGGAGTCCTTTGCCGGCACCGAATATTTCCATCGAATCTCCTGGCGTCGTTGTTCCAATTCCCAATCTGGAATTTCCACTGTCCCAATACATTCCGCTGTCTCCCAGAGCCGTCGCGGATGTCGCATACGGAATATAGTTGGCAGTGAGTCCGCTTAGAAGTCCGGTTGGGGTTGAATAAGAAAATGTTCCGCTGCCGTTGTTATAGAGCCAGCCAGTTCCGTTGGCTAATGAACCGATGGAAGTCAGATTAGTATAAGCTGTTTGATAATATGATCCTTCTTGTCCATCCAATAAATCAGCGTTCAAGTTGGTTACTAGATAGGTTGAATCTACGGTAAATGGCGCGCTAGATCCGGTTGTTCCGCCATTGAAAGCCGGAATGCCGGTGACTGTTTCATTTTCGCTTAAGTTAAAGTAGTTGCCCGCAGCAGCTGTCCAAATTGGATCAGTTTCGGTGTAGGAAGTGAGATAGTTTGGAGTCCAAGAAGTCCAAGCGGATCCATCAGATTGAAGCAGATTACCTGATGTTCCGACAGCTGGAAGACGCGGATCAGTTTCGGTGTAGGAAGTTAGATAAGTATTTGTATCTAAGGCAAATGTTCCGGCTGCGGTCATTTTTACGAAAGAATTTGCAGAATATGAAAGAGCGGAAAGTGAAGTAAGATTAGCATGCAACGGTTGATAGGAACCGGCAACTTGAAAATAGGCTGTGTCATGCCCGTCCAATGTGTCAGCATCTAGTCCGCCGCCTGGTCCTTCCGCTGTGAATGAGAGTCCGTGGACATTGGTGGTGGCGGTGGAATGAGAATAGGCCGAACCCCAGTTAGATTCCTGCGTTGTTGTCGGAATTACATAGCCAGAAGTGAGAGCCAGTGTTGCGTTGTTTGAACCCAAAGAGAAATCCAATCCGGTAACATTGTCAGTGACTCCGGTTAAGCGGTTGGTATAGCCCGCATCCCAGTTAGTAGAATTATTAGTAATCACTGAGAGCGTGCCGCTGGTTGAGAGAACCAATCCAGAAGCAAGATCGGATAATATGTATGAACCCTTGGTAACATCGGATGTTGTCTGCAAGGTCAGGTCATCTCCGGAGGCTGTGCCGCCAATGAGTGTTTGTCCTCCGCTGCGTCCGGTCAACAATGCGTACTGCGTGTGATAGTCGCCGGTTGTCAGATTGGCTAAGGAATTGTGATCAACACCAGCCGGCAAAACAACGCCGGATATTTGCTGGCCGGTAATACTCATATCAATACTGGTTGTATCAGTTATGGTTGATGCAGAATGCAGGTCGGAAGTCAACGCAACCGTCCCGGTTGCATCCGGCAAAGTCCAAACTCTGGCCTGGGTCAAATTGCCGGTGATCAATTGGCCAGTGCCCTGAGGATCGTAGAAGCTGAGATATGTTCCCCCATCATCAGTGCCGTCAAAGCAAGCTCCGCCGGCGCAATCTCCAACATTTGTCACATCGCCGGCACCGGTTGGAGTGTCCCAGCTTGGTGCTGTGCCGCCTTGCAAATATTGGCCAGCACTTCCGGCCGCTAAGCGCGTCCAAGCTGTGCCATTATAATACAAAACGTCGCCTTGCGCCTGAGAAGCAATGGCGATTTCCGTGCCATCAACGCTGGTTCCCAAGGTGGAATCAATTGTGATTGATCCAGAAGCTTCCGTGATAGTTATGCCGGTTCCGTCAGTTAATGTTGTCAAAGAATATCCGCTTCCGTTGCCGATTAGCAATGTCCCATTGCCGGCACTTGATCCGTCTATTCCTGTTCCGCCAAGCGCCGCGCCGAGAATTGATGAAACCGACCAAGTTCCGGCAGTTATAATCGGCACGCCCGTGGCAGTAGCTGTGTCAATGCCTGTGCCTCCGCGAGAAGTTCCCAAATATGGTTCACTGCCCAGTGTGTTAGCACTTGTCCAAAAAACAGCATTACCGGCTGTTCCTGTTCCGGTTACTCCCGAAACACTTGTCCATGTTGTGATGCAGTTTATTCCATTTCCCAAGCATAAGCCCGTGAATTCTCCATAACCCGCGGTTACAGTACTATCAAAAGTTGAAATTCCGCCGGTAAGATATAGGTTGCCCACCGTTCCAGCATCGGAAAATGCTCCCAGCAAATTACTGCCATCGGTAATTTCCATTCGATCGTCAGTCGTTTCGTCATAAGCTATTTGCAAATCATTATTTGTTCCGAAGCTCAAAGCTACATTGTCACTCACCGTCCAAGCGCCCAAAATAGTTGCCGCATCGGCATCAAAAATATAGCCTTCAATCTTATCTTCCAAATTGGCTTCCGAAACTTCGCCAGTGCCGCCATGCGCCACTGCCAAAGCGTTAGTATCCACAGACCAAGTGCCGCTGGAAATCACCGGCACACCTGTCAAACCGGCCGTAGTAATTCCGGTTCCACCGTTTTCTACCGGCAGTATTCCTGCTACCTCCGAAGTTAGACTGATTGATGTACCCAGAGAAGATTCCAGATTAATTCCGCCGGCAGTGTTGGTAATGGCGATGCTGGCTCCGGTAGAAGTTAGATTGGCTAAAGTATAATTAGTTCCATTACCAATCAGCAGTTGTCCGTTAGTTGGAGTACCGGTGATGCCGGTACCGCCATAACCGACGCCGATGGTGTTGCCGTTCCAAATAGTTCCGGTAAGAGTGGAATCCAGATTAAGAGTAATAGTGTCGGTAGCGGAAGCAACTGAAGTAATGTTGGTACCGCCGGCAATTTCCAAAATATCTGCATCATCAATAGTTTGATTTGCTCCGCTGTCGCCGGAAAGAGTGAAGGAATTCATACCGCCGACACCAGCCACACTAGTCCAGGATAAGTTGCCGGAACTATCAGTGGTAAGCACATTGTCATTTGATCCTGCAAGTGCCGGCAGAGTCCAAATCACTGATCCGCTGCCATCTGCAATATTGTCAGGAGCTTTGAAACCGACATAGTTGCTTCCATTGGCAGCCAGTTCCATAAATCTGATTTCACTGGTATTGCCGGCTCCAGTATTGAATGGATCAAATTGCAATCCGTTTTGAATGTTAGTAGTAAATCCGGCCGCGGTTAATCGGCCTGATGTTGAATCAGCTCCATTGTTGATCAGATAATCACTGTGGGCTTGCGTGTTGTCCAAAGAATGAGAATAGGCCGTGTCCCAGTTAGCGGAATTATCAGGGATGTAGCTAGTAGCGCCACCGGAAATTTTGAGTAGTCCTGCGTAAGCGCTGACATTAGCTTCGAGTCCGCCGTATTCATGATACAAAGTTCCAGTAGAAGATGAGAAAGCGGCTAGAGTAGTTGGATCAGTCACTCCGTCTCCGATTACGATGCTGCCATTACCCAAGACTCCCATAGGAGTAATTGCGCTTGTGCCACTGCCTAAAAGGATGCCTCCGTCAGTTAATGTGGTTGTTTCAGTTCCCCCGTTTTCTACTGGCAAAGTTCCGGTTACTTCGGAAGTTAGACTGACTGATGTGCCTAGAGAAGATTCTAAATTAATTCCGCCGGCAGTGTTGGTAATGGCGATGCTGGCGCTGGTAGAAGTTAGATTGGCTAAAGTATAATTAGTTCCATTACCAATCAGCAGTTGTCCGTTAGTTGGAGTACCGGTGATGCCGGTACCGCCATAACCGACGCCGATAGTGTTGCCGTTCCAAGTAGAACCTGATCCCATCGTTTTGTTAGTGAAACTTTCTGATCCGGCTAAAGTGGCCAGTGTTCCGCCAACTGGCAGAGTAACATTTGTTTCTCCGATAGTTGTGAAAGTTAAACTGTTGGCTCCGGAAGTAATGAAGTTTCCGGCTAAAGATAAGGTTCCAGTAGTCCAAGTTGGAGCGCCGGCGCCTCCGGAAAGTAAAACTTGTCCGGCTGTGCCGGCCGTGTTGAAAGCATAAGCTGTTCCGGTTCCGTAAGAAATTGCGCCGGCCGTTGGGGCAGCGTTGGTGTTGGTTCCGCCCCTGGCAATTGCCAGTTGGGCTTCCGAACCAAGCGCTCCGCTGGCAACCGTAACAACTCCATCCGTTGTCAATCCGGAAAATGTAATTGTTCCCGAGGAAGTTATTCCGGCCGCTGCCGCAATTTGTCCGCTAGAATTAACCTGAAAAAGATCTCCGGAACCGACTGTAAACAATGAAAGCGGTGAGGTGTCGCCGATTCCAACATTGCCGCCTTCAAATGCCCAGGCGTCATTAGTGTTATATGTGATAGATCCAGTATCTCCATCCGAAGCATACATGTTTAAGATAGCACTGCCGGCAGCTGTTGCGTCTCCGATGCGAACTGTGTTGGCAGAAACATCCACTGAAAGCGGCGAAGACAAATCCGAACCGCCCACCACCATATCATCTCCGGTTTCGGTTAAATATGTTATGGAACCATCATTGGTCCAAAGCGACGATCCGGAACCTCCGGAAAAAACTACCGTGCCGCTGCCATCCGGAAATGTAATAGTTCTGTCGGCAGTCGGATCGGTTATAATAAATTCTGTTTCATAAGCATTATCGGTTGCACCTTCAAATGTTATAGAGCTATCTGAAACATCGAAAAGAAATTTAGCGTCAGATGTTCCAGTACTTCCTAAAACAAGATCTTCGCTAGTTTGAGTTAAATAAGTATAAGTTGTTGAATCTGTCCATTTAGAAGATCCTGATCCGCCAGTTTCATTTGCCCAGGAAAATCCTCCTGTATCAGAATCATATTTTAAAATCTGTCCGGCACTTGGAGTATTTGAAGCTTTTAAATCAATCTCTAATAAATCGTCGTTTGTAATATATGTTGACCCAATAGTGTTTCCGTTCCAAGTCGATCCGGCTCCCAAAGTTTTATTAGTTAAATTTTCTATTCCAGCTAAGGTGGCCAGTGTTCCGCCGGTTGGCAGCGTAACATTGGTTGCTCCGGTAGTCGTCAGTGTTAAACTGTTGGCTCCGGAAGTAATGAAGTTTCCAGCTAAAGATAAGGTTCCGGTAGTCCAAGTCGGAGCGCCGGCGCCGCCGGAAAGTAAAGTTTGTCCAGCAGTTCCGGCTGTGTTGAAAGCATAAGCTGATCCGGTTCCGTAACTTAGAGCGCCAGCTGTTGGAGTAGCATTGGTATTGGTCCCCCCATTTGCCACCGGCAATATTCCAGTTACTTCAGAAGTTAAGTCAACTGAATTTCCTAAAGCAGCAGCGATAGTAATTGCTCCGGATCCTTCCGAGATATTGATTCCGGCTCCATCAGTCAGGATAGCTAAAGTATAATTTGTTCCATTGCCGATCAAGAGTTGTCCGTTAGTCGGAGTACCGGTGATGCCAGTGCCGCCATAACCGACACCGATAGTGTTGCCGTTCCAAGTAGTTCCGGTAAGAGTGGAGTCCAGATTAAGAGTGATAGTGTCGGTAGCGGAAGCAACTGAAGTAATGTTGGTGCCGCCAACAATTTCTAGAATATCTGCATCATCAATAGTTTGATCAGCTCCACTGTCGCCGGAAAGAGTGAAAGAATTCATAGCGCCAACACCAGCCACACTGGACCAGGATAAGTTGCCGGAGCCATCGGTGATAAGTACATTGCTAGCTGATCCGGCAACTGCCGGCAGAGTCCAAATGACTGATCCGCTGCCATCTGCGATATTGTCGGGAGCTTTGAAGCCGACGTAGTTGGTTCCGTTGGCAGCCAGTTCCATAAATCTGATTTCACTGGTATTGCCGGCTCCGGTATTGAACGGATCAAATTGCAATCCGTTTTGAATGTTAGTGGTAAATCCGGCCGCGGTTAATCGGCCTGAGGTTGAATCATCTCCGTTGTTGATCAGATAATCACTATGGGCTTGCGTGTTATCCAGAGAATGAGAATAGGCGGTGTCCCAGTTAACGGAATTGTCGGGGATGTAGCTGGTTACTCCTCCGGAAATTTTGAGTAGTCCACTGTAAGCACTGACGTTCGCTTCGAGTCCGCCGTATTCATGATACAAGGTTCCAGTGGAAGATGAGAAAGCTGCCAGTGTAGTTGGATCAGTCACTCCGTCTCCGATTACGATACTGCCATTACCCAAGACTCCCATTGGAGTAATTGCGCTCGTGCCACTGCCTAAAAGTATGCCTCCGTCTGTTAGAGTTGCGGCTCCGGTTCCGCCACTTCCTACCGGCAGAGTTCCGGTTACTTCAGAAGTTAGACTGACTGATGTACCCAGAGAAGATTCCAGATTAATTCCTCCGGCAGTATTGGTAATGGCGATGCTGGCTGCGGTAGAAGTTAGATTAGCTAAAGTATAATTAGTGCCATTACCAATCAAGAGTTGTCCGTTAGTCGGAGTACCGGTGATGCCGGTACCACCATAACCGACGCCGATGGTGTTGCCGTTCCAAGTCGATCCGGTAAGTGTGGAATCCAGATTGAGTGTGATGGTGTCAGTAGCGGAAGCGACTGAATTAATATTAGTACCACCGACAATTTCCAAAGTGTTGGCATCGCTGATGGTTTGGTCAGCTCCGCTGTCGCCGGAAAGAGTGAATGATGTAAAACTTCCTGAGGCCGTCTCCCAAGCTACATATGGAGATCCGCCATTCCAGTGAAAGCGCAAATATTCAGCGTCATCGCCGACAACACCTTCCAGTGCCGCCAAGCTATTATTGGCATTAGCATATAAAATACCGCCCCGATTTATTGTCGCAAGGCCCGTTCCACCACGCGTTACGCCAATAGTTGTTCCGTTCCATGTTCCGGCAGTAATTGTTCCGAGCTGAGTGATGCTTGTCTGCGGATTCCAATCAACTCCATTGCCGGTGCCGTTAGTCATGAGAATATCGTTGGCCGCTCCGATTGCGTATCTTTGCCAGCGTATGGTTCCTCCGCCTGTATCAATTCCCGTTATTAAATCACCGGCTAGCGGCGAAGCTGCCGTCGTGTCCGGATGAGAAAGTGAAAGCAAATTATGCGAACCCACGAAAGGCGCATCCATCCAAGTTGGATTGACATTACCTGCTCCGCCAACCGCTCCTAAAATTTGACCATTGGTTCCGGCTGCCAAACGAGTCAGGGTTCCTCCGTCATAATAAAGCATGTCACCTTCGGCATACGCAGCCATTCCTGTTCCGCCATATGCTTCATCAATCACTCCTCCATTCCATGTTCCGCTTGCAATTGTTCCGGTGGCCGTGATGTCAGTCAGGTTGCCCGAAGTGATTACTGTTCCGCTTGCGTTTGGCAGCGTGTATGTTCTGGCCGCGGAAAGATTAGCAATCGTCAAAAGTCCGTCGCCGTCTGAATCGTTAAAATACAGTTCGGTTCCTTGCGTGCCAGTGAAAGCTTCTCCGGAAAAAACATTGCCGATGGCAGTAATGTCGCCGGCTCCGCTTGGAACGCCCCAGCTTGGATTAGCTCCTGCTCCATTCGTAGCTAAAAATTGTCCGCTAGTTCCTGCGGCTAATCTAGCCCAATCAGTGCCGTTATAGTACATGACGTCGCCTTGCGCGTCAGAACCCAAAGCTATATCCGTGCCATCCACGCTATTATTGGCAATAGTGGTCGCAATGCTGGTAGTTCCGCTGCCGGTAACATCTCCGGAAAGAGTGATGGTTTGATTTTCCGTCAGAAAAGCGGACGCGTGTTGTCCATCAAGATAATCGGCATTCAAATTTGCAACCAGCGTATTTGAAGAAACTTGCATTGGAGCTGTGCCCGAGGCAACGGTGGAAATGAATTGACTGCTTGATCTGATTGCTCCTGCAACATCCAACGCTTGCGCAGGAGTTGCTGTTCCGATTCCCAATCTGTTGTTAGTTGCATCCCAATAAAAATTTCCGTCTGTGTCGTACGCCAAATTATTCGCATCACTCCAGTATGGCATATGTCCGGCCAAGCCTGATCCGCCAACGCCTGCGCCCGCTATTGTTTGCCAGGTCGGCGCGCCCGAACCATTGGAAACAAGATATTGTCCCGCAGTTCCCGCCCCCGTAAAAGCATAGGCAGTTCCATCGCTATAGGCCACACTACCCGCCACCCCGATTGAAGTTGCGTTTGTTCCTCCGCTGTCAATCGGAAGTCCGTCTGTCAAATTTATCGCCGCAAAAGTCGGAGTGGAAGTTGTGCTAAGATCTTGGTTTAAAGTTACATTGCTAGAAACGGTTAATGTACGATTTCCTCCGGAAGTTTTAATAGTTAGTCCTTCGTAAGTTTTGCCGGTAAAATCTGTTTCGAGAAAATCGTTCGCTATTACTTCACCTTCCCATATTCCCTGGCCTATTGTTCCAACTCTATTTATTTTATCCAAAATGACAGGATCCAATCCGCCATTAGTTCCCAAAGCCGGAATATTGCCAGCTTGATTGCCAACTGTTTTGCCTTGCAAAAAAGACGAGTTGATGGCTGATAAAGCCGAACCAAGTTTTTTCCTCGGAGCCATCTCGCTGTCGGTTCCAATCTGCGTACCCAGATAATAATCATTCTGGTTAAAGTCAATTCCGCCAGGTAGTGGAGTAACCGCGCCAAGATAAGCGCTCATGATTCCCCCGAAAACTGAAATTTTCTGAGTTTCCTGCCAGATCCTGTAACCGGCATCCACGTTCGAAGGGTATGGATCCATTTCTAACCTGTCGCGAGAATAAATTGCAAAGCGAATACTATATTCTCCGTCCGCCAAAGGCTGGCCACTTTTGTCCACGACATAAGCGGTGACATTCACCTGGTTGGCAGCTTCTGATTTATGAATTCCGAAAAATGCCGAAACCGCCAGACTAAGCAGGAGTGAAAAAACTATGCAAGATGTTTTTATGTTTAGTTTTAACATTAATTTTAATTTCCGAAACTCAATTTTCTTTTTTTATTTTTTGGTTTTTTACAGCAACAACCTGAAGAAATATCCTTATTCCTTCTACACTAAAATTGAGCAAACATATTATATTTGTTTGTCATTCTTTGCTAATTTTTTGTTAGCTTTATTACTGTTTTCTATATAGAAATTATACCATTTTTTTGGCAATTCTGGAACAAGCAAAATGGCTGTGGATAACTTTAGCCGAAGTTTGCCTTTTTTGGCGAGTTATAAACAAAAGAATGTTTCAAATTGTTTCAAAAATTGCCCAGAAATTAATCAAAAAATGGGTTAATTTTTGACCGATTTTTCAGAACACATATATCAATATATATTAATATAAAAAATCACCCATTTCTGCGTGATTTTTTAATATTTTTTCCCTTTTATTAAAATTAGGGGAAAAAGCCTTTAGTTTTTTGATTTTCCTTCCGTTTTCAGCCTTAATTTTTGGTAATTTCCTCCCGTAATTTTTTCAAAATAAGTGCTGCTTCTTCTTTGCCTCCAAGACCGAAAGCCAGTCCGGCTGCCAAAGAAATTGCCGCAATTAAGCCGATAAAAATAGTATTAACCAAAGAAACCGCTATTCCCAACTGGATCAGCGCAGCCAGCAAGCCAAAAATTATGATTGACCATTTGATGATAGTCGCCAAAAGCGTGGCGCTCATGACTCCGGCCGCCTTCGTGCTGGAACGGACAATTGTGTATGCGATACTGCCCAGTAAAAATGCTATCGTCAGAATTATTGTGGCCACAATGACATTTGGCAAATACAAAATAATGCTGTTGAGATAATCCGTAACTTGGTTAAGTCCCAAAATATCCGTAGCTGCCATTAAAAAAACTAACACCAAAAACCATTGCACGACTTTGCCAAAAAAGTGCGAAAATGTAATTTCAATGCCATGCTCTTTAAGTTTTTCTCCTATTTTAACCCTATCAATTGCCTGATCAATGCGTATTGCCCTGACTATTCTCTCAACAAGCTTTCCTAAAATTGAAGCAATGATAACGCCCAATAAAAAAACCAGCAGAGCGCCGATTATTGTCGGCACGTATTCAATGAACCGCACCCACAAATCAATGAGCGAATACGAGATCGCTTCCCCCCATGTTTGTACTGAACCCATAATTTTTTGTATCCGGTATATAATATTTGGTATTTAGTATGAATTTTTAAAATCCACAATAATACCACAAGACTTATACTTTTTACGATTTAATATTTTTATTATATCACAATTTCTAACAATTTTCCACAAAAAAATCCACTCGAAAGTATATTTTTCATATGAAATACTAAATACGAGATACAAGATACGAAATATTTCTCCTATACGTCCAAATTTTTAACATCCTTGGCGTGTGTCTGGATGAATCGTCTGCGCGGTTCAACATCACTGCCCATGAGTATATCAAAAACTTTATCAGCTTCTTGCGCGTCGCCTATTTCCACTTGCAACATTTTGCGTTTTTCCGGATCCATGGTTGTGTCCCAAAGTTGCTGCGGGTTCATTTCTCCAAGACCTTTATACCTTTGAATTGTGACTCCGGCAATTTTTTCTATTTCACCATCTCCAGCTTCCAAGTCTTCCTCTGTAATTTCCTCATCGGCCGATGAGACAGATTCCTCAATTTTTACAGCCTTGGCTGATTTCTTTTCCGCGTTTTTTTCCGCAGTCTTTAATCTCAATTCCTCTATTATCAAATCTTTTTCTTTATCATCATACGCCCAGCGAATATCTTTGCCCTTTTGAATTCGATAAAGCGGCGGCTGCGCGATATATATATTTCCATTAGTTATGAGTTCTTCAAAATATCGATAGAAGAAAGTCAGCAGCAAAACACGGATGTGTGAACCATCAACGTCGGCGTCGGCCATAATAATTATTTTTCCGTAACGGAGCCGGCTGGCATCGAATGTTTCTCCGATTCCCGTGCCCAGCGCGATGATGATCGGTTTAAGCGTGTCAGATTTTACAACTTTGTCCAAACTAGTTTTTTCCACATTAACCAATTTTCCTCTCAGCGGCAAAATTGCCTGAAACATACGATTTCTTCCCTGTTTAGCACTGCCGCCGGCCGAATCTCCCTCAACAATATACAGTTCTGACCTTTGGGCGTCTCTGGTCGTGCAGTCAGCTAATTTTCCGGGCAGTGTCATGCCTTCCAGCGCACCTTTTCGAAGCACCGCGTCTTTGGCCGCCCGCGCAGCAATGCGCGCCCGCACAGTCAGCATGCATTTCTCAATCATAGCCTTAGCATTGTTCGGATGCTTTTCCAAAAATTCCACCAAACCATCCGATGTCACACTGGAAACTATTCCGCGAACTTCGGCGTTGCCCAATTTCGATTTTGTCTGTCCTTCAAATTGCGGATTGCGAAGTTTCACGCTGACAACAGCCGTAAGTCCTTCTTTCAAATCTTCGCTCGTCATTGCGCCTTCTTTTTCTTTCAGCAAATTATTTTTCTTGGCATAATCATTCAACACGCGTGTTAGTGCCATCTTGAATCCGGTCACATGCATTCCGCCTTCAATCGTAAAAATATTGTTGGCAAAAGAATACAAATGCTCCTTAAATCCATCGGTATATTGCAAAGAAATTTCCACGTTCACATCATCCACTGTTTTTTCAATATACACCGGCAAATCATTTTTAACTTCTTTCCCGCGATTCAAAAATTTCACAAACGAAATAATTCCGCCGTCAAAATAAAAACCGTGTCGGCATATTTTATAATCGTCTTCTTTTTTCAAAACTTCTCGGCGATCTTCCACGATTATTTTCACGCCCTTGGTAAGATACGCCTGCTGGCGAACGTAATCCAAAATTTTTGTCCAGCTGTATTTTATTTCCGGAAAGATTTGCGGATCAGCCTGAAAAGAAATCGTTGTGCCGGTTCTGTCAGACTTGCCAACCGGTTTTACTTTGGCTACCGGCACGCCGCGCTTATATTCCTGTTCCCAAATTTTTCCCTCGCGATGCACTTGGGCTTTTGTCCAGACTGAAAGCGCATTAACCACTGAAACACCCACGCCATGAAGCCCGCCGGAAACTTTATATCCGTCACCGCCGAATTTTCCACCGGCATGCAGAACCGTCAACACTGTTTCCAGTGTTGATTTTTTTGTTTGCGGATGGATTTCCACCGGAATGCCCGCTCCATTATCCTCGATTTGAACGATATTTTCGGGCAAAAGCTGGATTTTTATTTTATCGCAACGTCCCGCCATCGCTTCGTCGATTGAGTTGTTGACCACTTCCCAGATCAAATGGTGAAGCCCTTCTGTTGACGTTCCCCCGATATACATTCCGGGACGCTTGCGAACAGGATCAAGCCCTTCCAAAACTTGAATTGATTTAGCATCGTATCCACTGCCCTTCTTTTTTGTTTCATCCTTAGCCATAAAAGTATTCTAGTTAAATTTTCAGTCTTATTTTAATTAATAATGTCAAATTTCCAATGACTAATGACAAATCAAATCCTAAATCCAAATGACAAATTTTTATTTATTTGAAATTTGGTTTTTGACATTGATTTGACATTGGAAATTAGTCATTTGTCATTTTATATATTATTTTCGTGTTAAAAAATACAATTCCACCAATAATATTCCAACAACCACCAACGCTCCGTCCCACCAGGTTAATATTCTGTTCTGCTGCAGGATCATAAGTCCTACTATCAAAATTGACGTTAGAATTCCCTGCCGAAAACTGGTTCCCAAATAGCAAAGCGCGTCTTCATCATTTCCTGCGGAAAACCGGCGCACGCGGGTAAAAAAAATAATGGCAATCCCCGCAAAAAGAAGAAACGTGCTAACATAAAAAAGAATTTGCCCGACAATCCCCGACTTGTCTGGATCAATATTTAAAATCACCAGAACCCAGGCAGCCAGAGCGATTAGCGCGCCAATTCTCATTCCCCATAGATAAGATTTGAGTGTCATTTTTTCTTGCCCCGTTAAATTCGCCTTTAGCGACTATTTAACTGGGGTTGTTTTTCCTATTTCTTACTTGTTAATTATATCCGAATATCAACATTCTTGCAAGTATTTTTTAGCCCACTTTTTGCCTTAAATAAGGCCTGAAAAACAATAATTTGTAAGTTTTGATTTTCAAAAATCATAAAATACAAAAATACTTTTTCAAAGGTTGACAGTACTCAAAAAACACGTATAATAGGGAATGTTACTATCAATTTTATATAGCGGGGTGGAGCAGTCTGGCAGCTCGCGTGGCTCATAACCACGAGGTCGTAGGTTCGAATCCTACTCCCGCAACAAAAATTCTAAAAACGTAAGGTGAAAGCTAAATGTAGGTGACAGATATGTTTGTTTTTCATCTTACGTTTTTTAGTAAGATTGTGCTGGGCGGGTTAACAGGCCAGGGTAGCTCAGTTGGTTAGAGCGCGGGACTCATAAGCCCGAGGTCGAGAGTTCAAATCTCTCCCCTGGTACAAGAACAGTATTTCGTATAATGTATTCGGTATTTTGTATAAATACTTAATACTAGATACGAAATACGAAATACGAATTGGGGTCGTAGCTCAGTTGGTTAGAGCGTCTCCCTGTCACGGAGAAGGCCGCCGGTCCGAGTCCGGTCGGCCCCGCACAATAAAAAACAACCTTTTTTAAATAGGTTGTTTTTTATGTTTATATTATATAAAGAAAATCTATTTCAGGTATTCCAAATATCTCAGAAAATTCTCATAAACTCCAACCACAGCCACGGCCAGCCTTTCATCAATTTCAAAATTTTCTTCGTGTACGATTCTGTTTCTGATCTGATGCGCTCCCTTGAGCGCTTCCAAATGATCATCAATATGCGCCGGCTCAACCCGCTCTAACTTTTCGGCCATATTGGCGCCCTTATACCCAATACCGCCTAAAATTTCATCCGCAATGGCATCCGCTTCAATAATGGCCACCTTATATTGTGAAACATTACCGCTATCCAAACGGCTCTTCACCTTATCCCAGCGCTTTTGCATCTTATTTTTTGAAACTAGCGGCACGTCCATTCCGCGAAGACCGACTCTAATTTGACTCGGCATTCCTTTCAAAATCAGCAATAAAACGATATCAATCAATATCACTGCCAAATATATTCCTAAAATAATTTTTACAAAAAACATAAACTGGGAATTGTAAAAATTAGCGAAAATCTCCGGCAAAGAAACAATAAAATTTTGAAAAGAGTATTCCATGGATTTTTTAATCTCAAATTTCAAATGACAAATGACAAATCAAATCTAAAATCCAAATGACAAAAAATTAATTATTTTGGATTTTGAGCTTTGACATTGATTGGAAATTTGACATTGGGATTTTGAAATTACCAACAAAATTAAAATTGAAAAATATTCTTAAAAATTCAATTTAATTAATTTCGTATGTATATGCTGCGTTAAGGATTCCTTCTTCATCAAACCACTTTCCCATTAGTTGTCCGCCGATTGGCATTTTTTCGATTTTTCCTATCGGAAATGAGATTGCTGGCACGCCAGCCAGATTGGCAGTGATGGTATAGATGTCAGCCAAATACATTTTTAGAGGATCGCTGGATCGTTCTCCGATTTTGAAAGCCGTTTCTGGGGCTGTCGGCGAATAAATAAAATCAACTTTGGAAAATGCCTGCTCCAGATCCCTGCGAATCAGTGCCCGCACTTTCTGCGCCTTGAGATAATAGGCATCATAATATCCAGCACTAAGCGCGTATGTTCCCAACATAATTCTTCTTTTAACTTCACTACCTAATCCAGTCTTCCGCGTATCTAAATATGTCTCCAGCAGCGTTTTTGGCAATCCGTTCTCGGCAACATTCGAATCATGTTTGTCATCAACTCTGAGACCATATTTTATTCCATCAAAGCGCGCCAGATTGGAACTTACTTCTGAAGTAACAATAACATAATAGGTCGCCAAAGCATATTCCACATGTGGCAGACTGATTTCCTCAACTTTCGCGCCGAGCGTTTTGAATTTTTCTACCGATTTTTCAAAAATTTCTTTAACTTCACCCGCAAGCCCGGTCATATATTCTTTTGGAATTCCAATAATTTTTCCTTTAATATCGCCAGTCAAATAATCTTCATATTTTTTGTCAGCGCTTTGCGCGGATGTCGCATCTTTTTTGTCTTCGCCGGCAATCGCACTGAGGACAATCGCCACATCTTCCACCGTTTTTGCTGTCGGGCTTATTTGATCAAAACTGGATGCCATAGCAATCAGGCCGTTTCGGGAAACGCGTCCGTAAGTCGGTTTCAGTCCCACAATTCCGCAGTAGGCCGCCGGCAAACGGATTGAACCTCCCGTATCGCTGCCCAAAGCCCAGACTGCTTCATCAGCCGCCACGGCTGCAATTGAGCCGCCGGAAGATCCGCCCGGCACGCGCGCGGTGTCAATCGGATTTTTTGTAATTTGATAGGCGCTGTTTTCCGTGGAAGATCCCATGGCAAATTCATCCAGATTTGTCTTGCCTAAAATTACCGCCCCTGCGCCTTTAAGTTTTTTTATGACTGTTGCATCATACGGCGCAACATAGTCATCTAAAATTTTTGATGCTGCTGTCGTCCTGATTCCATCGACACAAATACAATCTTTGATCGCACCCGGAATCCCCTCCAAGAGTCCGATTTTTTCTCCTTTATTAATTTTTTCATCCACAAATTTCGCCTGTTCCATGGCCAGCTCTTTCGTCAAAGTCAAATAGGCCAGAATTTCCGAATCTTTTTTTTCAATCGCATCGAAATAATCCTGCGTTAGTTTAACAGAAGTTATTTCGCGTTTAACAAGTTTTTCGTGAAGTTCCCTAATCATCTAAAAAATTTACAATTTTCAATTTACAATTTTCATTGAATTTTCAATTTTCAAATTCCAATTGGTTTGAAAATTATTTCATTGAAAATTTACTGTAAATTGATCATTGATCATTGAAAATTATAGTACTGATTTCACTTTTATATATCCCTCTTTTTCTTCCGGAAAATTTTTAGCGATCGCCTCTTTGCCTAATGGCCCAAAATCTTCTTTTCTGTCCGAGCGGAAAACATTTTGCATGCCGGTAATGTGACCAATCGGTTCCACGCCGGAAACATCAACTTCGTCGAGCTTTTTGAAATAATCCAAAATCTCAGACAAATCATGTTGATATTTTTCTATATCTTTTTCATCTAGGCCTACCCGGGCCAGAGTCGCAATATTCAAAATTTCTTCGCGTGATAACATAATTTTAATTTCAAATTTCCAATGACAAATTTCAAATCAAACCCTAAATCCAAATGACAAATTTTTGGTATTTGAGCTTTGATATTGATTGGTCATTTGAAATTGGTCATTTGTTATTTTTATTCAGATTATTTTTCTAATAGTTTAACAAATTCGCCCTCATTCATCACTTTTATTATCAGTTCTCTAATCTTATCATATCTTTTGCTTAGCCTCTTGTAAAGCCGCGCTTTCCCCTATTGAAAAATGTTCTGCCTGCTAATTTTGCGTAACAGTCTCGTTAATATTTTTAACGGTATTTTCAATTCCGTTTTTGGCATTGTCAATCATTTTTTGAATTTTATTCCTAGCCTCACTCTTTCCGTCGGGCAATAGTTTCAGAGCAGTTTCGTATTGCGCAGCCGCCTCGCTAAAACGTTTTGTCTTTTCATATAATAAGCCAAGACCTAAATATATATTAATATCATTGCCCCGCGCGGAAATAACATTCTTATATATATTTTCCGCATTTTCATAATCGCCATCAGCTCCGCGTGATTGATAGGCATTGGCGAGCATTAGAAAATAATCCGCATTGGTATTGTCCAGCATAATTGCTTTTTGCAGCGACAAAATGGCACCATCTTTTTCTCCTAAAATTTGTTGCATTGATCCCAGTTGAAATTGGGCTTCGGCTAAATTATTTTTTTCATCAGCTGCTTTTTGAAACCAATCTTTCGCTTTGCCTATCAGCGCTTTTCGGCCATTTTCATCTTTTTCCAAAGCTGCCTGCATAGCCTGCATTTTTCCGATTTTCAGAAAATATGTTGCGTTATGCGGTTCGAGCGCAAGCGCTTCATTATAGGCATCGATTGTCTGCTGAAAAAATTGCGAAGAATATATTGTTCTGTTTTCCATAGCCAGGGCAAATGCTTCAACTGCCGAAATGTTTTTTGGCATCAATTCTTTGCCTTTTGCAGTAAAAACAATAGCGCTATCCAAATATTTTCCAAATAAATTTTTATCCGCGTTTTTCCCCTTGAGAAATTCACTGTTTGCAAGTTCCATATATTGCCGCCCTTCAAACACATAATATTTTCCTTCATTACTATTTAAAGCAATGGCTTTCTCAACAATCTTTATTGAAGTTTCTCTGGAAACATTGCTTTGTCCTTCGGCAATACCGGCAAATATATCAGCCACATATATTTTTACCAGAAACACACAAAGAAAAATTGATCCCGCACTGACTGCTAGGAACACAAGAGCTGAAATCAAAGCATGTTTTTGAGAAGTTTTAAGAGAAAATTTCAAAAACTTTTCTTCCGCATCATTTTCCATAAGCGCTGCTCCCAGCGCAAAAATTGCCAACAAAATACCCAGAATTGTTATTGAGACATCTAACCGCACGAAGAATGAATCAACAAAAATTACTATTACTGCCGACATAAGCCCCAGGGAATATATTTTATTTCTATTGTTTTTTCTGTTTAAAAGATATAGCCCTATGCTTATAAAAGAAACCACAAGCAAAATATAGGCTAATGTTCCCAAAATCCCCAGTGTCGGAAGCATCTCCCAAAGTATTCCCGACCCCTCATTGAATCTTAAATTATACAAAGCATTCAGATTGAAATCTTGCGGCTTATGCAAAGAAAAGTTATAGCCATACGTCGCCGGACCGCTGCCCATAAAAAAATTTTCAGCCAGAGCTTTTTTGGCGATCTCCCAGGATATTTGATGATTCAGACCTATTTCCGCCGGAAGCTGAGTTTTAACAATTTTAAAATTAGAAATAACAGCATTGCCAAGCAGCATAATTGCTAAAATTGACACGCACACTAAAATTGGAAGCCAGGGCAAGCCCTTTTTTATTGAAATTGAGCGCGAAAAGATATATATCAGAAAAAACCCTAATCCAATCGCAATGCCCAACCAGGGCACAAATTGATATAACGCCAGCAAAAGATACAGGCTTGCGATAATCATTAAAAGAAAGAAAAATTCCAGCAAAAATTTTTTAGCTTTTCCTATTTCGCTCGATTTAACTTTAATAAACACAGCCACAATAACAATGACGAAAATGCTGATGAAAATAGAAACTCCTGTGGCTGAACCAATCGAATCAGTTGTAAGATAACTTGTTAAGCGAGGGCCTGCAAAAAAACTGATGTTTTGCGGATCTAAAATTTTGTTTATTTCCAAAATTTCTTTGGTAATTATCAGCAGTCCCGAAAAAATAAATGTTCCAAGCCCCCAACGCAAGCGACTAACGCTAAAATTGCTCATGATGATGTAATACAAAACAATGCTGGCGGTAATGTTCATGAGTCCATGCGTTGGATTTCCCGAAAAACCCCAAAGACTTTGGAATTTATCAACGGAAAAAATCGTGGAGAGAAAACAAGCCAGCCAAAAAATTGCAATGGGAATATCCAGCGGCGTGCGGCGGATTTTCATTTCTCCAGAGGCAACACTCTTCGCTGCCCAAGCAATTAGCGCAAGCAGGACCCAAAAAAGAAAACCGACTTGTTTTTCAAAAGCAATGCCCTGAAACGTAAGCTCGGTATAAAAAAAGACTATGTCCAGAAAAATCATGACTATCGAAAAAGATATCAAAAAATCAAAAAATTTTTCAGCTAAGCTGGATTTTTGCGAATTTTTAAAATCTACCCCGCGTGCCCAGCCCAAATCGTCATGCGCCATTTTTATTGGCGCAGTCTTGCTATGGTTTTTTGAACCAAATTGAAAATTCCCGCTTATTAGATCCATACTGCTTTTGTTTTTTTATTGCAGATCACCGATTCAAAGATTATTGTTTGCGAAATTGAACTTTCCCCAGACTAGGCGTATTCAGAATTGATTTTGCTCCCACTGGATGACTGACATAATCAAAAATGGTGGTATTGGGATTATTAGAAGAAGAGGCCTCGGAACAATCTATTGGACAAGTCGCATGAGTTTCTGTGCCATTGCAAGAACCATCCCCGCAAGCAGGAGCTATATAAGTAACTTTTAGGATGGGCTGCGTGGTCCCCTCGCGGCTATCATAAGAATCGCTGACTGTCGCCGGAGTTGCATCTTTATTATAAAACAAATACAAGATCAGCGGCGTTGTGTTTTTCACATAAGCAGGAGTATATGTCAAACCATTATCCAGATAGATGGAATAATAAGTGCTTCCGTCATTGTATTCTTTAATCAGTCCATCGCTGGCGCTTCCCAGCACATTCCAGGTTTCCGTAGCGCCTGCCCCGGAAGTAACTGTGGAAAGAACACTGCCAAAACTGCCGCCGGTAAAAGTTGCCAAAGCGCTGCTTTCAGTCCATGTTTGATCAACAAATCTCCTGGCATTTATCGCTCTGGCATTATTTGTAGAGTGAGCGAGAATAAGACTGGCACTTTGCAGAGTCATTCCATCGGGAATGCTGGAAATATCAAATTTAATAAAAGCCCTGCCTATATTGTTATTATTAACATCTGCCTCAGTAGTGCTACAAGTGCTGTCTATACATAAGCACACGTCTGCCGACGGATTAATATTCAGATCCGGATCCAAAACCAAAGGATAGGCTTTTTCATCACTGGTCATCCAGCCATAATCAAGGGCAATTTCCAGATAATAAACGCCTCCTTCTTTTTTTAGCTCGCTCTCAACCTGATATGTTCTTTTTTCTTGATCATAAATATATGGCTGGGAAGTAGAAAAAATATTTTGGCCGTCTTTTTTAAAAAATATTTGGTTATTTTGCAATTCCGGAATAATGCCATCGGAAACATTAATTTTAGTTTTTAAGATAATTTTTCCGCCAAAGTAATCCGGATCGGCAATACTTTTTAAAATTTCCGGACTATTGAAAAACAATTCTTCCTTGATTCCATTTCTGGTTGAATGATATTTCAGGTCCACACTGTTAAAAATATCTTTAAACATTCCGGATTTATAGGAATATTCAAAGTTTCCAACTTCCGCGTTGGCTAAAACAAAGCTTTTATTTTGATCCTTATAGGCCAGGCTTTCTAAAGAAAAACTTATCTGATTGCCGTCATTGTTGTATTTGATGATATTTTTATTATCAGCATCCGCTCCCACGTAGACATCAAAAGGCTTCATTTGATATTGTTTTCCGCTTTCCAGTTTATCTTCCGAAATTTCTTCCGGCTGTTTCAGATAGTCATCAATTTTTACCCACTTCCCGTCAATCTTGATGTTCGCGGGCGAAGGATAAATCAGCATTTCCCGCGAGCCGTCTTTTTTCTTAAATGTGTCCGAAATTTCTGTTCGGCTGATAATTTTTCCGTTTTCTTCATTCACCGACTGGTCATTTAAATTTAGATTTTCTCCTTTGGCATTTTTTTCTTCTCTGATTTTCACGGCATCATTGTCATAATTATAATCTTCTTCGGTCCAAGTTCGGCTTAGGTTATAGTCCCTATCTATATGCCAAACGCCATCCGGCAGACTTTCCGCTTTGATGACATCGCGCATAAAGCCTTCCAGCCAAACTCCTTTGGCAATTCTGGCTTCCACGATGTCCAGATTCAAACTGCGGGCTAATTCAAAAAAGTTTACAGCAATTTTTATCACTGTTTCCGACCATAATTTTTGAGGAATGTCCACATTAACAAAAGTAATCAAATTGATTGCTTTTCCTTGATATTCGGCGCCTGACATGACCGCCACGATTTTTCCGTCAATTTCCGCAACCCTGATGTAAATATTTTCTTTTCCGTATTTCTTTTTTAGTTCCTGATATTCTTTGATAGCCGCCCAGGCGCTGGTTTTGTAGGGCAAGTCGCACCATATTCCTTTTTTGAGTCCCTTATTGTGAATGTTAATTATGGCCGGCAGGTCTGCCACCTTGGCTTCCCTTATTTTTATTTTTTTCAGATCTTCTCTGGTAATATTTTTCAAATCATCAGAACTCTTAAAATCTTTGAAATGCTTCAGAATGAAATTGGCATCAGCATCGGTATCCACTTTTGAAACACCCAAATTTTTTATTCTTTCCAATTTATAAATTTCTTCTAATTTTTCCAAAGCATTGTTTAATGTCCAAATTTTATTTTCTTTGCTTTTAGTCATTTCAAAAAAGCCGAAAACCACAACCAAAACTATTGCAATGATGATTGCAACTTTTTGAATTTTTGAAAATTTTTGAAAAATCTTTTTCATGACTTCAGTTTGCTAAAAAATGAAATTTTTGAAAAATATTCCCCGACTGTATTTTTCTAAAAATTTCATTTTTTAGCAAACTTCAAAGCTTTTAACTTCATTTAATAATCAGCCAGTTAAATTCTATGTCTTTGTCTTCTTCCAAGGCCGGAGAGTCTATTTTAACGACAAAGCTTTCCCCCTCTTTTATATCCTGTTCATCGTAATACAACATCTTGCCTTCTGTCGAGTTTTTGGGGGTTATATAGATTTTAACTCCTTCTCCCGCTTCTTTGGTCGAAATTGGTTCGGATTTCAATTCCCCGCCTTTGATTTTTCCGGTTCCGGAAACATCCTGGCTGAGTTCTATATTTTTTCCTTTCAAATTATTTTCCGCTTCAATATCTTTGGCCTTGATGCTGTTTGAAACTTCAATATCTTTAGCTGAAATCTTGCCATCAAGCAGATTCAAATTTCCCAAAGCATCTCTGTAGACAATACCGCTAACCTTAAGACTATCAATAAAATCAGCAGCGATTTCGGCCTGCTCCGCAATCAAATCCATCTGCTTTTGAATTTTAATTTGCATTTCTTGAATAGACGCTACGGCCGAGTCTTGCTCAATAAAACTGTCTTGGATTTGTTTCAGGCTTTGACCGGTACTGTCTATCTGCATATCCAGATTTTCTTTGGCTTCAGCCATGATATTATCAACTTCATCTTTAATATTCATGTTGGCAATATTTTCTGAAACGGCTTGCTCCACTTTTTCCACTGTTAAACTTTGATTTCTTCTGGAAATCAAGATCTGAATTGTACCTTTCGTGCCATCAAAATTTTCCAAAGCCACACCCACGGTTGATTCGCCGGCATTAGCTTTGCGCATATAACCGGGAATTGCTGATGCAGTCATATTATCTCCAACTTTAATCTCTCCGTTTTCAGTGGTTGATACTTTTCCTGGAATCTGACCCAGCATGGCAGTTTTAACATAGTTTGGATCCTTATCTCTTCCTACCGGCGCGTTTCCCAGAACCGAAGGACTTGTAGAAATGATGCCAATAATATCGTTATCTCCCGAACGCTGACAACGTTTGACCGCATTGTCATTTTCCGTATCCACACACACAGCTTCTCCCGCTTTTAAATCTGCATCTTTGGTATAAAAATATTCAGCATAGTCAGCGCTGCCATTTGTCCACGCGTTTGAATTGTCAACATACGCGCTATTGGTTCCATCGCCATTCCAATCAACCATAAATTTATAAGTTGGCGCAGCAACTCCGATTCCGACATTGCCACTAGCCACAATGAGCCCGTAATTCGCAGTTGTCGCTCCCGATGCGGAAAAATATCCAGCCACATTTGTTCCCGAAGTTGCGTTGGTGGCAGTCACGGCTGATTGCAAACCGTAGCGCGTAATTCCGCTTGTTGCGTTAGCGCCGGAAATAGCAATGTTAAGACCGGTGTTGCCTGCGGCTGCGGCAGTAGAACTGGAAGTCAAAGAAAGAATATTCCCACTAGTCAGTGAGCTGGCAGATATTGTTGCGGCTGTTTCAGTTCCTGAATAAATTTGTAAAAATTTTCCCGTACCAAGAGCCATCGCAAGGCTTTTTCCAGCGGCTATTGTTGTATCACCGTTAAGTGTAATTGCTCCCGTTCCTGTTCCAAATGTTCCTGAGCCGGAAATTGAAAAATTTCCGCTTCCTTGCGTATAGCCTGCAACTGCCGCGATTTGGCCGGAAGAGTTGACTTGAAAAAGATCTCCACTGCCAACCGTAAAAAGAGCAGCTGGACTTGTATCTCCAATTCCAACATTGCCAGCACTATTTATTCTCATCCTTTCAGTTAGAACGGTCGGCGCAGCATCAGTTCCAGTTGAAAATACCAAAGATCCTGGCACTCTCGTTGTTGCAACCGTTCCCTCAGAAATAGCTTTTATTGAGGCGCTAGTCACGTAACCACCCACTCCGGAATAACCGCTAAACTTAAGATTCCCCAATTCATCGCCCGCAGTGATTACCGTCGGAGAAGCAATTGTCCCTCTGGTTTTTCTTAAAATTAAATCAAAAGAATCAGTATCGGCGCTGGCTTGCTCAAAAACTGATAATCCCAAGGCAGTGGTTGCTGTTGCCAAGTGCAAAAGCGCGGATGGCGTTGTTGTTCCAATGCCAATTCTTCCGCTGCCACTGACAATTCCGCCACCTCCTGAACCAAGAGCCTGGCCATAGACAGTCAAAATGTTTGTGCCTCCAACCCGGGCTGTGTAACTTTCCGCAGCATTAGCTGCCGCTGAAGCAGAAACCGGCAAATCAATCCAGGATATCGCGCCGGAATCTGTCGGAAATTCCATCGGACCCAAATAGGCAGATCCCGCCACTTCCAATCCGCCGGAAACCATCAAACTGTCAGCTGTTGCGCCCAGATTGGTTGGCGCGGTTGTTCCAATATGAAGTGCCACGCTTGGCGAGGCATTTCCAATACCAATCTTGCCAACAGAAGTGTCTACATAAAACTGATTTGTGTTTACTACAAAATCGCCGGTCGTAGAAAGCGCCACGCTAAAATTCGAACCTGCGGCCGGAGTCACGGTCAACGCTCCGGTTGATGTAATGTCGTTGCCGTTGACTGCCAAATCCCCCGCCAAGGTCAAACCATTCAAATTTCCGGTACCGGAAGAATTGACATAATAGGTCGTTCCATTGAAATATGTACTGCCGGAAATTGTTGCATTTCCGGAAGAATCGGTTGCCAGAATATGCGCGTCAGCGCCTGATGCCTTACTACTAAGACCATTCAGCAGGCTGGAGTTAAAAGAATAGGCCGATGCTCCGATTGGTTTTCTGTCTGTCATCTCAGCATCCGCTCCAACTGTCACGCCAAGATAATATGGCGAATTAAAATCCAAACCAGTCAAGGCAGTGTCACCAGCCCCCGTGTCGCCCAACATGATGGAAAAAATTCCATTCAAAAGCGCCACGCTTCGCGCAGTCGGAGTGCCGCATGTTCCGCGCGCCGTCCACACGCAATTCCCGCCTGAAGCCGCATCATAAATCGTCAGAATCATATCATAATTTCCATCCGCTTTAGCCACACCCAAAGCGTCAGTCAGTTTCCCCTGATAATTTATTTGGCTATTTATCGCCGCTTGAGAATTTTGCACACCAAAAAACAGTACAGAAATAGTTAGTAAGGATATAAATTTTATTTTATTTTCTTTTTTCATTGTTTGTACTTTTTTGTAATTTCCAAACTTATTTTCCCTGAGGAGGCTATTTTGTCTGAGCGGGCATGGTTTTACGCCGATGAGGCGTAAAGAGCGAGGACAAAATTGGAATGAACGAGCACGCTGGAGTGAGTGAATGTGCTCCGAAGGGAAAATAAGTGAGAGAAATTTAAAAATACTAAGTCGCAAACTTATTTGCTTACTTCTTCTTTTCCAATTTTCATTGTGCCTTTACTATACACATCAAAATTTCCTTGTTCGTCGGGCACTTTCAAAATTTCTTCAGGTACAAATTGACCCGATTGTTTTTCAATGGCATTCATGCGGCTTGAAAATTTTCCAAAAATAAAAAATACCACCAGCACAACTGCTGTGGTAATTGCCAGCCAAACCCAAATAAGCCGAAAAAGGCTTTTTTCCTTTTTGTTTATTTTCGCCTCTTCTCCATGTTCATGTTTTTCTTTTTCTTCAATAACCGCATTCGGCTTCTTTTTTTCCAGATATTCGTTCAGCCACTCAACTTTGGTGTACCAGTTGCGGCCATTTTTTTCAGCCCTAAGATCCCCTCTTCTGGCCAGCAAACTTAAATAATCTTGCTCGTAAGGGCATATTTTTGCAGCTTCCGCCATTGATAAATATTTGTTTTTCATTTTTGTTTTTATTAAAGCAAATATCGGATAAAATCGGATAAAATCGTTTAATTAATTATGCCATATAATTGGCTTTTTCGGAATAAAAGTTATCCACAGCGTAAAGTCGCCAAAGGCGACCACGCTGCAAGCACCATATCAAAGCAAAGCACTCTGTCCTGTAAGCACCCAAAAATACAAAAAATTCTCCTACAAGGAGAATTTCAATAAAACACTAAAATATAGTAGCAGCCGGATTAAATTATATTTACTGGCCCTTATATGCCCTTTTGTTGCATACCAGAAGATCTAAGAAAAGTTATGACGTATATAAGCATAAAAATAAAGCTGGCAGTGGCAATGGCATACTCAAAAGTCTCATTTTTCCAAAAATAGCTTTCAACGTGTGAATATAATTTAGCCGCTAAAAAGAAATAGGAAAACAAATATGTACCCAATGTAAGGGTTCTTACCTGAAGCCATCTGCCCTTATTGATAAAAGCTATGACTAATGGGGCTCCAAGAACAGCGATATGGATGGCAGATACACTCACAAAATTCAGATATACAAAAGTCCAGTCCCAAAGAGTGTTGCCAATGATCCACATTAAGGTCATTTTATCCCAAACGACATCTTTGAATTTGTCTTTGGTAACACTTATTGAATCAATGTTTCTCAGCGTAACTATCAACAATATTCCCGCAATAGCATTTAAATAATGCGCTGTTCCCCCAGCTAGCACATCCCTTGTTATAGCCTCTAACATATTGACAACCAGAATTAGGTATATGCCCGCCTTGGCGAACTTGGTCTCCCCAAAACTTGTCATTCTAAATACGGAAAACCAGATCACGGCAAAAGCTACAGAGAAAACTTTTGCGTCATTAAACCAGTCTATTCTTATGCCTTGCTTTATCCATTGTAAAATCAATAGCGCCGACAATATTGAGAATACGCCTAAGGCAAGCTTAGGGAAACGCCTAAACACTTCCTGTGCCAATAATAATCCGATAAAAATAATAAAAACGTATAACGCCAGTATCATAGGCCATTTTTTATAAAAGCTTATCCAATCTTTTATATAGTATATTATTTCTTCATTTTTTCATAGTTTTTCAATATTTTTGCCTTCTTGCCTGCTTTTCTTTATTTTTATTGACAAAAAGAAAAAATCCTGCTAATTTGGCCAGTCATCCCAAATAACCAAATTAGCCTTATGAAAGCCAAATTACCATCTTTTTTCGCCTTACTTTTGTTTCTTTTGCTCTCAGTCAACCTTGCAAAGGGTTCGACTGACACCATAAACTTGCAAGTGGTTGTTTTGCCGAACATTCTGGCCTATTTTGACGGGAAAGATATTGTTGCCAAGACTAATGATTTGCAACCGGTTGTGATTGCAAAAGAAAAAATCCAGTCCTCTGCAGAAGCTGGATATAAATATACAATTGTGCCATCACTTTAATTATTTTTTAATTGTATTCCGCATTCCCCTCGCACATAGCTCGGGCGCCGATACAAATCTGCCGCGAAATGAGCGTTTAAAAATTTCTCCGCAGTAATCTGCTAGAAATTTTAGCGAGTGAGCGAGCAGTTTGTCGCCGACCGAGCTCCGTGCGAAAGCTTTCTTTTGTAACTTTTCTTTCGGGGGAAAGAAAAGTTAATTTGAATTTAAATGTTATTTATTTTTTTGATCAACATATTTTCAATTTTTTACTCTCCCTGTTTCTCTTGATCATTGCAACAGCAAAAATGCAAATCATTATCAAAAGAAGCGGAATGATAAAAAACAGTTTGCCGAAGAAAAAACGCTGCTCAGTATGCGCCGCGCCATTTGCGTCAATAAAAGTTGCCTGCGCGCTATAGGCGCCGAGAATTGATCCGGGAGACCATTGCATTTCAAACAAATACTTTGTATTGGGAAAAACAAAATGTTTTTCAGAATCAACAGTTGCAATTTTTCTCGTCAAAAGATTTTGGATTTTAATTTCGCCATGCGGAATATACAAAACATTTCCGGTATTTTCGAATTCGACCTTGAGCGGAACATCTTTTGGCGCCACAATGGGAACATCAAAATTTTTCAAATTTCCGCTTCCGGAAGCTGCGCCATTCACATTGATTAGCAGATAAACGCCTACCTGTCCTCCAACAAGGGTGTTTTGAAAATTCTGGCCATCCACCTCCGGGAACGCCCTGATGTTAGCAACGGCGTAATGCGCGCCCAAAGAAGCGTTTTCGGGGATAGCTACGGTCAGAATGATTTCTTTTGAAGCCTTTGGCTCTAAATCCCAATTTTGTTCTTTAGCAGACACCCAATCTTTCATGCCGAATTGTTCATTTTTGGCTGCCACATTCGTGACTTTGCCATTATCACCCGCCACAAAATCCACAATCTTAACAGACATCTTTTGTAACTTTTCCGAAGTATTGCGAACATTCAATTTTATTTCTTGCGACTTTCCCGGATCAGCCGAAAATGTAAAAATAGATTGATCCACTGAAATTCCAACCTGATCAGCAAGAACAATATGCGCATTTGCAAAAATGCCCAAAAAGGCTACCAGAAAAGATATGCGCCGAAAAAAAATCATTTTATTTTTCTAATTTAGAATTTTTTAATTTGTGTTGTCGTCTTCTTTCCTCTTGATTTCAAATTTCCGGCTGAATAGTTTGAAAATAAGCCAGATGATGATCAGCAAAACAATGATTGCAACGGTTGTTTTCCATGGAATTATCCAAAATGTCGTGTCTTTTGCAAGTTTAATAACGCCGTCTTCGGAAATAAGATTGATTTTTGCCGTGTAATAACCATACGCCCAAGCGGAAAAATTCCAGCTTTGTTCGTATTTTCTTATTTTTTCAGGATAAATAACGCGGGAATCAAGCTTTATACTGTCCATCTTGCTGCCAAATTTGTAGATATCGATCGATCCTAGCATTTTGTAATGCAAATTTCCCGAATTATAAACATCGGCAACAATTTCAGCAGGATGATCCCAAAATATTTTCTTGGTTGCGCTAAAATTTTTGATTTCTCCCGACCGTTGAATAGGCTCGGAACCTTTGACAGCCATCACCAGCAAAGCGCCTATTCTTTGATTTATTTCTAGGCGTGACTTATCATCGTTCGCATTGTTGCTTATTTTTGTGTTAAAAAATATAGCACCATAATAACCACCTGTCGGAGTATTCTGCGGAACTTTTATGTGAAAGGAAATATCTCGGCCTTCTTGGGGAGCCAGCTCTATGGTTCTGGGAACGTCAATCCAATTTATTACATCATAGGCCATGAGCGGATGGTTGGAATCCGGCACAAAAAATTCAGCTTTCGTGGTTTCATCTGTCACATAAAAATCTTCCACGTCAATTGTGACTTGACGCCTAACATCGTCATAATTTTTGAGATTTATTGATCCTGTGCGTTCATCTCCGGAATTCAAATCCCAATCAAATCTGACTGGCGAAACCTGGAGCCCTGTTGGCGCTTTTTGCGCATACGTCCAGCTAAAATAAACTACTCCCAAAACAAGGAGCAGTAATAATGATATCTTTTTTATTTTTTGAGAAAAAAACTTGTTCATATCAATCGCCATCAGAATTATAAATTTCTACGGATTTGCAGTAACTTGAAATGTAGCAGTTCCAGTATAAGTTCCGGCTGTTTGCGCTGCTGGAACATCTAATCTGAATCCTACGGCAGCGTCAGTTTCACCCGCAGATGAAACATCCAAGATAGTGTCATAGGCGCTTGGCAACCCCGCAAATTTTGCGTTAGTGAGTGTATCATCCGATCCCCACCAGGTTGAACTGTATCCGCTGTCAGTTCCGGTCTGCATTACACGAAATCCCAGCCCTGTTCCTGACCAGGTGGCAGCGTTACCGTCACCAGTGTTAGCCGTGCTGTCCCAAGCTGTCTTGTCTGTAATATTTGTGGTTGCATCAGTTGAAAGATCGAGAGTCGTATCAGCATCATCTCTTTTGGCTTGTAAAATATACCCCGTAGAATTGTTGGTGGTTGTCGTACAAGTTGCAGTTGTTGTGACTGCAGTACCAGGCGTTAATGTGCCAAAAGCGCTGGGATCAGGGCAAGTAACATCAATTACAGAAGCAACGTCAACAGTGAGATTAACCTGATCTGTGGTTGCACTCTTACTTTCCATAGCTTGCAACACGCCAAAAATAGCCACAACAACCAATGATGCAATAATTGCGGATCTTGTTATTTTTGTTTTTGTTCTAAAAAATTCTTTCAAAATATTGGATAATATTTAAAAAAATATTGCTTTGCAATGCTTCTATTTTAACATAATTATTCGCAAAAAACAACAAAATTTTGCCTGTGGATAAAATCAGAGTTTTGCCAAAACCGTAAACACTATGGCGTTTGAATAAGTTCCTGCCATTTGGGATACGGCGGGAGCCACATTGTATCCCACCGTTGTTTGATCACCTCCGCTTGCATAGCCAGCTTTAGTATGAAAGATAGTAGCGGCTAGTGGCACTGCGGCATAATTATAGTTTGGATTTGTGCCCCATTTTGCCTCCACATCGGTACCGGAAAGTACTGTGAAACCAAATCCATTTCCGGACCAAGCGCAGGGACTGCTTATCGTGCATGAATAGTCGGGAATTTCCGTCACTGCGTCCGTGTGGAGCAGCGCATGATTTTCATCCACCAAAAGATCATAGCCTCCCCAAGAATCAGTTGTGACAGTTAAGACAGATTGGCCTGCTACAGATGATCCCGGATTAACAGACCCCAGGTTTTTAGTATTTGAATCAACCGTCAGTGAAATTCCCGTGTTAATCATGTATTGAAATCCTTGCTGCAATTTATAGTTTGTACTTGATCCAATGCCTATCACTGGTTCGCCCAAAGTGTCATTCAATTTATAGTTAGTCGAGCTTCCCAGCGCCCCGCTGGCGCCAATAACATCAGCATCGATCTTATAATTAGCGCTTCCCATGGCAAAAACAAGACTAGGAGCGCCAATAAAAATAATCGCAATAATTTTTATTAAATGTTTCATCTTTTTCAATTATATCACAAAAAGCAGGATTTACATCCTGCTTTTTTAAAAACTGATCATTGAAAATTATTTCTCTTCTATTAATTTTAAAAATGCCTTCTCATCCACAATTTTTACTCCCAACTCCCTCGCCTTATCATATTTTGAGCCGGGATTTTCTCCCGCGACCACATAGTCGGTTTTTTTGCTGACCGACGACGAAACATCGCCGCCCTTTTTTCTTATCATATCTTTGGCTTCGTCTCTGGTAAGACCGGAAAGCTCACCGGTCAGAACAAAAGTTTTGCCAGCTAGTTTATAATTTATAGCTTCGTTAGCTTCATTAGGAAACTGCAACACAACCCCCAAATTATTCAAGCGTTCTAATAATTTTATATTTTCTTTATCACTAAACCACACGGCTAAACTTTCCGCTGATTTTTCTCCAATCCCTTTAATTGTTAGCCATTCTTCTTTATTAATTTTTGGAAATATATTGATAATGTCTTTTAAGTTTTGGATTTTGACATTTGAAAATTTGGATTTGTTTAGAAATTGGAAATTATAAATTAGAAATTCCGTTTTAATCGCCTTAGCGATTAAAACGGCTGTCTCTTCTCCGACATACCTGATTCCCAAAGCATACAAAAATTTTTCCAAAGATATTTTTTTGCTTTTCTCCACCGCTTCCACTAAATTCTGGGCTGACTTTTCCGCAAAACGTTCCAGTGGTTCCAAATCGCCAATTTTGAGTTCAAAAATATCGGCCGCGTTGGAAATCAATCCTTCCTCCATAAGCTTTTCAACAATTTTTTCTCCAAAACCGACAATATCAAAACCTTTGCGGCTGACAAAATGAATCAGCTGCTCGCGTTCGACTGCAAAACATTTTGGATTAGTGCAATAAGTTGCCGCACTTTCTTCTCCTCGGCTGCCTATTTTTATTTGTTCTCTCTTGACCGCACTGCCGCAGATCGGGCACTTCGTAGGCATATGAAATATTTTTTCTTTCCCGCTGCGCAGATTTTTCACAACTTCCACTATTTCCGGAATAACATCCCCGGCTTTATGCAAGATAACTGTGTCGCCAATCCTGACATCCAACCGTTTAATTTCGTCTTCATTATGCAGGGTTGCCCGGCTGACCTTCGAACCGGCCACTAAAACCGGCCTCAGGTGCGCCACTGGCGTAAGCGCGCCGGTTCTGCCGACTTGAACTTTGATATCAGTAACTACAGTTGAAACCTGGGCTGCCGGGAATTTATAGGCCACTCCCCACCTTGGTGCTTTGCCTGTATATCCCAAAGATTCCTGGATTTTTCTGGAATTTATTTTTATAACTATCCCATCTATTTCATAATCCTGTTTGTTTTTTTTGTCTGTCCAGCTTTCATAAAATTTCTGCACTTCGGAGACACTCTTGCATAGCTTGTATTCCGGATTAACTTTAAATCCCAGATTTTTTAACAGTTCCAATTCTTCCACTTGCGTTTCTGGATTTTTTATTTTTGAACTCAGATTGTTTATATCATAAATAAATGAATCCAATTTCCTGGCCGCCGCAATTTTCGGATCCAACTGCCTGATTGAACCGGCTGCGGCATTGCGCGTGTTGGCGAAAAGCGCTTCGCCTTTTTTCTGTCTCTCAGAATTTATTCTCACAAGTTCCTTTTTGCTTAGCCAGCACTCGCCGACAACAATCGCGTCAACTTCTTCATTAAGTTCCAATGGAATGCTCTGAATCGTTTTGAGATTATGCGTGACATCTTCTCCGACTGTTCCGTCCCCGCGTGTCGCTCCTTGGACGAATTTGCCTTTTTCATAATTCAAAATAATTTTGAGCCCGTCAATTTTGAGTTCACAACAGTATTCCAATTTCAAATCCCCCTCCATCTCCCCCTTTTTAAAAGGGGAAATAAGGGGGATTTTCTCAATCATTCTTTTAACTTTTTCTTCCCAGTCTTTAAGTTCTTGAAAATCAAAAACATCATCAAAAGACCACTGTTTGTGTGCATGTCGGACTTTTTTGAAAGATTTCAGCGGCTCAGCGCCCACTCTCTGCGTCGGACTGGTTGTTGAAAAAAAATCGGGAAATTGTTTTTCCAAAGCTAAAAGCTCTTCAAAAAGCGAGTCATAGGCTGCGTCAGCAATTTCCGGCTTATCCAATACATGATAGAGATGCCGGTGCCTGTCTATCTCTTTTCTCAGTTTTTCTATTCGGTTTTTAGCTTGAGCTTTTTCCACATTTTTTTATCCGTCTTATAGGTCCTATTTGTCCTATTTCATTATATAACGAAAAAATCGCCCTGACTATGGGCGATTTCTGTGTCTTGCAAAAAATTATTGGCGAAGCGACACGGATGATTGTATGGGAATTTCAGATGTATCTTGCCCCGGACCTGTAATATCTTGTTGAACATACAAAACAATAGTAACCCTTCCCTTATTAGTACTGGACGATGGATTAACATATACGTGCGCATTATTTATATTATCAGATGATAGGTTCATGGGAGTACCACCGAAAGCACAGCTTGCTGATGGGTTTGTTGGGTCTGCAGGAGTTGAAAGAGAATATTGCACCACCCCATTATTTAGACGATACCTAATGCATTGACCTTGCGAATAATCATAAGTATCCAACATGTTGCCAGATGCATTTCCCAGAGGAAAATTTAATTCACTGGAAGGCGACACTATAGTGCTCGTACGTAATCTTTTAGCCATAAAATTCAAAATATACTGCGCATTTTCAATGTCCTTCTGGGCTTTTTTTTGTTTGGAATAATTTCTATAAAATCCGGCAAATGTTCCGGATATCATCATCATAAGAATAGAAAAAATAAAAATGGAAATAATCATTTCTATCAATGAAAAGCCGTGCTTCTCTTTTCTATTTTTTCGAACCAAAGAAGATGAGCGATTTTTTTCCGCTTTTTTTTCTGATAAACCAACAAGTTTTAGTATTTTTTTCATAAAACAGCTTTAATATAGATCCGGCATTAACGAAATTGCCGAAACGCATTTATTGCCAGAAGTGCACCCCGATGGAAGAGCAAGCCCTATAAATCCGCCATTTCTCCATGTCACATAACTGGTTACCGTAGTTTCATTGGTTCCATCTTTCGGAATAGTTGAAACATCCACTCTTCTATAAAATTTTGTAGGCGTAGCATTAACAACGTGCCGATAAAAATTTCCACTCATGTACAATCTTTGACCATCATTATTAGTAATAGATAAATTGGGTGATGGTCCAATATTAATCCTGCAATTGGAACAGTCAGGGGTCGGTAATTTATTGTCTTTCAAATTTCTGACAAGCTCAATTCCTTCCTGCGCCAGCATCGCTGCGATAATCTGATTTTTAGAGTTCTGCACGCTGGCAATATTTTTTGCCATCAAAAAAGTGACTCCCGTAATTGAAATAGTCAGAATTAGAAGCGTAATCAAAACTTCAATCAGTGAAAAACCGCGCCTGGCGGATTTATTCAGCCAAATCAAAACCAACGAGTCTGTTTTTTTTTGATTATTTTTTTTATCAACAATCATGTGTCTGGTTTTTTATAATTAAGGTTATTATACCACATCTGCTCAATAAATTCTATGCTTTTACCATTATTCTGATAGGCCGGCCCGATTTCCTAAAAATATAAAGGGAAATATTTTAAAACCGGAAAAATTTGTGGCAAAATAATTATTAAAAAAACGCTTAAAACAAGAAAAGGCGCGAATGGAACTTGACTCTTCATAGTTTTTTTGCGGGCAATAATCAGCCCTATGCTTATAATTGCGCCAACAGCAAATGAGAGCACCAATGTCCAGATTATATTTGGCCATCCAACAATAAAACCTGCCAACATACCAATGTAAGCGTCGCCATAGCCCATCCATGTTTCTTTGGAATAGGCCGCTAATCCGAAAAAAAACATAAAGGCCACCAGCCCGCCCATAACGCCAGACATCGTTTTGAGGTCAAGAATCGATGTGGCTAAGCGAAAACTCTGCCAATCCGCTGCTAGAAAATATACAACCGTGACCACTACTCCCATCCAGAGAATCAGCATGGGAATTTCCATATATTTCAGATCATAGATGAAAATAACGGTTAGCAATGAAAATATAACCAGATAATAGGCGGTCAAAAGCCAGCTGGCAGAATCATATGACAGAAAAAAATAATTTCCGATGAGCGCGAAAACAACTCCCGTCAGAAATTCCGTGACCGGATATTGCCAGGAAATTTTTTCGCCGCAATCTCGGCACTTGGCGGACAAAATAATAAAGCTCAGCAATGGAATATTGTCAAACCAGCGGATTTTTTTCTTGCAATGCGGACAATGCGAACGCTCCAAAAGCGACTCAACCGCATTGAGCCGATAGACAACAGCATTCAAAAAGCTGCCGATAATGAGACCTAAAATAAAAAATATTATAATCATATATTAAGTATAACATATTCTTTGAAAAACAAAAAGGACTTTACAAAAAATTCGGGATCAAGACTTGAGTTAAATCAAAAACCCATCCCCCAAAAGAGGACGGGTCTTGATTTATTTTATTTGAGGACAATCCTCAAATCGAGTCATGATGCTAACATCCACTTGGAGCAGTAAGACCGCCATATACACTTAATGTCCAGGCACTATTGCAAGCAGCCAATGGGTGCCCTGCCAATGTGACAGTGACAGTCGGATCAGATGTGGAACAATCAAATGTTGCCGCATATGTAACACCTGTTGCTTTTAAGTCAGCCGCAGTAGGAAGATTGCCAACTGAACCTATGGAACAAATTTCTGCACCTTCAGTAGTATTAAAAGTTGCATTTGTATCATCACAACATGTTGTTAATGATGCTTTTAAACTTGCGAGAGTCTGTTTTGTTGTTGCCGCTGTAGCTTTATTTCTTGCACTGCTAGTGCTAACCAAAATAACCCCAGCCAAGATTCCGATGATCGCAATTACAATCAGAAGCTCGATCAACGTGAAACCTTTTTTCATATTTTTTTAAATTATTAAATTAATTAAAAACCTATACTAAAATTTAAATACTTCATAATCTGCCAAAAAATAGCAGATAGAAAAATGCTTGATTTCTAACAACCTGTCGGTGCCTGCAGACCTCCATATAACCTTAAAAGCCATGCGCCATTACAAGCAGCTAAAGGATGGCCTGTTAAAGTAACTGTTATGGTAGGATCAGCAGCACTACAAGATGCTGTTTGTGCGTATGTAACACCTGTTGCTTTTAAATCAACAGCTGTTGGTAAATTTGTTCCTATTCCAGCCCCACCAGCAGCAGCGCCATTGCTATCACAAATTTCTGCACCTGCAGTAGTGTTGAATGTAGCTCCTGTCTCAGAACAACAGGTGGCTATTGATGCTTTCAAACTGGCTAGAGTTTGTTTTGTAGACGAAGCTGTAGCTTTATTTCTGGCTGAACTAGTGCTAACCAGAATAACCCCAGCCAAAATTCCGATGATCGCAATCACAATCAGAAGCTCGATCAACGTGAAACCTTTTTGCATTTTTTTCATAATTTCACACCTCCTTCCGCCAATTTTGCCAAAATCTCCGATTTCGAAGCAAAATTGAGCGTCCGTCATTTCTCTTTAAAAACCCGTGGGTTTAAACCAAAATAATTATCACGTGTTTTTTGGAAAACATTGGATCGCCAATTTTCCTAAAAATCTTCAACCAATAACAAAATCTTTTTAATTTTTATTTTATCTTTATCCCATTATGACTTAAACAATAATAACCGCATCGACAGCCAAACTAATTTTTTAAAATTAATTTGTCGAATTGAAATTATTACGAATTAAGTTATAACGGGATAAACTATCCAAATTTTATTTTATTCACAGCCATTCAAAAGCATGCTGCAAACGACATAGCTAGTTCCATCAGTAATTCTAAAAGTATAAGTACCCGCCGCCCATGAGCCCGTTGTTCCAGCATCATATGACCATCCGGTTTTCGTAGCTATATTAGGCCACAGTACATTACTGTGCCCCTCCGCAGCACTTGTATACCCGGCCTGAGCCCAACATATAACTTCTCCGGCAACAGGAGTTGTTTTAACAAACCCACCATCATCTTGACACGTCACCAATTCCGGCAAAACACTAGCTGCGCTCGTCAGCGCCGAAGCTCTTTTTGATTTATCAATAGAACTTTTCATACTAACAGTCACCACGCCAGCCAAAATACCGATAATTGCAATTACAACCATAAGTTCAATCAACGTAAATCCTCTCCTGCCAATACGCGCGAATTTTTTGTTATAGATTTTCAAAATATTTTTTTTCATTTTTTTGTTTCTAAATCAATTTAAAATGATTTGTTTAATATTATATCATAAATTTCAAAAAAAGCCTGTGTATAATTTTTTTATCAGATTGAACTAGTAATACTGTATATAGGCATCAGCACCGCGAACACCAAAATGGCTACGCCTATTCCCAAAACACATATCATTATCGGTTCAAGCAATGTCGCTAAATTGCGCGTGATGCGATCCGTTTCTTTGCCGTAGAAATCTGAGATATGCCTGAGAACCTCGCTGATTTTTCCGGACTCTTCTCCAATCCTTATCATTTGCGCTACAATTGCCGGAAAATTCTGGCTACGCCCAAAAACACCGCTCATATTGCCGCCCGTCTTGACTTCATCGGCTGCCCGCAAAATAGCACTCTCGTAGGACTTATTATTCACAACTTCGCTCACAATGATCAGCGCCCTCACAATCGGTATGCCTCCGTCCAACAGCACGGCTAAATTTTCAGAAAATCTAGAAATATATATGTATCTAAAAATATTACCAATGATTGGTATTTTGAGTTTAATCACATCGAATTCTTTCTTGCCATCCTCAGTCCTGATATAATATATTGTTGCTAAAACAACCATAATTATGACAAGAATAACGGCCCACCAATAGTGGCTCATAAAATCTCCCATAGACATTAGAACTTTGGTATACCAAGGAACTTGCACATTCATATCCTCAAAAACAGCTGTGAGCTTGGGTAGCACAAGCGTAAAAACCACAAAACCGATTATAATCGCCACCGTGCAAACAAATAATGGATAAAACATGGCTCCCTTTATTTTTGCGTTCAATTCGTAGTTTTTTTCAGTATTGTCAGCTAAAAACATGATTGAGCGTTGCAAGTTTCCCGAAGCCTCACCAGCCTTAATCATGCTCACAGCTAAAGGCTTGAAAACTATAGGATGCTTTTTCATAGCCTCCGACAAGGATGACCCGTCTTCGACATCTCCAATCATCTCCTTTGTGATTGTTTTTAGATAAACATTTTCAGTTTGATTACCCACCGCCGTAAGTGCGGAAACTATCGGCACCTTGGCATCCAATAATGTCGCCATCTGGCGGAAAAAAACCGACAGCTCACGGGCATTTACTCCCGACCAGATGCGCTGAAGATCTTTCATTACGCCAGAAACTTCTTTTTCTTGTTCAACTACAATCGGAATAAGCCCCTTTTCTTGAATAATAGTAACAGCTGATTCGCTGCTGTTTGCTTCTACAGTGCCTTCTCGCAATTGGCCCTTTGGATCTTTAGCTTGAAATGAAAAACGCATATTTATTTGGCCTTAACGTTCCAAAGTCTTGTTATTTAGGAATAAAGACATTTGGACGCTCGGACTGTTTATTGTTTTTTATTTATTAACATTTGCAAATATTCTTTATTTTTCGTATATACATAAGCATCATCCAGCGTAACCATTCCGCGCTGAACTAAATCGGCTAATGATTTATCCAATGAAATCATCCCGTCCCGAAGACTTGTCTCAATAACTGAATCAATCTGATAGGTTTTGTTTTCCCGGATCAGATTCTCTACGGCGTGGTTGTTAATCATTATTTCCAGAGCCGGAATTCTTCCTCCGCCTACCCGCGGTACTAATCTTTGGGAAACTACGCCCAAAAGGACGCTGGCCAGCTGGGAACGCACCTGGTTTTGCTGATGCGCGGGAAAAACATCTATAATTCTATCGATGGTTTGTGAAGTATCGTTAGTATGCAAAGTCGCAAGGATAAGGTGTCCTGTTTCGGCCGCTGTCATGGCTGTACTGATAGTGTCCAGATCCCGAAGTTCGCCAATAAGCACTACATTGGCATCTTCGCGGAAAATGCTGCGCAAGCCGTCAGCAAAAGATTTTGTGTCTCTGCCAATTTCCCGTTGATTAATGATGCATCTGTCTTGTTCGTAAACATATTCTATCGGATCTTCAACTGTAATTATATTTTTGTCTTCATTGTGATTGATAAAATCAATCATGGCTGAAAGCGTGGTTGATTTTCCGTGCCCGACGGGACCGGTAATTAGCAGCAAACCCTGCGGTTTATGGGTAAATTCATAAAGTGTTGTTGGAATATTCAATTCTTCAAGAGTGCTGAGCCGTCCGGAAACCATACGCATAGCCACGCTCACGTTTCCCTGTTGAAAAAAAACATTTGTCCTGAAGCGTACCTTGTTTTCAAGATTATACGAAAAATCCACTTGCCCGTCTTCCAGCAGCCTTTTTTTGTTTTCTTCGCTGAGAAGCACGTTGCTGAGCGCCTTTGTGTCTTCTGGAGAAAGGATGCTTTCCTGTGTCAGCGGATAGAGTTTGCCGTCGATACGAAGGGTCGGATATCTTCCCACCACCAAGTGCAAGTCGGAAGCATTCTGCTGAGCCGCCAATTTTAAAAGATTTTTCATTCTCTGTTCGCTGTGATCTACAGTCATGTTTGCTTGCCCTTTTAAATTCCACTAAAAGCGGATTCCGACAAGTCGAAGAATTTAACAGGGTAAATTTTTATTTTTTAATACTTTCAAAAAAATTCTTATCTCTGAATATATTATACCAAATTTTATCTGTTCAGCAAAGCATTCACTTTTCCAACAACTTCCGACGGAGTAAATTGCGATTTAACAAGATAATCATTAACTCCCATCTCTTCACTTTCTTCGACTTTTTCTTTCTCGGAGATGTTGGTTAGCATTATTATCGGAATATTTTTCCATTTGTCATTGTTTTTTATTTTCTTTAATGTTTCTATTCCGTCCATCTGCGGCATTATTATATCCAAAAGTATTATGTCGGGACGAAAATTATCCAAAATCTTCAAGGCTTCCAAACCATTGACCGCTATAGCCACTTCAAATCCCTCCTGAGTAAATTTAACCTGATAAATATCACTTATAAAAATATCGTCCTCAACAACCAATATTTTCTTTTTTTCGTCAGTCATATAATTATATATTAGGATTTAAGATTTTGGATTTTTACATTATCCCTTATCGTCTTCCACTTCCCCTCCGACGCTTTTGCTTCCTTCAGTCACGCGTTCAATTTCCGCCAATGTTGTCAGACCCAAAACAACTTTTAGCAAACCATCTTGCTTGATTTTTATCATGCCTTGCTTCTCGGCATGTTTTTGCACTTCAATTTCAGCTCCATTTTTTTCGGAAATTATTTCTTTTATGTCCTTGTCTATTTCAAGAGCTTCAAAGATAGCTATCCGGCCTTTATATCCGGTATTCCCGCATTCTTCACAGCCTTTGCCTTCAAAAACATGGATTCCATCTGCCAGCGTGACCCCGTATTTCTTTAGTTCTTCTTGCGGTAATGTTTCTATCTGATTTTTTATATTTTCCAAAACTTTTTGCGGAATCTTAACTTCTTGCTTGCATTTTTTGCATATCCTCCGAACAAGACGCTGGGCGGCCACAACCCTCAGGGATGATGCCAAAAGAAAGGGCTCTATGCCCATATCCACAAGCCGTGGGATGGCTCCGATTGAACTGTTGGTGTGAAGAGTTGAAAGCACCAAGTGACCGGTCAGCGCGGCATGAATTGTAAGCTCAGCGGTTTCACTGTCGCGTATTTCTCCAACCATAATGACATTCGGATCCTGACGTAAAATTGACCGGAGGCCGCTGGCGAATGTGTAGCCGATTTCCGGATTAATTTGGCTCTGGTTTATGCCGCTGATGGAATATTCCACCGGATCCTCTAGCGTAATAATGTTGCGCTCTTCTTTATTCAAAATACCCAAACAAGCATAAAGAGTAGTTGATTTTCCGCTACCAGTTGGTCCCGTCATCAGAATGATTCCATAGGGCTCCATAACATTCCGAACTAAGATATCTTTTCCTTTACCCATAAGACCCATGCTCTCCAGATCAATAATTTTATTTTCCGTATCCAAAAGACGCATAACTATTTTTTCTCCCTCCACGACCGGCAAACTTGAAACGCGAAAATCGACAAAATGGCCGTCTTCATCAGAAAGCTTGAAGCGACCGTCCTGTGGTTTTCTTTTTTCGTCAATTTTAAGATTGGAAAGAATTTTTATTCTGGAAACTACTGCCCGGCCCACTTCTTTTGGAATGGACAATGAAGAATGCAAAACTCCGTCTACGCGGAAACGCACTCTATATTCCTTGCCAAAAGGCTCGATATGAATATCGCTGGCCTTGCCTTCGATGGCATGTCGGGTAATGACGCTGAGCAATTTTGTTACAGGAGCCGCCTGCATGCTATCTATTTCTTTTTTTTCGCTCTCTTCCACTACATTAAAATCGGCATCGCCCTGCAATAATTCCATGGCTTCTTGGATGACCGTTTCTGCGCTACCTGAATATTGCTCAGCCATATCCTTGAATATTTCTTCAGAAATCAGATACAAATCGAGTTCAATTTTCTTTTTTTCAACAATAAAACGCAAAATATTAAGCGCGTTTATATCGTTGGGATCAACTATTCCCACTTTGACTTTTTTTCCGTTTCTCTCAAATGCGACAATCTTATGCTGAATGACAATATCGCGAGAAATAATGTTTAGAACTTCCTTGTCTATTTTTGGAGCTTCCTGCAAATAAGGCATACCTAAAAAATTCGCCTTTTCGGCCAATTCATTTGCATCCCGATCTTGTTGAGACTTGTCAGTGGAAAAATTCTTTGTTTTGGTTTGTTTTTTCTTTTCCTCTTCAGACATACTTCATTTATTTTTAGAGCACAGCCAAAAATTACAAACACTAATGCAGTCGTCAAAAAAATATCGCCGCTTTGCTAATCACCTCCTACGGAATAAATGGATTGGGTCTTCCTTCTAGCGTACTTTCTTTTTGAAGATCAGACGAAACAGAAACTAGTTCTCTATATCCGGTTAAGGCTTTGACCGTGCTTTCATCAAGAGTTGTTTGAATTTGAAATTGCTCCAACTTATTTTCATCAATCTTTATTTTTTTAAGATAACCAAAATCCATGACAATTTCAGCCAACAACGATGTTGATTTATTATCACTGGTTGCTTCGTTGGAATTAGCTGCGCTGGCGCTGTTACTCAAGTTTTCTTCCTTATATATTTTCAGAGATTTTATATTATTAATCAAAGCCATTTTTTGCAGTTTATCGAAAAAAAGCTGCATCTTTTCATACTCGCCGATAATTTTTATTGTAGCTTTGCTAAAAAGCATTCCTTCATTTTGGGCTTCGCCTGCTTCAGTCAATAAATTAGGATCAGAAACGGTCGCGTTAAAAACCGCTGTTTTCTGAGGAGCCGCATCTTCTATGGAAATATCAGCCAAATAAACCTGGCTGCCAGACGCCAAATAATTTATGCCTGCGATAATCTGCTCTTCCACTTTTCTAGACGGCAAATAATTATACACCACGTCTTTATATTCGCTCGTTTCTCTGATTTGCTGGCTAAGATTTTTTGCAGCAGCTTCTTTTTTGCCCATATCATCTATTTTTTTCTGCGTGTCAGCCTTTTGATTATTCGCCGCTATGAGACTGTCAATCTCCGGCCTAATATACGAGAAAAAAACAAACAAGCAAATAATCAGCATCAAAGGGAAAAACAAAATTTTTAAACGCATTTTTTTGTTGCCCGAGTTAATGTTTTAATTCCCTGAAAGCAATTAAACAAAAACTGCGCTGGCTTTTAAAATTTAATTAAAAAAATTAAACATGTTGCCGAAATGATTATTTAATAAGCATCTCTAAATCACATTTGATATTGCCGCTTTTTTCATCTTTAGCAATTCCCGTAAGGTTTACGCCCGTTAGATTCTTTGAATTTTTAAAATTCATAATCTGGCGCGATATCTCGTTGTAACTGTTGGATTCGAAAGTTATTTCAATTTTTCCGCTGTCATCATAGTTCAAACTTGATACCACAACTGCATTGTTAATATAATTTTCAAAATCATCCAAAACATTTTTTACCTGCACTCTGGAGACTTCTCCGTCCGTAATTTTTAAATTTTCTTTTATGTGTTGCAATCGGGTTTGGACATCAATAACCTCACCAAGCTCAGCAAGATTAATTATTGAAATTTTTTTATTTTCAATTTTTTGAAGCGCGGCTTCGTTATTTTTTTCGACCTGCGATACATAAAATTTTAAACCAACAAAAACCAGCAAAGTCAGGACAACCAGCATCAGTGAAAAAAACACTCCCCCGCTAAAAAATTTACTATTGGCTGCAAGCCTTTTTTTAATTTCTTGATCGTCTTGGTATAGATTTATATTAGTCATTTTTTCTTGCCCCGTTAAACCCGCCTTTAGCGGATATTAAACTGGGATAAATTTTTATTTTGTTTATTTTTTATTATATTAAATTTTTTTATTTGCGCTTATATTCTTCTATGCCTCTAAGAGCCAATCCTAAAGCAACAGAGAATGACCCGCCCAGATTTTCAACAAGAACCCTGGCTTTATCTTCAGCCATGACCCTGATCCAAGGATTTCCAACCATTATTTTTGTTTCAAGCAGCCGGGCAAAATATTCTTCAAGGCCTTTCATTTTTGATGTTCCTCCGGACAATATAACGCCATCGATTCGGGCTTCTTTATTTTTTACGCTGTAAAGACCAATTATTCTTTTTGCTTCACTGGCAATAAATTCCAGGACCGGAATCACAAGTGCGGATTCCTTATTATTCAAAAAATCTCTCTCGCCTTTTTTCAGTGCTTCCGCTCTCTGATTGGAGATATTCATACTTTCGGCTATGGCTGAAGTAATTTCATTGCCTCCGGCATCAATACTGCGATTGACCATTACAATACCTTTTTCAACCAGAATTATGTTTGTGGCCTGCAAGCCTATATCTATAATCAAGAAATTTCCGGCATCTTCCCCCACTAAGGCTCTGACCAGAGAAAAAGTTTCCAGTTCGATAGCGCCGACTTTCATGTTTTTCGTAGCAACGTATTTCCCATAACGATCGATATCCTTTTTGGGAGCAGCCACTAACAGAACTTTTATTTTTTGGGAATTAGCGTCTTTGCCGATTTTTTGCGCAAGAGGCAGACTGGCATTTTCCACGCGTTCAATAACCTCCCAGCTCATGGAAATTTCATCCAGCGAGCTTGGTATATACTTGTGGGCTTCGAATTGAATTGCTTTTGCCAATTCATCATCCGGCATATCCAGCATTTCTATAATAGTTATCAGACCGTTGAATCCGGGAATGGAAACATTTGCAGATTTTGCCTTGGGTTTCATTTTTTCAAACAATTGCATCACTCCTTCAGCAAGATTCTGCTCAAAAGAATAAGATTTACCGATTTCTTTTTGCTTATTAAAATCGCTTCCGGCCAAAAAGTTTAGATCAACAATCCCATAATTTTCTAGAAAAACTTTCTGATCCTTATAGGAAAGTTCGACAGCCTTAATAGAAGAGGTCCCAAAATCAACTCCAATAAAATGATTGCTTTTACCTTTTAAAAATTCCAGCATTTTTGTGTTTATGTTAGATTGAAGATACCGTACTACGTTAATATAATAACATATTTAATAAAAACAAACAACCATGCTAGTGGAGTTATTCACAATTTTCCGCAAAGTTCATATTTTTGCCTTAAATATTCTCTTTCCCATCAAGTGCGTTTCCTGTGCAAAGGAAGGCGACTGGCTTTGTGAAAATTGTTTTGCAAAAATAAAATTTCTTGACGAGCATATCTGCGGAGTTTGCGAAAAAATGATTACGCCGGACGGACGCACCTGCCAAAGTTGCAGGAAAAAATCTTCTATCAGCGGTCTCATCGTGGCCACTTCCTACAAAAATAATCTGATTGCCCACTTAGTGCATTTATACAAGTACCGTTTTGTTTCCGATTTGCATAAAGAATTGGGAGAAATTCTGGCGAAAGCCCTTCAAAAAACTGACGTCCCCCTGCCTGACATTATTGTTCCCGTTCCGCTTCATTATAGGCGCCTCCGCTGGCGCGGATTCAATCAGTCATTATTATTAGCCCGGTATCTTTCCGCAAACCTTCTGCCCCAATTTGAAATTCCCCTGAAAGAATGCCTTGCTCGAAATCGCTATACCCCGCCGCAGATGAAAATAAAAAATTATCACAGCCGCCAGCAAAATTTGGCTGATGCATTTTCGATAACAGAATTAAAAGAAGTAAAAAATAAAACTGTGCTATTAGTTGATGACATTGCCACGACCGGTTCCACCATTTTTGAATGCGCCAAGGTTTTGAGAAAAGCCGGCGCCAAAGAAGTTTTTGCCATCGTCATCGCCCGACAAGAAATGAAAAGTGTTTAATTTTTAAAAATTGATGAAAATATAAATTTGCGTTAAAATAAAGATAGCTAAAAATTAATATTAAAAAAATGCCTACTGATGATATAAAAAAAATACTAACTGAAACAGATGAAAAAGAAATTAGAGAGCGCTTTAGGGAAGCTGGTCTCAATTATGACAAAATAAAAAAAGGAGCAGAGCAAGCCGACTACATACATGAGAAAAAAGGCGTATATGATGAACCTAAGCCTCTCCCAGAATCATACAAAAATCCACGAAGATAAACTTTGAAAATTTTTGGCTTAAAATCAATAAAAATTTTACCTATTGACGAAAATCAGTAAATATGCTATAAGAAGATGTTAGCAATGAGGCTTTTTTTGATCGTTGTTTAACAAATAAATAAACGGGGGGAGAAAGGATGCTACTAAAAATAACGAGGGAGGAAGCAAAGAAAATCGGAATATTGTTAGAGGGGTTTAAATTTACAAAACAGCAAGTTGAAGAGGCAGATGGCACTGACATGTTAAAAGCATGCCAAAGCGGCAGACAAAAAAATCCAATTCCAAGGCCTAAGATTCTGTTGGAAGAAACACCTGGAGCAATTTTCAAGAACAGAGCATGGGATCAATTTTACTTCCTAATTAAAATTTTTATAAAAAATCTTGAGGAAAAAAATTATCCGATTGACAAGTTTGATTTTGAATTTGAGTTTCAATTTCAAGACGACGTTAGTTTTGTTCTGCGAATTACGGAAGACACTGCCGCGAGAATATTGGGCTTAGAAACAGAAAACAACTTAAAAGACCCTATGCCCGAAATGATCATTCCCGAAGTTCGGGAAAAAATAAGCAACTCTCAATCAAAAACAAAGCATTGAGAGATGCTGAAGCGCACTTTTAAAAAAATGGGGAGCTGGAAAATTATCATTCCGGTTCCCCGCTTTTTATTTTAGACAACAAAATAAACCGGATTTGACCGGTTTTTTATTTGGCGGATTTGTTGGCCAAAGCTCAAAACTTTGATTTTGAAAAATTGCGGAAAGGCAAGGAATCTACCTCGACTAAATTTTTGCCGTCGCAAAAATTTGTCTGGTCACCGCCTCGCGGTTTTGCCTGCTGGCAAAACATCGCTCCGGCGTTCGAATCCTGCACGCAAGCAAAGCAGTTTACTTGCTCTTTTCCTCGCTCACTTTGTTCGCTGCGGAGAGTATGGGACGAAGTTGGAACTTATTTAGCTTCTCCCATATCACTTTATTAGCAAACTTTCTCGATATTGTTCCGCTGGAGCATTCTTGACCATATCAATAACTTTATCATAATTTTCTTTTACAACTTTTTCTATCTCATTTATATCTGCTCGAAAAAATTCTTTCCTATTATTCAGCTTATTGATTCTATTGTTGTAAAAATGTTGATGTATTTTCGCTTCAAGCTCAGGTGCATTATCTGAAAATATCATAGCATGTATATCAAAAGTAAATGGAACAGAAGCGTCACCAAGCTCATCTATTCTATCAGTAGGCTCAAGTCTTCTGGTCATACCAATCTTATATACACCCTCCCCAAATGCGCCAATATTAGAAATAATATACACATACCCAGCCTTAGCGTTTTGTTCCCGATAATCAATGACTTTTTCCTCTTTTTCAAGTTCTCCAAGCTGTTCTCTGATTTCTCGCATTCTCTCCTGAATAATTTTTTTCTCAACTTCATCAATAACATTTTTATATCTTTCTTCTAATCCCTTTAACGCTGTTGAAAAGTGCTTTTTTTCTTTTGCTATTTTTTCTCTTGCTTCTTTAATCTCTTGTTCTAGCTTTTGTTGTTCGCGCAACTCCTCGCGTATTTTTTTCTGTTCCTCTCTTTCTTCTTGTTTCTTTTGCTGATACTCATATGCAAGATATAGTTCTTCAAGCTTACAATCTTTATAGTCATAACTTATGGAAACTTGCATGATTGCTCCAATCTTATTTAAAGACTCATACGATTGCTCGATTCTTTTCACGCTTCTCTCGATATTATTGAATTTGACATTATCAACGCAGTAGTCGCATTCATTATTGAATGACCGCAATACCAGCTTAATCATATCATTGACCATTTTCTTGCCTTGAGTTCTGTTGTTATTTACTGTCCAGTTTTGATTTCCATTGGCTGCAATACCTGATTTTATTAGTTGTTTTTGCTTATCTCGAATTATCTCTAATCTTTTTTTATATTCATCACTAGAAGTAAAGTTAAATTTTGGTTTATAGAGCGCAAAGTCTTCAAGCATTAACTCTTCCTCTAATACAATAATTTGGGATTTCTTTTCATCTATTGAGCTTGTGAGATTTTCTTGTTCTTTCTTGAGTTGTTCATTATTCGCAATTAAACTATCCTTGTCTTTTGCTAATTCATCAATCTTTCGTTGTATCGCTATTGCATCACCTGCGCCCATTTGAGTTATCAATGATTGCAATTTTTCATTCTCCTTTTTTATTTTCGAGGCGTTTAAAACATCAAGAATTCCCATATTTTTATGTTCAATTATTTCACAAAATAATCAATACTCTTTTTGTAAAGTTTAGCGAATTTTTTCACTTCCAAAATATCCAATCTATATTCTCCCGATTCGACACGAGAAATATAAGACTGCGGTCGCTTCATTGCCTTAGCCACATCAATCTGCCGAAGACCCGATTCAAGTCGGGCTTTTTTCATCCTTTCAATAAAAAGGGCATATTCTTTTGTGCGTATTGTTCTACCCATATACTACCAGCGTATATTCAAAAAATCAATATCTAAAATTTGGATATTGTGCTAGTATGGTAAAAACAATAAATTTTAATTTTATGCTGAAAATATCTTTTCTGTTTCCAATATTTGCAATAGCATTTTTATCTTTGGTGATAATGGCTCTGGCGGTTTTTTATAAAGTAAAAACCAGCAAATGGCCATATTTAAAAAAGGATTCTTTACTGACAGAAGCGGAAAGAAAATTTTACCTTGTTTTGTTGGAAACTATCGGAAATGATTATTTAATATTTTCCAAAGTTAGAATGGCGGATTTACTTTATTTGCCAAAGATGAACAACAGCCAATATTATCATTACCAAAATAAAATTCAGTCTAAACATGTTGATTTTTTGATTTGTGATAAAGAAAATATTAAACCACTATTAGTAGTTGAATTGGACGATTCATCTCATCTTAAGATTGATAGGATTTTAAGAGATGAGCTAGTTAATGAGATTTTTAAAAACGCAAAGCTTCCTATTTTTCATGTAAGAGCTTCTGCCAACTACGAAAAGGAATCGTTATTAAGTCAAATTAAAAGTAACCTATCTGCCACATTTGATTAACCAACCAGCTTTGACTATATCGTATATTAGTGCTAATTTTTAACTAATCAATAATAATTAAACAATAAAAAAAATATGGAAGATTTATTTGTAGGTTTAGTTTTAATCTCTCTGATTTGTTTTTTGCTTAGCTGGATTATCCCCAATACTTTTTCACCTCTGTTTAAAAATAAACTTTCGAAAGGAAAAATCAGGTTAGTTTTTGGATTATCTACAATCGCATTTTTTATTTTATTTGGAATGATTTCCGATACTAAACATCCCTTACCGAAAAATCAAGAAGTTTCTACTTCCCAAAATAACGCACAATCTGCCAATTCTCAAGAAAAAAAAGTAGAAACGAAGCAATTAAGCGCAGAAGAAATTGCGAAGAAAGAAGCCGAAGATAAGGCCAAGCAAGAAGCATTGGCAAAGCCTCATTTTAATGACGGAAATTATGAAGTTGGTACAGATATTCAGCCTGGAACATATAGAACACGCAAAGGCTCATCTGGATGTTACTATGCTCGACTTAAGGGATTTAGTGGTTCGTTAGGAGATATAATTTCCAACGAAAATACCTACTATCCTGCAGTTGTGACAATTGAATCAACAGATAAAGGTTTTAAATCTTCAGGCTGCGGAACTTGGACGCAAGACCTTTCCGCAATAACAACTGAACAAACTACATTCAATGACGGAATTTTTATTGTCGGCACTGATATTTTGCCAGGAACTTATAAAAGCAGTGGTAGTGATGGTTGCTATTATTCAAGATTAAAAGGATTCACAGGTTCACTAGGAAATATAATTGCCAATGAAAACACTGACACATCTGCAATTGTAACTATTTCCTCAACCGATAAAGGATTCAAGTCTTCTGGTTGTGGTACATGGACCAAAACAAAGTAGACTTCTTGACTTTTGCCATAAATAAGGCTACATTAAACTGATTTATCAATCAGTTTTTTGTATGAAAAAAGGACTCAATAACGCTATTAAAAAATACCAACAAAGCCAAACATCGCTTGAAGCCTATCAGGCTATTTCTGATTTTGTAAAAATAATCATGGCAGTTCCCGAATTTATTGAGCAAGTCGAAAATGAAGGCGAAAAAATACGCCTTGCACAAAAGGAACTCAATGCTGATAAAGGTTGGAATTATGGTTTGAAAGGTAAGGAACTAAAACAGCACAATGAACGCCGAGCAAGAAAATCCGAAGCTCTACATCAACTAGACCCTATGTTTCCATTGCAAAATCTATACAGTGTTCATTGTGGAGTTCAGCCTAAAAATATAACCGATAATTCCGATTGGCTGTTTCATAGATTTAGCCCTGATGAGCCATTGCCAGAAGCAGATAAAAAAGAATATCAAGGATTTATTGATAAACTTTATAAAAAAATATTGCCGTTTCTGAACAAAGAAGAAACGCCAGATTTTGATTTTGATTTTAATAAAAGCCTTTTATATTTCCAAGAAAAAGAAATTCACATCTCGCTTAAAAACGATAAGACCAATGCCCACTATATTTTGGAACATATTTTTAAATCCAAAGATTTAAGCCAACAATTTCCTTTTTCTGAAATAGCCGAAGATACTTTTAAAGAAACTAATGATAACTGGCGAAAATACTATCGGGCTTGTAAAGATATAAACGATAAAGTTTACAAAGCTACTAAAATTGATGACTTTTTAGAGTATTCGAGTGGCAAAACCGCTTGGGTAAAAATCAACGAAAAATATCTTAAATAAAGCAATTACGGCTTTACGGATAAAATAGCGTAAACGCTTTATTAGAAAATGGCACTACAAATCGTAGCGCCGTTTTTTTATGTCTTACAAATTTAGCTTTGAGCTAAGAGAAAAACTGATTGACTATTTTTTGCGAAAACATCAGGTCGAGATTTCGCAAGATAAAGCCGACGAATATTTAGATTCGATGGCTGATTTATATTGCGCGTTTAGCCAGAGAAACGCCAAAGATAAATTTTCACCAGCGAAGCGGTGAAAATTTTCGTGGCGTTCTCTTCTTAACTTGATTATAACCTCACTTAAACAGAAAACAATTTTATGATATATACTGAAAAAATAATTATTTCTGGAGACATTTTAGAATATTATCAATATTCTAAGCCATTATTTAGGGAATTTAAAAAAAAGAAAAAAGAAAAATTGCCTTGCGAGCCGAAGCAATTGGAGCTAGATTTTTCCATACCCGATACTGCTACTGGCAAACGGGACGATAATATTGCCCGTACTCGCACAAACATACGGCGACTTGTTAATTCCAATCAAGATTTTGATAAATTTGTCACCTTAACTTTTGCAGAAAACATGCAAGATATTAAAATAGCCAATCGTCATTTTAATAAATTTATTATGCGTATAAGCTACCGCTATCCTGATTTAAAATATCTCGCAATTATCGAATTTCAAAAGCGTGGAGCTGTCCATTATCATTTTTTATGTAATTTGCCTCATATTAAAAATTCTATTCTTTCAGATATTTGGGGACACGGATTTGTCAAAATAAACAAGATCAAGAATGTCACAAATCTTGGAGCTTATGTTTGCAAATACTTAAGCAAGGACGGCAATAACAAAAAAATGTTTCGCAAGAAGAAATATTTTTGTTCTAAAAACTTAGAGCAACCAAACAAATTTTTTGATAACAAAACTATACAAACGCTAAAAAATTTCTATAACCTTTCTTCTGCAAAGCCAGCTTTTCAAACAACTTTTTCCAATGAATACCTCAAGGAAGTTGTATATAAACAGTTCAACCTAAAAAATCTAGCCCCTTGATTTTATCTCTTAATTCCGCTAAGTTATGAATATCTAAATATTGAATATTATGAAATATATCCTTTACGCCCGAAAGTCTTCCGAAGACAAGGGGCGACAAATATTATCACTAGAATCGCAAGTTGGCACTATGAAAAAGCTAGCCGATGATTTAGAGCTGAATATTGTCAAAGTCTTCACTGAATCAAAATCTGCCAAGAAACCCGACAATCGTCCGTTATTTGCGGAAACGCTAAAAATGATTGAACAAGGCAAGGCTAACGGCATTGTTTGCTGGAAACTTGACCGCCTATCTCGAAATCCTGTCGATAGCGGAAAAATTCAATGGCTTTTGCAACAAGAAATCATCAAGGATATTCAGACCAATGAGCGACGCTATTTGCCAGAAGATAATGCTTTGATTTTCAATGTGGAAAGCGGAATGGCAAATCAATATATTAGAGATTTGAGCAAAAACGTTAAGCGTGGCATGCAGACCAAGCTAAATAATGGCGATTATCCCAACAATGCCAAAATCGGATATGTGAATGACAAAATCAATAAAAAAATCCTTATTGATGAAGAACGGGGAAAATATATCAAACACGCATATGAATTATATGCCACTGGCAGTCGTAGCCTCAAAGCTGTGGCTGATATTCTATATCAACAAGGATTTCGTTCCCGTGGTGGAAATAAATATCATAAAAGCAAAATTCACAAAATCCTACAAGACCCCTTTTATTATGGTGTAATGTTGGTTAAAGGAAAATATTATTCGGGTAATCATACCCCGATTATTTCCAAGGATTTATTTGATAAAGTTCAAGATGTTATCAATGGAAAAAATAGAAGCCGTTACAAAAAACATTTCTTTCCGCTTCGTGGTTTTATGACTTGCCATAAGTGCGGTTGCCTAATGACGGCTATGGAGAAAAAAGGTTTTGTTTATTATTACTGCACCAATGGCAAAGGAAAATGCGATGAGCATAATCACTATATGCGAAGTGAGAAAGCTGAAAAAGTTTTAGCCTCTGTGTTTCCAAAAATCCAGTTTGATAATGAATTTATTGAACTTTGCTATGAAGCAGACCAAGAGAAAAACTTGAAAGACGAAAACTTTTTCGAAACCATAAAATCCAATCTGGAAAAACGGCTTGATTTGCTCGCCCAGCAACAGCTTCGGCTTCTGGACATACAACTTAGTGGAAAATATGCTTCGGACACCATAGAGGCGAAGCTAGAAGCCTTAAACAAGGAAACTGCCGACATAACTCAACAACTAAAAGACTTAGAGAAGCAAAGCCCGCAAGTATCTGCTCGCACTTTAGAACAAACAAAAAAAGTGTTTTTAAGCCCGTATTTATTGGAAAATGATTTTATCGGTGGCGATGATTTGAAAAAACATAAAGTCTTGGAAAAACTACTTTTGAACGCCACGATTGAAAATCAGGAAATGGCTTCGTATAAACTAAAACAGCCCTATCAACTACTAGAAAAAGTAGAAGATAAAGCTGATTTTGCACAGATGCGGAAAGGCAGGGATTCGAACCCTGGGAACCCTTTCGAGTTCAACACATTAGCAGTGTGCTGCTTTCGACCGCTCAGCCACCTTTCCAAAATATTTATTAAATTGTGCGGTGTTTTTTGAACGAAGTTCGAACATTTTTTGACGAAAATCCGAATTCCGACTTTTAAAATCCAACCGCCCGGGCGGGCAAAAAGGAAGGGAATTAGGGGAAAAAAGGAATTTTTGCCCACTCCCGCTTTCCGATTCCAATTTTTTCCGCCGCCGCCGAATTTCGTGCCAGTGAAACTGGCGCACCTCCTAACGACTTTCCAAATTCTTTCGGACTTTTTCTAATGCCAATAAGTCCGCAACTTTCTGTCTTAATCCGCCCGTTCTTGTAATATAAGTGATTCCCAATTCTCCTTTTCTGACTTTATCAATAACATTTTTTAATTTTTTCGCATCATAAAATTCTTGGCTTCCTTCAATCCCTCCGCCTTTTTCAACAGTTTTTATTAAATCATCAAAACTTTTTACTTCTGAAATGTTTTTCTTTAATTCTTCTTGATCCACCTCCTTGTTAAGCTCTTGTAATTCTTCAATCGGAATAACTTTTCTTATAAATTTTCCACCTTCAACGCTTTTAATAACAACGGCGTCTTTTCCGTCACTTCCCGTGACCATCCATCCTTTCTCTATTTCACCTGAACTCCTTTGAACTTTTACTTCTATTGGCTTTCCGCTTTTGACAGAATTTTCAATATTTTCGGGAGTTAATTTTTCAATAGTATCTTCATTGCCTTCTTTTTTTTGTTCTTCTTGTTTTTTCTCAAATTTCAAACCAGTTCCACCAGCAACTTCTTTTCCTCCTGTCTTGGTATAATCTTCAATAACCGCACAAGCATTATCAAAATCTCCAACACTAAAACCACCGTATTTTTCATTTAATTCTCGTGACAGTTCGTGCGTATTAACTTCTCCGTCCGTTAAAAGTTTTTCTAAAACAGCAATTTTATAATTCGTATCCGTGAATAATTCAGGTGCTTTATATGGGTCTTCTTTCATTTGTGCACCAAGTCGTTCCTTATATTCCGCCAACTTTCCTTGAAGCGCTTTTACAATATTTATATTTTCTGGAAATTTTATTTTTGGACTTTCTATATTTTCTTTATTCTTATCTTGTTCCATTTCTCCTCTTGCTTTTTCAATTTGTTCATCCGTTACATCCAATCTCTTTTGGCCTTTTTCATCGAATTTATAATCTGCCCCGCCCTTTAAGAGCTCCGCGTCTGACAAAGCTTTTTCTTTTTCTATTTTTGCCATTTCCTCTGGTGATGGCGTTGATGGTTGTTCAAATTTCATAGATTTATATTTTGTTAATTGTTAATAGTTTTGACCTTTTCGTGCTACTTGTATTCTATCCCCCCCCCCCGACACTTTTTGTAATATCAATTTATAATTTTATCAATGTTCACACCAAGGGCTTTCGCAAGTTTCTTCAGCATATCTAGCGTCGGATTTTGGTTTTTGACCTGTTCAATTTCGCTGAATGTAAAACTTGGCGGAGAGAGTGAGATTCGAACTCACGGTAGGTTGCCCCACGACGGTTTTCAAGACCGTTGCCTTCAACCACTCGGCCATCTCTCCAGAAAATTACCTTAAAATATCCAATATTTCAAGCTTGTTTATGATACCAGCTAGAAACATGTTTGTAAACCCGGACATCTATGTTAGAATTATAGCATGTCATTCGATCTAAAAACACCACGAAACAAACAACCTGCAGCCTACCAAGAAGAGCAGGATTTTGAAGCTGATCAATACGATATAGAAAATGAAGAAGACCTAGGCCAAGATACCGGAAAAATATTGTACTCCTGGCGGGCTCCTCAATTCGAAGTTTACGAAAAATCCGGACGCTGGTACATCATAGCTGCCTTGTTCATTTTAGCAATGATCGCCTATGCGCTATACACAAATGGACCAATGATGGCTGTTACTTTCATTTTGATCGGCATTGTGGGCTATATCTATTCGCAGAAAGATCCGCTTGTCGTTACTTTTGCTATAACGGATGAAGGCATCATAGCCGACAAGGAAATTTATCTATACGAAAACATCCATTCTTTTTGGATTTTTTACGATCCCCATCACACAAAAACCATCAGCTTGCATACCAAGGCTTCCACTTTCCCTTTTGTGCACATACCTATTGGAGATGAAAATCCTGCCAAATTGCACGAAATACTGACAGAATACATCCCGGAAATCAAGCAGGATCCGAGCATGATTGATACGATAGAAAGAGTGCTGCATATTTAATTTTACAATACTTTTACAATACTAAAGAATATTTTTGCTGTTAAACATAACTAGTGTTTGCTTTTTTTATTTTATATTATATACTGAACTTTGCGTTCTAAGGTCCTTGTAGCCAGTGGACCCCGCATAAAAATTTGCTTTCGTAGCTCAGTGGATAGAGCGTCTGGTTGCGGTCCAGAAGGTCGGAGGTTCGATTCCTCCCGAGAGCACAAAAATAGCAAATTTTATGCGGGGCAAGTGCCGCGTCTGCCCCAAACCAAAAGCTACGCTTTGGTACGGGGTAAAGTTGCTTATCAAGAGGGTTGCAGGCTTGTCCCGTAGCGTCCAGTAGGACTGCTACTGGGATTCGATTCCTCCCAAGCGCACAAAAGAAGAATCCTCGCTTTATGTGAGGATTTTTGTTTTTAGAGGCTTCTATAGAGGCCTCTACAGAAGCTTCTATTTTAAAAACGTGACGCTTGACTTTTTGTTTAATTTATGCAATTATTTAATATTGCTATAATCAGTACATTAAAAAGTTTTCAGACGCAATCATGCGTTAATAACTAATTAGGGGGGAGAAAAAATGAAAAATGCGGCCAAAAAAGAAGGATTGAGTGATGCTCAAATAAGGATAGTGATTGAATCCTTAAAAGAAAAAAAGGATTATAAGGAAAAAAACTTGTAGAAACAATGGAAGAGCTGAATAAACTCAGCAATGATTTAAAAAACAATAAAAGATTGAAAACGGAATACTATTTGATCATAGAAGATTTTAAGGAAAAGAAGAAAAGAATCATCCGGGATATTGTTGAAATAAAAGAAGTAATCGAAGAAGTGAAAAAAACTCGCAGTTATCGCATCTGTGGGGCATGCAAAAAAGATATTGACCTTGAATATCTGACAGAGCATCCGCTGACGAAAAATTGCGAAGAATGTGAAAAAAAGGAGAGAGCGGCTGCGTTAAAACGCTAGCCCATTCTTCCAGAACAATAAAAGGGGTTCGGAAATTTCGGACCCCTTTTTTTATATCCTAAAAATACGTTATACTGTATTTATGCCCAGTAGTGAAAATTAGAAAATAATTACGGGGCATAAATAAAAATAAATTAATTCAAAACTTTTAAACAGAAAAGGTTAATTCGAATTTCTACTACTGGGTATGCTAAGTCTTAAAACAAAATTATCCGACATCCCGCGCATTGGCCCGAAATATGCCGCTGCTCTCAAGAAGCTCAACATGGAAACTGTCGAGGATTTTTTGCTGCACTTCCCTTTCCGCTATGAAGATTACTCCGAGCGAGTTGCAATCGACAATCTTGCGGCCGGGCAAACTGCCACTGTCATGGGCGAAGTCACCAAAAGCAAACTGATCCGAACTTGGAAGAAAAAAATGCTCATCACGGAATGTTTTGTGCAAGATGACACCGGCACAGTACGTGCCGTGTGGTTCAACCAGCCCTATGTTAGCGATTCATTAACGGAAGGCAAAGGCGTGCGCCTCAGCGGTAAAGTTTCCGAAGACGCCAAGGGCTTGTTTTTTTCCAATCCGGCCTGGGAACTTTCTTCAAGAATTCCAACCAACACCGGCCGGCTGGTTCCGATCTATCCGGAAACTGAAGGCCTGACTTCGAAATGGATCCGCTGGCAACTGCAAAATTTGATAAAATTTGCGGATGAGCTTCAAGATCCGATTCCGGAAAATATTCTCAAAGGTTTGCATCTACCTTCCCTGTCTGAGGCTATAAAATATATTCATTTTCCTAAAAATGCCAAGCAAGCCGAAATCGCGCAAAAGCGTTTCGCCTTCCAACAGATGTTTCTGCTTCAACTTGCATCTCAGCGCGCCAAAATTTCTTGGGAAAGACAGCAGAGCGTCACGATTCCTTTTGATGAAAAATTAATGCAGAAATTTGTTGCCGCCCTTCCATTTTCTCTCACCAACGCGCAAAGAAAGGCCGCTTTTCAAATTTTGAAAGATCTGGAAAAACCAAGACCGATGAACCGGCTGCTCAATGGTGACGTCGGCAGCGGCAAAACCGTGGTAGCCGCCATGGCCGCCTTGTCAGTTATAAACTCCGGCTATCAAGTGGCTATTATGGCACCGACTGAAGTTTTAGCGCGGCAACACTACCTGACACTTTCAGCACTTCTAAAAAATCGCGATATAAACATAGCGCTATTAACCAATTCATATAAAGAAATAAATAATTTCCAATTTCCAATTTCCAATTTCCAAACAAATCCCAATTTTCAAAATTCAAAATTAAAAATTCAATCAAAATTCAAAATTAGAAATTCAAAATTAGGAGATCAGATTTCCCGCGACGAATTAATTTCTCAAATTAAATTCGGTGCTATTAATCTTGTCATCGGTACTCACGCGCTTATCCAAAAAGGTGTTAAATTCAAAAATCTGGCCTTGGTTGTTATTGATGAACAACACAGATTCGGCGTCGATCAGCGCGCCTATTTGCAACAACCCGCCTCGACTCGCGGAAATGACCGCTCATCGACGCGAGGCGGGCAAATTTCTGAAATAAATGACGGCTTGCCGGAAAAAACACCGCATTTGCTATCAATGTCGGCAACTCCCATTCCCCGCACTTTGGCGATGGCTTTTTTTGGCAATCTTGATCTTTCTGTTTTGGATGAAATGCCCAAAAATCGCAAAACAATCAAAACCAAGATTATCACCGCGGCCGAGCGCCAGAAAACCTATGATTTTGTGCGCAGTGAAATCAAAAACGGCCGCCAGGTTTTCATTATCTTTCCTCTCGTTGAAGAATCGCAAAAAATGTCAGAACTTAAAGCGGCCACCGAAGAACACGCCAGACTTTCCAAAAATGTATTTCCCGATTTGAAACTGGCGCTTTTGCACGGAAGACTTAAATCAAATGAAAAAGAAAAAATCATGCAAGATTTTAATGACAAAAAGTATGATATTTTGGTTTCCACTTCCGTTGTCGAAGTCGGCATCGACATTCCCAACGCTTCAATTATGATCATCGAAGACGCCGATCGTTTCGGACTTTCGCAGCTGCATCAATTTCGCGGCCGAGTCGGACGCGCCGAACATCAATCCTATTGTTTCCTTTTCGCCAAAAGTTCCGCCCTCAGCAAAAGCCGCCTCAAAGCTATGGAAAAATATGCCAGCGGTTTTGATATCGCCGAAGAAGATTTCAAACTGCGCGGTCCCGGCGAGTTTTTCGGCACCCGCCAATCCGGCCTGCCGGACATCGCCATGCAACATGTCACTAACGTAAAACTCATTGAAATAGCCAGTGACTATGCCGAAGAGACTCTGAAAGAAAATCCTTCTTTGAAAAAATATCCCCTTTTGCAAAAAGAATTGGAAAAATTCCAAAAAAACGTTCACCTTGAGTAAAAACACTATATTTGTTAGTATTTAGAGGATGTTTTTATAATTTTCAATTTACAATTTTCAATTTTCAACCAATTTTCAATTTTTCAATGTTTTAAATAATTAATTCATTAGAAATTTATTGTAAATTGTTCATTGATCATTGATTATTGAAATATTTTATGAACCCAGGAATCTTCAAGGCCTATGACATCCGCGGCATCTACCCCTCCGAAATAAATGAGCAGGATGCTTACAAAATTGCCAAAGCTTATTGCAAATTTGTGAAACCCAGCGAGGTTGTCATCGGATCAGATGTGCGTTTATCCTCCCCATCACTCAAAAAAGCCGCCATCAAAGCTGTCACGGATCAGGGAATAAAAGTAATCGACGTGGGAGAGATTTCCACTGACATGCTCTATTTTGCCGTAGCCAATTACGGATATGCCGGAGGATTTTCCCTTACCGCTTCACATAATCCCAAGGAATATAATGGAGCAAAATTCGTACGCGAAGAGTCGCGACCAATTTCATCCGACACTGGACTTTTTGAAATTCGTGACATTGCCATGCAAGATACGTCTGAAATTAGCAACTTTGAATTGACGGAAGAAAATCTAAAGTTGATCGAAAAGAAAAATATAATGGATGATTACATAAACAAAATTAAAACTTTCGCTGATTTTTCTAAATTCAAAAAATTTAAGATTGTTGCTAATCCGAATTTCGGAGTGGCCGGCCGGGCTATTGATAGATTATTGGAAAACTCTGATATTGAAGTAGTCAAACTTAATTGGGAATCAGATGGCAATTTTCCCAAGGGCCGTCCGGATCCATTAATACCAGAAAACCGAGAAGAAATTTCCAAATTGGTTGTGGAAAATGGGGCTGATTTCGGAGTAGCCTGGGACGCTGATGCCGACCGCTGTTTCTTCTTTACAGAAAAAGGCGAATTTATTGAAGGCTATTTCATCACGGCACTCTTAGGAAAAATATTTTTAGAAAGAACGCCGGGAGCAACAATTTTGCATGATCCAAGATTAGTATGGGCAATTCAAGATATCGCCAAAGAAAACGGAGGTTCAGACATCATGACAAAATCCGGTCATGCTTTCATTAAAGAAAGGATGCGGAAAGAAAACGTGGTTTTTGGCGGCGAAATGAGCGCGCATTATTATTTTAAAGATTATTTTTTCTGCGACAATGGCTTAATTCCCTTTGTAATGATGCTGGAATTTCTTTCAACGGAGAAAAAAACGCTTTCAGAAATCATGACGGAAATGTTCTGGAATAAATATTTTGTCAGTGGAGAAATCAACAGTGAAGTTTCTGACGTGAAAACAAAAATATCCGAAGCTAAATCAAAATATTCTCCGCAGGCTAAGAATGTTGATGAAACTGACGGCGTTTCCATAGAATTTGAAGATTGGCGTTTCAATCTGCGTGGCTCAAACACGGAACCGGTCATCCGTCTGAATGTCGAAGCAAAAACTAAAGAAAGGATGGAAGAAAAGAGAGATGAACTGCTGGAAATTATTAGAAAATAATTTCAAAGTCTAAAGCTTAAAGTCTAATATCTAAATTAAGTATAAATGCCTGCGTTTTTGAAGAATAATTTAGAAGAAAGAACAACTAATTTTAGCAAAAAGGTTGTAATTTTTTTAAAGACAATAAAAAAAGACAATTTGAGTTTGCCTCTAATTAACCAGCTCGTAAGATCAGCTACTAGCATAGGCGCTAACTATTTTGAAGCTGGTGGATCCTGTTCAAAAAAAGACTTTAAAAATAAAATATATATTTGCAAAAAAGAATGCAGAGAAACTAAATATTGGCTGGAGATTTTAGCCGAAGCTCATCCTGAATCTAAGAATATATGCAGGGAGCTATGGAAGGAAGCTCATGAATTAACTTTAATTTTTTCTAAAACAATCCTGACACTAGAAAATAAAAAATGATAAATTTGAACTTTTTCAATTGTTTTAGACTTTAGATTTTAGACCTTAGCCTTAAATGATGAATCCAACTTTCTTTTTCACTTCTTGCATTTTCTTTTCAGCAATCAATCGAGCCTTTTCCGCGCCTTCTTTTAATATCTTTATGACTTCTTCATCAGAATAAGAATTGTATTTTTGTTGGAAATCTTTCAAAAAAGAAACAACTATTTCGGCCAAATCATTTTTGAATTCTCCATAGCCTTTGCCAGCATACATTTTTTCAATATCTTTCGGACTTTTTTCGGAAAAAAAAGAATGAATGTTTATAAGATTTTTTAGCGCAGGCTTCTCTTCGCTATAAATTATTTCGCTGCCGCTATCCGTCACGGCTTTTTTTATTTTTCTACGTACTGATTCAGCGTCATCCAAAAGAGCAATGTAATTATATTCTGAAGAAGATGACTTATCCATTTTTTTTGTCGGATCATCAAGCCCCCTGATTCGCATCCCGCTTTTTTTCACAAATGGCTCTGGAATAACAAATGTTTCTCCAAAATTATTATTAAACCGCTTGGCTAAAGTGCGAGCCAGTTCTACATGTTGCACCTGATCCTCTCCGACTGGAACTTTTTCTGCATCATAAAGCAGAATGTCCGCGGCCATCAGAACCGGATAATCATATAGACCAACACCGGCACTTTCCCTGCCATTTTTTTGAGACTTATCTTTGAACTGAGTCATCTTGTCCAAATCAGATACTCGAGCAACAGTATTTAATATCCATGCCAATTCCGCATGCTCAGCTACTTGCGATTGAACAAATATGGCCGATTTTTTTGGATCAATTCCGGAAGCCAAATATATTTTCGCAATTTCAATAGTCCTCTTATTTAAAGTCTTTGGATCTTGTGGAACTGTTATTGCATGCATATCAACGACACAAAAAACGGCTTCGTACTCGTCCTGAAAATCAAGCCAGTTTCTGATTGCACCGATATAATTTCCAATTGTAAGGCTTCCACTTGGCTTAATGCCCGAAAAAATTCGTTTTGCCATAAATACATTAATTAATTATCAATTGCTTTAATAATACCCAAAACAGGCTTTTTTTGCAAACCAAATTAAGTATTTCGTATTTTGTATCCAGTATTTGGTATTTATAGGCGCCATATGAAGTACGTAGGCGAAGCGCGAGTGATGAGCGTTAAAAAATTTTAAAACGGAGCGTAGCGAAGTGCAAATTTTAGCGAAGAACGAAGCGCTTGCCATCAGTATCTTCATCGGGCGCGACTTTCTTTTGTAACTTTTCTTATCTAGAAAGAAAAGTTAATTCTAGAAATTGCATAAAAAGAAAGGTAAAAAATATATTGCTTACAAAAAATAATTTTTTACAAATAAAAAACTGCTCATTTCTGAGCAGCTTTTTCATTTCATTTATACTTCGATTACTACTGGTAAAACCATCGGTCGTCTTTCTGTTTTAGTAAACAAGAACGATCCGACAGATTCACGGATATTATTCTTCACATAATCCCAATTGACCGGCAAACCTTCGGAAGTTTTTTCTTTGACCACCTTTTCCACCACCCGCTTTGTCGCATTCACCAAATCAAAATTTTCTTTGACGAAAATAAATCCGCGCGACGTGATTTGCGGCGTACCGATAATTTTTTTGGTTTTGGAATCTATAATAACGACAATCGTAAACATTCCGTCCTTAGCCAAAAGCTGTCTGTCTCTCAGCACCACTTCACCAACGTCGCCCACGCCCAATCCGTCTACCATGACATAAGCCGTGTCCACTTTGTTTGGCAAAATCTTGGCTTTGTTTTCATGGACCTCCAATTGATGGCCATTGTCCAAAACAAAAATATTTTCTTTGCGAATGCCGACTTTTTCTCCCAGTTTGGCCGCTTCTTTGAGCATATAGTGATTGCCATAGACCGGCAGAAAGAAATCAGGCTTGATCTGACGCAAGATATCTTGAATATCATTAGCGTTGCTATGTCCGCTGGTATGGACATCCAAAATATCAGAATGGATAACATTATCGCACTTGCGATAGAGATCATCTTTCAGCCTTTGCACAGTGCGTTCATTGCCTGGAACAATCGACGAAGAAAATATGATTGTGTCATCTTTTTGGATTCGCACAAAGCGATGTTCGTCATTGACGATGCGCGACAACACAGCATTGCCTTCGCCCTGCGCGCCGGTGCAAATCACCACCACTTTATTTCTCGGATGTTTTTGAATCTCATTAACTGAAATCAGAGTCTTTTTATGCGCTTTGATATAGCCCAATTCCTTGGCAATTTCGATATTCATTTTCATGCTATATCCATCCAGTGCCACTTTCTTGCCAATACTTTCCACGTATTCGATAATTTTTCCAATACGCTCGATTTGTGAAGAAAATGTGCCGATAATAACCAGTCCCGTGGCTGAGCTGATAAGTTCGTTCAAGTTTTTATACATTTCCGATTCCGGTTTGTCGGCCGATTCATTGTCCGTCGCACCCAAGCTTTCTAGCATAAGTATCCGCGGTGAAGGCAGTTTCGACAAATGATCATAGGTGACCATTTTATGATTCGGATTCTTGTCCATCGTCCAGTCACCGGGATGGATTATTGTTCCGTCCGGAGTTCTAATAATAACACCGACTGCATCCATCACAGAATGCTCCACTTCAAAAAATTCAATTTCAAATTTTCCCAGTTTGACTTTGTCAGAGACGGAATTGACTCTGATGATTTTCAAATTTTGCGCTGAATTTTTGTCGAAGTCTTCCATCTTTTTCTTGACCAAGGCCAATGTCAAATCACGTCCGACAATCGGTGGATAGCCGAGTTCTTTGAGCAAGATCGGAGCCGCTCCAATATGATCGAGATGTCCATGGCTCAAAAGAACTCCGCGGACATTTTTTTCCTTGCCTTTCAGATAACTCATATTTGGAATAATATAATCTATTCCCGGCATGTCTTCTTCTGGAAACTGAATGCCCATATCTAAGATTATGATGTCGGAGTCATATTCAAACATGGTCATATTGCGACCAACTTCCTCATTTCCTCCCATCGGGGTTATGCGCAGATTTTTGCTGACCACATTCCCCTGAGACTTCTGAGTCCTTGTGTTATTGCTGATATTAATCCTCCTGCCAATATTCTGGCTAGGACGCCTGCTTGGAGCATTACGCCGTGAAGGCTGGCCGGAATGCTGGCTAACATTTTTGGAAGGTTTTTCCATCCTGACATGATAGGCTTTTTGCTCTATCATCTTGCCCAATTGTTTTAGCGGCTTTTTGAACGCAGCCGCTTGCCTGTTGCCTACCTGTCTAGCAGGCAAAGGGTTCGCGTTGGCAGCCATCTGGCCGCCTTGTTTTTTGTTAAACATAGTTTTTGAACACTAACGAAAGTAAATTATCTGTTTTTTTATTTTAGAATCTCTGCATTTGATTTTTTGCGAAACTTTACGCAGGCGCTAGACAATTATTGCGATGGCAATTATAAAGTTGGCCTGCCGTGACAATAATTTAGCAGAGAGCGTTCACGCCGAGCAGTGCAGCAAAAAATAAAATGCTAGGATCCTAAATTTGAAAGATAACTACTTGCTTATTTTTTAAAGTTAATTTTTTAAT
>ERZ795055.148-NODE-148-length-85075-cov-22.098318_pt1 | contig 85075 bp, 54 predicted proteins | sample MGYA00375139_ERZ795055 | MGnify/ENA primary metagenome ERZ795055 (study PRJEB30184, sample SAMN05720283) | anaerobic digester metagenome | isolation source: active sludge of municipal wastewater-treating anaerobic digesters | place: USA | collected 2015-01-23 ... | reverse complement strand
TGAGCGTGTTGCTAATTGGAAATTAAAATAGGGGTTGTTAGCTCAGTTGGTTCAGTCCCGCACGTGCGGGATGACAGGGCGGGGGAGAAACAGAGTGAGAGTGAGAGTGAGAGCGAGATTGAGCGTGAGCGTGTTGCTAATTGGAAATTAAAATAGGGGTTGTTAGCTCAGTTGGTTCAGAGCATCGCCTTGACAGGGCGGGGGCCACTGGTTCGAGTCCAGTACAACCCACAAGCGGGTGAGAGTGAGGGTGTGAGTTATATTCTATTCAGGAATTCTGAGAACCTGGTTTCAGGCGGTTTCTATCCGGCCAGTCGGCTTTTCTCCCTGGAAGAATGATCCTTTGTTTATCCAGTGATTATATGCCGTATTTGAGCATGGGTCCGTCAATTTCTTCAAGAACATCTTTCCGGACGGAGGTATGGTAATCAGGGTTGATGCCGGGGATGTTTGCGTCGAATGCAGCATAGCGTGACCACTGGCTTTGGTAGGCAGCGTGGATCTATTCACGAAAAGACCTTTGATGGCAATATGTGACCCATAATTACAATTCAATTTCCATGACAAGAATGTCACTGTTGATATATCGCTTGAAATCTGAAATGTTAGTGAAGCACTTATAACCGGATTCGAGGGCAAATTTTACAAGTTCATCGTTTTCATTCAGTAGTATTGCAACTGGTTGACTAAGTTCTTCCTGTAATCCTGAAGGCCAGGCCAGATCAAAAACTGCCTTCAATTGATTTCCCATAGGATCATAATATTCGAAAAGTAAAGTGCCGCGAGGCAATCCTAATGCAGCGATCCAATTATTGACTTCATTTAGTTCTTCTTCTTCTTTCTCAGTCGTTATTCCACCACCAATGGTCTCAGTTAATGAAATTGCTGGGGCGGATGTATCCATCCAATGTAATTCACCATGAAGAAGATCTTCCATTTGTCTATTGGCTTCATTTGCAATCAGGATTTTCCGTGCTTCAAGGAATTCAAGGTAGTTATCTGTTTTCCAAAGATTTGGGTCTTGTGGGATCCATTGAGAGGCAAGAGCTCCTGGGTGGTTCTGCTCAATTTCCGGGAAATATTCTTCAGGAAATCTATCACTAATTAGTAGATTGGTCTCTTTAGTCAGGAAACAATAGTTTGCTAAAGCGTTTACCTCGGGTCGTTTGTAACCAGTATTGTTATGTTTGTAAAGCTTTGCTTTAGGAAAAATGTGATGAACTTCCAGTTTGCTCATTTTACCGTGAAGATGTGCTTTTAGCGGAAGTCCATTCCCCCAGTCCCTTGCTTCTCCCATCCTGGTGAGCATATACAAAACCGGATAAAACCTCGCACCCAAGCTCCAACCGGTGAAATGATACGGTTCAATTCTTAATCCGGAGTGCCACATCCGCAAATTCTCCAATAAATTATCCAGCATGTTATCACCATATTCTAGAACTTCCAGATCCTTGTCGATTATTGATTCAGTCGAACCCGAAAATCGCCCCCACATTCCTGCCTGAACAAACCAGAATAGCAGTTTATCTCTTTCTTTTGCATCAAGCAGGCCATTTCGTTTGTCAAGATACCGCACCATGACTGGCAAAGAATACCGGCTGAACAATACCTGGTCGTGATCCAAACCGAGTCTTCCACTGATCATATTCAGGCATGAATCCAGGTGCCTACCTGCTCTTTCTAATCCATTTTGCACCTCTGCTGGATTTTTATCATGCAGGTACAGGAACTTAGCTTCACCTGTGATAACTGTATTAACAGAACGCAATAGCCAATCCAGACTAAAGTGATAACCAATGTTCTCCCAAACTTTTAATTTCTCTTTCATTTTCTCCCGGGCATCCGGCCACTCTGCACAAATCTTGGCAAGAGCCAGATCTCCTTTCGATAATTTTGTTCCACCGCTGTTAACTCTATTAAAAATTTCTACCACTATATCAATGGTTTTGTCCGATCCGGTCACTTCTTCAACATGAAGATCTACTTCCCTTATACCAAGTAACTTAGCTAACTTTCCAACATGCTCACCTGTTTTTGCAACAAATTCCGCTTGTTGGGACAATCTTGCAATTATTTCGCCCAGGCCTTCATCTCCTTTTTTCATCAATTGCGTGACATCTATCCACAACTTATCATCCTTCATCTTCAAAGGTTGATAAAATTCAAATATTTCATTTTCAAGATGAAAGAAAAGTCCTGTGAAAGTTGCTGCATTTCCATCAAAGAACTTTGGTGCTTTTCCCCTTATAACCCCATATAATGTAGTCATCCGCTGTTGACCATCGAGCAGTAATTTTACAATACCAGCTGCCAGCTCTCCATCCCCTCTGTGTTCAGCACTTTGTGATTCAGTTGCCCACACAAGTAAGCCACCGATTGGATGTCGTCTATAAAGTGAGTCGAAGAGGCCTCTGACCTGTTCCCGGTTCCAAACATATCCTCGTTGAAATTCCGGGAGGGCCATGTGCCCATTATCGATATGGTCAAGTACAGTTGAAATTTTCATAAAAGTCCTTGAAATTGATATGATTATTTTCTTGAAATTCTTGCACCAATAATTTTAGTAATCTTCATTTCGATGCCACTGTCCGATTTGAGAGTACTACCATAATAGGAAATTAAATCCAATTTTGGTGCCTCCCCGGTTCCAAGATTTGAAACAATACAAACTAGATAGGTTGATTTTTTGTTTTCCATCTTATCAAATTCATTGGGTGTCAGATCAATTGAGGTGAAGTTCCCAGACAATCCTTTGACCTCGAGTTGGTACTCAACTGTATTTTTGATAGCAGTAAAATCCCAACCTAAATTATCCTTGTGAATATCTATTACCTTAAATTCATTGCTTTCGAAATATTGCTTTACATACTCCATCGCCTTCATCTCAGCTTCAGCGTTAGCTTTTATATTCGAATTAAAGCTACCTGAAGATTTACGTGCCGTTTGCAATGATCCTTTAACTTTGAGAAGATAAGTTGTCAATCTTCGTAACTCAGTGTTAGTTAAGTACTCACTGGCATGCCAGATATTAGCTTGCCCAGCACCGGTGATATCATATACCCTATCTTTTTCAGATACAAGAAATGCTGATTTTGAAGGACATAAGCAAACATAGTTATTGTGGTTTCCACGTTTCTTGTTTTTTATTGTTTGAGGTTTCTTATAAACAATAGCATTATTGTAAAATCCAACAATATACTGACCACCATCTTTCGGATTTGTCGCAATAAAGATTACATCTACATCATTTACTGATGTGTCAAATGGGCTGGCTCCTTCTCGCTTAATATCAATATTCCTGCCTGGGGGCATTCTTGCATATCCATAGCACAAGCCATTTATATCAAGGAAATTGCAAACTTCACCGCCATCTTCATTTTCTTGAACATATGCTCCTGCACCTATAGGTTTATCTTGCTTGGTATTCCCCTTATAGAATTTCATCCAGGCAATTCTCATAAATATTATCTTGCTCATAATGATGTATTTTGTGATGATGTTTACTTAAAATTATTATTTACCAGGATTTATTTAGTATTTCTCTTCTCTCCACCTCATTCAAAACCTCCGAGCAGCTCTCCCAGTCGATTTGCTCGACTTTGTTGTATTTCATCTCAAACGGATGCTGGTTGGGGATGGCATCAATGATCTCGTTGGCCTTCTCGATATGCCCCTGTGCTGCCTCAATCCAAACATCCTCCAGCACATCTGGTAATTGCCCGAACATATCGTAGATCTTCTTTAACCGGCTCGATAGTATCCCATGCACCTTGTCTTCAATGGAGTCTTTATAGCGCATGTTGTAAATAAGCACTTTATCCCTGATTTGTCCGATGCGTTGAATCCGGCCCTTGCGTTGTTCCAGACGGGTTGGGTTCCAGGGAAGGTCAATATTGATCAATGTTCCGAGTTTCTGTAAGTTTAAACCTTCACTTGCAGCATCTGTTCCGAACAGGAGTCTGATCTTGCCTGCCTGGACCATCTTTTTCAAGTCTTCCCGGGTGTAGGGCGTAAATATGCCTTTAATCAGCAGTCCTGATTTATTCCCCCCTGCATACACGCCGATTGAAATGTCTTTCAGTTCAGATGAAAGCTGGTTTGCCATATACCAGCAGGTGTCGAAATATTGAGAAAACAGGATACAACCCGACTCCATCCAGCCCCGGTCGAACAAGAATTCTTTGATCTTGAAGTATTTAGGATCTTTATCCTGGTGTTTTTCTAATTGCCTGAGCAATAATTGAAGGACTTCTTTTTCCTTATTGGTCAGGGATGCCGTGAGGGAAGAAACCTCCTGTTCCAGCACCATATTTTCCTCTTCACTTGATTCATTATCATCTTCTTCCTGGAAGATTTCCTCTGACAAGTTCCCAAGGATCTTCATGGTTGTATTTTTGCCGGCTTCGAGGGAACTTCCCATCCGCCTGAGAAGCATGGTCTTCATAAATCCCGCCGATTTCATTCGTTCTCCAAGAAGTCTGCAAAACTCTTCCGCTGATTCGTAGGCATCTCTCAGGTAGCCTGGTAAGAGGATAGCGTCTTTGCTATCCTCACCAAAGAGGGTAACTTCAACCTTTTTCAGGTAGGGTTCACCGGTCGAAGGATCGTTTTCATTTTCCAGAAATTCCCTTGTCCTTCTCACAATATGCCTGATAAAGGGGTTGTACAGAGTGAAGAATTCCTTACCCAGCCGTTCAATCTTGTTTTTATCGGCCGGTTTCATTTCGATTTCCCTGTTTCCTTCAACGACAGCGTCTTTATCTGACATATTCAATCTACGACGGATTGAGCCAAATAACTGGTCATTTTCTGATGTAGCCGGAAAAGGATTCCTTACCCATTCCCACATTGAACTGAAGCTCATTGGAGGATCCTGTTTCTCCGTTACCAGATCGAGGATAAGTTTTTTGTCTTTCTTCCAGAGGGAAAATACGTTACCAAGTACGTGGTCATTGCTTCGGCTGAGGGCATCGAGCAAATCATACGCCTCAATGGGAAATAACTGTACAGGCGTTGCCGTGGCTATGAGAAGGTTCTTCGTTTGCGAAGCAATTTTGAATAAGAATGCCAACAGGTTGTTCGGATTGACAGGTTCATTCTCTGCATCTGCCTTTAGGTTCTTTCTCCTGGCCCGGTGACATTCATCCAGGATAATACATTCATATTCAATATTCAAAAGGGCGGAGGCAGCTTCGCTTTTCCGGGTAATCAATCCCTGGCTTACAATACCAACGCGGCGCGGACATTTGCTGATGGATTCCGGTCCGATTGAAGGATATTTTACCCCGTTCTCATCATTCCATTGTTTGCCGTCCCAAACAGCTGATGGCATGGCAAGGAGATTATTCATTTCATCCTGCCATTGAAATAGCAGGGTGCGGGGTACAATAATCAGTACCGGCTTGCTTCCGGTCAGGGCCATGAGTTGAGCCGATAAGGCAAGTTGAACGGTCTTTCCAAGTCCAACCTGGTCGGCTAATAAGTAACGGGCTCCCTTTCCTGAAAGATGATCGTCAAAAGCCTTTTTTACAAAATACTTCTGGTGTGCCCATAAACCGTATTCGGATCTGTAAACAGGGCTCTCCACTACGACACTGGCCGGTTGCTTAATGGCCTGCCAGGAATCCAGGTTTATGATCTTTCTTTTTGCGATCCTGCCGATGTCCTGTATAATAAAATCAGATAATCGGGTAACATGAGGATGCTGCCACAACGCATCAAATTCTGATTGTGCCCATTCCACTGCCTCCGGGGAATCGTCTTCCCAAACAACCTCGTAGTTCATCCGCCAGGCAGCATAAGTTTCATTGGTGCTGCCGATAAAAGCCATCTTTTTTCCGTCAGATCCTGTGACAACGCCTATTTTCCCGTGAATCAGCCCGAAAGTAGTGGAGGGCAGAACCCTCACTTCAATTTTATTGGAGGTAAGTAAGGAGTATAGTTTTGAAAACCGGTCGGTTCCGGTGTAATTCAGCCTGGTGTCTATACTGTTGCACCATTCCCGTTTCATCGACATTTCCGCAGCCCGTGCCGTGACCACATCTGCTTCCTCCATCTCGGAATTACAGATGATCCTGACGGTCCCTTGAATGGAGTTGATGGATTCACCGGCAATTTCAAGGATAGAAGAGCTGAAGTACCCAGCCACCCGGTCATAAGATTTCGCATTGAGAAGCCTAGCATTTAATAAGCTCTCATCCAGCGGCAGTGTCCTTGAAGAATATCGGTTGATCATTAATGAGTCATTTAAATTTGTCCACCTCCAAGGAAATACCTTCCTGCAACGGTTGTTTTATATTTTTGGGCAGGGGACTTTGGTTTGTCCGGAATGGTTAATTCTATTAACCTATAGTTAACTAACGGGTCAATATAGGAGGATTTATATTTCGATCTGTTTGAATACCCCGTGATATCAGCCAGTTCCTGTAAACTTTTTTCCCTTAAACATAGTATCAGAATCTGAACCATGTTTAACAGTCCTTTTTCGATCAGCTTAGTCCCTTTTTCCTCCCAGCTTAGTCCCTTTATTTCTTCTTCTTTTGTTAGTTTGCTGATATCATGATCTTTATCTCTAAGCAGCTTAAGCCCTTTTTCCATCCAGCATACTCCCAATCGATAAAACAACAGGCCAGGATCGTGGGCTTCTTTTGCAATTTCTGATGTGATCTGGAGACTTGTAAGCAATGTAAGCACCTCTTCTGCTTGTATGTGCCCGGGCAGAATGGCCCTCAAAAATTCCTTTGCTAACGCCCCAAGTGTGTGCACCTTAAGCGGTATAATCGTCGTAAATACATCATTTTCAATAAACTGTGGTAATGCACCCTGGGTGTAATGGGGTAGGTACTTACTGACATTCATAACCCCTGATCCTAATTCTTCAACCCTGCCCAATTGAATAAAGAATTTTGATATGGCAGGATTCTTAGGGAAGGGAACCACTTTTTCGGGTAGAATTAACCCATGGAAATGTGGATTATTCGGATTGAGAGTTTCAACCCTATCCTGATAAATGACAAATGTGGTTGGCATCGCATGGGTATATTCCCTGTGCACCAGGATATTTGCAATAACTTCCCTGAAGATAATGTCCCTTAAACTTACATTTTGCCCGTTTTCCAGGTGGAACTTATCCGGGAGGTGTTTGCCGACAAACGCCATTAACCTTTCATATGCTTCTATCAGGTTAGTATGCCTGATTTCATCCCGGTCGTCATAGCGATCAGTATTTTCTATTCTGACAAGTGCATCAATTTTTAGCGCCGGAAGTGTGCTTTCAATGAATTCATTTCTTCCAAACAATAACAAAGCAGCAAGGGTATAGCCCACTTCGCCGGTCTGAAGGTCAGTTTTATAAAGGCCCGCTTTTTCGAGTAATGTCGGGTTATCAAACAAAAGCCATGGATGATCTGGTTTTCTTGAACGAATCAGTGCCCTGGCTTTTTCAAACAGGTCTTCCCTGAAATGTTTATATTCAAGGAAAGGCAATATTCTGCCTTCAGTAAACAGGTTTCTTTTCCGGTTTGCAATTTCAGCGATTCTTTCAGGCTTAATCACTTTAAAATCCCCGTCCCTGCTTCTGTCAAAAACTATACCTTTAAACTTGTGTACTTGTGAGCTTTCCGGGACTTGAATAACAATAATATTCTCCCCGTCAATTTCATGTTTGATCGGGAACAGGAGGAACGGCGGGTCAAGAAATTCAGGATTATTGGATAGGGTTGCAACGTTGTCCATCAGTTTGTCAAGCGTAGTTCTATCTACACCTTCAAAGCTGCCATCATTATCAACGCCAAGCAAGATTGTCCCTCCACTATGGTTCAGAAATGAGCAAACACTCTCAAACAAGTTGCCAGGTAAGGCCAGCCTTGATTTTTTGAATTCAATTCTGAGTCCCTCGCCTTGAGAAAGATATGTTCTAATCTGAGCTTCTGTCATATCGTATCATTTTCAAGATAGCCCTGCAACAGCCGGGCTGCATAAACATCATCCTGCCAGTTGTCCAGATAGATGCCCAGTCTTTGCAGGTAGGCCAGAATATGGATGATCCGCAGGCGGCTCCCCCAATAATCGGGCAACTCGTTGTACAGCCACTGCCGGCCGGAACGTGCAGACTGGTTCTTGTGCGTTTCCCTGACGGCGAATAAAACATGCCTGACCAGCGTACTGCCGAATCCCTCGGTTTGAAGCTCCTTATTGTTAAACTCTACAGCTGAGGCCAGCCGGGTTTCATTGGCCGAACCTGTTTGCAGAAACAGTTTGTAATCCCTCAGGCCGAACCCACGGGCAAGTTCCTGGAATACACCATTCCGGTATTCCCCATGGCTTTGGATTTCAAGGCCCTTGAGATAAAAGCGTTCTTCGCCGCTGAGTTGTCTCCACACGGAAGCGTCAAAGCCACCGGGTACCAGGTATTCACAGGCAACCTTCACGGCACTTTTGATGATCTCCTGGATCTCACTGACCTCCCCGGCCTGCCTTTCCCTGCTCAATTCGTAGTGAACATCAATGTCTTCTATCTTTTTATACCTCGTAATTACCCGCAAGGCAGCCACATAGGCTGCAAGCTGGTAATCCGTATCCCCGAAATTGGGATCATCCCGGTCATCCAGGGCCAGCATGCTCCGGAGTTCCTGCTTGACCTCATATTCCACATCCGCCTGGATGTCGCTTAAAAAAGCAATATTGCTGGTCTGCTGTTTCCTGAGGACCATAATTACGGTACCCTGCACATAATTACCTGATTTTATCCCTACAGAATCGGTCTCGGTTTGTATAGTCCAGGCGGCTGTGACCTGGAGGCCCGAGGCCCATAAAATTAATGCCAGGTCGGCCCAGACCCGACTGTCCTGGTGGGTGAACATGACCACCTGGGCACCATTGTCAGGCATATGCCGGGTGAAATTCTGGTAGCAATCTACCATACTCTGGTTAAAGGAACTTCCCGTCCCCTTGACAGCTAATGCTGCTTTTGATTCCGAATACCATTCTGGGAAAGTATTCCCTATATGCTTTTCATACCAGCTTAAAAAGAAATCACCAAGCTCATGATAATTGATTGCATCAGCATAGGGCGGGTCAGTGATCCAAAATTCATTAGTGTCCTGATTCTCCCGGGCATCAGATGTCACTACTTTTATTTCAGGGGTGAGTTTTTTTTCATACGGTAGATCCGAGAGGTAAAAATCGAGGACTCCTCCAAAACTTCTTGTGCCATAATAATACTGTGTGTTCAAAGCCTGATTGAAAAATACATTCCTTGTGGTACCTGGGCCTTTTGAAAAATGTGGATTCCATCCGCATAATCTTGATTGGTTGTCAATTGCAGCCCCAATAGAAATGCAGCCACCGACTTTTTGATGTCTTTCATTGTTGCCTTTTCCCATCAGGCTTTGCATGAAAAGCCCATGGTAAATCAACTGCCTCGGATTAAAGAGATGATGCCAATGGGTCCAACCACGGGTTCTTTTTGGTTCTTCTGTTTTATCACCTTCTGGAATCAGCGAGCTGGGAATATATCCTTTCTCTTGCCATTCCTCAAATCTCTCTTGGATGAGATTAAGGACCTTTTCTTCATTTTGCCATTCCCGTGGGCCGGGTGCCACATAATAGCGATTTCCATCAGGACCTATGTACCTTACGCAATAAAGCCTTTCCTGGAAGACATCTTCGGGCCGAGGGACTATATCTTCGTTTTCCCATTGTCTCAAACCGTAACGGGTTTCCCCATCCATTCTCCGGTCACCCCGGATGGTGGAAATGTCATAAGATTTTGTGGGATCTTCCGGGCATATGAGTTCGCCATTCCGGATGGTTCCCTGTTTGGCCTTCGCGAACGTTTGACTGTCGGCATCAGTAACTATATCAATATGGTAGCGTTTATTGGCATGGTCGGGCCGTAAAACTGCACAAACCTTGTATTTTTCTGATATGATCCAACTCGGGGCAAGTGGCACCCAATAGCCGCTGTTCGGGCTTCTTGCTTCTATGCAATAGAGGTAGGCATCAGCTCTCCAGCCCTTGTCATTGTGTTCGATGCCCAATTCGGTGATCTGTCCGTCGGCAAGCCGGAAGGCTTCTTCCTGAGCTTCACGCACTTCTTTCTGGACTTTTTCGCCGCCGCCGATGATATTCAGGGAAGCCCAGGTAAGCAGTGCAGCAGCCGGGTTCAGGTCACTGGCGTAAACGTCACAACCCAGGCGGGCTGCTTCAAAAGGTATGGATCCCCCGCCGCAGAAGGCATCCCCGATTCTTGGTGTGTGACCAAAAATCCGGATTCCCAGCTCGTTGACCAGTTCTTGCAGGGAGTGGGCTGAGGTATTCAGATGGGCATTGATTTCTTCCCATGTATCTGATGAAGGACCTTCCAGATGCTCCGGCCTCAGGCAATACTTCAGTTTGTCGTCATAGCTCAAAGCCTTAAACACCTTATCCTGAAGTTCATCCGTATCCTCTTTGCCGATGTTATCTCGCCAGATTACCTTTTCTACTGTGGAGGAAGGATCAAAATATCTGATTCTGAGGCTTTGCGGGGAATGAAGGAACAACTCCTTTGCAGAGAGGGTTTTGTCTTTTCTACTGAGCAAACCCTCTTCATCCATGGTAAGCAGTTTGAGGAAGATTTCCCTGTCCTTTTTGGGGTCTTCGGAAGATGGCATCAAGAGGCCCAGAATAGTTGCACGTACAAGCACCAGGGGTTTTCGTCCCCACCATTTTCCCAGTCCTGTGAGCGTCTGGCTGGCTCCGGCCTTTCTTTCTTTATAACTCTCTTTTGATATTTTGGAAACCGGGAACTGGGTTTCTATGAAGGATTTATTCATGTTTGCTTCCGAGGGTTTCAGAATCCGGGTCTTCCTTAAAAAGGCTGAGAATATTGGATTCTTTGTAGATGTTCATGTCAATTTTCTCGTGTGTGACGGGGTTTTCAGTCAGGGCAAAGCGTAAAGCCTTGCGCCATCCCTTGCCCCGGCCGTTAATGGCATGCCCGGTGGCAGCATTGGTAATGGTATACAGCCACCAGCGCTCTTCCGGTTTTAAACCAAGCCAGTTTTGGATGGCCAGGGGTACGGTGGCCGGATCTGCCTCCTCTATGGCCCAGGCCAGCACCAGGAGTTCTTTCCCCAGCAGGCGGTGAAGATAGTTGTACTTCGATTTCCACTGGGATGAAGGGATCTCCATTTCTTTCAACCTGCGGTTGAACTCGGCCCTTACATCCGCTTTTATCAAATCCCATCTTGAATGATTCAGAAGGCACTTGCAGGTGGATCCCTGACCGCTGATGGTATAGGCGAGTACACTAAAGTCCTGATCCTCGGTGAAGGAGAATTGTTCAAAGAAATACACTTCTTTGTCTCCGGGTTTGATGTAAACCAGGAAATGATGTTCCGTGTCCTTTGGGTTAAAACCAAAGTCAAGAACGGGGCCTTTTTTATTGTTCGACTTCATTCGGTTTTAACTGGTCTCTTGTATCCCTGATATAATCCAATAACAGCTGGCCTGTTTCAAAATGCAGTTGCTGGGCCGATAGTTCAATTTCTCCTTCGTTGAGGATTTCATTCCTCAGGAAACTCAGTACTGTGTTCAACTTGTCATGATCGAACTGCATTTCAGGGTAAACATCAATGCTGGCCCATTTTTTCCCGTTTATCGAAAAGGTCACCCCGGACAGAATGATCCGGTGTTTGCTAACCATCTTCAGCCATTCGTAAGTTTCTGAAGTACTCTGCCGGGTGATCTTTCTTTTCAGGATGGCCGGTTTTGTTTTAATCGGCTCATAGGGTCCCTGGTCCCTTGCCGGGACTTTGTATTCCTTCTTCTCCGACTTGATACCATCCTTTTCCGCCAGTGCAATAATGAAACTGACGCCAGTGGGGATGGCCACCGGTCCTTCATAGTGCTTTCCGGAATTGGAAGGGTCACTTCCGTTGGTCGTGAACCTGATGTCAGCTTTCGGAGCTGCTTTCAATTCCAGCATCAGACGGTCATCATCCTGGAAAAACCGGTGTTTAAGGGTAATGGTATTGTTAAACGTCAGCGGGTCACCCGTTTCGTGTACATTTTTGCTGTCGGTACACAGGAAGGTGGCTTTAAGTTCGGAAGTCTTAAAGGGTAGGGCCAGGTCAAGTTGCTGAGAGGCAGTGGAAACTTTGTCACCAATCTCAAAATGTACCCGGTCACCATGAGAGGGGATGATTTTCAGGGCAACCTCGCCGGTATCATCATTTCTGCTCATGATCCTGTAAGTCACACTGGTTTTAGGTGGTTCAAAGGGACCGATCTCAATCCAGTCACCGTTGGCCCTCCAGAGATCTTTCAGGATTAATTCATCTTTCAACTGGTCCAGGGCATTCATCTTATGCCAGATCCAGTCGGTATTGGTGGCTGCTTTTTTCTTGATCTCATTCCATGGCAGGGTCTTCTGCGGGTGGAATAATTTACCTTCCACATATTTCTGGAAGGTATCAGAGTTTATATCTTCTGTGAATTTCCTTTTGTCAACCAGTGTCTTTTTGATCTGATCCTCGCCGTCGAAATTATTATCCTTGAATTGCATCTGGAAATTTGCCGGCATGAGACCGTTTTTCGTCGGGTAGAATATCTTGACGAAAGTTTCCCGGACAGCACTGTTGAATTTGAAGAGGAAGGTTTCTTTGAGTTTTTCCGCTTCAATAAACTGAGGATCATTGGGTTGAACCTTCTCTGAACGAAATTCTCCCAGGATGGCATCAATGGCTTTCAGACCTGCCGCATTCTCAAAAATAGAAGCCATAGAATGGGCATCGCCGGTCAAAAACAGAACCCTGTTCTGCCATTGGGTATCTTTGAATAAAGTTTCAAGGTCGGGGTGCAGCTCAGAGCCTGCAAAAGGTTGATAGATAATGAGCGATGTTTTAAACTGTTCCGGCTCGATTTCGTCGAGAGCTGGTAATGCATATACCTTTTGATAACAATCCTTCAGTTTTGGCTCGAAGATCCTTTGTAGCTTGGCTTTGATTTCCAGTTTGATGCTTTCCTGGTTGTACCCTTTGATATAATCATTGAGTTTGGCAACGACGTTCTGGACATCCTTGTAAAGGAATTTCCCTGTATTGTCAATATGAAGGTACCAGGAAGTATTCTTGAGTTCGGGCAGAATTTCTGCTGCTACTTTCGAAATTTCAACACCCGGCTTGCAGAGGTTGCGGATTATTTCCCAGTCATGAAGCCCCCTGACGGCGTTTTGTACCACGGACAGAGAAGACACAAGGATGAGTTTGGCCGCATCAGAAGCCAGGGAGTTATCAAACTTCTCATCGAGTATCTGTGCTACGGCAGAAGGGTTTCCATAAATATCATGCGAGATGGCATTGGTAAGTTTAGAATTAATGCCGGCGATTTCAGTCAGGGTGTCTGAATCATTGAAATCAAGATCATACGGAGCAATAAGGTAACTGTTGCCTGCCCAGCCCTCTTCCGGATCAAACATCCTGGATACGATCGTCCTCATTAAGCGGATCAGGCCACGGGTTTGCTGGAATCCCGGATTTTCCTTGAAGCGGGCGAAAAGGTCTTTAATGGCAGGATGAAAAGGGTAGGAGTCTTTGACTGCCTGGGCAAAGCGTTCGGGAGTTTCAGTGGTAATGTCCATCTGTTTGGCTTCCTTGATCATTGCAGCGTATGCCAGGGCGATGGGTTCAATCTCTTCAGTGCTGGGCTGATTGTCAAAAATCCTGGTCCTGAGTATATTGTAAATCTCATCACCGGTTTGCTCCACAGGAGTAAAGGGTTTGGCCCCGCGGTGGGTTTCATCCTCCAGATTTTTAACGATCTGACCGATAAGTTCACTTCCCTGTGTCCAATTGGCAGTCAGGTCGGAGATAATGACAACTACTTGCTTGAGTTCCTTTTTCCCCAGGGCCACAAAGAGGTTACTCAGGGCTTGGGTGGTAATTGTGGCCAGGTTTGAATCCCCGATAGTTTTACCATAGGCCCCTTCCAGGTAAGGAGGCAACTCATCCAGTATGATTACCAGCTTCTCATTGGCAAGCAGGGCTTCCCATTCCTCCTGTCCGGGAGCTTCCAGGGGAGCATAGCGCTTCTTAAAAATGTCCTTTTTACCCAGCTGTTCTGCCAGGTAGCCCCAGATTCCCAGCTCGGGTTTTTCCCTTCCACTGAATCCTATCACATTGACCCCGCCTTTCAGCGTGGTGTTGTAAATATGACCCATAACCTTTTCACGGTATTCAGGAAATTTTGCCAGCAGTCCTATGGCAATCATGTTATGCGTCTTGCCTCCTCCCATGGATTGAGTGAGTCGGAACAATCCGTCATCAGAGTTGCCTTCAAGTCTTTTAAAGACTGCCCTGTATAAATCCTGCATTCCCCTGGTGATGTAGTTTTCTTTAAAAAAGTCATCGGGATCGACCTGACCAGCAATAAGGTTGGTAATGTCGAGCACCACATCTCTTCGGTTTTTGTCAAAAACAGACGGGCGGACTGTGAGTTGTTGGGAGAGGGACTTCATAAATATATTCTATTAGTTAAAGTGCAGATTTTGTGAAGGATATCTTATCGGAGCATGAGGTTCGATTTCTTAGCCTAATGTATAAAGAAATTTGACACAAACCATATTCCGTTGGCTATGTTGCCGTAAAGCCTTGCAGATATATCATTACTTGGTTTTTTGCATTACGATGAGTTCCTCAACCAATTGATAAATCATGGTACAGGGGTTATGTGTCGCAAAATTCTTATTCCCGGCGTGTTGATTGACCAGGTTCCCGGCCCATTGAATAGCCTGCTCCTGATTGCCATATTTCTCCAGGATTGAATACATTTCCTCGCTGTTTTTACGGTAACGGTAGGCTTTGCCTAAATGTGGCCGCAAGGCTTTTTCGATAAGGCTTTTATAGTCACCCCGGCTGATCGCTGTGTTAAAGAAATGGAAATGAAGCAAATACCAAAGTTCAAAAGCTTCGTTTGACCAGGCACAATGGATCTTCGGTCGTGAATGCTGACAGCTAAGGATGGCGTTATTGAAGGATTCCGGGGTAAAGCTGTCCCTGTCGAACACCACCCATAATTTGTCAACCACTCTGCCGGAATCCTCTTCTATAGACTTTTTTATTTTTTTTGCTTTCCTGACAAGTGAAAGGGTATTATCACCAATGCCGTGGATGTCGATCTGGCAGGTCTGTAATACCCCGGGCGGCAGCGCTTTTTTCAGGCCTTCAAAGTAATTCGGCTCGGTCTTTTCACCTTCACAAACAATGACATAGTAGGTCCTTTTTGCCCGGACATCAAGTTTCCTTTCTGTCTGCCTGGCTTGATGCCGTTTCAATACAGCGTTGTCAATTTTTACTTTTCCAGCCATCTCGAAGTAATCTTATCCATGTTGCCGATAAACGGGATGGCGCCATATCTCCCCTGGATGTAGTCCTTTTCAAAAGAGCGGTCCTTTCTGACCGTTTTGGATTCTTCCTTATATTCAACCAGTGAATATAAATCAGAAGCGCCGTAGTTGTTCTTCTCGACAAAATAAATCTGGTCCCGCCGGAACCTTCCAAGCCGGAGCAGATTCGTGTCATGGGTGGCAAAAATCAATTGCGCATTTTTAGGATTGTGTTCTTTTGAGTTAAAAAGACGGGTGATTGCCAGTGTTAGTAAGGGGTGAAGGCTTGAATCCAGCTCATCGATCATCAAAACCCCTCCATTTTTTATGGTGTCGAAGACAGGGCCTGAAATGTTGAAAATTTTATTAGATCCCGCAGATTCCTGGGAACGCATATCGAAAGTAACTGTACCGGTGGGGCTGTTATTTTCGTCGTACCGTGTATGGGATGTCCTGAAATTAAGCATGGTTTTCCCCACCAAGTCAGTGCCCAATTGCTTAATGAGCTCCTCCGGCATTTCCTTCGGCAGCTGATCCGGATTAAACAGCTCCTTTGTCACTTCGATTTGATCGAAGCCCAGATCCAGGTTGTTGAAAAAATCCTGAAGCAGGGGCTTGGTCTCCGGGTCCTCGAGCATTTTAAACGTGACCAGCTTATATTGTTCATGGCTAAGTCCAGAGACGGCAATAAAATTGGTGAACCATTGGATGATTCTTCTTGCCAGGGCTCCGTTAAACTGGTCAACCACAGAAAGGAACAAGGCGTTCTCACGTGTTTTCTCCTCAAGTCCCTGTCCTTCCGGAAAACCCTTCCAAATCTGGATCCCATCCTTTTCACGGATAAACAGCTGTTTTTCAGTGTTTTTTCTTGATTCAAACAGCCATTCAGAATGGACCAGGGTATTGGTCACTTCAAACCCGTAACGGTACCTGACCTGGCCAAGGAAAAATACCACCTCGAAGAAGGAAGGTTCATCGGCATGGACTGTGTTCAGTAAGAAGGGAGTGACCTTAAGTTCTGAGGTTGAGGAGAGCTCGACTGACTTAAGGACAAGTCGCCTCATGGTGGACATTGCCCGGATAAGGTTAGACTTTCCACTAGCATTCGCACCGTAGACGACAGCGCCTTTTAAAAGGTCCAGTCTTTCCGTTGGGATAAGATTCGTATCCTTATGTTCTTTGATGCTGGTAGCTGCAAGGCTTAGCGTTTTCTTCTCCTTGAAGGACAAGAAGTTACCTACTGTGAACTCTGATAACATGGCTTATAATATTGTGAAATATTCGCAAATATAATAAAAAATTATTAAAAACAATCAAAAAATGAGAAAAAATCACAAAATATAACAAATTCTCATTATTTTGTTCATTTTTACCCTCTGTTCATTGTCAATGAACATTGATTTTGAGTGAACAAGGTTCTTGAAAAGATGCTCATATTCGGGGCTACCTGGCAGAGGTTGAAAGTGAAGCCAAAGTTGCTGGTTCTGGTTCCATATCGGATGAAACGGTAAACTGGTTGGAGTGAGCGGGAGAGAAGGTTGAAGAATACGATCCTTTGAAAAGCAAAATCCGCCCCGATTCGGTGACACCGCTAAATGGTTAGAATCTGGCTGGTTTGATGTTTTTCTGGTTCTAAGAGGATCATCAGGCTTGATCTATATGGTTGATTATGTGTATTATGGCATATTGGTTAGAATTTCGCCCCGTCATATATCCGTTTTTTGGAGCAAGGCAATTGCATTGATTCCGCAGAGCGGGTCGGCGTTTTGTCTGAGACAAATTTTCTGACAACAAAGGGCCAGAAGTTTAAAAGGCACAAAATCAGCTATTTGACAAATAATCGATTTCCTGGAGGGTCAAAAATCGGGTTTTTCGGAGGGAAAATCGGCGTTTTGGGAGTTAACGATGCCAATTTTTGAACCCTTTTCACGGGAATTTTGAAGATCCTATGGTCTCATGTTTTTATGTTAACCGCTAAAGTGATAAAATTTCCTTGCCCTCGAAGTCAGTATATAGCGTACTCTTCTTAAAGAAAAACTCTTCAATTCAGGTTCAGACAATCTTTTCCTCCAGCGCCGATTTCCAAATAATGAACCCCTTCATTTCGTCCGTGTAATCATGCAGTACCCTGGTGAAGTTAGCCGGTAGCTTTTCAAGAAACGACTTTCTTCCTTCGGTACGGATGGCAAGCAGGTCCGCATCAATCTCTTTTAATCGTCGCTTAAGGTCGGATACAGATTTGTCAACATGCCAAATGTAGGTGGCCTCTTCTGTGTCCAGGGTCTCCATTATAATGTGGTATTGTTCCTCGCCTTCCATAAGGAACACAAATGAAAATGGATCAAGAACAAAGCGGATTTTCAAGATTGAGGATTCATGCTGATCAGCCAGATAACGTAACTGCCTGTAATGTTTAACCCTTTTGTTGTTGAGAATTGCTTCCAGAAACTCTTCTTCTGAATCGAATAGCTTTTCATTTTCACTCTGAATATCTGGTAATCCCATCAAACCCTGATCTTTGGATTGAGGATTTCCGAAGAATCGTTTTTCAACAAACCGAAACCTCACCGTGTCCACGACCTCTTTATTTATCCTTTCCAGATCATTTGACCAGGCAATCTGAGAAATCAACCGGCCCCCATGATATTCAGCCTGGATGTGAATGTTGATGAGTTTTGCCTTCAAAACCTTGATAAAATAAGGCTTCAGGACGTCAAGCTCGGGCCTTATATGATCGTTCTCAATTTCAAACTCCAGGGCAGTGTTCATTTTTTCAAGGGTGTACCTGAACGAAACCGAGCCATATCGGAATTCAAGTTCCTCGATCGGGACTTTAATCCACTCATCAAATTTGATTGTTGTCCGATTGGTCGTAACCGCCGTTCCAACGTCATCAAAAAGAGTGGCCTGGTGTTCAAGTTTCCGGTAATAGGCATTTCTTTTCAGGAACAATCGGTTCAGATATTCGATCTGGATATCCCTGTAATCGTAAACCACCGGGGATATTTCTCCGCGCTGAATACGGCCGATGTATTGTATGAGTTTTCCTTCAAAAGAAAACGGATAGGCCAGGAAAAGGCTTTGGGCGTTTTTCAGATCAGTGCCTTCCCCAAAATACTGACCCGTAGTGATCAGTACCTGGTAGTCGCCATTCCTGAGACTTTGCCATTTTGCCTTAGTGGCCGCTTCGTTATCATCTCCGGAAAGGGTAATAACTTCAAACTTTTGTTTGAGAAACTGGTACAAAGCATCCATGTGCTCCTTCCTTTCTGTGATAATAACTGATTTCCTCCCCGAATTTACTTCCGCAATCACATCATCCAGTATCAATTTATTCCTGTTGCTATCATGAACGAGAATCTTCGATAGAGTCTCAAATCTGTCTGTCTTCGAGTTGAAGGGAACGTTCAGTTCTGTGTTCCTGATAATAATTGTCGCATTCTCTTGATTGGAGACCTCATTTGTTTTTACCTCAGATATGACGTCTCCCAGGTAAAAAAAAATCAGCTTACCATCACTATACTTCCGGAAAGGAGTGGCTGTCAGCCCATAAAGGTAAAAGGCCGGAAGTCTGGATATCACTTTGCTGTATGTTTCGGCCGGGATGTGATGACATTCGTCCACGATGACGGTTCCAAATGAACTCAGCCATTCCAGGGATTCCGGTTTTTCAATTTCCTTCCCGAGACTTTGGATCATGGCAACGGTTATTTGCTTCCCGGGTTTGGCTTTACCGCCTGTGATCTGCCCGATTTGATGCCTTGGGATTCCCAAAAAGGTCTGGATTCTTTCGATCCATTGGTCAGCCAGTTGTTTCCTGTGGACTATAATTATGGCTGGCTGGGATTTTTCTTCAATTATCTTAAGGCCGATGATCGTCTTTCCTGACCCAGGTGGAGCGACAATCACTCCAAAATCCTTCTTATGAGTGGCCTCAATGGAGTGTTGTTGATGAGGATGAAGTTGTATAGAACTTTGCTTTGCAAAATCTGTAGGAGGTGACTTTTTCCGATCATCAGAAAATTCAAATTCTATTTTATGTTCTTTGCAAAACCGCAGCATATTCCCCAGAAACCCCCTGGGAATCACCAGTTCATTCCCGTTTTCGCCGATCAGGTTAAAGTACCTTCTCGTTTCATGGGTGTTTTTGCCCATATTCTTTCTGATGTAAAATGCTGTATTGGCAATATTCAGCTCATTTTTCAGGAAGTTGATCATTGAAAGGGGCAGGGACAGTTTATTAATCCTGACGTCAGTTCCTAACCGAAATACAGGTTTCGTGATTACTGAACTCGTCGTTCCCAGAGCAATCTGTCCTGAATTTTGTGCGAATTTACTCCACAGGCTATCTAAAATTTCCTGCGGAGTTTTAATAATACCTTTCAATACCTCCACTTGATCCGGAAACGGAAGCATGGTATCCGGGCCAATAAAACAGCAATTGCCTTTGTCCAGGGCATTTTTGTTAAATGGAAGCGCGATGAGGTTACCGAAGCCTTTGCCTGAAAGCATATCCTGGTTAGGAAACAAGCGGTCGAAGCTGGAGGCTTTGTCGAATTTCGAAAAGATCCCGGCTTGTTCCAGCAGTTTGATTATGATCTTCCTGCTTTTTTCTGCCGGATATGGTGTTTCAAAGAAAATCCAGACATGACCACCATTTCCCGATCTTGATCGTTCCAGGTATGCGTGAATCTTATGATCCATGCAAATTTTGATGAAAGCCCGGGATTGGTCAGCCCAATTCTCCTCATCAAAATCCGCGGCGATGAACCGGGATGTGTTATCCTTTGCCAGGGGATAAATCCCGATGAATTGTTCTCCGGCCAGGTGTTTTTGTACCTCTGCTTCAGTCAGCGCTTTGTATTTCTTGTCTTGAAAGCTTGAGAGCGTGCCTTCTTTGCGTTTATGCAAGCGGAACCAATATGGGTCATAATCCATTGCCGGCATATATCCACTCTTGCTTCCTTTTTCCCACCGTATGGCGAACACATCCCGCCGGCACCCGAACAGGTCCGAAATTATCCGAATAATGTTCTCATCAATATGCATGCACTTTAGCCTTCAAAGTCCAAAGATAGTAAGGAAACGCATCATCTTCTGACAGCTGATCTCCGGGCTATTTGAATTCGCCCGTCACTTCTTTTCTCCGGAAAGCTATCGCCCCCAGGGTTCCAGGTACCTTTATCTGATTTTTCCATGCGAAGATACCTGCTGATGTTCCAATGTCAACTGCAGGCCCGTCGGGTGCTTTCATTCCGCGTTCACGGAAAGACCTGCACAATTGACATTCCTGTCACCTCTTACGGTATTGATAACCAGCATAAAAAATCAAAATTCAAACCCCTAAAACCTCAAAACAATGGAAACAACAGCACAAAACCCGCAAAAAAGTATGGCAAAACCGGAAACGGTTCAAAAGGTAAAACCTGCGAGGGATACCGACACGGAATGGGTTTGTGGAAAATTTACATTCCAGCGGTGTAAGGCATAACTCATACTAAAAAGCTTTGCATGCGCAAACCTGTCAAGTATTTGTATATAAAGAATCTCAGCGAAAACTGTTTCGCATATTCACTTTGATTCAGTATGAGACTTCATGCAGCAATGCCTATATTTCTTTCCGCTTCCGCGGGGGCAGGGGTCATTCCTAACGGTGTCTGGTGTTTGTTTACGCCAGGGTTCATCTGGATTCGTCAGAACATTTCAAGGTCTGGACGGTATGTTCCCTTTTTTATCTGATCATTTTTAATCTCATCCATGATGCGCTCTTGTCCGTCCAGATGTTGGAATTGCCACGAAATGATTTCAATTGTTTCGGAATAATCCCTGCCCATGACCTGATCAAAAAAATCTGACGTCACCGCAAGCCTACCGGGGATATCCTGTCCCGGCCAGTCCGTCACAAAATGCATTTGCCAGAGGCTGTCTGCCACGACTTTCATCATGTCTTTCTTTAGCCAGGCAAGGTTTTGTGTCATCAGGGTGTACCAGGGTTCCTGAATGAGCGAAAACTTCATCAGGAAATCATATACGAGCGGTAATCCCCAGACTTTGCCGAACATCTCCAGCACATTGATGTCAAAGGTAAAGTCAGTTTTCTGAGCGATCTGATGATCCAGCACAGGGTAGGGAATAAAAAACACAGGTCTTTTACTGCTTCTGCCTTTGTAGAAGTCTTCGGTATACATGATATTGAAAACAGTGTCGGAGAACATGAAGGGAACATGGTATTGTTCCTTCATATACATTAGAAAATATATATTGAGGATCAGCAGGGATTCTTCCTTCTTTTTCCAATCCATAGTCAGTTCGGAAATACTGCTGATGTCCTGTTTCAGGGTATTATGGATGATGGGTATCCTTTCGTCATCAACTGCATAGCCCAGGACCTTTATTTCCTTTAGAAACCCTTTCCAAGCGGAGGTATCACCCTTTTGCAGCAGATCGTATTGTTTTTCCAGTTTGTCCAGGTAAATCATGTTGATAAATTCATATTCCGGACTGAACAATAGTTTTGTGCTCGCGGACAATGGTTTCCAGACTGCCGCGGCATAATCAAGCAATTCTTCGTAATACCCGTGATAAAGGAGCTGGTAAAGTGCTTTTCTGACTACTACATCAATACCGCTGACGGGATTTAATATCAATGCCTCCAGGCTTTTTCTGATCCGTACTTTGTCTTTCCGGTAAAAGGCAAGGTCGAGCAACTTGCGTTCCACGAAAGGATATTCCTCTTTGTAGGCTTCGGGATTTAAGAGCGCAAAACGGTCTGCAAATTGCACAATGGCTTCATAATCACCGTTTTCATACTCCGGAGTCTCCAGTAGCCAGTCAATCAGTTCAGAAGTCGGTCCGTCTTGCTCAGCGAGTTGCTGCATCAGCCATGCAAACCTTTTTCTTTCCGGAAGGACATGGTAGAAATAGTCGGAAAGAGCTTCAGTGTTTTTGGTTTTTTTCTTTGGTGATTTCAAGGGAGTCGGGTTTTTTATGGATAATAAAATATAGCATATAGCCTTCGTGGTTTGAAGTAGTTTTACTCCGTGGCCACTCCGTGTTTAAATTTCCGGTTAACTGAAGAGTACTGACCTACTCTGAAAAAATTACTCCAGTACGCCTGTCTGTTAAAAACACGGAGTTTCACAGAGTTATACACGGAGGGGCACGGAGTTTCTTTTCAAACTGATGAAAGAGATCGAAGTCTGTGAGGATTGACATGGTATTCACTATCAGTAAATTAAATCACTGGCATTTTTTTAAATTGATTGGTATATTGAAAATAATATCTTGCTCTGACTCCCTCACTGGCTTACTCCATCATTGTAATGTTCCGTTTACTCCGTGATTTTCTCCGTGGCCACTCCGTGTTTAAATTTCCGGTTAACTGAAGAGTACTGACCTACTCTGAAAAAATTACTCCAGTACGCCTGTCTGTTAAAAACACGGAGTTTCACAGAGTTATACACGGAGGGGCACGGAGTTTCTTTTCAAACTGATGAAAGAGATCGAAGTCTGTGAGGATTGACATGGTATTCACTATCAGTAAATTAAATCAATGACACTTTTTGAACCGGCTTGGTGTATTGAAAAAACTATCTTTCTCTGACTCCCTCACTGGCTTATTCCATTATTGTGAGGTTCTGTATACTCCGTGATTAACTCCGTGGCACTCCGTGTTAAAGATTTCCGCCGGCTAAAGGAGAAGCTGACACAATAGAATAAAAAGCAGCATTCATTCGCTTTTGTTTTATAATACTTCAATCCTGTTTCCGAGTTTTGCAAGATAGTCTTTGATATAGCTGCTTTTGAGCTTCAACCTGTACTGCATCACAAAGCGTGGGTGTTCAAGGGGGATGACTTTTTTAAAGTACTTGCTTTCCGTGTTTAATCGGGATAAAAAGCTGAAGTTTTTTCCGCTGCCAATGCAAAAGCAGACCGATGTGTCACATCCCAGCTCCAACAGTCTTGTCAGGTTTAGATCAACGGTTGGCAGCAGGGAGGCAAGGACGCTTTTATCGTCGTAATAGTTGAAATTCACCTTTTTACCGTCTGGTTTGACCCGGACGAGTCCCAGCGGCAGCACGGAGTTCAGGAAAAATCTACCGAAGAACTTCGCCACACCACCGTATGCTGCTATCATGTCGTAGATAAAAACCGAGGATGGCTCATGGGTTGAAACGGAATCCATCCGAATACCGCACTGATGATTCAGGTGTCTGGTGTCGGTAAAGGGAATGCCGGTAGTTCCCGCTCCAAATCTGCCCGGGTTGATGCCAAGCATCAGGGTTCTCGGCTTGTTGTCGTGGTAAAATCTGTGGTAAAACGCTCCGGTGACCCTGCTGATCTCCGGATTATCCTTAAACGGATTCATCACAGCGAAATGTTCCGGCAAGCCGGTGATTTCCGGCAGGCTATTGTTGAAAAGAATGACACGATCTGCAAAGGTGGACATCAGGGTGGTGTTTACTGGATCTCTGGGCAGCCTGCAGGATAATGATCACTGAATGCCTGCCTGATGACACGAAGATAGTCAGATACCTGATATCTATTAAATCCCCTTTTAAATCTTTCCACCTTTTCATATATACTCATACTTGACAGGTTTGCGAATGTAAAACTGTTTAGTATGAGTAATGCCGTACACCCCTGATCGCAATTTTTTCGCAAACTCATTCCGTGTCGGTATATTTGTATTACAATCAATCCATATCCCATGAAAAGTACATTGTATCTTTTGCGGTGGGCAGCAGGAATCTGCCTTGTCCTGCTCCTCCAGGCCTGTCCTGTTTCCCTTGATTTTCCCCTTGGGGAGGAGGGGATTTATCCGCTTGACAAAGCGCTGCTGGGCACCTGGGTGAACCAGGGCAGCGGGGAGGACATCGAAGTGAAGGAGGTGGAGGTCAGGGCGCTGGACGCCTATACTTACCGGATCACAGTCTTGCAGAAAACGGGGAGTTATATGATGTCAGATATGGAATTCAATGCCTGGATCGCGAAACTCGATGGGGAGGCTTTCCTGGTGATCGATGAAGGGGACGGACAGAAATTTCTCCACTACTGTTACAGGCTAAAGGGAAAGCAGGTGACGCTTTACGATATGGGGCTGCTGGACGGCGGAATGGATGCCGTTCTCTCGGTGGAAAGCCTGAGAGACCAGGTGAGCCGGTCAATGAAAATGCCCGAGTTCTTTGAGAACGGGCAGATCTTCCGGAAAAACTGAGGAAGCAGGCTGCGCGGCCTGCTTTCGGGGATGCTTGACAAACCTGCCTGGTTTTCTTATATTTGTGTTTTTCCGATGGTTTCCGACACAGAATGGGATTACGAAACATTTCCGATCCTGTAGTGTACGGCATTACACATACAAAACAGCTTTGCAATCGCAGGCTGGTAGATGTCAATATATTTTAAATCAGGCTATTATGAAAAAAACAATGCTACCTATGTTGGCTGTTTTTCTGCTGGTGTTACCTGCAGCAGCCCAGATCACATGGAGCCAGTGTCCGGTTGCCGGCCTGGATACCTCTGTTCGTGTCATCGGGATATCCGGCGACGGTCTGATCGCGGCGGGCTTTCAGAACCAGCTTGCCTTGTCGGATGATAACGGCGGCACCTGGACGGTTTGTTCCGCCTGGCCGGGGGTGACGCCCAGCTGCATTGCCTTCAATGCTGATGACGATATGTTCATAGGGACCTACGCCGATGGGATGTACCGTTCGGAAGACGATGGGCTGAGCTTTACCCAGGTGAACAGCGGTCTGACCTCCTGGAATGTCCGTTGCATGGTCATCCTCGACAATGGTGATATTTTGCTGGGAACATCCGGCGGTATCTTCCGGTCGGCAGACAACGGGGATAACTGGGCGTCCTTTGGCACCGGACTGCCTCAGGATGTGGTCACCGCCCTGAGCAAGGGTGAAGATAACAGGGTATATGCCGGGTTTCTATTGAACAGGGTTTACCGCTCGAATGACCTGGGAGCTTCCTGGGTACCTGCATCCATTAACCTGCCGGACACGACTGTCGTCACGGCTTTGTTTGAGAATCCCGGCTGGGAGGTATATGCCGGTGTATATCCCCAGGGTCTATTTGTGTCGGCCAATTTCGGTAATTCATGGATGACATACAACGATGGTCTGCCTTTCAGCAAGGGTTTTGCATCGTCACAGGATTATTACATCAGGGATATAAGCTTATGGAGCATGGCGATCGTTCTGATGATTTACCATTACGGTGTCTTGACCAACGACTATTTCAAGGCTCGGTCCCCATGGCAGTTGCAGAATACCGGCTTTCCACCCGACCCGACAATCAGCTGCCTGGCCGTCGGACCTCAGAATCAGTTGTTTGCGGGTACCGAAACCCAGGGATTGTATAAATACATACCGGCGGCGGGATTTCCCAGCCGGGAAGCTGAACCCTTGTACCTCAGCAGTTCCCCGAACCCTGCCGGTCAAAACACCACCTTTTGCTTCCGGATACCCCATGGCGGAAGTATCTCTTTATGCCTTTATGATGCTACCGGAAGATTGATCTCCACAATAACGGATGATCGCTATAATGCAGGGGAACACCGCATAGACTGGTGGTGTGGCAGACTTGAGTCCGGATTATATACCTGTCGCTTGAAGACTTCTACAGCTTGCTGCTTCAGCCGGCTGGTCATTGTGCGGTAAAAAGTTTCAATACAGGCTGACATCCCTGTCGGTGACAAACAGCGGGTATTTTCCCGAGGCTGTTGTAACCTGGCCCGGATAAGCCGGGGCAGACAGCCTGATCCAGATCATATCCCCCGGCCTCACGATTTCATGCATATAAGGGGGCCGGCCGAACGGGGCTGCGGGGGCGGGGCCGGGGATCAGGATCTTCCAGGCGATCAGGCTTCCGGGGGCAGGAGGTTTTAAGGAGGGGTTTTCCAAAACTTCGACGATGCCATGGATATAAGCGGGTTGTTCATAGCCATTCATCACATTCTGAGCTGTTTCAACCACCCGGCAACGGATCTTAACCGCTTCATGTGCAGGGTCTTCGGACAGGTGGAAGGGATATCCCGTCCAGGCCGTGATGCTGTCGACCCAGGGTTCCCAGCAAGGATATTCCTCCAGGCTGTCGGGATAGGGCTGGTAGCATGCCTGCACGCTATAGGTTCCGGGGGGAAGGCTGTCGAAATGGTGGTCTGTCCTGGCGTCCCTGTCCAGGAAAACCCTGTCGTTCAGACTGTGCCAGGCTGAAACGGAGCCGCCGGCTTCCAGCAGGATTTCTTCCGGTCCCAGTGTTTCGTCATGCGGCAGGTTCAGGAAGGGGGATTCATGGAACACCCTGCGGCTCTCCTGGTGGTGGAGTGAGAAGCGGATGATTTTCCTTCCGTGGTTCTGCAGGCCCGGCCAGCGAACGAACAGCGCCGAGTCTCCATGATTGGTCAGGGATACCTTCAGCCTGATCAGTTCACCATCGCTGTCGAGGTGCAGGGGGGCATTTACCACTGACCAGTGAAGCCTGCCTTCGTCGAGTCGCAGCTGGACCAGGTTGTTGTACCGGTCACGGCTTTCATTCAGGGCTGTCTGTTCGCATAGCCGGATGATCTGTTCCCTGGCACCGGGAGCTTCGGCCACGGATTTAATAAACGATCTTTCACTAGTCCAGCGGAGACAACAGCAACCGTACGACCTTCCGTGCTGCACACAAATGTGGTATTCCTTCATGCCTTCCGGTCTGTTCACCCAGAAAAAGTAATCAGACCAGCCCGGCCAGATGGCAATATGCATGCTGCAGGTGTCGGTCATCACCCCGGCTATGCCCTGTTGTTTCTGTAACCAGTCAGGGAGAGACGGGGATGCGGCGGTACCGGCCTGTTTCCTGTACAGGCGTTTTGTCGTTTTTATGGAAGCATCATGCCGTCTCAGGATGCGGAGCATTTTTTTACAATTCCCCTGCATGGCTGCTTTGGCAAGGTTTGAAGGCCTGGTCAGTTTCCTGATCTCACGGTCGGCAACCGCAGTTTGAAGGATCAATCCCCCGGCAAGCAGAACGGGCATCCCGTTTGATTTACCGTATGGCATCAGAAGATCAGACAGGTCGGGATGTTTGGGCAGCCCCAGGCTGAGAAAGAGATAATAGCGTTCACCAGGTATATACCATGATTGAAACTGGGGATTCACATTGCTGAGTACCATGGAGAAGGACGAATCCGGCAGGGTTGCGTCCGCCTTGAATACCCGTATCACCTTAAACCGGGGAAAGTAATATTCCGTTCCGAGATCTTCGATGAGGGAGAAGATGGAATCCATTGGCCGGGAATCCATCTCCACCAGGGCCACATAATCGGCCTGCTGCGTGATCATTTTCAGGGAATCAGGATGATATGCCAGGGTCACAGCGGGGATGGCAAGAAGAAAGGAGATCAGCAGGCGCATGCAGATGTTTTTTGGAATGAACGGGCGACCAAAGAACGAAAAAATTAATACAGGAATTTTTGAGTTTTGAAAAAAACGTGGTTGCAGGTTATACCGAAAGAACACAGGAATGCGATCTGTGTTTCCAGAGTCATCAGTATAAGTGAAAATTTCTGATGTTTGAGTGGGGAATAGGAAATGTACACATTGCCGCCATCGCAAGGCAATGGAAACATTTCTGTTGCATTGATCGGATTCATATCTTTGGTTAAAGAAGTGGATGAGATGAAAACAATGAAATTTCTTTTGTTAAGCTGGTTTTTCTCGCTATTCCTGCCTGGTGAAAAACCTGCACATGCTCAGGCGAACCGCTTCACGCTTTCCGGCTACGTGAGTGAAGCCGGCAGCCGGGAGTTGCTTACCGGGGTTGCTGTGTATGTGCCTGAACAGAAAGTAGGCACCACCACCAATCTTTACGGGTTTTACAGCATCAGTTTACCGCAGGGGCAGTATCAGGTAGTTTACTCCTATATCGGCTACGAGAAACATTTGCTTGACATCCGGCTGGATAAAGATATGGAGTTGAATATCAGTCTGGTACAGGGAGCCGAGCTGAAAGGGATAGAAGTGAAGGCAAGTGCGGAGGCGAAAGAAAGTGAATCGGTACGGATGAGCAGGATAGCGTTGCCGGTGCTTCAGGTGAAGCAGTTGCCGGCGCTGCTGGGTGAGAAGGACGTGTTTAAAGTGCTGCAGCTGATGCCGGGAGTGCAGAAGGGAACCGAGGGGGCCAGCGGCCTGTATGTCAGGGGCGGAGGGCCCGACCAGAACCTGATCATTCTCGACGATGCCCCGGTTTACAATGCCAGTCATTTGTTCGGATTTTTCTCCCTGTTCAGCGGTGATGCCTTAAAGAGCGCCGAACTGGTGAAGGGAGGCTTTCCGGCCCGTTACGGAGGACGTCTGAGCTCAGTGGTTGAGATGAACATGAAGGACGGAAACAAGGAGAAGCTGGCAGGGGAGGCAGGACTCGGGCTGATTTCATCCCGTCTGACCCTGGAAGGTCCGCTGGTGAAGGACAAGGCTTCTTTTCTGTTTAGTGGCCGCAGGACGTACATCGATCTGCTGATCAGACCATTTATGAAACTTGAGGAAGGCGTGGGCGGGTATTACTTTTATGACCTGAACGCAAAGCTCAATTACGATTTCGGATCCCGTAATAAATTGTACCTGAGTGCTTATTTTGGCAGGGATGTGTTTTATTACAGATACCGGGGCGGGGGATCATGGGATCGCGATGAGTTGCGATCCGGTTTCTACTGGCAGAACGCCACCACCACCTTTCGCTGGAATCACTTGTTTAACAAGCGTTTATTCGCCAACACCTCGCTGATCTTTTCGAACTATCACCTGGTACTGCATGCCGAGGACAAATCGGACGGGGATTTCTTCAAACTGAAATACCTGAGCGGTATCCGCGATTTCGCTTTGAAGTCGGATTTCAGCTGGTTTCCCGATCCCGCACACCAGGTGCGCTACGGGCTGGTGATGACACAGCACCGTTTCAGGCCCGGCGCCTATACGGTCAATGCCAACTATATGGATATTCCGGTAGATGAGACTGTAAGGATTGATGCTTTGGAAAGCGGTTTATATGCCGAGGATGAGATCAGACTTGGGGAGAAAATTAAGCTGAATCCCGGGATTCGCCTCAGCAGTTTTGTAAGCAGTGGTGTCTCCTATGTTTTCCCCGAGCCCAGGTTCAGTTCGAGCTATGCCCTTGGAGAAAGAGCCGCAGCCAAAGCCTCCTATGCCCTGATGAACCAGTACGTGCACCTTCTCAGCAATACCGGACTGGGTTTACCCACCGACCTATGGGTGCCGAGTTCTTCGGTCACCAGGCCCCAGCGTTCGCAACTTGTGGCTGCCGGCTATGCGTACGACTTTGCGGAACCCCGTCTGAGCCTCACCATAGAAGCGTATTATAAATGGATGGATCATATCATCGGATACCGCGAAGGTGCCAGCTTCCTGGTGTTCAACGATCCGGAATCCGCAGAGCAGGTCAGCTGGGAGGATAATATCACTGCTGGCATGGGTCATTCGACAGGTCTGGAACTGCTGTTGCAGAAGAAAACAGGACGACTGAACGGATGGGTGGGGTATACCCTGTCATGGACCCGTCAGCAGTTCGATGAACTGAACAACGGCAGGACTTTCTATGCCCGTTACGACCGCAGGCACGATCTGAGCCTTGTATGTATTTATGAGATATCTGAAAAGATAGTAGCCTCCGGAACCTGGGTGTTTGCTTCCGGCAACCCCATGACCTTACCGCTGGCTTTGTACCAGCCTGCACCCTATTCACATGTGTTTCAAAGCTTTTGGGGTGGTATGGAGATTTACAATTATGGTGAAAAGAATGCATACCGCATGAAAAATTTTCACCGCCTGGATCTCAGCATACAATTCATCAAAAAAATCAGAAAGGGTATCAGAACGTTTGAAATAGGGCTTTTCAACGCTTACAACCGCAGAAATCCTTTCTTTTATTTTCTGGAACGATCATATTCTCCTGGCGGATCAACCACCGTGCTCAAACAGGTTTCCCTTTTCCCGCTGATCCCTTCGATATCCTATAACCTTAAGTTTTAATGTGATGTGCTCTATGAAAATGTATAAGATATTAATAATGAAGAGGGTGTTGGTTTTCTTCGGTTGTCTGGCCGGCCTGGCACTGAATTCCTGCACCGAAATGGTCACCGACATTGACCTTCCGGTCTCGGATCCCAGTCTGGTTGTGAACACTTACTTATCGCCCGAGGACAGCCTGATCCTTGTGGTGCTGAGTAAATCGCAGCCCTTGAACCAGGTCTGGACGGAGACTGATTTCAGCAAGGCGGTTGTCAGTCTGGTTTCATCGCAGGGAAGCATGGTCATACCGTACGACCAGGTGATCGGGAACATTTTCAGTCTTCCCGTTTCGGCTTATCCTTTACAGCCCGGGAATACCTATACCCTTCAGGTGAGCCTCGACGGCTTTGAGACGGTTTACGGCAGCACCACCATACCCCCGGTAATCAATACCATGGTTGAATATACGGGCATGACCAGGAAATATGATTTTGATATGGAGCAATTCTATTATTTCCTGAATTTCAGCCTGACAGACCTGCCCGGACAGGACAACTATTATTACGCCCGCTGTATGATATCCCGTTCCTGGGATACCACATATTTTGAAGATTTGTATGAGGACCGTGGCCGCCTGTTCCTGTCGGACAAGAATAACGACGGGGGAAAGTTGTATTACAGTTTCAGGACCTGGGAGGAAGATATCCACAGTGTGAGGATGATCTTATACACCACCGATGAGGCCTTTTACCGTTTTCACAGGACTTTTTTCAGTTTTAGCGGAGACGATCCTTTTGCCGAGCCGGTAGTGGTTTATTCCAATGTTAGCAATGGTTTGGGGGCGGTGGGGTCGTACCGTTTGTATGAATATACCATACACCTGTGAAGACGCGATGAATCGCGTCTCCACTCCAGTCTGAGATGAATCGCGTCTCCACCGGGAAGCAAAGATCAGGGGGAGAAGCTGCCGTTGACATCGCCGAAACACAGTCCGTATAGATTGATGAGCAGGATATCCTCAGGGCCGATCGAAAAAGCGGGTTCATCGAAGATCCAGTCGCCGGCGGGGAAGGTAGTGATCAGTTCCACAAAATGCCGTTGTACGAGCAGGGCGTCGGAAGCATTGACATAATTGCTGGTATTGACGTCCGCTGCAAGCAGTCTCAGGCCTGAAAGATATTGTAATCCCGTGAAATGCTGCAGGATCAGCAGGGCGTCGATGCTGTTGATACCGCCTGAAGCGTTGTCTGTTTGCACCCTGAGGGTGTATGTACCGGGCTGCATTCCGCAGAAGCGGTAGGCCCCGTTCTGATCTGTAAGGGTACTGTCGACCGCAATATTTCCTGCCGACATCAGGCAGATTTTCTGTCCGGGCAGTGGTGTCTGGGCCTGGTTCAGGTAACGCAGTGTTCCTGAGACAGAAGGCTGCGGGAGCGTTACAAGGCAGGAATCAGTGCCTGGTCCTTCGAAACAGCCGGTGACAGTAACGAAGTACATTCCCGGCTGTGTAAGGGTGATCACCTGAGTATGCTGGCCGGTATTCCAGTGGTAGGAATCATAGCCTGGGCCGGCATCCAGTTGCAGGGAGAAGGTTTCGCAGGGAAGGGCAATTTGTTGCGGCAGGTTCAGTGCAGGCAAAAGTGGTCTGACGTGGAGGTGGGTGATGACCAGGCTGTCGCAGAAAATCTCATTGATCAGCACGCTTGTGTCGATCATACTTTCCATGATGCCGGACAATACCGTTCCATCGGGGAAGGTATAACTGCCTCCCTGGCAGACGGTGTCGTAAAACACAAAGGTACCGACGTTATTGCAGGTAGTGTCGTACACACACAGGGAGAATTCTCCTCCTTCTTCACCACCGAAATTGAAGACTCTGATATACAATGTATTACCCGATAATGCCTGATTTTCAATGCTTTGGCTGTTGATAAGCTGTGCACAGGCCACCTGGGTCATATTGCCGCAGCCTCCCGAGTACACAGCCCATTGGGCATTTACATTTGCAAGGTTCTGACGGTGAATGATCATTTTACCGGTAGGCGGCATGATGGCGGTAAACCAGACATCGCCTCCGCCGTAGAATCCACAGGAGGGATTCGGGGCCACTGATGCAGGCTGTGCCGTTGCATAGCGGTTTGTAAATGGCAGCATTTCACAATTGGTCGGGACCTGGAGCGGGATGGCATTTTCGCAGTTGTCATTCACAGGAACAGGAGGTTCCCAAAGGCAGATACTGAAAGGACCGCCTTCTTCGCTGCCGTATGTGAAGGCCCTGATATAAAGAAGGTCTCCGGCAAGGCTTGTATCGACTATCGTTTTCTCAGGATTGAGTTGCAAGCAGTAGACCTGTGTCATATTACCGCAGCTACCGGTGTACAGTGCGATCTGGGCGGGAGAGGCTTCCACACGGAGTTTCCCTGACTGGGGCATGACAGTAGTGAACCATACATCTCCGCCAGCATAAAATCCACAGGTGGGATTGGGGGCAATGCTTGCCGGCTGGGCAGTGGCGAATGCGTTGGTAAAGGTTTGCATGATGCAGTTTTGTCCGACTGTCAAGGGAATTGCGTTCTCACAATCATTGTTGGGAGGGATCGGCGGTTCCCAAAGGCAGATATTGAAAGGACCGCCTTCTTCGCTGCCGTATGTGAAGGCCCTGATATAAAGAAGGTCTCCGGCAAGGCTTGTATCGACTATCGTTTTCTCAGGATTGAGTTGCAAGCAGTAGACCTGTGTCATATTACCGCAGCTACCGGTGTACAGTGCGATCTGGGCGGGAGAGGCTTCCACACGGAGTTTCCCTGACTGGGGCATGACAGTAGTGAACCATACATCTCCGCCAGCATAAAATCCACAGGTGGGATTGGGGGCAATGCTTGCCGGCTGGGCAGTGGCGAATGCGTTGGTAAAGGTTTGCATGATGCAGTTTTGTCCGACTGTCAAGGGAATTGCGTTCTCACAATCATTGTTGGGTGGTATCGGGGGCTCCCACAGGCAGAGGGTGAAGGGTCCTCCGTCCTCATTGCTGTAGGAGAAGGCACGGATATAAATTGTTTCACCGCCCAGGTCGGGTCTGAGAATGGTTTTTTCCGGGTTGAGCTGGAGGCAGACGATCTCTGTAAATGCACCGCAGCTGCCATGGTATATGGCTGCCTGGGCCGGTGAGATTTCCACCCGCAGCGCTCCGGAAGCCGGCATGGTAGCGGTAAACCAAACGTCGCCTCCTGCATAGAACCCGCAGGTGGGATTCGGGGCTATGGAAAGCGGCTCATGCGAGGCATAGGCATTGGTGAAGTTTTCCGGGACGCAACTGTCGCCGACATTCAATACTATTGCATCTGCACAGTTATTATTGACCGGAACCGGAGGTTCCCATACGCAGAGCCGGAATACCCCTCCTGCTGCGCTGGAATAATTAAAGATTCTGAAATAGAGGGTTTCACCTGCCAGGGTGGGATCAATCAGGGTCTTATTTCCGTCTAACTGCATACAAAGAAGCTGGGTCATCGCCCCGCAACTGCCGGTGTAAATCGCAGTCTGGGGATTGATGCCTGATATGCCGGCTATCTCGTAACGGAGGGCGCCTGAGGCCGGCATGACTGCCGTAAACCACACGTCGCCGCCGGAATAGAAACCACAAGTGGGATTTGGAGCAACACCGGGTTCGGCGGTTGCACCCACGCTGCTGAAGGTGTCCATTTCACAGCTGTAGCCGACCGTCAGGGGGATGGCGTTGATACAGCTGTCATTGACCTGGGCCCGGAGGAACCCGGTGGTGAGGATCATGATTAGCGGGAGGAGGATGCTGTTTTTCATGGGTGAGATATTTGATGTAAAGAAATACTAACCGTATGTTTTGATAAAAGGCCGGGTAAATATATGAAATGATAGCCTGATTGCAAGCGGGTGACTGAGAGGAAATGACAGATCAGGGGGAGAAACTGCCGTTGACATCGCCGAAACATAGTCCGTAAAGATTGATGAGCACGATATCCTCCGGGCCTATCGTAAAACCGGGTTCATCGAAAACCCAATCGCCGGCGGGGAAGGTGGTGATCAGTTCCACAAAATGCCGTTGCACGAGCAGGGCATCAGAGGCGTTGACGTAATTGCTGGCATTGACGTCGGCTGCCAGAAGCCTCAAACCGGTGAGATTTTGCAAACCCGTGAAATGCTGCAGGATCAGCAGGGCGTCGATGCTGTTGATACCGCCTGAAGCGTTGTCTGTTTGCACCCTGAGGGTGTATGTACCGGGCTGCATTCCGCAGAAGCGGTAGGCCCCGTTCTGATCTGTAAGGGTACTGTCGACCGCAATATTTCCTGCCGACATCAGGCAGATTTTCTGTCCGGGCAGTGGTGTCTGGGCCTGGTTCAGGTAACGCAGTGTTCCTGAGACAGAAGGCTGCGGGAGCGTTACAAGGCAGGAATCAGTGCCTGGTCCTTCGAAACAGCCGGTGACAGTAACGAAGTACATTCCCGGCTGTGTAAGGGTGATCACCTGAGTATGCTGGCCGGTATTCCAGTGGTAGGAATCATAGCCTGGGCCGGCATCCAGTTGCAGGGAGAAGGTTTCGCAGGGAAGGGCAATTTGTTGCGGCAGGTTCAGTGCAGGCAGAAGTGGTCTGACATGGAGGTGGGTGATGACAAGGCTGTCGCAGGAAAGTGCATTCACGAGAACCGTGGTATCGGTCAGACTTTCAGTAATACCGGACACCACTGATCCGTCGGGGAAGGTATAGCTTCCGCCATGGCAAATGGTGTCATAGTACACGAAGGTGCCTACATGGTTACAAGTAGTGTCATATATGCACAGTGAGAATTCTCCTCCTTCTTCACTATTATAATTGAAAACTCTGATATGTAAGGTGTTGCCTGACAAGGCCGGGTTTACAATACTTTGGCTGTTGATGAGCTGAGCACAGGCTACCTGGGTAAGATTGCCGCAGCCTCCCGAGTACACGGCCCATTGGGCATCTACATTTGCCAGGTTATGACGGTTAATGATCATTTTGCCTGTTGGTGGCATGATGGCAGTAAACCATACATCGCCTCCTTTGTAAAATCCACAGGAGGGATTAGGGGCAACAGAAACAGGCTGTGCCGTTGCATAGCGGTTTGTAAAAGGAAGCATTTCACAATTGGCAGGAACCTGGAGCGGGATGGCATTTTCGCAGTTGTCATTCACGGGAATAGGTGGTTCCCATACACAGAGCCTGAAAAGACCGCCTGTGGCACTGTTGTAGTTGAAGATTCTGAAATACAGGGTATCACCTGCCAGGGAGGGATAGAGCAGGGTCTTATTCCCGTCTAACTGCATGCAAAGAAGCTGGGTCATTGCTCCGCAGGTACCTGTATATATTGCCGTTTGAGGATTGATGCCCGAAATTCCGGCAACCTCATATCGCAGAGCTCCGGAAGCCGGCAATACCGCAGTAAACCAAACATCACCTCCCTTGTAAAACCCGCAACTCGGATTAGGGGCAACATTGGCCTCAGCGGTTGCTCCAAGGCTGCTGAAAGTATCCATTTCACAGCTGTAACCCACTGTCAGGGGGATGGCGTTGATACAGCTGTCATTGACCTGGGCCCGGAGGAACCCGGTGGTGAGGATCATGATTAGCGGGAGGAGGATGCTGTTTTTCATGGGTGAGATATTTGATGTAAAGAAATACTAACCGTATGTTTTGATAAAAGGCCGGGTAAATATATGAAATGATAGCCTGATTGCAAGCGGGTGACTGAGAGGAAATGACAGATCAGGGGGAGAAGCTGCCATTGGCATCGCCTTTACAGAGTCCGAAAATATGGATAATGAGGGTTTGCTGGGGATCGATGGTGAATGAAGCTTGTTCGAATATCCAATCACCGGCGGGGAAGGTATTGATCAGCTCGACATAACGGCGTTGCACCATCAGTGCATCAAGGGAATTCACATAACCACTGCCGTTGACATCGGAAGCCTGAAAATTCAGGCCTGTTAGCGGTTGAATTTCTGCAAAATGCCTGAGTATCACCAATGCGTCTATGTTGTTTATCCCACCTGTTGCAGCAGTGCAGGCAATCTTCAGGCTGTACGGGCCTTCCTGGAGACCGCAGAAGCGATAGTGTCCATCCGGCAGCGTGTTGGTACTGTCGAGAACGATATCATCAGCTGAACAGAGGTAAACCTTCACATCAGACAGCGCTGTATGGGCATTGTTGAGGTATTGCACCTGTCCGGACACTGAAGGGGGCGACAAGGTTACGAGGCAGGAATCCGTATCCGGTCCTTCGAAACAGCCGGTGATGGACACGATATACAGTCCGGGACGCGTGAGCGGGACAGCACTGCTTTGCTCCCCCGTATTCCAGAGATAGGAATCATAGCCTGGGCCGGCATCCAGCTGGAGATTAAAACACTCACACGGAATGACCAGGGTGGAAGGCAGGTTCAGTGCCGGCTGCAGGGGTCTTACACAGAGATGGGTGATCACCAGGGAGTCGCAATACAGCTCATTGATCAGGATACTGGTATCTGTGAGACTTTCTGTAATGTCATTCATGAAATCCCCATCGGGAAAGGTATAGCTCTCCCCGTAACAGATGCTATCGAAAAGGACGCTTGTTTGCACATGATTGCAGGTAGTATCAAAGACACAGAAGGTGAATTCTCCGCCCTCTTCATTGTTGTAATTAAAGAATCTGATATAAAGGATGGTTTCTGCAAGGGTCAGGTTATTAATATTCAATGTGTTTACCAATTGTGCGCAGGCGATTTGGGTCATGTTGCCACAGTTGCCGGTATACACGGCCCACTGTGCGTTCATTCCGGAGATATTGGTCCGGTTCATGATGATTTTACCTGTACGGGGCATGACGGCAGTAAACCAGACATCGCCCCCCTTATAATGACCGCAGCTAGGATTTGGACAAACTGAAGCCGGTTGCGCGGTGGCAAAGCGGTTGGTGAAAGGCAGGGGAGCGCAGCTGTTCCCTACTGCAAGGGGGAAAGCATTTTCACAATGGTCGTTGTCCGGGACAGGGGGTTCATACACACAAAGGCTGAAAGGGGCTCCTTCTTCATTGTTGTAGGTATAAACCCTCAGGTACATGGTTTCACCTGCCAGGGAGGTATCGTGGATGGTACGCAGCCCGTCCAGCTGCATGCAATCCACTTTGGTAAATGCCCCGCAACTCCCTTTATAGAGTGTAGCCTGGGCGGGGGAAAGTTCTATCCGCAGTTTGCCTGAGGCCGGCATGGTGAAGGTGAACCAGACATCACCGCCTTTATAGTGGCCACAGGCGGGATCCGGCGCGATTGAATCGGGCTGGGCCGTTGCCAGCGCATTGGTAAAGGTCTGTACTGCGCATACCGTACCGATGGAAAGGATGATTGCCTGCCCGCAGTTGTCATTCAGGGGTATCGGCGGCTCATAGACGCAGAGCGTGAAAGGGGCTCCTTCTTCATTATTATAGGAATAAACCCTCAGGTACATGGTTTCACCTGCCAGGGAGGTATCGTGGATGGTACGCAGCCCGTCCAGCTGCATGCAATCCACTTTGGTAAATGCCCCGCAACTCCCTTTATAGAGTGTAGCCTGGGCGGGGGAAAGTTCTATCCGCAGTTTGCCTGAGGCCGGCATGGTGAAGGTGAACCAGACATCACCGCCTTTATAGTGGCCACAGGCGGGATCCGGCGCGATTGAGTCGGGCTGGGCCGTTGCCAGGGCATTGGTAAAGGTCTGTATTGTGCATACCGTACCGATGGCAAGGATGATTGCCTGCTCGCAGTTGTCATTCAGGGGTATCGGCGGCTCATAGACGCAGAGTGTGAAGGGGGCTCCTTCTTCATTGTTGTAAGTATAAACCCTCAGGTACATGGTTTCACCTGCCAGGGAGGTGTCGCAGATGGTACGCAGCCCGTCCAGCTGCATGCAATCCACTTTGGTAAAAGCGCCGCAACTCCCTTTATAGAGCGTAGCCTGTGCAGGGGTCAGTTCGATCCGCAATTTGCCTGAAGCCGGCATGGTAAAGGTGAACCAGACGTCACCGCCTTTATAGTGGCCGCAGTCGGGATCCGGCGCGATTGAATCGGGCTGGGCTGTGGCATAGGCATTGGACCAGTTTTGCGGGTTGCAGAGGGTATCGATGGAAAGGAGGCTGGCATCCTCACAGTTGTTGTTGGGCGGCACGGGAGGATCCCAGACACAAAGGCGGAAGATTCCTCCGCCCGCGCTGTTGTAGTTGAACACCCGGATATAGATTGTTTCTCCGGCAATGGAAGGATCGACGATGGTTACAGCATCCTTCAGGTGGAGACAAAGGTACTCGGTAAACGCGCCGCAGTTTCCCCTGTAGAATGCGGTTTGCGGATTAATGCCCGAAATGCCTTCAATTTCGTAGCGCAATTCACCGGATACGGGCATGACTACAGTGAACCAAACATCGCCTCCCTTGTAATAGCCGCAGGAGGGATTGGGTGCGACTCCCGCTTCGGCGCTTGCTCCGATGCTGCTGAAGATGTTCATCTGACATGATGAACCGACAGTCAGCGGAATGGCGTTGCTGCAATTGTCGTTCACCTGGGCCTGAAGCGGGCCTGACATTCCTGCCAGGACTACGAGCCATGTGGGGATAGCGCTTTTCTTCATGATCATGGTATATGTGAAGCATTTACATCACCTGCGCAGATGGTTTCTATGGGGAGATCCACGATCCCGATGACAGGGACTTCAACCGACTGTACATCCACGATCCAGTCCGGAAGGTCGAAACTGCTGATCATTCCGACAAAACGCTGAATCACCATCATGGCATCGATGCTGTTGACAGTTCCGGACAGGTTCACGTCTGCCGCGGTCAATGGAAAACCGCTAAGCACCTGTAAGCCGGCAAAGTGTTTCAGGATGGTCATTCCGTCGATGGCGTTGACGCCGGTCCAGGGGTAGGGGATTACTGTTTGAATCTCATAGGTTCCTGGAGGCAGGTTGTCCAGGCTGAATTGTCCGTTTGCATCGGTAACAGAACCTGATACCGGAATTCCACCCTGGGTAAATGTGATTTCAGCGCCTTCAACAGGTGATGAAAAGGCATTGGCGTAGCTGAGGCTGCCCTGAACCGTGGTGATCGCATTGACTTCCAGGATGGCGGGCTGACTTGTATCTATTGTGCATCCTTCAATGATGCAACGGTATTGGTAAAGATCGAAGATCTCAGGTACCGGGTCAATGATCAGCAGGTCAGAATGGACTCCTTCATAGGGAGGATTTTCACTGAGATTGCTCCAGGCAGTTCCATCGGTGTTGACCTGCCATTGAAAGTCTAATCCAAAATCGTTGGATGTAGTGACAAAGAATGAAGCTGTTGAACCCGGAGATGTAATCGTTGAAACGGGTTGATTCAATATTTCAACTTCTGCCGATGAAACCCGGCTGTTATTGAAAATGCCTGCGGGAATCGTACCAGGTATCACCTCGACGAAGCCTTCACCACCCAGGTAAATAAATGTCAACTCAACCAGAGTGGCTCCACCTGTAAGTTGAAGAGCAGGGAAACACTGTCCGGACAAGTGAATGGTGTCAAAATCACTCACAACGGATTGTGTCACTCCTCCCATAATAAAACCGGGACCGGCAAAATTCTGCCAACCGGCAGATGCAAGCACATTATGATTGAATTTAATCTTTAATTTCCAGTTCATAGCATAGTAATTGTAAACCTTCACCGGCAGGATCAATGCACCGCCCTCACATCCGGCAACTGAATCGATCGTATAGATTGTCTGGGCATCTGACAAGGGAAAAAGTAATCCGTTGAGACAAATCAGCATCATGATCTTTTTCATATTACGTGTCGTTTATTTGAATAATGTATTTTATGCTGTGATAAAATCAATGAGAATACCCACACGGAATGGGTTTGCGGAAAAATTGCGATCCGTGGGTGTATGGCATTGCTCATACTCAAACAGCTTTGCTTTCACAAACCTGCATGTATGCGTATAAATGTACTGCTTTTTATCAGAACTGACAAACAATGATTTGAAAATGTGATTTGGCAAGGCGGGATGTCAGGGCCATATTGCCCGGATACATGGCCACGATTAGGCAAAGTCAGGGGCATGATCTACCTGGAGTTATAGTACAGAATCTGTATTCTTCTCTCGAGGGCTGCTGCACGGCTGTAAACCGACTTCCGCTTGTCGCTGGGATTGTCGCTGACCAGGGGGCTGGCCTGTTCTTCGCCAATGGGTTCTTCGATGAACTGAAGGCTTCCGCCTGATGGATGCGTCCCGGTCAGGAAAGGAATCAGGATTCCGTTGTCGTATTCCCTGAAATAATTGATCAGGCTGCTGATCCTTCTGCGGGCAAGGCTTTTGTTGTATTCGGCAGTGTTGAGCGGGCTGGTGAATCCTTTCAGCGTGATCATGATCTTGTTCCCCTGCCGCAGATCCTGCAGGAGAAGTCCGGTAAAGGTTTCCAGGTTTTGTAGTCCTTTCAGCACGTAATCCTCAAAAAAATCCGCGATCTCCTGCACGGCCTTTGCTGCTGCCTGTCCTTTCAGTCCACGGCTGTACTCTTCCTGATAGGACTTTTTCAGCAGGTAATAATCGGCTACGGTGGTCCGGAAGTTTTTATCCGTACTTTCCTTTGTGGTGGCAGGGTCGGGTTCGTCATTATGGAAGTAAAGGCTGAGGGGAAGCAGTTTCCTGATCACCACGGGAATGGGCTCTTCCGGCAGGCTGGTGTCTGCTGTATCTTCTTTTGTGGTTTTCTTACCCGGGTACACCTGGTAAATATCGTTGCAGCAGGTTTCTTTTTTTATGAAGTAGGAACCGGGGCGGTTAGAGGTCAGGTAGCCGCTGCTGTCGGTTTCGTTGATGGTGTAATACAGGTCGTTATAACTGGTATTCAGGGGATGACCGACATTTTCGGGCATGCTCCAGGTATTGTAACTTCCTTTGGACCGGAAAATATCATAACCGCCGAATCCTTTATGACCGTCGGAGCTGAAGTAAAGGGTTCCGGTTTTGTTATCGTAGAAGGGGGTGATTTCATTACCGGGAGTATTGACCGGGGGGCCGAGGTTGGCCGGGGGGAATACTTTTCCTTTGCGTACCACGGAGAACCAGATGTCTTTACCGCCGAGGCCGCCGGGACGGTCTGACACGAAGAAGAGGATATCTTCTTTTGCACCGTGCGCCATGGCAGGCTGGGTGGCGGTATATCCGGATTTGTTGATGGTATTTGGCAATGCGACAGGTCTGGTGAATTTTCCGTTTTTCAGTTTTGACAGATACAGTTCACAGCGCAATTCGGGCCGGCGTTCATCGGCACAGCGCGAGAAAAAGAAAAGCTGGTGATTTGACGAAAAACAAAGATTGGCATTGTGGGTGCTTTTGTCGTTGATCCTGGTTTCAAGTGCCCGGGCTTCGGAGAATCCCGCCGGAGTGATGCGGGATTGAAAGATCCTGGTGAGGAACATGCCAGGCAGCAGGCTTTCGTAAGGCGCATCGTATTCAAACTGCAGGGAGGAGAAAAAGAGCAGGCTGTCGCCCATCTGAACCGCACCGAAATCTGCATAGGCTGAGTTGATATCCGAACCCGGATGCACAACGGTAAAGGGCAGGGTATCCAGGATGGCTTCCGCTGCCCATTTACAGGCCAGGGACTCGCTTATGGCGCGCTGGTAAAACTCAGCCTTGCCACCCTGATCTTTGATATATTCTTCAAAATGCTGAATGGCAGCCTGATAATCTCCCGTGTTCTTAAGCATCATTGCCAGCCAGAAGCGGGCGTCGGGGAAACGGCGGCTTTCCGGGCTGCGCAGGATAAAACGGTACCAACGGGTCGCCTCCCTGTATTCATTGAAAAGCCTGCTGGATTCTGCATAACGGTAAGCGATTTTGTACCTGGTGGAGTCCTGTGTCAGGACCTGGTAATAATATGCGGAAGCACCGAAGTAATCGCCTTCATCGTATAATTCATCCCCTTTGCTGATCAGCTCCGCGATTCCCTGGCCGTGGCCGTGATTCGCCAGCATCACAAACAAGAGGATGACAGTCAGATAGAAAGGAAACAGTTTTTTTGACGCTTGCTTCATCATCAGAAGATCGGGCAGGTTACTTCCCTTTTCAGCGTCCCGTCCGGTTTAAGGAAGGTGTACTGAAGGGAAAGCTCCAATCCTCCGCGAAGATACGAAGCCTTTTTAAGTCCCGAGTAATTGATGTCGTAGCTGATGTTATATGACATTGCGCCCAGATCTGCACCCAGCAGGATGATGAGGGCATCACCCAGCCTGCTGTGAATGCCTGCCCGGAGGGTGGCGGCCAGGTCAGACCTATCCCAGCGGCTCCAGCTGACATTGCTGCCGATGAGCAATTCTCTGTGCCTGTCCTGGATGTTGAAAAGCATGGAAGGACACAGATGCCATTCTTCACTGAGTTTTTGCCTGGCGGATGCCTGTGCCGACCAGCGGACACTGAGTTTCTCTGCGCTGCTTTCGAGCAATCCCCATTTTGGCCGGTTCAGGTGGAAGGCGCTGAATCCGAGCTGAACCTCCTGTTGTCCTGTTTGGGTCAGCAGCCAGACCAGGCCGGCGGCCAGATCGGGATAATAACGCCATTCCCTGCCGATGCTTTCGCCATGCGGGATATTGGGATTGAACATATTGCCGTCGTACTGGTCGGGAAAGCGCAGGCGGTTGAAATTCACGCTTACTTCAGTGGGTGCAGCACTGATCCCTGCTCCCAGGTAATTCCTGCCCTTGCGGTCGAGTGGCTGGAACCATGAGAGGGAAAGCGCTGCCTGGGTGATCCCGTATGCGCCGTCTCCGGCCCTGTCGCCGAGGATCATCAGGCCTGCCCCGGCATAGCCCCTTCCGGGTTTCTTCCTGATGATCATCATGTCGCCCGCTGCCATCAGGGTTTTAAAGGGTGTGGTAACCGCATTCCACTGGTTGCGGTATTGTAATCCCATGCGGTACTTTCCCTCAAATAAGCCTGTATTGGCCGGATTGGTGAATACCGGAGTGAAGTAATGCTGGGAAAAATGAATATCCTGCGACAGAGAACTGAGCCACAAAGAAATGAAAAACATGATCAGTACTGTGATGCGCATATGCTTTTGTATACCGGCATCAGGTTTTTACCTGATCAGTGTTATATTGCCTTTTTTCTTAAAAGTTTCCTTGTTGAAGCAACCGGCTTCAATATAATAGACGTACACCCCCTGTTCACAGGCTTTTCCCTGCCAGGTACCGTCCCAGCCCACGGCCGGATCCCTTGTCTCGAAGACTTTGTTACCCCAGCGGTCATAAATAAACAATTGCATGCTTTCAATATAAGGACTTTGAACCAGCAAAAGGTCATTTTTCCTGTCGTTGTTGGGGGAGAAGGCATTGGGCACGTATATGTAGGGCTCCCTGCAAAACACTTCCAGCACCACCACTTTTACGGAATCAGTAAAAACACAGCCCCACGGATCAGTGATGGTAACGGTAAAAGTGGTGCTCAGGGGCGGAAGTGCGACAGGGTCGGGTATATCGTTCCGGCTCAGGTATTGTGATGGCTGCCATGCGTAAGTACAACCCGGAAGAAGCGTTGCCGTGAGTTGTACGGGGACACCCTGGTAAACCGTATCGGGACTGGCAGCAAGGCTGACCTGGTCGAAGCTGCTTTCGACGCTGACGGTAAAATCTGCATTATAGGGGCAGAGGAGGCTGTCGGTAAGCAACAGCTGGTAATTACCGGCGCAGAGGTTTTCGATGTTTTGAGTTTGCTGGCCATTGTTCCAGGCCCAGGTGTATGGTGGTGTTCCTCCTGCGGCAGTGATTGAAATGCTGCCATTGCAGACTGCATCGCAGGGAACGTGTGTGATTTCAGGGGTGATACTGAAGGGTGGGGGTTCGGTGAGGACAATGCCGGCGATGCTGATGCATGCTGCCGAGTCTGTGATGGTAACTGTATAACTGCCTGCGCAAAGGTTGCCAATGGAATCGAGGGTCTGGCCGTTGCTCCATAAAAACTGGTAAGGCGGACTGCCGCCGTTGACCTCCACCATGGCAATACCGTTGCAGGAATCGGGGCACAGGGGATTCTGCCCCCCTGCAGGGCTGACCAGGATTGAAAAGGAGATGTTTACACTGTCGATGGCGTTGCAGTAATCGTCGAAGGCCATCAGGTAGAACCAGTTCGACTGGCCGGTAAGTGTTACCTGTGCTACCGGATTATTGATACCTGCGTTGAGTGTGTCGAGGAAGGCGGAGCTGGAAGACCAGATAAACGAAAGCGAATCAGGGACGCCGTGTGCCGTCAGGGTGATATCGGCCTGGCAGACCACTGTATCATTGCCGGCATGGGCTTCAATTTCGTGAACAAAGACGGTTTGTTCAGCGGTGTCTGAACATAATCCGTTGGTAATTAACAAGGTATAGGTGATGGTCGCGGATGGTGACGCAATGGGGTTAGGCAGGAATGGATTATTCAGGTTGAAGGCCGGGCCCCAGTAATAGGTGATAGATGGATCCGGTATGGGATTGATACCGATCTGTACACTTTCGCCCGGGCAGATATTCGCCGGTGTCAGGGTAAAGGAAGGATTTCCGAGGACATGCACCATTTGTTGTATGGTGTCGGCCTGGTTGCAGCTTTCGGAATCGGAAATGATGAGGCTTACCAGGTAGGACCCGGGCTGGGTGAACGTATGCACCGGATCTTTGAGGGTTGAGGTTGTGGCGTCGCCGAAATCCCAGAAATACTGGACATTGCCGGAGGTAGTAGCCTGGCTGGTATTTACGAAACTGACGGTATAGGGAGCACAGCCGGAAGGAGGGCTGATGAAATCAGCCACGGCAAGCGGTATATTGAAGTTGTATTTGATGACGGCATTGTTGCAGTTGGTGCTGCCATTTACATTTGACCAGGCGCCGGGTGTGGTGGGGAAATCGTCGTAACCGCCGCAGCCTGCACAAACAGATTGGTATATTCTTCCTTTTTTATCGAAGCGGGAGGTGCCGCCGTCCACGTGTTCGGCCGCGCTGCCGCCGAAGTAGGTGGCATAGATGAGTCCGCTCGCATCTCCTTCGAGCACGAGGAAATAGTAGTCGTTATTATCGGTGGTGGTCTGGAAGGCATTGGCGGTTACGGGGAGCCCGGCCGTTCCGCCGAAGCCGTTCAGGCCGGCGCTGCCCCAGCCCGACACATAGATATAATTGCAGTAATCCACCATGAAGGCCGTGGGTGAGATGTCCGGTCCTCCGTTACCAGTACCGAATGCAGTCGACAGCAGCCTGGTACTGAGGGATGAATTGAATTTGGATATGATCTGCCCTCCGCCCGGCGTGGCCCAGGAAACATTGAAGATGTAATACATTCCTGAGATGGCAGTTTGGCCGAGTACATAAACGTTGCCGTTCTTGTCCTGGTCGACGAAGTACAACTGGTCGTAGGCTGCTGATCCGTAATATGTTGAATGGACCAGTGCGGATGCCTGATCGGACAGGCAGGCAATGAAGCCGTCGCAGCCTCCGCCCGTAAAAGCCTGCTGATATGAAGGAGCGACCACCGGAAAATCCGGGGAGGCTGTTCCACCGGCAAGGTAGACTTCCCCCTCATCATTGATCACGAGGCTGTAGCCGGCATCGGCAGCCGACCCGCCGAGGTAGGTCGACCAGACGAGGTAGGTGAGGGTAGGGTCGAACCTGGCGATACAGGCATCCTGCACTCCTCCGAAGACGGTTTGGTAACTGCCCTGGCTGACGGGGAAATCCGGTGACAGGGTACTGCTGCATACGTAGATATACTGATCGTTGTCTGTCTTGATCTCACCGCGTGCATCATCCGCATAGTTGTGCTTGAGCGGGGCGGTGGTGTTCAATCCGTCGTTGAGGCTGCCGCCCAGGTAGGTGGAGGACAAAAGGGCGTCGCCGCCGGAAGAAAGGCGGCTGATCGCGATGTCGGAACCCGCCTGGAAATTGAGAATGAAGGTGAGCACATAAGGCGTTCCCCCGTTGAAAGTCTGGTCGTAAGCCTGGGAAGTCACGGGAAAATCTGCAGAGCCCGTGCTTGCCATGACAAGCAATTCGTTGTTGTTGTTCACCACCAGGGATGCCGGGACTTCGGTCCCGCTGCCGCCGAGGTAGGTGGAATAAATCATGAACGAACCTGTGGTGTCATATTTGCTGATGGCGATATCCGCACTACCGCCTCCGAAATTCACCTGGTAAGCCCCCGTGGTGGTGGGGTATCCCTGTAAAAAGGCCGCTCCGCCTGCGTACAGGAAACCGTCCTTGTCGTAGGTGGCGGTATATCCCCAGTTATCCACCACAGAACCGGAGTAAGTGGAGAAGATCAGCACCGGATCGATCACCAGGGGGAGGGAAGGGTCAATGGCATCATCAAAGGAAAAGCCGACCACATTGTTCCTGAGCCGGAAACGGCAGGACAACATGTGCCTCTTCCCTTCACTGTCCTGCTGCCAGGCAAGGGGCCTGAGTTCTTCGACAGTATTTACGGAAGTTACCACGACCAGCCTGCCGTTCCTGATCCGGATTTTCTCCACGCCTAAGTATTCGAGGGAGATAAGAGCGGGATCAGTTCCCGGTTCCAGCAGGAAATTATACTTCAATTGTCCTTCCTCCTGGGTCATGAGCAGGTCGATGTTTTGGTATATGTTCTTGTAAATGACTTCTTTATAATGTGACACATGGGAGGCCCAGCGTTCGGGATCATTCCCGAGGAAGTAGTTTTTATAGTCGGGATAAGGATAATGTGCCTCACACAGATTCAGGGGATTGGCGTTTTTGAACCGTACTTTGTAAGCGTGGGCGGGTATCAGAAAGCCGGGATGGGGATTGGCTTTACGCCAGGCCTCATCCTTCAGTTTATAAGCCAGGAGCTTTTGCAGGCTTTCTTTGTTTAAAAAACTGAAAGTCAATCCATTATTCTCAAGGTAAAGGTCCCCGTGCGGCAGATGGGCATGGTAACGAACCTGGGAGGGCAGTTGTCCTTTGTTTTCGATAAATGAATAATGAAAATGGCCGGCCGGTATTTCACCTGCAACACTGATTATGGTCAGGTTGAGCAAAATCCAGAATGCCGGCCACTTTTTCATCTGTTCATATTTTTTACATTAAGGTCAGATGGAATACCCATGTAATAATATCATAACGGTAGGTGAGTTCAGACTCATGGGAATTTCATCGGGTTTTAATTGGGTATAAGCCCGGTTGCTGAACCGGGAAACATAAAGGGATTGTCAATGTCTTCAGTTTCTCCGCTTTTATAGGTAATGTGAAGTTTCGGTTTCTTTAAAGACAACATTATATTTTCGGGGGTTGTCTTTTCAGGCAGGTAATATATGTACAGGAATGGATTGTTTTCTTCCCATCGTGTTGAGAATCGGACGGTTCCCTTATCATTCATCAGGTGGTTACGCAGGAAGCCGATCATGGTTTTTTTTGCAGGTTCAAGGGCTTCCGGAAACGGAATCCGGAGTGTTGCGAGGGAAGCAGAATCGCAGGTTTCGTAATCATTGAAAGTTCTGTCATAGGGTTCAAAGAGTCCCTGCAGGAATTCCTGCCTGCTGCTGGCAAGATGGGAGTCTTTGACCCAGGCCACTGCAAAACCGGGTTTCACCATGGTGGTTTGATCTCCGTCTTTGATGCCGAATTCTTTTGTTTCTATCAGGGCTTTGATCTCAGCGGGCCTGATTTTATTTTCATCATAAAAGATGGTAGTTTCCACCGGTTCCCCGTAATGCGTCTCGAAACCGTAAATGCCTTCCCTGCTGCCGAAAATCTCAGCCAGCAGGGCTGCATCGTTGGGATCGAAAAAGTGATCAATGCCTGTGTTCAGGAAGAAGATCTGGTTCACATCTTCACCGGGCAGGGCGATGATTTCCTTGACAGGAGTGAACATGGCCTCCTTGATGCCATCGGTTGTGATCACTGAGGGATCGAAATAGATTTTCACGGTTTTGGTTTTCACATAGGTCTGAACCCCGAGGATGCCAGGCACGTCCTTGATATGGTTGGCAAAGGCCATGGAGCTGCCGAAGCACTTCACGTTCTTCAGTCCTGACTGGGTATATATACTGGCGTTCTTCATTTGTTCGGGACTTCCCCATTGCTGGTCGATGGTGGGCACCTGGTTGTTGGCGGAGATCAGGATGCCTGCCACCACCAGGACGATGATGGCTGCCGGGGGCAACCAGTTCAATTTACGACCGTTATATTTCAGGGCTCCGGCTTCAGGGCATTTCACCACACAATCGCCGCAGAGGTGGCAGTCGATATGTGTAACTTTATCTGCTTCACTGATGTTCAGGTTGTAGGGACAGACCTTATCACAAATCTTGCAGTGGGTACAGAGTTCATCGTGGCGGGTAATCTTCACCAACGGAAAGAAACAGGTATGCTGTTTGAAGGCTTCCACCAGGAATCCTGCCAGGCACAAAGCGCCGAGATACCATATCCAACCAATGGAAAGTCCGAAGGCCCAGATGAGCAGTGCGTAGATTGCCGTGATCACGATAAAGACCACCGTAAAGGCGAAGAGGTTGGTGGCAGCGCCGAGAGGGCAGAGGTATTTACACCAGAACTGCCTGACAAAGAGTGAACCCAGTATGGTCACGGCCAGGGCAAGGAGGGCCATCCAGATCACCACATCACTGCCAAAGCCGGTGAAAATGGCGTAGAAAGGGTCGTACTGTTTGCAGAATAATTCGCTGGAGTTGATGGTGAAGTAAAAAGTGATAAACAGGAGGGCATACTTCAGCAGGCGGAGCAGACGGTCGGCCCATCCGGTAATGGTATAGCGGATTTTCCATTTTTCACCGAGGCGACCGAGCCATTCCGTAAAGGTACCGACCGGACAGATAAAACTGCAGAATAGTTTAGCAAACAGGATGACTCCTGCGATGAGTGCAAATCCCATGGCGATCTGCAGGGTGGTCATGGAACAGGCCAGGCTGTTGTTGACCAGGAAACTGGAGTAGGCCTGCATGCCGCCGATGGGGCAGTAGGCTTCAAAATCGGCGAAATAGGCCGGATCGACCCAGGCCCTTACGACCATGTACCCCAGTAACAGCAGGATGATCCATTGGAAGGTCACCCTGTAATAATTCCACTTTTTCTTTCTTTTGCCCATAATGTAAAGTATAGCAGGTTAAACATTGATGTCGAAGTCGCGTAAAGCCTCATTCAGTGATATCTTCAGGTCGGTGGAAGGCTTTCTTTTTCCGATAATGAGCGCACAGGGTACCTGGTAGGTGCCTGCAGGGAAGGTTTTAGGGACGGAACCGGGGATCACCACCGATCGTTCCGGGATCATTCCCCGGTATTCAATGGGTTCAGGTCCGCTTACGTCGATGATGCGTGTCGATCCGGTAAGCACCACATTGGCTCCGAGTACGGCTTCCTTTTTCACATAGGCCCCTTCCACGATGATACAGCGGGAACCGATAAAAGCGCCGTCTTCGATGATGACGGGAGCGGCCTGCAGAGGCTCCAGCACTCCGCCCACGCCCACGCCGCCGCTGAGATGTACATTTTTGCCGATCTGGGCACAGGAACCCACGGTAGCCCAGGTATCCACCATGGTGCCACTGTCGACATAGGCGCCTATGTTTACATAGGAAGGCATCAGGATCACCCCGGGGGCAACATAAGCCCCATATCGTGCAAGTGCATGTGGTACAACCCTGATTCCCAGTTTTTTGTAATTACCTTTCAGGGGGATTTTATCATGAAACTCCAGGGGGCCTGCAAGGGTGGTTTCCATTTCCCTGATCAGAAAGTAGAGGATGACGGCTTTTTTAGCGGTTTCATTTACTTTCCAGCCTTGCGCTTCAGGTTCGGCCACCCTCACCAATCCTTTGTCAAGGGCTTCCATGATTGATTCAACAGCTTGGATATAAGCCTTTTGTTCGAGAAGCAGACGATTCTGCCAGCATTGGTCGATCAGTGGAAAAAGTGCTTCAGGCCTCATGGTTATCGGTTTTCAAACTTACGTTTAATTCTCTTAGGATTCTGAAAAACCACCGGTTTTTAAACTTTATCGTACCTTTGTTGTTGCAAATGTAAGGAATGGGACGCATTTTAGCCATCGATTACGGAACAAAACGGACAGGCCTGGCGGTTACTGACCCGGAATGCCTCATTGCCGGGCCGCTGGACTCCGTTCCGACGCACAAGCTGATGGATTACCTGCGCGAATACTGCCGGCAGGAGATCGTGGATTGCATTGTGGTGGGGGAGCCCAAACGCTGGAATGGAACGGATACCCAGTCTTCTCAACCCATCAGGCAGTTTATCACGGTGCTTGAGAAGGTGTTTCCGGGGATCCGGGTGGCGCGTGCCGATGAACGCTTTACTTCCCTGCTGGCTTCCCGTGCCATCCTGGAGGCAGGCATCAGCAGGAGCGGCAGGCGAGACAAGGCCCTGGTCGACAGGGTGAGTGCGGTCATCATTCTGCAGGGTTATATGGACAGTCTAATTCAAAGTACATGATCCTTCCAATTGTATCATACGGCAATGCCATTTTGAAAAGCCGGGCCAGGGATATCACGGCTGATTATCCCGGTTTGCAGGCACTTATCAGCGATATGTTCGAAACCATGCAGTCGGCTTCCGGTGTGGGACTGGCTGCCCCCCAGGTGAACCTGGGAATCAGGTTGTTTGTGGTGGATGCCACGCCTTTTGCCGATGAAGATCCCAGGGCTAAGAATTTTCAGAAGGTATTTATCAATCCCAGGATCACCGAAAGAAGCGGGGAGGATGTCCTTTATGAGGAAGGCTGCCTGAGTTTTCCCGGTATCCGCGAAGAGGTCAGTAGAAAGAGCAGCATCCGCATCACCTACCAGGATGCGCAATTTCAGTCGCATGATGAAGTGTATGACGGTATTATCGCCAGGATCATCCAGCATGAGTATGATCATATCGAAGGCCTGCTGATCGTGGATCACCTGAGTTCCCTCAGGAAGATGCTGTTGAAAAGAAGATTGAAAGAGCTGACCCTGGGGCAGGTTAAAGTGGCTTACCGCATGATCTTTCCCGGACAGCGAAGGCAGGCTGCCACTGCGAACTGAGCTTTGTGCGACATCTAATCAAATTATTATGAGAATATTCAGCATCAGCATGGTACTGCTAACCGTCCTTTTCCTGGCAGCCTGTACCGGCAAACAGGAAAGGATGTCGGCTAAGATCAGCAAACTGGAGCAGTCCCTGGTGGACTCAGTCAGCCGCACATTCGACAAAAACAAGGCCGTAGCGCTGATCAAGCTTTACGATGCCTATGCAGGCAGTTATCCCGGGGATACACTGTCAGCCCAGTACCTTTTTAAGATGTCGGAGTTGCAGACCCATGCGGAAACACCCCAGGCAGCCATTCAGACCCTGGACCGTATCATCCGGGAATACCCCGATTTCAGACGCACTCCCGAGTGCATGTTCCTGAAAGGATTCATCTACGACAACAACCTGGCTGATTTTGAGAAGGCAAAGGTCTGTTACATGGAATTCATCCGCAGCCACCCTGAGCATTATTTTGCTGATGACGCCCAGGTATTGCTGGATAATCTCGGGAAGTCGCCGGAGGAGCTTATCCGGCAGTTTGAGGAAAAAGGACAGTGATGCTTCAGTATGCTCATTGTGTCGTTCCATTTCAATCATTGTCAGAAAAAAATCCGCGTGAATCTGTGTCCGCCGTGGCGGATCCGCGGATAAAAAATCACACCTTCTTCATAGGCAAAGAATAAAAACTTCACGCCCGGCTTTTAAAACCACGGAGTTACACGGAGTTACACGGAGTTATACACGGAGTAGTCAAAAATTATTATATTTCACGACCCATGGTTCATTAAACTTTGGACCTGACCTTAAACTTTATTCAACATAAGCGAGGTCTCCTTGTGTATTGAGAACCATGTTTTATAGTGCCAGAATGCAAGAATGCCGGAATGCCGGAATGCAAGAATGCAAGGATGATTGATGCTACTCAAATTCCCCGTGGAGGAATTCTGCCAGGTCGATGTCGCTGATGTCTTTGCGGAGAATACCGTTCATGGCCAGGGAAATGCTGCCGCTTTGTTCAGATACTACGATGGCGATGGCGTCGCTTTGTTCGGTGATCCCCAGGGCTGCACGGTGGCGCAGGCCAAGTTCTGCAGGCAGTTCCTGCTGTTCGCTGACCGGAAGGATGCACTTTGCGGCGCGGATGCGGTTCTCGAAAATAATCACGGCTCCGTCGTGCAGTGGACTGTTTTTGAAGAAAATGTTTTCCAGGAGGCGGGCTTTGACCCGGGCATCAATTTCTTCGCCGGTCATGATGAACTGTTTTAATTGATTGTTGCGTGCAAGAATGATCAGGGCACCGGTCCGGACTTCGGACATATGAACACAGGCTTCAATGATCTCTCTGATGTCAAGCCTTGCCGGGTTATGGAGGTTGAACTTCCAGAACAGGAAGCGCCTGGGTTTATTGGAAATGAAGTTGGGCGTGCCCAGGTGAAACAGGAAGCGCCTGATTTCCGGCTGAAATACCACGATCACTGCGATGAAACCCACGCTGATAAAGCCTCCGAGGATCTCACTCAGCAGTTCCATGTGCAAGGCCCGTACGACTTTCCAGACGATGTAGAATGCGATGATCCCGAGAAAGATGTTGATGGCTCCGGTACCCTTGATCAGGTTATAGAACTGGTAAAGCAGCAGGGCAACCAGCAGGATGTCGATCACATCGATCAGCTTCAGGTTCACCAGGTCGTTCAGAAATAAAAGAATCATGATGTCGGCTTCAGCCTGCAAAGGTATAAAATCAGGCGGAATTCGTTTTTTCGTGAAGGATGACGGCTTCCCTCGCCTCCTTCGGGTCGTGAACCCTCAGGATATCTGCTCCCTTCATCAGTGCAATGGTGTTCAATACCGTGGTACCATTGAGGCATGCGGTGGCTTCACAATTCAGGACCTTCTGTATCATTGACTTGCGCGACAGACCCACCATGAGTGGGCGGCCCAGTACCTGAAATTCTTCCAGACGGCTGAGCAATTCATAATTGTGTTCCACGGTTTTCCCGAATCCGAAGCCGGGATCAAGGATGATGTCGCCAATTCCTTTTCGTGTCAGTTTTTCTATACCTTCAGCAAAATACAGGATGATCTCCTTCACCACGTCGCCGTAAACCGGATCTTTCTGCATGTTTTCCGGCGTTCCCCTGATATGGGATAAGACATATGGCACTTTTCCTCCAGCCACCACCTCATGCAGTTCACTATCCATGCTTCCCCCCGAAATGTCGTTAACCATCACGGCGCCTGCTTCCAGTGCCATGCCCGCGGCAGAAGCACGAAAGGTGTCGACCGAGACCGGCAGATCCGGAAAAACCGGAACCAATACCGCCAGGGCATGCCCTAACCTTCGTATCTCTTCTTCTTCCGGAACGGGCCGGCTGCCCGGACGCGTGGATACCGCTCCGATATCAAGGATATCAATATAAGCCCGGATGCCCTCAACCCAGGCTGTCAGACTGTCTGCATCAGTCGTATCAGGATTGCTTCCTGGATAATAAAAAGATTCCGGACTCAGATTTAATATCCCCATTACCAAGGGTTTGCCAGGAAAAAACAGCTTTTGTCCCAGCCTGAAACCTGGTTTTTCCAAAAAAGCTTTACTTTTAGCCTTGCTTTTCTGCACGGATATTAAGAATTAACTTACTGTTTTGCAGTTCCTTAGGAATGGCTGATCTTTTTTTTGGCCATTTCGGGATACAAAGATAAGGGAAACACACGTTACGGACGATATGGACAAGACCAACCTGGAATTTGATGCTGTTACCGAATACTGCCGCGCCATCTTCTGCCAGAAACTGAAAGATTACGGGGCTTCGTGGAGGGTGCTCAGGCCATCCTCCCTTACCGACCAGTTATATATTAAAGTCCAAAGGATCAGAGGTATCCTTGATAAAGGGGTCCACAGGATTGCAGAAGGGATCAAACCTGAATTCGCCGGTCTGGTGAATTATTCCCTGATCGCTCTGATCCAGATTGAACAGGGTTGGGAGGATCACCTCAGTCCACCGGATGAAACAGTAACTGCCTGGTACGATGCCCAGCTTGCTGCAGCCAGGGAACTGATGCAGAATAAAAATCACGATTACGGGGAAGCCTGGCGCGACATGCGCATCAGTTCGCTGGCCGATATCATCCTGATGAAACTGATGCGGATTAAACAGATAGAGGATAACCGGGGCAGGACATTCGTATCCGAAGGTGTGGAGGCCAATTATCTTGATATTGTCAACTATGCTGCTTTTGCCCTGATCATGATCCTTGATGAAGAAAAAGCCTGAAGCCAATCAACAGAAAAAAACGCTGCACTATGAAATGGATGGTACATGTATTCAGGATTTTGCTCGGACTGACTTTTATCTTTTCAGGATTTGTCAAAGGAGTGGATCCGCTCGGCACTGCCTATAAGATTGAAGATTATTTTATTGCTTACGGTATGCCCTGGGCCATGCCCCTGGCGCTAAGCCTTTCGATACTGCTCTGTGCCTTTGAGTTCTCGCTGGGCGTTTTCCTTTTGCTCAGCGTCCGCATCCGGCCGGTATCCCTGCTTACCCTCTTGCTGATGGCTTATTTCACCGTACTGACTTTCTTTGATGCAATCTACAATCCCGTTCCTGATTGCGGGTGTTTCGGGGATGCGATCAAACTGACCAATTGGGAGACTTTTTATAAAAATGTGGTGCTTATCCTGCTGGCTGTCTTTGTTTATGTGTACCGCAAGCGACTCGGAAGGGTATGGCCGCCGGCGGCAGCGAACACCATCCTGGCAGCCGTTCCGGTATTGTTTATCCTGTTTTCCCTCTATAATTACAGGAACCTTCCCATGGTAGACTTCACGGCCTGGAAAACGGGCAATAAAATGATACCGGATAGCCTGAAACCCGCGCAGTATTACCTGGTTTACCAAAACAAGCAGACGGGTGAGATCAAGGAATACCTGAGTAATGAACTGCCCTGGCAGGACAGTGTGTGGCTTGCGTCATGGGAATTCAGGAACCAGCGTATCGATGATCCCAACCATTACCCCGCACCGAATTTCAAAATCCTTGACACCTTAGGCAATGATCTTACAATCAATTACCTGAGAGAGCCCGGCTATTTGTTCTGTCTGGTAAGCAACGATCTGAACAGCCTGAGTCCGGAAGCGATCAGCAAAATAGAACAACTGTCGGAGCAACTTTCGGCAGATGGATATTCCGTGATCGGGCTCAGCGGCTCATCCGGGGAGGACATCAGCAGGCTTTTCGGCCACGGTGACTCACACATCAACTGGTTTCAGTCCGATGACACGGAGTTGAAGACCATGGTCCGTTCCAATCCGGGGCTGGTGGTGATGAAAGATGCCGTTGTGATGAAGAAGTGGCATTACCGGAACATTCCCGACGGGGAGGAGTTGAAGCAGCTATTTCCGCAATCCGGGGTTCCTTCCGGAGAATGAAGAGCGAGGATGATCCGTTTCCTGCTGCATCGGTTGTTTTACGGTATCCTGGTGATGTTTGGCGTGGTGACGGTGGTATTCCTTCTTTTCAACGTATTGCCGGGCGATCCGGCCCGGATGATGTTAGGCCAGCGGGCCGACATCAGTTCGGTGGAGGCCATTAACAGGGATCTTGGCAGAGACAAACCCCTGCTGACCCAATACCTGAATTTTCTGAACGACCTGAGCCCGTTGTCCCTGCATCATTCCAGGGACAGTGCAAGTTACTGGTATTTTGACCGCAGCAAGTACGGGTCACATTTCCCGGTGCTTCGCATGCAGGACAAGGTGCTGGTTCTGAAGGAACCTTATCTGCGCCGGAGTTACCAGAGCAAGCGGGAGGTGGCGGAGATCATCCGGACTGCTTTTCCCGCCACGGCTTTGCTGGCGGTGGTTTCCATGTTGTTTGCGGGTTTACTCGGGATCGTCATGGGTATCGTGGCTGCGTTGAAACGCAATTCGTTCTGGGACCGGCTGATCATCGTACTTTCCGTGGGAGGCATGTCGCTTCCTTCCTTTTTTGCCGCCATTCTGATCGCCTGGCTGTTTGCCTGGGTTCTTGGCGACCTTACGGGCCTGAACATGGTGGGAAGCATGTTTGAGGTGGATGATTTCGGCCGGGGGGAAAGCCTTTCCCTTCAAAACCTGATCCTCCCGGCGCTTACCCTCGGGATCCGCCCGCTGGCGGTGATTGCCGAACTGAGTCGCAGTGCGATGCTCGATGTGATGAGCCAGGATTATATCCGGACAGCCAGGGCCAAGGGCCTGAGTCAGTGGCAGACCATCACCCGCCATGCCCTGCGGAATGTCATGAATCCCGTGGTGACGGCTGTCTCAGGCTGGTTTGCATCCCTGATGGCCGGAGCCGTCTTTGTTGAATATGTGTTTGATTGGAAAGGCCTCGGCGTGGTGATGGTGGAAGCACTCGAAAAATACGATTTTCCTGTGGTGATGGGCCTGGTGCTTTTTGTTTCTCTTTTGCTGGTGGTAATCAACATCCTGGTCGACCTTGTCTACGCATGGCTGGATCCCAGGATCAGGCTGGTCTGAAAAATTTTCCGGCATGGAGATTCCTTCGTATTTTTGGCATTCGTTAAGACTGTAACTAATGGTTGTTAAATAAATTGAAACTGAATAATGAGAAAGAAAATTGTTGCTGCCAACTGGAAGATGAATCTTGATTTTAATATGGCGGAGGATTTGATGGCTGAATTGTCGGAAAAGCTCGCCGAAAGAGAGGAGGACGGGCCGGAAATTGTGATTTGTCCACCCTTCCCTTACCTGGAAATGGCGATAGATTTTTCAGAAGACGGGGCATTTCTGACCGGAGCCCAGAACATCCATCCGCTTGATGCAGGACCCTATACGGGAGAAGTCAGTGCAGCCATGCTGGCATCCATGCTGGTGGATTACTGTATCATCGGCCATTCGGAAAGGCGCTTGCATTTTGGAGAAAGTGATGCTTTTCTTGCCGAGAAAGTGAAGGCTGCCCTGAAATGGGATCTGACACCCATTTTTTGTTGCGGTGAAACCCTCGATCAGCGCAATGAGAAGCGGCATTTTGAGGTAGTTTCAGACCAGCTGGCTGCCGGTCTTTTTCACCTTCCGGAATCCGAATTCAGGAGGGTAGTGATCGCCTATGAACCCGTCTGGGCCATCGGAACCGGCGTAAATGCCACCAATGAGCAGGCACAGGAGATGCATGCCTGGATCCGTAAACTGATTGCCGAAAAATACAATCCGGCGACAGCTGCTGTTACCTCCATCCTTTACGGGGGATCCTGCAATGCCGGCAATGCCCCCGGCCTGTTTGCGCAGCCGGATGTGGACGGCGGCCTCATCGGGGGCGCTTCGCTGAAAGCGGATGAGTTCATCAGCATCACCCGCTCTTTTCCGGCAAGGCAATGAGGCTCCTGCAGTTTATTTTCCGGTTCACGGACGAAGCGAATCCTGATCTGCTGACTGCATACCTTTTCACTCAGGGTTTTAGCTCCTTTGAGGAACAGGAAGGCAGGCTGCTGGCATATCCCGATGAAGCAGTCAGACCGGATGCTGTCCGCAAAGCCCTGCACCAGCGTTTTGGCAGCGCAGTGACTTTGGAAGCCGTCCATGAACTGAAAGACAGGAACTGGAATGAGGAATGGGAAAAACATTATTCTTCCGTCCTGATCGCCGGCAAGATCTGTGTCAGGGCTCCTTTTCATCCTGCTGCCGATCCGCATCTGATTGAAATCGTGGTAGAACCTAAAATGTCGTTTGGAACGGCGCATCACGAGACTACTTCCCAGGTCATGGAACTGATGCTCGACATAGATTTCCGCGGACGCAGGGTGCTGGATATGGGTTGCGGTACGGCAATCCTTGCCATACTCGCCGTGAAACTCGGTGCTGACGGGGTTCTGGCGATAGACAACGACCGCTGGGCATATGAGAATGCACTTGAGAATGCCGAACGGAACGGCCTTGCCGGGCAGGTCCGGGTGATACAGGCAGATGCCGGCGGCATACCGGATGAGCAATATCATATCATTCTTGCCAATATCAACAGGAATATCCTGATGGCAGATATGAATAGCTATGCCGCTCATCTCCTGTCGGGGGGCCTGCTGGTGCTTTCGGGTTTCTATGAGGATGATCTGCCGGCCATCGAAGCCGGATGCAGCAGACTAAACCTGGCAAGGATTCGTTATCTAGAGCGGAACCGCTGGGTGGCCGCGGTTTTTCAGGCATCAAGTCAGGCTCAAAAATGAAAAAAACGACCCTCCTGCTCCTGCTTCTCATTACTGCTGCTGTTACCGGAATCCGGTCGCAGAACATCCCGAAAAGTTTTTCCACCGAACCTGCAGGCTTCCTTGCGGATATCGGCATATACTTCGAAAGCCTGTATGAGAAAGACAAACGCAGGGAGGGCAGGGAACTGATGGAGGTTTTCAGTGCAGCCTGGACAGACGGATCCATTTCCTCCGGGCGGCAGGCTATGATCATGAAGATGGCCAATACCATGCTGCGCTACAAAATGCGTCCCATCCCGCATTACTTTCAGTACCTCAGCGCCCTGCTGAGTTTTCAGAAGACAGGGCCCGACGAGCCTTCTTACAATGCATGGTTTGCCATCCTTGAGAAAAGCCTTGACGTTTCGAGCAGCAGAAAGTTCCTGGCCTTTCTGGAAATTTCCAACAGCCTTTTCAGCGAGAATATCCTTTACAGCAGCAGCGCCACCACCTGGAAATCCAGCAGCGACAACTACACCTTTGAATATGACTCGGTACCGCGGGTGGTCTTCCCCGGCCTTGATCTGATCTGCTACGCCAACCGTGACAGCAGCATCATTTACCGCACTTCGGGAGTGTATTACCCGACCCGCTATCTTTGGGAAGGCAGTGGAGGCCGTATCGACTGGATAAGGGCCGGATTGTCGCCGGACCAGGTATGGGCGGAACTGGACCAGTACCGCCTGAATGTTCGTTTTTCAAGGTTTGAAGCGGATTCGGTCAGGTTCTTCAACAGGGAATACTTCGATGCTCCGATGCTGGGAAGGCTGGAGGAAAAGGTTCTGGCCGGCAGTTCGGAGGAAAAGGCCACCTATCCCAGGTTTACTTCCTATTTCAACCGCCTCAGGATTGAGGAATTGTTTACAGACATCGATTACGAAGGGGGGTTTTCCATGCACGGCGCCCGCCTGATCGGTTCGGGAAGCAAACTGCAGGATGCCACCCTGATCTTCTCCAGGGAGGGCAAACCTTTCGTGAAGGTTTCCAGCCGGGCCTTCATCATGAGAAAAGACCGGATCACCTCGGCCAGGGCATCCATTACCATCTTCTGGGATAAGGATTCCATCTATCATCCGGGGCTCGAAATGAAGTACATCGACAAGAACAGGGAATTGTCCATGATCCGGGCTGATGAGGGACTGGCCATGAGCCCTTATTACAATTCCTACCACATGGTGGATATGTACTGCGAGGCCGTTTACTGGCGAATGGATGAGCCCAAGATAGATTTTACCATGATCAAAGGGGCCGGCGTTGAAGGGAATGCCCAGTTTGAATCAAGCAATTATTACCGGGACTCAAGGTATTTCAAGCTCCAGGGAATCGATGATGCCAATCCCCTCGATCTGGTGCTTTCATATAGCAAGAAGTTTAATACCAGGGAGTTCTACCTGGAGGAATATTTCAATTATCTCAGGAAACCTCCCGAACAGGTGAAAGCCTCCCTGCTGCGCCTGGCTGTGGGTGGGTATCTGATCTATGACCTGGATGAGGACAAGGTGTATATCCAGGACCGCTTATTTCAGTACCTCAACGCAAGAGCCAAAAAAACCGATTATGATGTGCTTCAGTTCCAGTCTACCATCACTGCCGAACCCAATGCCACACTAAGCCTGCTGAATTTCGACCTGAAGCTGAGGGGGGTCCCCATGGTTTACCTGAGCGATTCGCAGAAAGTCTATATCTATCCGACAAACCAGGAACTCATTCTGAAGAAGAACAGGGATTTCCTGTTTGCCGGACGTGTCCATGCCGGTTTGTTCGACTTTTATGCCCATGACTGTTCGTTTGATTACACCAAGTTCAGGATCAACCTGCCGATCGTGGACTCCATGAGTTTCATGGTCAGGGCCTGGGAGAAGGACCGCTTCGGGGAATATCCCCTGGTCAGGGTGAAGTCTGTGATCTGTAACCTGAGCGGCGATATCCTGATCGACCATCCGAATAATAAGTCGGGAGCTGTTTCCTATCCCGAGTACCCGATCTTCAACAGCAGGAATGATGCGTATGTCTATTATGACAAACCTTCCATACAGCGGGGTGTGTACCGGCGCGACAAGTTCTTTTTTCATGTCTATCCTTTCACCATTTCCAACCTGGATAATTTCGCCACGGACGATATCCGTTTCGACGGTTATCTGGTTTCGGCGGGTATCTTCCCCGATCTGGAGCAACCGCTGGTGGTTCAAAAAGACTATTCCCTGGGTTTTACCCGCCTGACACCTCCCTCAGGCTATCCTGTTTACGGAGGCGCGGGATCGTACAACAATGTGATCGACCTCAGCCACCGGGGACTCAAGGGCAATGGTACACTGAAGTACCTGACCTCCACTTCTGAATCTGTGGATTTCAACTTCTACCCGGATTCTCTCAGTGCGGAAGTACAGCAATTCACGCTCCTTGAGCAAAGCTCCGGGGTGGAGTATCCTCCCGTAAAAGCCGCAGATGCCGGGCAGCTATGGCGTCCATACAGGGATCTGATGATACTCACCAGCAGGGAGAAACCGATTGACCTGTATAACGGGCAGACCCTGCTTCGCGGGAAGATGCACCTGACTTCCGGTTCTCTTACAGGGGCCGGGACAGTCATGGTGGAAGATGCCGAACTTGATGCCCTGCTGTTCAAATTCAGAAATAAGGTGTTCGATTCAGATACGGCCGATTTCCGCCTGAAGACCTATGATCTGAAACAACTTGCTTTTTCCACGCATAATTACAAGTCACATATCGATTTCACGGAGCGGAAAGGCGAATTTAAATCCAACGGCGGCGGTTCCAAAGTGGAATTTCCACTAAATCAGTACATATGCTATATGGATGAATTTGAATGGTATATGGATAAAGAGGAAATTGCGCTTGCCAATACCAAAACGACTGCCATTCCCACCTCCGACCAGGGAGATATCCGTGAACTGGTGGATATCGACATCAGCGGATCAGAATTTGTTTCCGTGCATCCGAAGCAGGATTCGTTGCGTTTTCTTTCTCCCAAGGCCAGGTACAACCTGAGAGACAATATTATTTATGCCGAGCAGGTGAGTTATATCCGGGTTGCCGATGCGGCTGTGTTTCCGGACAGGGGACTGGTAACCATCTTTAAGGAAGCCCGCATGAAGACCCTTTCCAATGCAAGGATACTGGCCAACACGACCACCAAATACCATTCAATAGAGAATGCAAAGGTGGACATCACTTCCAGAAAGCGTTACACAGGGGAAGGTTCCTATTTCTACATTGACGACAAGAAGGAAAAGCAGGAAATTTATTTCAGCACCATCGGTGTCGACAGCACTTTCCAGACCTTTGCCACAGGCGCTGTCGGAGATTCGCTGAATTTTAAACTGAACCCGCACTTTGCGTTCACCGGCGATGTCAGGCTGAATGCCAGCAGGGAATATCTCACGTTCAGAGGGGGGTACAGGATCAGTCACGACTGCGACACCCTTGCCCGCTCCTGGGTGAAATTCGAATGTGAGATTAACCCCATGGAGATTTATCTGCCGGTGGCTGAGGATCTGAGGGATATCGGCGGGAAGAACCTGTCGGCAGCCGTGGGATTCAGCCAGAAAAACAACCATATCTATGCGGCTTTCCTGGGACGCAAGGAGAATTACAGTGATCAGGAACTGTTGTCGGCGGGAGGCTGGGTTCATTATTCGGAAGCAGCGGACGAATACCAGATCGGAAGCAGGGAAAAAATCGTGACTCCTTCGCTGCCGGGAAGATATCTGAGTCTGAATACCGAAAATTGTATATTGCACGGGGAGGGCGTGATGAACATGGGCGCCGTTTTCGGGCAGTTTAAAATGAACAGTTTCGGATCAGTGGATTATTACATGATACCCGATTCTGCCAGCTTCGACCTGGTCATGCTCCTTGATTTCTATTTTGCAGGTGATGCCATGAAAATGCTAACCGAAGCCCTGAAGGAGGCCAATTTAATGGCGGCAGACCTTGGTAAAGACAAATTCAGGAGGGTTCTCGGTGAGTTGATGGAGCAGAAAGAAGCCGACGAACTCTCCACTGAGATCAGTCTTTATGGCAGTATCCGGAGGATCCCTTCAGAACTGAATAAAACCATCGTGCTTTCCGATATCATGTTTAAGTGGAACCCGCTAACCAGTTCCTTTGTCAGCCAGGGTCCCATCGGTATCGGCAATATGGAGAAGAACCAGATTCACAAATACGTAAAGGGATATATCGAGATCAGCAAGAAACGCAGCGGCGATGTGTTTGATATGTATCTGGAAATTAATGAGAATCATTGGTATTATTTCAATTACAGCCGGAACCTGATGCAGGCGATCTCTTCCAATGCCGACTTCAATAAAGTCATCACGGAACTTAAGCCTGAAAAGCGCACCCATAAAGGGGAAAAGGGAGAGGATACCTATCGTTTCAATATCTCCACCCTGAAGAAGAAGAAGGATTTTATCAGGAAAATGGAAGGGTTTTCGGACTAATTTTGATAATTTTGCCGAAAGAGGTCTGTTTCATGTTGTTTGTATTGCTGGTTTTATCACTTATTCTTGCCTACCTTCTCGGATCAATCCCCTCTGCGGTTTGGATCGGCAGGTTTTTTTTCGGGGTGGATGTCAGGGAAAGCGGCAGCCGTAATGCCGGCGCCACCAACAGTATCAGGGTGCTTGGTACCAGAGCCGGGATTGCCGTGCTTGTCCTCGACATGCTGAAGGGCTATTTTGCAGTCAGTCTGACCCTTTTCTTTTCCGGCATCTTATCCCCTGAGTTTCTTTCGTTTCTGAGGGTGGGGCTTGCGGTTTCCGCCATTCTTGGCCATGTGTTTCCGGTGTTTGCGGGTTTCAGGGGCGGCAAGGGTGTCGCAACGCTGGCCGGTGTGATGATTGCGATGCTCCCGGCCTCGCTCCTTGTGGCACTCGGGGTATTTGTCCTGGTGTTCGTTTTATCTCATTATGTATCCCTGGCCTCGATTACGGCAGCCCTGGCATTTCCGTTTATCGTGATGCTTGTGTTTGGTGTCAATGAATTGTCGCTCCAGTTGTTCTCGATACTGACAGCACTGTTCGTGCCCCTGACACACCTTAAGAATATCCGGCGGCTGCTAATTGGCAATGAGAACAAATTTCAGTTGAGAAAGCGCAAAAACATATAAAGCAAGGACTTCGAACTATGATGGTTCAGCTGACTTGCCGCCGTATGATTGAAATGTGTAAATTACCATACCGTCGTATTCCATGCCGAACCCTGTGAATGCTGTCATGAATAAATTGCTCCCGGGGTGTTATTCCTTGCGAACCTCGGTGTTTTTCATGATGCATTTGCTTTATGTAGAATGTCCTGCGCAGGTGCTTCCGATCGTTCAGGAGAAATCATCACAGCAAAGTTTTATTCTTGCCAGGCAATTGTATGATGACGGGCGGTACGCCGATGCCCTTGTGATCTTTCAGGAACTGCTCGGTGCCGACCCTGAAAATGCCAACCTGAATTTTCTGGTTGGTGACTGCTATCTTCTTCAGGGCGGTTTTGAGCAGGAAGCCAGGCCATTTCTCGAAAAGGCAGTACGCAACATTGTGGTTGACTACCAGAATCATTCTTTGCAGCGCAGTGCCCCGGTTTTCGCTTTTGAGAAACTGGGAGACGTGTATTATCATGACTACCGTTTCGATGATGCGCTTGTCAACTATCGTGTTCTGAAAACCTATCTTGACGGGAAGCGGGACAAAGTGCTGCAGGAGGCCATCGATGCAAAGATAGCCAGGGCCATGGAAGCCGGCAGGATACTGGATGCCCCTTTGAAAATGGTTCTGACCGAGATTCCATTTGTGAACGTGATCTCATTTTCCGACTTCGGTGCCATCATGGTTGAAAATGGCGGGCTTATCTTTTTTAACCGCAGAAGGGAAGAAACAGGGGCAACGAACCAGGGCAGCGATATCTACATGATGAGGAAAACAGAACAGAAATGGGGAAGACCCCTTCGCATGTCCTTTGTCAACAGTGAAGCTGACGATATGGTCTGCTGGGCCTCAAAGGATGGCGACATGATGTTGATTGCTTCCGACAGGGATGGCTCATTTGATTTGTATCTTTCTGAACGTAAGGGTAAATCCATGTGGACCATGCCCGCCAGACTGAACTCAACTGTCAACAGCCGCGCGGATGAAACTTCCGGATGGTTATCCGGTGACCATACCACGCTTTATTTTGTGAGCAACCGCAAAGACGGATTTGGCGGAAAGGACATTTACCGCACTGCCAGGCAGGCCGACGGTACATGGGGTCCTGCCCTGAACCTGGGAGCTGGTATCAACACTGTTCTGGATGAAGAATCCCCATTCCTGACGCAGGACGGCCAAAGGCTTTATTTCAGCAGCAGGGGTAGGGGAGGTATGGGCGGTTATGATGTGTTTTCGGTCACCATGCCTGCCGGTGATGCCCTCAGCGCACCGGTAAATGCGGGATATCCCGTGAATACCGTGGGGGATGACCTGTTTTACCGCTCTTTCCTGACGGCAAAACCCAACTATCTCATCACCAGGGCAAGGGTGAACAGCAGTGCAAGCCTGATCAATGCCCTGAATGATTCTGAGAATGTTGCCACAAACAACGAAGTCAGGGAAAAAAAGCCGGCCGCGGAGAAACCCAAGCTGAAACTTGTACCTAAGACATTGAAGTACTGATTAATATTTAATATTTACATACATGAAGCTTGTAATTACTGCATTTTTCCTGTTTATTGCATTTCATTGCCATGCCGGCCGAAGCATCCAAGCCGACAGCCTGATTGCAGTACTTCCCGACCTGAAAGGGGAGCAGAAATTGTCGGCCCTCAATCAGCTCTCGCAGTATTATCTGAGTTCCAACCTGTCAAGATCACAGGAATATGCCCGCCAGGCCATCCTGCTTGCAGGACCGGAAAAACAGGTAAAATATCTTTCCCAGGCTTACCTGAATATGGGAAATGTGTTTATGAACCTGAAGGATTATGAGCTTTGTCAGAAGTACTATGATTCTGCCATGATGGTGGCCAGGCAGGCTGGCGACCAGGCCGGACTTGCTGCTGCTTACACCAATCTCGGAGCATTAAGCGAGAGCAGGGCAAAATATCAGAAAGCGCTCGAATATTTCCTGGAGGCGATGAAGCTTCATACCGGCCTGAACGACAGCACCGGGCTGGGGAAAGCCAATAATAATGTCGGTAATATATATTATTACCTGGAACAACCGGAGAAAGCGCTGGAGCATTATACTGCAGCCCTCGGAATATTCAAAAAGCTCGGAGACGCCGGATTGATGAGCGTAATGGTGAACAATATCGGCATGATATACAGTGTGGTGGGTAAGCCGGATGAAGCCCTGCGGGCATTTAGGGAATTTCTTGCATTTTGCGACAGTACGGGCGATCTGGAAGGAAAGGCTCTCGCACTGAATAATATCGGAAGCCTGTATTTCGATAATGAAATGTATCATGATGCCTTGTCCTACTTCCTTCAATCGGTCAGAATATCGGAAGAGCTCGGTACCACCGATCCCAATACCCTGAATTATGTAGGAAGTACATATAAAAAACTTGGTAAATTGTCTGAGGCGCTGAGTTATTTCGGCAAGGCAGTGAGCATTGCATACAGTACCCGGCAAAACGAACCCCTTCGCACTGCCTATGAAAACCTCCATCAGACATATGCCGGCATGGGTAAATACCGTGAAGCCTATGAGTATTTCAGCTTATTCCAGCAGGTGAACGACAGTCTGAATAAGGAGAAATATAACCGGCAGTTGCTTGAAGTCCAGACCAAATATGAAACGGAAAAGAAAGAGAAGGAGATTGAAATGCTAACCGACAAAAGCCGGATTCAAAGTCTGGAACTCAAGCGGCAGAAAGCCATGACCCTGATCTTTGTGCTTGGTTTTATCTTTCTCGCTTTGGTGGTGGGCCTGGTCGTGTATTCACTCCAACTGAAAATCAGGTCAAACAAACTTCTTAAGATTCAGAGAGATATCGCTGACAGGGCCAACAAAGCCAAGAGCGTATTTCTCTCCAATATGTCGCACGAGATCCGGACCCCCATGAATGGGATAGTAGGTATGGCCGAGATTCTCCAATCCACCGCCCTGAATGAGGAACAGAAGGAATATACGGGTGTGATCCTGGCATCATCCGGCAAGCTGCTTTCGGTGATTAACAATGTACTCGACTTCACCCTGATTGAGACGGGTAAAATAGAGCTGTCACAGAAACCTTTTGAACTGAGGCAGGTCTTTGATGAACTTTGCCTGGATTATTCCCGGAAAGCCCGTGAAAAGAACCTGACGCTGCATTGTTTCTTTGACAGCGGGATTCCCCGTGTTGTTAGCGGTGATTCCATGAGGCTCAGGCAGGTTTTGATGAACCTCCTCGACAATGCGGTGAAGTTTACCACTGAAGGGGAAATCCTGATCACTGCGGAGATGTTGGGAAGGGACGAGAAGCAACTCAGGCTGCAGTTTCAGGTCAGGGACAGCGGTATCGGCATTGCTGCGGAAGACAGGGCACTTTTATTCAAACCCTTTACCCAGGTCGATCCTTCCGTTACCCGGCGGTTCACCGGTTCAGGCCTTGGCCTGGTCATCAGCAGACACCTGGTGGCGCTGATGGGTGGGGAGATTCATGTCGGGAGCGATGCAGGCCCGGGTTCAACATTCACATGTACCGTGTTGCTGGGCGTCCCCCCTGAACAGAGCCTGCCGGATTCGCAGCAGGCCGGCCTGGAAGGAAGAAAATGCCTGGTCATTGACGAAAATTCCAACAGCCGGACGATACTGAAGAAATACCTCGAAACATGGCATTGCTCCTGTACGGAAGCCCTTCATGGGCAGGAAGGACTGAAAACGATTGAAGAAGCCGGAAAGTCGGGGAATCCTTTCGATTTTATCCTGGTTGATCACCAGATGACCGCTGCGGATGCGCTGAGCCTTGGCCGGGAAATCCGCAACCTCAGCAGGGCCGCCGGCATTCCCGCATTTCTCCTTACTTCCAGGTCTGACCTGATCACGGCGCAGGATGTTCAGGAAGCCGGCTTTCAGGGATTTCTAAGCAAACCCGTGCTGAAAGCTGAACTGGCAGCCATGTTGGGTGATTTTTTCAGTGAAACAGGAACATTGTCCGGAGGAGCGCAAGCAAGTCAAATCCCTGCAGAGGATGTTACCGGTACCCGTCCGAAAATTCTGCTGGTCGAAGATAATAAGGTAAATCAACAGGTGATAGCACTCACCTTCAGGAAATTCAGTTCCCTGATCGATTTTGCCGTCAATGGTGAACAGGCCATGGAAATGGTAATGAAGGGTGATTATGATCTCGTGCTGATGGATGTGCAAATGCCTGATCATGACGGTATCACTGCTACAAGGGTGATCAGGGAGTGGGAAGAGAAATCCGCAGTGAAGAAAAGACTTAAAATATTTGCGGTGACTGCAGATGCAACGGACGAAAACAGGGAGAATTGCCTTGCGGCCGGCATGGACGGCTACCTGGTGAAACCTTTCTCGCTGGCTGACTTTTTAAAGCTGTATAAAGAAAATGATATCACGGCTTGATAATGTGCCGCTCATTCCGGATATTTGAAAGTTGAATGATGGTTTGCCTGATGACAGGACATCATGGCGTGTTTTGTAATTATTATATTGAATCACTGGAAATTAGAATAAATACCGGGTTTGTATTGCCGGGCGGCTCATGGCTGCGCCCGGGGCTGTTTATCCTCCTGTTATCTCTGGTGGGACAAAGTGTATTTGCCTCAGAAACAGGCTATCAGTCGCAGCTGTCTGCGAACTCTACCTCGTTTTTCGCAGCCTTACCGGCAGCTGCGGATTTTAAAACGGATTTTCTCACCGCCAGGGAACATATCGACAATGGACAGTATCAGGAAGCATTGCAGATATTGCTGAGGCTGGTGAAAGATGATCCGGAGAATGCGAATCTCAACTTTCTGACCGGCTATTGCATTTACAATATCGGCCGGGAGATCAGCAAAGCCGTTCCTTATCTCGAAAAGGCGGTTACCAATACGGTAGGGGCATACAGGGATAACTCGGTGAAGGAAAGGAGCGCTCCTGTTTATGCTTTCTATTACCTCGGATTGTGCTATCATCATGCCGGCAGCCTGGAAGCCGCCAGAGACAATCTGGAGAAATTCAGGGCACGCCTGGTCGACAGGAACGGAAAGCTTGCAAGCCAAAGAAACCTTGAGATTTTCAATGATGTGAACAGGCGGATCGAACAGGTCAGTACGGCTGTGCTGATGGGGACTGCCCCGGTCAGGGTGGCGTTTCTGCAGGTTCCGCTTGCCAATATGAGGAATTTTTCTGCCTACGGTGCCCAGTTTGCGCACAATTTCACCCAGATGTTCTATACACGTGAAAGGGCGGGTGAAAGAGGCAAATCAAACAGCGAAATTTACATCCTGAAAAAGACAGTGGATGTTTGGCTGAGGAATGAAGCCATCGGCCAGAACCTGAACGGGCCTTACAATGAATTGTTTTGTTCCCTCTCTTCGGATAACCGCTTTCTTTTATTCGCCTCCGACCGGCAGGGGGATTTCAACATCTTTTATTCCATGAGTGATCAGAACCGCTGGACTGATCCCCAGGACAACCTGAGCATTAATTCGGCATTCAACGAGACCTGTGCCATCCTGTCCTACAAAGGGGATAAAATCGTGTTTGTCAGCGACAGGCCCGGGGGGTTCGGCGGGAAGGATCTTTACATGGTTGAAAAAAAGGATGACGGGTCATGGTCGGCCCCGGCCAATATGGGATTTGTCATCAATACGGCAGGCGATGAGGACACTCCCTGGTTGTCGGAAGACGGTCAGCGGTTGTGGTTCAGTTCAACCTCCCACAGCACATCAGGGGGCTATGATATTTTTTACAGCGATTTCAGGAACAGCAGCTGGCAGGCACCGGTCAACCTGGGTTATCCCATCAACAGCGTGGCCGACGACCTGAATTACAAATACTTCAGTGCTGTTCACCTCATGTTGTTCTCTTCCAACAGGAATACTGCTTCCCTGCGGCAGGAGATCATGGCTGCCCGTTACCTTGATTCTGCGATGGTCGCCGAGGTGTTTCCTCCGGCAGTGCCGGGCATGGCAGGTGACACCCTTGCAATCAGTGCAGCGGAGTCCAAGGAAGAAGTGGCACTTCCGCGGCAGGACCCCATGGTGTTCAGACCACCCGGAGTAACGCGGCTGTCTTTTGCCACCGACACCCTGCCTGACCGTCCTGCCGGAACAGATGAAAGCCGGGATATGCCGGATTTCAGCATTGAAGTCCGGGAACCCTCAAAAGACAGCACAGTGCAGAAAGCGCCACAGGAAGCGGTTCGGGATAGTCTTCAGGATCAGGGAAAGCCACCCGGGGCTGCGCCCGTGATGAAAGAGGATTCTGCAGGATTTACCGGACTGAAGGCAGCAATGGATACTGCTGACAGGGTTCAGCCTGAACAGGCCGGCCTGGAAAGAACGCAGCGGCAAATCATCAGTCCGGATCAGCCTGATACGGTGTCGCAGCCGCCTGATGCAGACACCTTGGAAATTGTGCAGAATGACAGGCAATCAGCCGAAGAAGCCGTGATCAGGCAAGCCTTGCAGGAAGCTGAACGGAAGGCAAAACTGGACAGTGTCACGAAAGTGAGGCAGAAAGTATTGTCCGACAGCCTCGCTGCTGTCAGGATGGCTATCCTGAAAGCAAGTGAAAAACAAGTTCAGCAGCTGCGGGATCCACAGAGAATACAAACTGCCGATACAGGCCGAAAGGCAGAAACGCCCGTTCCCGTGAAAGTGGCGGAAAAGCCTCTGAAGCCGGAGGCGCAGCCGGCTGAAAAAAAACAGGAGACCTCTTTGGTGAAGCCACAGGAACATAAGCCCGTGATACCTTCTGCTGTGACTGTTGCCGGGAAAAAAAGCCGGCCGGGAAAGGAAGAAAAGGGACCAGGCCTGCCTGATTGTGAGCCGGGTGATGGGATCAGCGGCCGCTATACCGTGCAGGTCGGGGCGGGATGGATGAAAGTCAGATACTTCAATCATATCAGGGATAAAAAGATCTGTTATGGTCCCGACGGCCTTGCCCGCTTTGTGGTCGGAGATTTTCAGACGAAGGAAGAGGCCGCACAACTCGCTGCGGAACTCAGGCTGCTGGGTTTTAAGGATGCCTGGGTGGCATCCGTGGATGAAAACCGCTGCACCTGTCATCCCAGGACCCTTCTGGAGGGGGCCGGCGTGTTGCGGGCAGGAACAGGGCTGACGGATGCCTCCGGCTCGGTCAGATATACGGTTCAGGTTGGGGCGGGAAACATGAGAATCAGGTATTTCAGCCGGCTGAAGCAGGTTCGTTTGTGTACCGGCACGGACGGGATGAACCGTTTCCTTTTCGGGGAATATCCTTCCCTTGATGAAGCCAGGCTCGTAAGGGATAAGCTGGTGGAACTGGGCTATCGTGATGCCTGGATCCCGCTGATAGACGAGAATCGCTGTAGCGCCCGCTGACCCGTGTCAGCGGCTTAACCCTCCCTTCCTAACGGTGCATATCTCTGAGCAGATCGTTGATGGTTTTTACCGGATTGAAGGTGGCAACCGGCACCTCCACAAACAGGGTGATCCAGTCGGCCATGGCCCCGTTCCACAGTCCGGGAAGTTCCTGCGCCTTCAGCATGCGGCCGTCCTTTGATTTCACCGAAATGAAGCCTGTTTCTTCATCCACAAAGCGATGGAGATCATATTTGTTGCCCATGTAGTCATGAATATTGCAGACAATATCCACGGGATTGAAATGTGTGGCCTGCGAGAAAATCGCTTTCTGTGCCGGATCCTCCATGTCAACCTGCGATGACTCCACGATCTGAAGCGACACTTCGCCTTTGCGGTTCATCGTCCAGTAGGGCCCTCCGCCGGGCTCCCCTTCGTTTCTGACCATACCGCAGACCCGGATGGGACGGTCGAGGAGCCTCATAAGCAGTGCGTTACGCTCAGACTGGGAAAGCGAATCCCATTTGTTCCCCGTGCTGATGTTCAGCTCCGTCTCCATCATGGTTCTGATCTGTTCCGTCCTTTCCGCTCCTGCCTGGTCTTTCAGCTCCGGGATCATGTCATGCACCTGTTGTCTGACATGCTGAAGATAAGCCGCCAGGACTTTCTTATAGATGACGGTTGCCTGTTTATGATGATCAGGCACCACATTGTCGATATTCTTGATAAAGATCAGGCCCGCATCCAGGTCGTTCAGGTTTTCGATCAATGCCCCATGGCCTCCCGGTCTGAACACCAGGCTTCCGTCTGCTTCCCTGAAAGCCTGGTTGTGCATGTCTACGGCCAAGGTATCGGTGGAAGGTTTCTGAATGCTGTGCGTCACGGTGATGTGCACGCCATAGGTCATTTCAAGTGCCGGGACTGACTGGCGGATGTGTTCCTGAAAGCGGCTGACATGTTCCGGCGACAGGGTAAAATGCAATTGAACCTGGTCTGAAGCATCACGGCAATAAAGGATTCCTTCCATCAGGTGCTCTTCAATGGCGGTTCTGCTGCTTCCGTCAGGGTAAAGATGAAACTTCAGCAAGCCTTTCGGAAGACTGCCGTAATTCAATCCTTCGGTTTCAAGCAGTCCTTCGATGAAGGGGAGGTAATTACCCGACTTCATATCCTCTTCCGGATGCCGTCCTTTTTCAGTCAGTCTGGCGGCCAGCTCGCTGTAAAAAGCGAAATGCCTCAGATTTGAAAGAAAGTAGGACAAGGATTGAAAATGCTGGTCTTTTTGCAGATGCTCATCACCCAGAACCGGATCCTGCAGGTATTCATACAGGTGTTTGAACATCCTGCTGGCTGCACCAGAGGCAGGCACGAACTTCAGCATGCTTTGCCTGCGACACTCCTTCTCAAAATTATTGAGGTAGGTTGCAAGCTGCGATTCATCAAAACATCGAATGCCGTCGCCCGGAATAGCCGGTCTGACAAGTTTCATGAAGGGAAAACCGGACTGAAAATGATGGATCTGGTTTTCTATGGTCTGGAGTGTAATGCCCCGTTGGCGGAGCTGTTCAAAGTCCTGATCTGAAAACATCCTTGCAGGGTGTTGGTGTCTGGCAAAGGTAAATCGAATCTTGATAGCATCGGGCAGGACTTTCATCAGAAAAGGGTCAGCTTTTTGTTGCCGGCCGGCCCGTTTTCTCATGTTTCAAACGGCTTATCCGGAAACGGTCCGGCAGTTTAGCCTGATTACAATACCCAGCGCAAGCCTGCGTAGAAGCTTCTGCCCATCACGGGCCCCCATACCATAGACGTGTCGAAATGCGGGTGGTAGGGGGCATGCGGTTCAGTGATGGGATCCTGCTGGACAAAGTCGGTCAGGTTTTCTGCCCCGGCATACACTTCAAGTCGTTTAAATTTTCTGCTGAGTTGTGCCATCAGAATGAAATAGGCCGGTGACTGTTCGTCACGCTGCAGTTCTACCGGGAGTTTCCTGGTGTCTGGTATCCGCGAAGGCCCGTTCAGCTGCCCGGTGATATCGGCTTTCCATTTATCATGTTTAGCGGCATATGCCACCGATACCAGTCCCTTATAACGGTTTACCAAAGCTTTCCGCTGAAGCTCACCGGCCGTGGAAGTCCGGACGTCGCTGATCCTGTATGCCATCAGCACACTGAGACGGGGAATGACTTCCCATGAAAACTGTGCCTGGAAGCTGTTGGAATATGACTTACCGTCAAGGGCATAAAAGAAAGCCGCGGTAGGAACGGAGTCCAGATCAGCAATCACCTGATTCAGGAAACCAGTATGGTAAAATTCCAGGTCAAACTGCGCTTTTCGCCCTTTGATCAGAAAGTCACGGGTCATATTCAGCCCGTAGTTCCAGGCTTCATCAATGGGAAGTCCCGACTGGAAGAACAATGCTCTTTGTCCGGCCATCAGGGAGAAATTCTCCGACAGCAGGTTGGGCGTGTGATATCCCTTGCCGGCGCTGGCTCTGAGAGTGAACTGGTCGTTCAGAAGATACCTCAGGTGAAGCCTTGGTGTGAACAGGGTTCCGTAGCGGTTGTGACGGTCGAGCCGCCATCCGCTGATGACAGAAAGCTTGTGGTCGATATGGTAGGTGTATTCCAGGAATATTCCGGGGATACGGTCAGTCCGGTCGAAATTGTAAGGGGCGACACTGGTACTGTGTAATTTCCAAAGGGTGCTGTCGCTGATGGTGCCCGTCACCTGGTAAAGGTAAGTCAGCCCTGTTCGCATGAAGGCTTCCCTGTAATCGCTGAACTGGAAGCTGAGGCCTGTGGTAACTTTGTGATGCTCGTTAAACAGTTCTGAAGAGAACAAGAGGTTGGCATGCAGGCTTCTTTCGTTGCCATGGTAACGGTTTAAGCCCAGGTACCCCCCCTGGTCGTGATAAATACCCGACAGAATAAGGGCCAGAGAGCGGTAAGGATGTCCTCCGAAAATCAGACCGTTCTTCCAGAATGCTTCCGCCCTTTCTGTGTTCAAATGTAATCCGTAGGTTTTAGTACGACTCGAAATGCCGCTTGTGTCCGAGCTAAATGATTCGCGATCGAATGCCATCATCCCTGCAGTCCTGTCTTCTCTCATATACCTGATCCCGAAACGTGAGTCGTACTTGCCCGGTATGATGTAATCCCAGCGGTTGAACACATTGATGTTCTCCAATTGCGGGATGTCCATGAAATGATCATGGTTATGGTCGATCTTTTTGTCCTGCCCCGAATAATGTCCGAATATCATGGTACTCAGTCGCTCACTGAAGATGTGGCGGGTGTTGAAGTTGATCTCCCGCCTGAACTGATCGTCAAGGAAAAGGTTCAGATAAAGTGCCTCGCTGGTGGCGGGCTTTTTGTATTCCACGTTGATCTGCCCGGTAATGGATTCAAATCCGTTGATCACCGATGAAGTGCCTTTTGAGACCTGGATGGATTCCATCCACGGACCGGGGATGTAGTTCAGCCCGAAGGAAGTGCCCAGGCCGCGGATCAGGGGGGTGTTCTCCGAGATGATCTGGCTGTAAACACCCGATAAGCCGAGCAGCTGTATTTGTTTGGCGCCCGTTACGGCATCACTGTAACTGACATCCACGGAAGCATTGGTCTCAAAACTTTCCGACAGGTTGCAACAGGCGGCCCGGGCCAGTTCTTTTCCCGTGATCATCTCCACTTTCAGGGGATTGACCTTCGATACGTAAGTACCATGCGTATGATCGCGGATGACGACTTCCTGAAGTTGCTTGTTGTCCGGTTCAAGCACGATCCTGATTTCCCGCCGGGATCCGGTTTCTATGGTGTCGGTCTTATATCCCATAAAACTGAATACCAGTTTGTTGTTCCCCTGGTCGACCTGCTCAATATGGAATTTACCCTCCTGATCGGTCGTGGTGCCCCGGGTCGTTCCCGCCCAGTAAACATTCACACCCGGCAGCAGGCTCTTTTCCTTGCCGGATTCAAGTCCGTAAACAGTCCCATGGTAATGCTGAGCCTTAAGGGGATGAGAAAATGCTATTAATAGGATTATGTATATGAATGATATATGTATGGTTTTCATCGGATTGTATGTTAACTTATTCAATTGTCAGCCTGATTGTAATGCGGGGATTGCAGACAGCGGGATTTTCATTTACGCTGAAACCCCCGTGGTACTTTGGATAAAATGCCTGATAATCCGTGTAATAACCTGTCCGGATGCTGACCTGTAACATCTTGATTCAAGTCAGTCTTTGAAAGGTATTGTTAAGCGGACAGTTGCCAGGCTTTGTTTTCAGGCAGAGGGATACGGATCTGGCTGATGCGCAGATACAACGGTCTGTCGGGATGGATCAGGCCGGGGGGATCGGTATTCAATCCCGCAAGCATGTCGGGTGCCTGATAATTTACACCCGGGCAGGAAATGCGGAAATCGCCCGGACCGGGGAGGGTGGCGGTGAATCCGGGGATTAGGTTCTTGATTTCCTTGGAGGAGAATTCAGGCAATTTAAAGAAATACTCCTGTTCTTCGCAGCAGGGAGCTTTTGTAATCAGTCCCTGCGGAGGCAGTACTGTCGCCTCAGTGCTGCATGCGTGTCCGCAACACGATTCCTGCGCTGATGCAGGCAGAACCAGGATTTTGAGGCGGTCTTTTTTGCTTGCGTTGCAGTGATGCCAGAGCAGATTCATCCCGGCGGAGCCGGCAAGGAAGGTGGTCAGCAGCAGGAGGATTCCTGCCTTATATAAATGATCACGCCACATACTGCACAGAATTCCATGCAAAGTTAGGAATTCTGATATGATAAGCGTCTTAGCGGGTGTGTTAAATAAGTGTTAATCAGAGCAGGAAGTCGAGGTTGCTTCCGCTGGGTATTTCAGAGGCTTCCTGTCCGGAGCGGAACAGGCGCATGGAATGGGCTCCTTTCAGCAGGAGTTGGTTCTCCCGGTATTCCAGCAGGCATGATTCCCTGAGTCCGGCCACAAACATGCCGGGATTTGCCTCGAGGAATTCGGCGATTCGTTGTTCCCTGGTTTCGCCTCCGTGCCCTTCGGGATGTGCATCGAGGTAATGCGGATTGATCTGGAAAGGGATCAGGTTCATGCATTCAAAACTGTCGGGTTGCACGATTGGCATGTCATTGGTGGTTCTGAGGCTCGGGCAGGTGATATTGGAACCGGCACTCCAGCCGAGATAGGGGATTCCCTGCATGCACCTTTCGCGGATGGCATGCATGAGCCCGCTTCTCTGGAGCTCTCTCACCAGGCTGAAGGTATTGCCTCCGCCCACCACGATCGCTTCAGCCCGGTGCACTTCATGAAGGGGTTCCCTGCTCTGGTGTAACGAATGCAGTTCGTACCCGAGTCCGGCAAACACCTTGCGCACACGTTCTGTATAGTCATCCCAGCTGATGGTTACTCCGGCAAAAGGAACAAACAGGAGTTTCTTCACGGGGAAAGCCTGAAGGAAGTCTTTCATATAAGGCCGCGGCCATCCGAGGTATTCCTCACCCGGGTTGGTCGAATTGCTGATCAGGAGCAGGTTAAGGTTCATGACTTGGCTGTTTTGCCCTGCTAAGATAGGCTTTTTTTATCACAGAAAACTGTCTGCCTCCTTTTTTTAACCGGTCCAGCCAGATGGTATCGCCTGTCTGGCCGTCTGTCGCGGCCATGAGCCTTCCGGTGGCGGCCAGAACTCCTGACGGCAGGCTGCTGAGGTATTTCCGGTCGGCTGCGAACCGGATCAACTCCCAGCAAGCATCGGTTTGCCCCTGTTCTGAAAGAAGCAGGATGTAGGCTGCCAGCAATGCGGTATCTCCTCTTTCTTTCACAAAATCCGCCGGCGGGGAGAATCGCAGCTTGTCCGACAGTTTATTGGCCTCTGTGATATCCCATGCCTTCAGATAATGACCCAGAAATTCCCTGTGATTCTTTCTTTCAAGGCTTTGCCTGGCGTTTGTCCATTCCTGCTGCCAGGCAATGTAAGGCCGGTATTTTTGTTCTGTCAGCCTGAGCAGGGAATCCGAGCGGATACAGGATGCATGGCCGCTGAGCAGCCTGGCGGCTTTTTCAAGGTGATCATTTCCGGAGAGATAATTTCCGGTCATACATAGTGCGATGGCGCGATAAACCTCGCTTTCATAAGCTGCCTGTACATTGTCACAGTCCTTTTCGCGGATGCGCTGCTCGAGCGAAGCCAGCGCCTTGTTTATTTCGCTGTCATTTTGGAGGCACCAGGGCTGCAGCCTGGCTTTCGCGTTTTCCAGCACCTTTCCGGCTTCCTGCAGTTGGTTTTTCCAAACGGTGAAATAAGCGCTGCGGATGGTGTCCAGCATGGGTCTGACCGCTGCCCGGCGGTAGCAGGAGCAAATCCGGGCGTCGGGCATAGCCGCGACAGTGTCATGGTAGCTGGCGGCAGCATCACAGTGGCGGATTGCATCTGCGTATTGGCCGGCTTCTGAGGCAAGGGCCGATTGTCCAAGGTAGTAAGACATCATGGTATCTGGAGGAGGCAGCAGCGCTGGCTTTGTTGTTTTGATCTTTCCCGCGGCGGTTTTGCCTTTGACCTTGCCGGGTCGCTGTCTTCCCTTTTTCTTGCGGACTTTTGCGACGGGATCAGGGGGTGGTGGTTTGGAAGCGGCGGCAAGCCCTGCTTCCCAGCGTGTATCAGTACCGGCCAGGGCGGCATGGGTCCTGAGGTATTCTCCGGCCCGGCTGTAGTAGCTTGCCGCGAGTTCCTGTTTCCTGTTCTGCAGGGCTTTGTCTGCGATTCGGAGGTAGGATTCGTACATGGCCCGGTGGACGGCAGTGTAGCTTGCCCTTATTTTTGCGTCAGCTCCCCCGATACGGTGCCTTTGTGCGAAACTGTCGGCAAAAGCTACAAGTTGCACGGCATCATAGGGAAGGTCCGTGTCGCCCAGTTTCCCGGCCTGCCTGAGGAGGCTGTCGAGTACCTGTGAGGCCAGGATCCGAAAGAGATTCCGGTAATATTCATTCTCTTGCACACCCGCAGTTTTCGCGTACTGTTCGTATAAAGCGGCAGCCTTTTCCGCTTTCTCCGGCGTATTATAAAGTGAAATCAGGCTGTATGCTGACGGGGCGAAGGCATTGTTGTAATTCAGCGACATTTCAAACTGCCTTGCTGCCGCAGCGGAATCATGTTCCCTGAAATACGCAAGTCCATCCTCGTACAGGGCCAGCTCTATCCTTGCCATTCCGGCAATGATCAGGGGGCTGATTGAATCGAATGTCTGCTGAAGCCGCTTCAGCCTGCGATTCCTTTCTGAATCACCCGTCGCTTCATCAGGCTTGATGTTGCCGGCGAGCCGGTTTAACTGCTCCCGTATCAGGTCCAGCTGAATATATCCCACCGGGATATTTTCCGCTTTTTCGACGCTGAGCCCGGCTACCATTTTTTCCAGCATCTCCAGGCTGTCCGGCGGATTTGACTGTACAGCCCGGGCGCCGGTGACAACCGTAAGACAAAGGAAAATGACGGTGAGGCCTGTCAGGATTAGGGTTTTCATAAAAAAAAAGCTTCCGGGAGGGCCAGGAAGCAGGAGAAAGAAAGTGCCCAAGACAAGACTCGAACTTGCACGACCGTACGGTCACTAGTCCCTGAAACTAGCGCGTCTACCGATTCCGCCACTTGGGCTGCGGGTTGAGAGGTGCCCAGGACAAGATTCGAACTTGCACACCCTTGCAGGCGCCAGCCCCTCAAGCTGGTGTGTCTACCAATTCCACCACCTGGGCAACAGGGGTGCAAAGATACACTTTTTTTTAAATTCCGTATGGGTGGCGGATTATTTTGTCAAAATCATCCACTGCCAGGGGCCAAGCGTCCAGCGGGCTCCCTGTGCCGCATGGATGCTTTCCAGGCTGATTGCTTCCGTATAAAGCCCGTCCGAAAGATAATTCTCCAGGCTAAAGCTTCTTTCCTGCCATGACAGGTTCAGCATCACCAGCACCCTGTTCCCGTTTCTTTCCCTGCAGAAAGTAAACACATCGTGGCCGGCCGAGTTGGGAATCCTCCTGAATGCAGATCCCGGCCACAAGGCCGGATGCTCCAGCCGGAGCTGCGCAAGCCTGGTAATGAGCTTTTCCAGTTTGTCCTCCTTCCAGGGAATGAGATCCTTGTCGAAGAACAGCAGCCTTTTATTCAGTCCGGCTTCCTGACCCCCGTAAACCAGGGGAACGCCGGGCAGGGTGAAACAAAGGCTGATGCAGGCTTCCAGGGAGGCTCCGAGACGTTCCACGGCGCTCCCTTTCCATGAATTTTCATCATGGTTGCTGGTAAACAGCAGGAAGGATTTTCCGGAAGGGACGCTGCTGAGTTCTCCCACCACTTCCCGGTCGAGCCGGGCTGCATTCCCTTCCGTGTGGATGAACCCGTCCATGGCATGCAGCAGTTTCCAGTGATACAGCAGGTGAAAGCCTGCTTCCAGCAGGCCTGGATCTTCGGCTTCGGCCAGCCAGAACAAGGTTTTGTTTTCTCCAAGCCTGCGGATCGCTTCCTTCCAGAATGCCGTGGGGACAAGGTTTGCCATATCGCAGCGAAAACCGTCGATGCCGGCTTTATCGGGCCAAAACTGCATGGCCCGGATCATTTCCTCCCACAGCCCGGGATTGTTGTAATCAAGCTGGGCAACATCCTCCCATTCCGGGAAGGGCGCCCTGATGTTCCCTGATGCATCACGGCTGTAGAAATCAGGCCGGGCATGGATCCAGGCATGGTCCCAGGCCGTATGATTGGCCACCCAGTCGAGGATCACCTTCATCCCCAGGGCATGTGCCTGCTCCGTCAGCCTGATCAGATCCGCCATGCTGCCATAAGCCGGGTCGATGCTGAGGTAATCCTGAACGCTGTAATAGCTGCCAAGGCTGCCTTTACGCCCGGCTTTGCCGATCGGGTACAGGGGCATCAGCCAGAGGACGCCGGTATGCATCTCCGCCAGGCGGGGAAGGTGTCCGATAAGAGCCTGCAAATGCCCGGAGGCACTGTATTGCCTGGTATTCACTTCATAAATGAACGAACCGGACTGCACAAAAGGGATGGATTCGGATGACATCTTTCGGTTTAAAGGAAATGAAGCCGGAACGTTGCGTCGATAAGGATATTCGCTTTTGGTTTCAAAGCCCTGACTGCCCTGTGCTCAGCTTCCAGCACCTTCATCCTGTTCATGTCCGGCTGTTCCTTGCCTCTGAGCAATTGTGCCTTTTTGGTGTCGTGGTAGGTCAGATCAATGAAGATACGGAGGTCGAAGCCGGGTGCCTTAATGGCATAAAGCCCGTCGAGGATCAGGACGGAGATGTCGCTGAAATCCGTGAACAGGGTATCCACCTGGTTGGTGAGCAGATCCACGCAGGGCATGGCCACCGTTTTCCGCTTTCTGAAGGCCTGCAACACCTTCCTGATGGATTCCCAGTCATATTCACCCGGTCCGACGCTTTTCTCTATTCCTCTTTCCAGGCGGATCCTGAGCCTGTCATCCGGATGTGTCACATAGAAGTTGTCGCTGTGAATAATCTTGGCTTTCAGTCCGTTGTCTTTCAACCTGCGGGCAATGGCATAGGATAGTTCCGATTTTCCCGAGCCCGATTCCCCGGAGATGGCAATCATCCACCGTTTCTTCGCCGCGGCCCGGAGTTTCTCCGTGATCTCTGCGGCCAGCCTGTGGTGGGTGTCTGTCAGAAGCAGGATATCTCCTGTCATAATAGGTCAGATTGTTTTTGCAGGCAGCAAAAATATCCATTTCAACAGGAATCCGCATACCTTTGTAAGAAAAATAGCATTGGAGAGGATACTGAAAGCCGTGGAAAGTGTGGTATTGCGGACGGGAGCATTTATTCTGGAATCATCCGGGAAATTCCAGAGGCAGCAAATTGAGGAGAAAAGCGAAAACAATTTCGTCACCTGGGTCGACCGGGCAGCGGAGGAGATGCTGGCTGAGGGTTTGAACGCCATCCTGCCGGATGCCGGCTTCATCCTTGAGGAGAACAGCAGGGCTCCGGAGATCAGGGAGTTCACCTGGGTGGTTGATCCGCTCGACGGAACCACCAATTTCATTCACGGGATTCCGCTGGTTTGTATCAGTGTTTCGCTGCTGCGGGGGAATGAACCTGAAATTGGCGTAGTTTACGAAGTGTTCGGCCGGGAGATGTTTACGGCGCAACGCGGTCAGGGGGCTCATCTCAACGGAAAGAAAATCCGGGTCTCCTCCAACGCATCCCTGCAGCATGCCCTGCTTGCCACCGGCTTCCCTTATTACGATTATGAGCGCCTTGATGAATACCTGGCACTGTTCAGGCATCTGATGCAGGCTTCGCACGGCATCAGAAGACTGGGCTCTGCGGCTGCCGACCTTGCCTGGGTTGCCTGCGGCCGTTTCGACGGCTTTTACGAATACGGTCTGAGTCCCTGGGATGTGGCTGCCGGCGCCCTGCTGGTGAAGGAGGCCGGCGGATGTGTGGCCGACTTTGGCGGGGGCAGGCATTACCTCTTCGGCAAAGAGATCGTTGCTGGCAATGATGCGATATTTCCTGAGTTATTGTCAACCATGAAGAATTTCTTTAAATCGAAACCATGAATAAGCGAATCGTTCTGCCATTATTGCTGCTGTTTTTTTCTCTTCTTTCGGTTCCCTGCCTTCCTGAAGCGGGCGGGGGAGGTCCGGCGAAAGTGCTGGTATTCCCGGTGAAGGAGATGATAGCCCCTCCCATCTGGCATAAGACAAAAAAAGCCTGGGCTTATGCAAAGGAGGAGGGTGTCGACCTCATCCTCATTCACATGAACACCTATGGTGGCATGCTGGAGTCGGCGGATTCCCTTCGCACCCTTTTCCTTCAGTCCGATATCCCTGTCTGGGTGTTTATCGACAACAACGCCGCCTCTGCCGGAGCCCTCATATCCATTGCCTGTGAACGTATCTATATGCGGCAGGGCGCCAGCATCGGCGCCGCCACGGTGGTGAACCAGGAAGGGGAGAAGATGCCGGACAAGTACCAGTCGTATATGCGATCCATGATGCGGGCTACGGCCGAAGCCAGGAACAGGGATCCCGACATCGCCGAAGCCATGGTCGATCCCTCGCGCAAGGTCACGCACCTCGTGGATTCCGGGAAAGTGCTTACCCTGACGGCCTCAGAGGCCATGAAGCTGGGATTCTGCGACGATATTGGCGAAAATGTGGATGAGGTGCTGAAGAAGGGCGGCATTCCCCGCTACGAGATCAGGACTTTCCGGCTCACCGCCCTCGACAAGCTCATCGCATTCCTGGTGCATCCCGCGGTCAGCGGCCTGCTGATCCTCATCATCGTGGCCGGGATCTATTTCGAATTCCAGTCGCCCGGTGCCATTTTCCCCATTGTGGCAGCCCTGATCGCGGTGGCCCTTTACTTTGCCCCCCTCTACCTGGAAGGACTGGCGGCGCACTGGGAGATCATCGTCTTCTTCATCGGACTGATACTGATAGCGGTTGAGATTTTTGTGATCCCCGGCTTCGGTGTAGCCGGTATCAGCGGTATCTTTCTGGTGATCGCCAGCCTGACCCTGGCCATGATCAACAACCTGGTCTTCGATTTCTCACCCGTCGACGGAAATGCATTCCTGCGCTCCTTCTTCATCGTGGTCATCGCCATGTTCACATCCATCGTGGGATCCCTGCTGTTGAGCAGAAAGTTGTTCACATCGAACCTTTTCGGCGGCCTGGCCCTGAATACGACCGAAGACAGCGCGGATGGCTATATCGCCGCCGACAGTGCGCTGGCACGGCTGGTGGGTGCGGAAGGCAAAGCCCGCAGCATCCTCCGGCCGGGAGGCAAGGTGATCGTGGAGGGCGAAATCTATGATGCCGTGGCCGAGACCGGCTATATCGACCCGGGCGAAAGCATTGTCGTGCTGCGTTACGATAAGACCCAACTGGTGGTAAGAAAGCTTTGAGCGTTTACTGTTCAGCTAAGAACCCGGAAGGGATATAATTTTCTTCACTTGCACAAACGGCTTTTGCAAAAGCCATCCCGCTGCGGATACAGCCCTCCCATTGGCTCCGGTCCCATGTTTCAATACATTCCCTGCCTTTGTACATGCCCCGGAGCGCATGGATAAAGCCGGCATTGAAGCCGTCGCCTGCACCCACCGTGCTCAGCGGTCTGATTTTCTCCACCGGCAGCGTCAGCCTGATGTCCCGGTACAGGAAATCTACCTGCCTGTCGCCTGCGGTCACCACCAGCACTTTTTCCGTCCCTCCGGGGATGAGTACCCGTATTGCTTCCGGTGAATCATGTCCGAATACGAGCCTGAAATCTTCCTCCGATCCTTTGATGATGCCGGCAGCCTGCAGGTTGGCACGTAAGTGGGGCATGACTTCCCCGAGCCTGTCCAGGTGGTTCTTCCTGAAGTTGAGATCGTAGTAAAACAGGCAGCGGCAGTCCGCCAGCTGCCGGCGAAGTGTTTCCATCAGGGGCTGACGCAGCGGATCCACGGCAAAGAAGGAACCGGCCGCGAGGAGATCGTTGCTGCGGAGTGCCGGGATGGCGGGTTGGACGGCCGGGGAGGGCAGGGGAGGCTTATGAAAAGTGTAGGCAGCATTGTTGTGATCATCGAGCCAGCCCAGGGTCACAGGGGTAAGCTGTCCGGGAATCTGCCGGATCAGTGCGGTCTTTACACCTTGGGATTCAAGGAAGTCTTTGATATACCGGCCGGCTTCATCCTGACCGGTAACTCCGCAGAACTGCGGTGCATTCCCGGCTCTGGCCAGGGAGACCGCGGTGTTGAGCATCGATCCTCCCGGCAGTGCTTTTATTACCAACTTGTTTTTAAACAGGATATCGAGGACAATCTCACCGGTGAGGACTAGCTGCGGCATGGTTGACTGAAAGCGCAAAGGTAGGGAAAAATGAAAGGGCTCGTACGTGTGCACGTGTGCGCGTGTGCGCGTGTGCACGTTTGTTCGTGTGCACGTGTGCGCGTGGCGTGGATTGTGAAGACATGGAACCAATGAAAACCGAACCTGTAGAGATTGAACCTATTCAAAAACTGCTTATCTTTGACTGATGTTTATCACAGAAGCGATATCTGATAGGCACTTTGAGTTTCAATCATTGTGTAAAGCCCATAGTGTCAAATATTTATATGCGTTTGGCTCTTCTGTCACCATGAGATTCGATATGGAGAAAAGCGATATTGACCTGCTTGTAGATATTGATTTACCCGATCCTGTTGAAAGGGGTGAGACGCTTCTTTCGTTATGGGATACTTTTGAAATGTTCTTCAAAAGGAAGGTTGATCTGCTTACGGAATCATCGATTCATAACCCATATCTGAGACGTAGCATTGATTCGACAAAGGTTTTAATTTATGACGGAACAAGGCAGGAAGTACTTGTCTGATATTGTACCCCGCTCAGGCCGCGGGGCCCCGGATTGGCGCCGAAACTGGGAAGCTCCCTCGGTCGTTCGCCTGTGGCTCACAACCTCAGTCCGCTCCCCTAGGTTTCTCTGCCAATCCTGGAATCGTTTCTTTCCTGTTATTTGAAATGTTTTTCCCATTTATAATAGGTCCGGTTGAACCTGCCGGGTCAAAACCGCGATTCCAGAATCAATTTCCAAACAAAAAACCAGCACACTAACATCAGCAAACCAGCACATTAGCAAATCTCCACACCAAAAAACTGAGCACTTCCTTTTTCCTTCAACCCTTCACTTATACCTTCAACTTTCTACCTTTTACCTTCTCCTCCGCCTCCGCTCTGATTCTGTTCCTCATTCTCCGCTCTGTGTCCGTTCCTTACCCTCTCCGCTCTGTGTCTGTTCCTCATTCTCCGCTCTGTTTCTGTTCCTCATTCTCCACTCTGTGTCCGTTCCTTACCCTCTCCGCTCTATTTCTGTTCCTCATTCTCCACTCTGTGTCCGTTCCTTACCCTCTCCGCTCTGTTT
>ERZ795055.146-NODE-146-length-85248-cov-7.613677_pt1 | contig 85248 bp, 58 predicted proteins | sample MGYA00375139_ERZ795055 | MGnify/ENA primary metagenome ERZ795055 (study PRJEB30184, sample SAMN05720283) | anaerobic digester metagenome | isolation source: active sludge of municipal wastewater-treating anaerobic digesters | place: USA | collected 2015-01-23 ... | reverse complement strand
AAGACTTCGCCGCCGGACGGAGCGAAGGATGTCGATCCGGCTACGACCGAGATCGTGGTGGTCTTCGACATGCCCGTCAAGCAGAACAGCTGGTCTGTTGTTCAGGCGGGGGATGAGACATTTCCTGAATTGGCGGGAGACAGCCCGATCTCGTTTCGCGACGACAAGACCTGCGTTGTGAAAGTCAAGTTGCAGGCCGACACGGCCTACGGTCTGGGCATCAACAGCAAGACGCGTCAAGGTTTCAAATCGGCCGCGGATGAGACTGCGGCCGAGCCACATACGCTCCGGTTCAGGACCGGCAGTGGCAAGCCGGTCAAGGCCGAGGGCCCACGGGTAGTCAGGACGGATCCGGTGAACGGGGCTGCCGATCTGGAGGCGGGGACGTACGATCTGACGATCGTGTTCAGCGAGCCGATGAAAGACGGGCAGGCGTCGATCATGACGCCGCCTGAGGGGCCTCGGCTGAAGATGATTGGCGAACCGAAGTGGAGAGATGCACGGACGTTTGTGGTTCCGATTGTGCTCGCGGCCAAGACGACGTATCGGGTGGGTATCAACACCGGGGAGTCCAAGAAGTTCGTCACTGCAAGTGGCGGCACACCGGCGGCGGCAATGGAGTTCACGTTCAGCACGGTCGGAGTACCGTCTACCCTAACCGGCACGGACAAGGCTGTTCAACTCCGTTACGACTGTCGCCAGGGCGATGCCGGGCGGCTCATGCAGAAGTCGGCCGTGGATATCAAGCTAACCCTGTCGACAGGGCAGACCATCCCCATGAGCCAGAAGTCGGGCATGAACTCTATTGAGGAGGTACTGGTTGCGGAGAAGGGCTATCCGGTCGAGGTTCGCAAGATCGTCAGCGAGTATGTCATGCAGGCGACGGATCCGGAGAGTGGCCAAATGCGGTCCTCGCCGCGGCTGGAGAAGCCGGTGACCGTGAAGTTGGATCGCCGCAAAGAGCCGGTCAAGGTCGAGGCGCTGAACGGCGAAGTACCGCCGGCGCTGATGAATATGCTTGCCGAGGATAGCTTGATTGATATCCTGCCGGCCAGGGCCATGAGAGTGGGGCAGACGGCGGAACCGTCGCGGGAGGCCTTGGCCAAGCTCAAGAGCGCTTTCGACGTGAAGGGCGAAGGCAGCATGGACTTGAGACTGACGTGCAAGCGGATCGGCACGATGGAGGTTCCCGACGCCCGCAACGCGATGTTCAAGGCTCAAGGTGGCGGTGAGCCCGTGACTTACGAGTTCGACGTGGCCGTACTGGCCATCGACTGGAAGCAGGACGGCGTCATGCAGAATGACATTCCCTTCAGCATGACTGCGAAAGGGGAGTTGGTCTTCGCCATCGATGCCGGTGTGGTGATCAGGGTCAAGGTCGACGGGGAGATCGACATCAAGTCGATGCAGACACAGGGGGTGGATGGACAGGCGGTCACCCTGAGCGGGGGCGGGACCTACTCTACGGATCGCACGTTTGAACCCATCAAATGGACCCGGGGCGTCAGGAAGAAACCCGGGCGGACTGAGGAGGCCGAGGACAGGGCCCCGCCGGTGAAGTCAGACGCCGGTGGGGCGGCAGTAGACGCGGCGCCAGGCGAAAAAGAGACTCTGCCCGGCAAGCTTCACGACGGGGGGACGAAGAGAGCATCGGACGCGGCGGAGAGGTCTTCCAGGGAGACGACGCCTCCGCCGGGGGGCAAGTTGCCCCGCGACTGGAAGATGATGAATGACGAGCTGTTCGGCTCGCAGGTTGCGGTGCCGCCTGGCTGGACTCCGCGGGTACGCGGCGATGTTGCCCTGTGCATCGAGCCGGACGAGATCACCAAGGCAGGGGCTTTTTTCGTTCCCATGGTGCTGAAGGCGAAGGGGCGGCCGGAGGATCTGGCCGACGGTTTCGACGAGATGCTCCGCAAGGCGATACCAACCTTGCGTACCGAGACGACCGGCAAACCAGCCACCGACTGCGTACAGCGTGATCTGAGCGGTCAGATCGGCCGGACGCCGATCTCGGGCAGTTATCGGGCGGTCGTTGGCCGCACGGGTACCGGTTTCGTGATGGGCTTCCTGACGCCGGATGAGCAGCTGGGCGATCTGAAGCCGACGTTCTATCGCATTCTAGGCAGTTATCGGTATACAGGGTCGCGGGTACGGCTGCAGCCGTACCGGTCAGCGGCCATCGAACTGCGGATTCCCCAGGGCTGGCAGGTTCGGACCAGCGAGGCTAACGGTACGGCCAACCAGGACATCGATTGGGAGGCGGTCTGCCCGAGTGTCCCCAGTGCCCGGGCATTCATGGTGTCGCCGAAGTTCTTCTCGTCGAACTGGATCACGGATGCCCTCTCCGGCCAGATTGACCAGCAGCTGTTGCCGTTGTGGCAGAACAAGGGCTTCACCCTGGCCAATTTCACGTCGGACGAGCAGGCTATTCGACAGGCCATGACGCTGGCGCTTCCGGGTCTGCAGGTCACGCGCCAGCAGAGTCTAGATGAGATTCGCGATCTGTTCAGCAAGATCTTCGAGTTGCCCATCCAGACCGTGCAGACAGTAGGCGGGCGCATGACCATCCACGCGTATGAGTTCATCGGTCGCCGGGAAGTTCGGGGGCGCGAGATGCGCTGTGTGGCCACGATCGGCATGGGGGCGCTCATTGTGCAGGCTCCGCTGCGGGGGCCGGCCGGGATCTGGATGACGGGTATCCGCGGCTACGAAGCGCCGGCGGAGAGGTTCGCCGACCTGTCGCCTATGCTGGAGCGTGTGGGGAGTAGTTTCACTTACACCATGTGGTGGATTCGTGAGGTCATGAAGGCCAACGAGGCACAGGCCAACACACTGCGGCGGTTTTACGCGGACATGAATCGGTTAGACAAGGAGATTTTCGATAACCGGGTCAGCACGAACTCGGCGATCAATGAGATGATGTACGACACGCTGACCGAGAATCACGGTTATGTCAACGAGAAGACGGGGAGTATCGAGAAGATTGCACCCGATCAGGTCGACAGGTTCCGGTTGGACAACGGGGATATCGTGAGCCCGGACGAGGTCATCAATCAGCACGTTGATCCTCGGAATGCCACTCGCATTCGAGCGGCAGGGGCAGACGATTACATGTCCTTCGACCGGCGAGTTCAGGTCTGGCCGTGATGGGTACTCTTCGCGGCTGCATCCGCGTCCGGGGTGCTGCGTATAAGTGCTTACAGAACACCACTGGCGTTGGGTGGCATGGGTCGGTGATTCGAGGTTGCACCGCAGGCGACCTGAGGCGATGGCGCGGAGAGCCTGGCCGGTAGGGTGAACGCCTCCTCGATCCGACCCACGCCGCTTTGACCCTCAGCACGACGGAGGTTGTCTTTCGATGGGGACAACCCGGCAGCGGAAGCCTGTTTCTCTCCTCCTTATCGTGACGATGCCTTGCGCGGCGTTCCTGGGTTTCCAGGCACGTGAGGCCTGCGCGGGCAAGGGCAAGACGATCCAAGAAGCTATCGAATATGCGACGGGCAAGTTCGCCGCCGAGGTGGCGGCAGAATCCGCGGAACGGTTGTCGGCACGTCTGACGTCTTTGGCCGCCAAGCACGGCGATGACGCGATTGTCGCATTCAAGCGGGTGGGGCCCCAGGCTCTGCGGGTAGCAGAGGAAGCTGGTGAGCATGCGGGCCCTGCCTTGCGGCTGATGGCGGCCCGAGGGCAGGAGGCGATGTGGGTTCTGCGGGACGCGGAGCGTACGGCACTGTTCTTGCGGTTCGGCGATGATGCGGCAGAGGCGATGATCCGTCACAAGGGGATCGCCGCGCCGCTCGTTCGTGAGTTGGAGGGTCCGGCGGCTCGGGCGCTCAAGGCCGTGGATTCCCGCAACGCCCGTCGGATCAAGATGATGGCCGACGACGGCGATCTGACCCGGATGGGTCAAATTGGTCGGATTCTGGCTGTCATCGAGCGTTACGGCGATGGGGCGGCTGATTTCATTTGGCGGCACAAAGGAGCGTTGGCGGTTGCGGCCGTGCTCGGGGCGTTCCTTGACGATCCCAAGCCGTTTATCGAGGGTACACAGGATCTGGCGGCATCTGCAGCGGTCCCGGTGGCCGAGGTAGCCAAGGAAGCCAGTCGTTCAGTGAACTGGACGGCGGTAGTGATGACCGGAATGATTCTGCTGACGCTGGTGTTCCTCTGGCGAGTCCGGGCGGTGGTTGGCCTCGCGAGGGTTCTCAGTCCGGCTGGATCCACTTGTCGTAAGTCACCGGGCCCCTGAACGTTGCCACCTTGCCTTCGAGATCGGTTCCGGACGTCATGACGTGGATGAAACCGCTCATCTCTCCTACCAGGGCGGTGTGCAGGATCTTGCGGGCGGGGTTTTCGTGCAGGATCATCTCGACTTGGCCGTTCAGGCCGCGATGCCGACCATAGGCGTCGGTCCTGGTGTCGGTGAACTCGATGTCTTTACCGAGCCTCTCCAACATGCGGAGCGTTTTGCGGTAGGTCCCTCCGTCGGGCCCGACGATGTTCCTCCCGTTGAGGACCACATCCCGGTCATCATAGGCGACGACGTTGAGGTAATGGTGCCGGCTTCGCTTGAGCCATTCAAGGATTTTCTCGGCGTATTGGCGGCCATCTGTGAAGCCGTAGTTGGCATCCAGGAAGGCGATGCGGCTGATCTCGTCAGGGATGCGATTGACGCTGTCGAGGTAGCCGAAGATGAAACTGCCGCCCCCGCTGTGGCCGGAGAGGGCGATGGACACCCTGGGCAGGCGGACCCTGTCGCGGATGCCGGCCACGACGGCGGGGAGGGTTTTGGGGAAGTCCGGGTGCTTGGTCTTCCATGCTGGCCAGCTCCGGCCATCGGCCTCAAGGTACGCCGCAATCCAGGTTTGGCCTGTGTCGATCTCACGCAGGCGCCGGACCTGGGCCCCGATATGCTGGATGTCGAAGTGCCAGTCGACGCCTGGTGCCATTCGCCGACCGATGGTCTGGGGAGTGGTGTTCCCGTTGGGTAGGCAGTACAGCACCAGCGAGGCGGGCTTGGCGGGGTCGATTGTTGCCGGGTCCGGGGCGTTGATGTGGATCTTGACCCCGGGCTCGAAGATGTACTCTTGGGTCTGTTCGCCGAAATGCCGAGATCGTGCGAAGCCTGGCCAGGGCCCGGCGGGGCTGCGCGGTCGGCTCGCGGTTGCGGCCTCCGGAACGGGCGGCGCTGCCATGAGAGGCTGAGCGGGCGTTTGGCAAGCCGTTGACAGAGTGATTATGATCCCGAGCCATGTCGACATCTTCCACATTGCCGGAACTCCCGCGTCAGCCCGAGGTACACGGGCTGCAGTGCATGGAGATTATCGGCGGGAACCATGCAGTCCACAACCATCTTTCGTCGCCGGGGATGGACATCTGGTTGGATAGCCGCCCTTGTGAGGGAGCCACGGGCGGTGACATCCACTACTTCTCGATGTGTGGGTCAGGGCGTGTGACCCGCCTTGCGGTCGCGGACGTCTCCGGCCATGGGCCGGTGATGGATGACATCGCTCAGAAGCTGCGCCAGCTAATGCGAAAGCACATCAACCTGCTCGACCAGACTCGCTTTGCACAGGCCGTCAACCAGGAGTTCATTGTCCAAGCAGGCAGCGATTACTTCGCCACGATTATCCTGCTCACCTACTTTGCCCCCACAGACCACCTTATCATCTGCAACGGCGGGCATCCCCGACCGATCTGGTACAGCACCCGGTTGGCACGGTGGATTCTGTTGGACCCGGGAACGCCCGACGTCGGTCCGTCTATTCGGGAGGCCAAGGGAACGTATCGCCTCGCGCGGGTGTCCAATCTGCCTTTGGGCATTATCGAGAGGACGGACTACCACCAGTACACGGTCCGACTTGACAAGGATGACTTCGTGCTCGTGTACACCGATGCCCTGATCGAGGCTCGCAATCCGCTCGGCGAGTTTCTCGACGAGGAAGGCCTTATGCGGCTTCTAGGGGAACTCGTCCCGTCGGATGCTCGGCAGCTCGGGCAGCAGCTGGTCGAACGGATTGACTGGTGGCGAGGCGGCGCGCCTCTGGAAGACGATCAGACGATCATTGTTCTCCATCACAACGGAACGGACCCGGCGCCGATGACCGTCGGCAACGCCGTCCGGACGATGCTCAAGATGCTCGGCCTCAGGAGTGTGTGACCACGCCCAGCGCAGGCCGACTGTCGCCGCGAAGCGAAACAAGGGGTTTGCGGACGAGACCCTTGTCTACCGGTAGATCACGTAGATAGTCACAAACATGAAACCGGCGACAATGCTCCAGAAGCCTACGCTCCAATACCAGGGGCAGGGTGTCAAATCTTCGGCCGGGCGGCAGAGGGCCGGTCGCCAGACGTAGGGAGTGACAGCCGCCGGATCAGCTGCACTGGTGAGCAGGCTGGTGATGAGCATGAAGGCCAGGGCAGCCAATAGGAGCAGGCAGGCGAAGTTGAACATGTGAATGACGAAGACAGGGCTGTGTGCGGCGAGTTGGAACCGAAGGTAGTTATCGGTCGTGTTGCCGAACAGGAAGGGTACGGCTACGAACGGCAGCACGAAGAGGAAGGTGGCGGTCGCAGCCCGGCTGGTGGCCCGTCTCCACAAGGCGCCCAAGATGAAGACCAGGGTGATCGGGATGGCCAGAACGCACCAGACGTTCTGAGAGTAGGTGAAGATGTACTGGCGATCGATTACCAGCTGGGAGAGGGGAGTCGCGATGAGCAGTGTGGCGAATCCTGCGAGTCGCCCGGTTCGAACCATCTCTGCGTCAGAAGCCCGTGGTCGCTGCCAGCGCTTGTAGATGTCCATCGTGTACACGCTGGCCGTGGCGTTCACGATCGAGCTCACCGTGGACATGATGGCGCCCAGGACGGCGGCTGCAAGGAAACCGCGAAAGCCCGGCCCGAGGAAACGGCTGACCAGGAGTGGATAGGTGGTGTTGGCGTCCTCCAGCGGCAAGAGGATTCCCAGTCGGGTCAGGTCGTTGGCGATATAGCCGGGAAACGCGAAACACAGGGTCAGTATGGGGGCCAGGAAGGCGGTGAGCAGGATGCCGAGCCGGCCGTGCCGCTGGTCCTTGGCGCCAAGACAGGACTGGACGTAGAACTGATTGGTGCAGCAGTACCAGACGTTCGTGGACAGCATGAGCACGAGGAGGCCGGGCCAGGGAACAAATGGATCGTGGAGGCCTCTGAGCAGGTGACCTGATTGCGCGTGGTCCATGCGCTCGAGAAGGCCGTGCCAGCCTCCGGGCACGTGGGACAGGCCGACCGCGAATACCAGCAGCCCGCCAGCCAGGAGGAGGATGCACTGGAAGGTGTCCGTCCAGGCGACCGACGACATGCCGCCGTATACGGTGTACAGGCCGGTCACCGTGGCCAGAGCCAGTGCCCCGTATACAGGAGGCAGGCCCAAGAAGGCCTCAAGGGCCTTGGTGCCCAAGGCCATGACCATGACCAGGGCCACGAAGGCGTTGTTGAAGACCGTGTAGACGGCGAACATGAGTCGGACGGTCTTGTCATAGCGGCGTTCCAGGTATTCCGGTATCGTGGCGATGCCGGCCCGGAGGTAGAGCGGCAGGAAGACGAAGATCATGAGCGCCAGGGAGGGGAACACACCCAGGTCCCAGTTGGAGACCACTAGGCCTGCATCCCGCGCGTAGGCCACTTCGCCAAGCATCTGTTCGGCGCTGATGCTGGCTGCGACCATGGTGAGACCGACAACCCACCACGGCAGCGACTTCTCCGCGAGAAAGAAACCTCGTGACGATTCGGGGCTTTTCCGAGCCGACCAGAACCCGATACCCAGCGTCAGGACGAAGTAGATTGCGATGATCGCGTAGTCGATTGTTCCGACTTGGCCGACGGCCGCCAGCATCTGGTTGCTCCCGGAGCAGTCAAAGGAAGTCATACCCGGTCTATCCGCCAGGGAGTTTAACCGTGGGGTTTGCCGATTCAAGGCCGCCGGGGGCCTTGGTTGCGTCTGATCGAATGGCTCGGCTATTATTCTGGTTTTGTTCGCTTCATCGGTGTCACAGGAGCGTACCCGATGGCATACCATATTGACGTCGTGGCCGCGGACAACAACAAGTGCGGCGAGGCCCCGGTCTGGGATCCGAGCCGCAACCGGATCCTGTGGGTCGATATCGATTCGTCTCTGGTCTTTGAGATGGACGTTCGCGGGGGCGCTGCCCGGATCATCAGTCGGGATCTGAGCGTCAGCGGGATCGTCGTGAATCGCGATGGCAGGCTGGTTCTGTGCGGGGCAACGGGTCTTCACCTCTGGCGGGAGCAAGGCGACTGCCGCACCCTTGTATCGGAGCATGGTGGGGAGAAACTGGCCTTCAATGACATGGTGGCCGACTCGATGGGGCGGATCTACGCGGGGACGCTCTATTGGGTGGGCGATCGGATGGAGAAGGCAGGTGGGCTGTATCTCATTGAGGCCGACGGCTCGATCAGGGTCGTGGATGAAGGAATCGAACTGAGCAACGGTCTCGGTTTCAGCCCCGACAACCGCACGCTGTACTATAGCGATTCGAGCGTACGGCGGATCTACGCCTATGAGGTCGACCCAGTCACCGGTGACGCGACCAAGCGACGGGTGCTCGCCCAGGTGCCCAAGGACGAGGGCATTCCTGACGGTCTGACAGTGGATGCCGAGGGCTTTGTCTGGAGTGCACAGTGGTATGGATCACAGGTTGTTCGCTACGACCCGGATGGGAAGGTCGAACGACGCATTCCGATGCCAGTCCGGCAGGTATCCAGCTTGGCGTTTGGCGGCAGCGATCTGAACGATCTGTACGTGACAACGGCCGGCGCATCGTGGAAGAGCAACTGCGCTCCGCCGGGATACGACTTCGGTGCGCCCAATATGGGTGGGTCGTTGTATCGCATCCGGCTTGACGTGCGGGGCAAGCCCGATTACGTGGCGAATATGGCCTAGATGGCATGATGACGGATCGCCGGTGTGGCGGATGCTCAGGTCTGCAGTCTGACCGTTAAGCTTGGAGCCTCACATGTCTTTGCTCAAGGATCAGGTTGCGATTATCACTGGGGCGGGCACGGGTATTGGCGCAGCGACGGCTGTCCGATTCGCCAGGGAGGGGGCGTCGCTGGTGCTTGTCGGGCGTCGACGGGAGAAGCTCGATGAGGTCGTCGCCCGAATCGGGCAGTCGGCCCGGGTGTCGGTGGTGCCAGGAGATGTTCGGGAGCAGAAGGTCTCCGAGGAGGCGGTCCGTACTGCCGACGAGCGTTTCGGTCGGCTGGACGTACTGGTCAACAACGCGGCGTTCATGAGGGCCGTTTCGTTCATCGAGGTGGATTTCGATGCCTGGCGACAGATGCTGGACGTGATCCTGTTCGGTTGCGTTCGTTTCAGTCGGGAAGCGGCTCGGCTGATGATCGCCAAAGGCATTGCCGGCCGGATCGTGAACGTCACCAGCATCCATGGCACGCAGGCCGAGGCGGGCGCATCCAGCTATGGGGCGGCCAAGGCGGCGGTCAATCAGTTCACTCGCTGTATGACCGTGGAACTTGCCCCCCACAACATCCGGACGAACGCGGTTGCCCCGGGATTCGTGGATACGCCCATGTCCTGGGCCGACGGCGTCTGCGAGTTGGAGACCGAGTTCTTCATAGAGCAGTACGTCAGGCGTCGCCGCATTCCCATGGCCCGGGCGGGTCGTCCGGAAGAGGTCGCCGCGGCGATTCTGTTCCTGGCCTCCGAGGAGTCGAGCTACGTCAACGGGCACGTGCTGACGGTTGATGGGGGTCTAACCTGCGCCTTTTGACATGAGACCGCCAATGGACGAGGCTGTGCCGCGGGGACGATTTTCCCAGGAATGCGTGCGGATGCTTAGTCTGACGCTCGCCGATTTGTGCCAGACCATCCTGGGGTAAGGTGACGGTCCCGCCTGCTTCGATGTCGAGTTGCGCGCTCGTGGTGGCAGGGGGGCGGTGGATTTTCTTCATGCCTACGGTGCGGCCGACGTCCGCCGCAGGATCGATGAGGTTCGTGGACGTGTCCTGGAGATGGTTCGGGCGGGCTGCGCCTTCCACGTGTGGATCCGTGGTGGCTCGGTCGACGAGCTCGGGCTTTTGCGGCGGGCCTCGATGAGCCGGTTCCAGGATGACTGCGCATGAAGGAGCTGCGCGGATCGCTGCGTGTGCGGCGAACTGCCCGGCCTTCCCCTCAGCCGGCGGCAGCGAGTCTTGACTCGGCTGCGGCTCGGATGCAGGGAGCGAGTGTTTCGCGAGCCCATGCTCGCCAGAGCCATCCGACATGCCCTCCGCCGTGGCCCAGGCGGATCCAGTCTGGCCGCCACGCCACTTGTTCAACCCGGTCGTTTGCCAGGAGCCGATGGTCCGGCGTGCGGAAGCCGACGTGTCCCGCGGACACCGTGTACTTCCGGTCGATTGTGCCAAACCAGGCGGTGCCCACGCCCAGGGGTAACCAGTCCAACTCGCTGTAGAAGTTCACCAGCGTGCCGCGGACGTGGGCCAGTGGCTTGGACAGGTCGTAATCTGGCGAGAGGGCGGCGCCGACCAGGATCAGCCCATCCAGCTTGACGTGCTCAGGAAGGGCTTCGGCCGCGAGAACGGCCAGACCGCCGCCGCCGCTGAAGCCGACCACTGTGATCGGAGGGGCGGGGTGCTCGGCCCGGTAATGAACGGTCAGCTCCGCGATCCTCCTCGCCCACTCCTTGTTGGCGGGAAAATCGGTGAGGTTAGTCAGTACATCAAGGGGTCGGCCCCAGCCGACGGGTTGGATGGCATGGTCCACGCCGCCGTCCCGCAGGCCGCGAATGGTGTCGGTGAGGTGCCAGGCGCCGCCCTCGACGCCGGGCAGGAGTATCACATATCCGCGATCCAGTTGTTCTTGGGGCGCAACCTCGGGCTGGATGCAGCCGGTAAGGCTCCAGGTGACGACAGGCACGATAGTGGATAGACGCTTGCAGGTCATGGAATCACTCTATAATAGACGGTATTGGATGGTCATAGGTTTGTTGGAGTCGGGTCTCATTTCGAGCATCGGGAGTCGATGAAGATGCCCACGTACGAGTATCAGGCCTGCGAGAAACGAGCCTCCTGTCCGCGCTGCCGCGAGCGATTCGAAGTCACTCAGTTCATGGGCGATAGTCCGCTCACGGCGTGCCCATCGTGCGGCAGCCCCGTCCAGCGGGTTGTTTCCCTATGCCAGGTGTCGACCAAGCAGTCCACGCGCAGCATGCTCAGCGACAGGAATCTCAAGGCCAAGGGTTTCACCAAGCTGGTGAACGAGGGTGGCGGCAAGTTCAGGAGAACAACCTGACCGCCGCGGCCGAGACGGAGATGGGAGGCTGAGGGGGACGGATCGGGATGATCCCCTCACTCCGGGACGGGGGTATTGGCCAGGATTTCGCTCAGAACCTGATCGGCAACGACCATGTGGCCGTCGTGGAGGTAGCTCTTGCTGACCACTCGGTGGGCGCACACCGGCAGGAACATGGCCTTGATATCGTCCGGGACCACGTAAGTGCGGCCGGCGAGGATGGCCGCGGCCTGGGCGGCGCGGATCAGAGCGATCGTTCCGCGGGGTGAGACGCCGACGTCGAGGTGCTCGTGGGTGCGGGTCCGTTCGACGAGGTCCAGGGCGTAGGAAACCAGCCGATCCTCGACGTGGATCTCGGGTACCCGGTTCTGGATCTCGATCAAACCATCCCGGGACATGACCGCTTCGATACTCTCGATGGCCACCTTGCTGGGATCCTCTCGAACGATCCGGCTTTCGACCTCGCGACTGGGGTAGCCAATGCGTATTCGCAGGGCGAATCGATCAAGCTGGTTCTCCGGAAGGAAGTACGTGCCCTCGAACTCGAAAGGGTTCTGCGTGGCAATGACCAGGAACGGCTGTTCCAGGCGCATGGTCCTGCCGTCGACGCTGACCTGACTCTCACTCATGGCCTCCAGGAGGGCGGATTGGGTCCGAGGGGTGGTCCGGTTGATCTCGTCTGCAAGAATGACGTTTGCGAAAATCGGGCCACGCTTGAACTCGAAGCTACCGGTCTTGGCGTCGTAGACGCTGACCCCGATGATATCTGAGGGGAGCAGGTCGGGCGTGAGCTGTACTCGGTTGAAGGACAGGGCCAGGCTCTTGGCAAGTGTCCGGGCGAGCACCGTCTTACCGACGCCGGGTACATCCTCGATGAGCAGGTGGCCCCGGCTGATCAGGCCCACCAGGACCTGGGTCACCGTGCCGGGTTTGCCGAGAAAGACGCGGTCGATATTGGCCCGAAGGCGATCCAGACGCTCAAGCAGAGGTTGAATGGTCGAATCGGTCGTGGTCACGATCGTGCATCTCCTGGAGCACCGCTTCGCCGTCGCCGGTCCGGAGGTCCCATAACGGGATTATACCGCCTCTCGGACAAACGCACAGAATCCTGACTCGCTTGGCCGGCCGGCCCTCAGGGCACGCTCGGGGCGGCTGGGCAAGAATTATCATCCCTTTGACGCTACAATAAGATGGGGAACGAGGCATTCCACCTCGCGCCCGCGGAGAACATGTGGAATCTTATCGACGGAACGGGCAAGCGGTTATGAATAAGCACACGACCTTCCCGGTGGGGCGGCTGTTGAGTGCGACCCTGCTCCTGGCTGTTTCCGTGCCAGCGGCGGGCGCCCAGGACAAGGCCCAGCAGCCTGCTAACGTCAACATGAGCCTTCACCTGGGCGGGGGCATGCGGGCGGTGGCGATACACACCCCTCTGGACCGGCCTGCGGCGGCCGCGGCGGAAAGTGCGACCCTGCAGACGACGGCGACAAGCCAAGTCAGCAGTTGGCCCTATCCGCGCGTGCCCATCGACGGTTTCTCGCCGCGGGTGGCGATTTCCGTGACTGACTACAAGGCGTCCAACGATGAGAGCTATGCTCACCTCGTGAGGACCGAATACAGCGGGACCGCTCTGAATCAGCCGGCCGAGACCAACTACGTGATCGGGATCTTCGACAGCGGCTCAGTGGTCGATCTGATCGGCTACTGTGACTCCGAGATACTGGGTGTCACCGGCTCCTATCTGTCCGACTACCCCACCTTACTTGGAGGAGCCTGTGGTGCGTCGGAGGCTCCGGTGAGTATGCCCATCGGCATCTTCGCCAACGGGCTTGGTGCCATCCAGGCCGATGGACAGCTGGATGTCACCCAGCTGGTGGGGCATGGGAACGTGGCCGCGGTGGTTGGGCCGTACGAGGTCTGTGGCAGCGGCCCGGTCCTGCCGACGGTGATTGGCAACGATTTCGTCGGCTTCTTCACGACTTCGATCCGGGTAGACCAGCCGCGACGTGTCACTGTCGGCGATCAGACGTACGCCAGCCCCGAGGTCCTCATCCTCCCGCAAGGCAGCCCCTCCGCGCCCGTGTATCCTCGGAAGATTGCGATGACGGCCAGCGGATACGGGGGACTGGTGACGACGTCGAGTTTCTACCCGGACATCCTCGTGAACCCGCTGGGGCCGAACCAACCCTGGTTACCCACTGTGCTCAGCAGCGGCGATGGGGCCATCCCATTCGGTGGGGCCTTTTTTGGACAGATGGGAGTACTTCACGGGACTCCCAGCCCCACCAATCCGCTGCAGACCATGCGTTTCATGATCGATACCGGCGCCCAGACCTGCATCATGACGCCGGCGATGACCGCGAACCTCAGCCTTCCAGCCACACCGGACTTCACGGTGGATGTGCAGGGTATCGGCGGCCTGTGCACCATGAACGGCTACTACATCGACTATGTGCGGATCAATGCCTTGGGCGGGGCGTTGGAGTTCTCGCATGTACCCTTCGTGGAGATCGACATTTCGTCGCCCGACGGGGGTGAAATCGGTGGTATCCTGGGCATGAACCTGTTCTGGAACCGGAATGTCGTGTTCGACCCCTCGCTGACGGGCAGTGGCTTCCTCCGCATTTCCGATCCGGTGCTCAACAACTTCGACTTCGATCGCGATACCGATGTGGATGCCGATGACCTGGCCACCTTCCTGGGCTGCACAAGCGGGCCGGCCATCCCGCAGGCGACCATCGAGTGTCTGATGACAGACGCCGACGGCGACGGCGATGTGGATCAGGACGACTTCGGGGTGTTTCAGCGCTGCCTGAGCGGGCCGGGCGTTCCCGCGGATCCGAGTTGCGGTCTGTGAGCCTTCCAGCCACCTGACGCCCGGCGATGGGAAGCGGATACCAGTTCGTCGTTTCCTCCTCCGGGGGGATTTGGTATGCTTGCCGGCCGGGAGTTGGCGGAGTCGGCCGCCCTCGAACCAGGCCGGTGAGGATGCTGTCGTGCCCATGACCTCAAAGGAACGAGTTGCCCGCGTCCTGGCCCACCAACAGCCCGACCGGGTGCCCATCTACGACAAGTTCTGGTTTGAGACTGAGGCCCGGTTTCGGCAGGACATTCCTTTGCCACGCGACGGCGACGACGGCACCGGCCAGAGCACGGCCTGGGGCAAATCGCCCGCGGCGGAGTCATGTACCCTGTGGGAGTACTTCGACATGGACCTTTGCGAGGTGGCCTGGCCGGACTACCGGCTGCGGTTCACGCCCCCAGAGGTCCTCGAAGAGACCGACGAGTGGATCTCCCAGCGGGACGGCAACTGGGCGGTACTTCGCTGGTGGAAGCACAAGATGGGTACGCCGGAGCACATCGAGTTCGGCATCAACACGCCTGAGAGGTGGGCTGAGGTCAAGCACCTGATCACGGCTGGCAAGCACCGGGTGCGCTGGGACGAGTTCAAGCCGCTCTATCGTCGCGGACGCGAGCAGAACCGCTTCCTGCTTTATGCGACCGTCGAGCCGTTCGAGATGATCAAGGACGTGCTCGGCCATGAGATCATGCTTCGCTCGATGATGAAGCAGCCGGAGTGGATCCACGATATCTTTGGGACCTACACCGAAGTAGCCGTGCAGATGCTGGAACTCACCGAGGCGGAAGGCATGGTCTGCGACGGGGCCTTTGTGTACGGGGACATGGCGTACAACACCGGCCCCTTCATGAGTCCCAAGCACTACCGGGAGTTCCTGTACCCTTACCACAAGCGGATGATGGATGAGTTTCACCGGCGGGGCATGCCGGTGCTGTATCATTCCGATGGCGATCTGCGGATGGTGCTTGATGATCTGATCAGTGCCGGCGTCAATGTGATCAACCCCCTCGAGGTGAAGGCGAACATGGACCTCCGTGAGCTCGCCCCGAGGTTCGGCGATCGCTTGAGTTTCTGCGGTGGCATTGACGCCCGGATTCTGGCTACAAATGACCTCGACCAGATTCGCGACGAGATTCGTGTCAAGATGGAAGCCGCCATGCCCTACCGGGGGTACATCTATCATTCGGACCATTCCGTCCTCCCGGACACTAGCCTCGCGACCTACAGGGCCGTGCTGGACGAGGTGAGGAAGGTCGGTACCTACGCGTCGTGATCAAGACCGCCCATCCAGGTTGCCGGCGCATGCGGCACGCTCAGGGAGCTGTATATGACTCGCAGAGAGGTAGTTGAACGAGCGATCACCTTCCGCGATCCCCCACGGCTGCCCATGAAGTTCGACGTGGTCGGAGTGAACGACTGCTACGACGTCTGGACGCACGACCCCACGGGATGGAACTGGTCGTTCCAGGGCGAACTGGCCGACGAGTGGGGATGTGTCTGGCAGCGCTCTGAGGTGCAGAACACCGGCCTGGTCCGCGGGCACCCGCTCCTGGACCTCGCCAGGCTCAAAGACTACTCGTGGCCCGATCCCGAAGATCCGCGTCGTTATCGTGGTTTCGAGGAGCAGCTGGCCGGCGCCGAGGATCGCTTCGTCATGTTTTGCTTCGGCCAGGGCATTTTCGAGCGTTTGCACATGCTCCACGGCATGTCCGAAACGCTGATGGACTTCTACCTCGAGCCGGAGGCGATGCACGAGATGCTTGACCGGATCCTGGAGCATCACATCCGTGTTTTCCGGCAGTGCTGCAAGATCGCCAAGGGGCGCATGCACGCCGCGGCCATGGCCGATGACTGGGGTCTCCAGGACCGGGCGTTTCTCAAGGTCGAGACGTTTCGCGAGTTCTTCAAGCCGCGCTACAAGAGGTGGTTCGACGAAATCAAGGCCGCCGGGACGCACACCTGGATGCACTCCTGCGGTCGGACGAACGATATTATCGAGGAACTGATTGACGTCGGGCTCGAGGTCGTGAACCTGCAGCAGCCCAACGTCGTCGGCATCGATGAAATCAGCAGACGCTACCAGGGTCGGGTTTGCTTCGAGTCGATCGTGGACACCCAGTCCACGCTGCCCCGCGGGACGTACGAGGAGATACGTGCTCAAGCCCGCCGGCTCCTCGATGCCTGGGGAACGCCCAGGGGTGGCTTCATCGCCAGCGACTACAACGATGCCGAGGCCATCGGTGTCACCCTTGACCGCCGCCGAGTGATGTTCGAGGCCTTCGCCGAGAAGGGTGGCTACCCCGACTACAGAGGCATTCTCGAACGTACCGCCGGGGCGGCTGTCGGCGGCCATTCCTACGGCAGGGACACGATCGAGAAGTAGTCCTCTGCGGCCATCGTTCCAGGGAAGCTCCCAGTCGTCGGAGTGCCGCGTTGACGTTCATGCTTGGCAGTGCGGGAATGCCGATATCCGCAGCCGGGCGCAGCCCATCGGAATCAGCGTCAGGTTCTCGATGGGCTCCTGGGTCTTGACCGGGCTCTGGGGCTCGAGCCCCACGAGCCCGTTGGCTTCCTGTTTCCAGGTGGGTACCTTGCGGCCCTTGGCCTTGATGGTGATAGGCGCGTGATCGGGTGTGAACGGCTGGGGATGGAGGGGCATGTCGGTTGGGATCACCTCGAACGATTGCGCCGGGTGGGCCAGGTCGACAATCAGGGCGTAGTTCCACGGTGTCGTCGGGAAGACCTCCCAGGACGGCCACTTGCCAATGTCGCCGTATCGCACCCACCGCTCGCCGATCTTGAGCGAGTAGGTTAACGGGCCGCGATCTACGGAGATCGTGTTGTGGTTTCTCTCCCAGACGCGGATCACGATTTCCATCGGCAGCTTGAGTTCGACCTTGTCGCCGTCGTTCCAGGTTCGATCCAGGACCGCCCACTGACCGCTCTTCAGCGGCAGGTCCACGTTCTGGTTGTTGATCCTGATTCGCGCCCCTTCACACCAGCCGGGAATCCGAACGGTAAACGGAAAGGAAACCGGCTTGGGCATCGAGAACTGGAATCGCACTTCCTCGCCGAAGGGGTAATCGGTCGTCTCGCGGACGCCGATTTCGGTACCATCGCCGACCCTGACGGCGAGTTCGCTGGGGGCGTAGAAGACGGCCGCCAGACCGTTCTCGGGCGTGGCCATCCAGAGGTGTTCCAGGAAGTAGGGCCAGCCGAAGGCCACGTTGTGCTGGCAGCAGCGATGCTGCTCGTAAGGGCTGTAGGAACAGGTGTCGCCGTTGTTCTCGACCATCGGCGACTTGTCGGCCCGGTCGCACTGGACCATGTTGGGAGCGGTCAGGTAGTGAAGTGACATGAAATCTGGTCCCGTCGAGGCCGGGAAGGAGTTGTAGGTCACATCCTCGCAGCGATCGGCCCACAGGGTCTTGCCGGTGATCCGGACCAGCATCTCACTGCTGAACATGAACTCGACCATAGAGCAGGTCTCTGCCGCCTGCCGTGGTCCGATGTATCCCTCGCGGCAGTTCTCGTCCGCCCCGAACATGCCACCAGGCACTTGGCCGTAGGTGCTCATGACCTCCTGGTAGTTCCTTTCGGTAGCCTCGAGATGCGCAGGGTCGTTGCTCTGCCGGTGATACTGAGCCGGTTCCCGGAAGCTCTGGCAGATGTTCACCCCGTGCCAGCTGGCAATGCCGTTGACCCAATCGGAGGTGTGTTCGTGATTCACGCGAGCCAACTCGAGCAGCCAACTCTCGCCGGTCCGGTTGTACAACCAGTAGATGCTGTCGAGGTTGTCGCCGCCGCGGATGGACTGCCACCATTCGCGACAGGTGTAGCCAAACTTGGCGTAGGAGTAGAGTCTCTCCGGCGGGATGCTCGCCATCCAGCAGAAGTACCTGGTCATGGCGGGCAGGATTCGCGGATCGCCAGTGGCCTCGTGCCAGGTGCGCAGCACGAAGAGGATGCACATGTTGGACCAGAGGTCCCCGCGCTGGCGGTTGACTTCGGGGCCAAAGTAGCCGTCCGGGCGCTGGCCGGCGAGAATGGCATCCACCCACCGCCTGGCTTGTTCCACGATTTCCGGGCTGGCGATCGCAAAACCGAGGGATACGAGCCCTTTGAGCCAGTAGGGCATTTCTTCCCAGGGGTTTTGGCCTTCACCCCTGGGGTTGGCCCAGGCGCTGGTGGTGATGTTGCACCATGGGCTGATCTCGGGCAGGCGACCGACCATCCCCCGGGCCATCAGGTCGAGTTGGTGACGGAGCCAGCCGTCCGGTCTGATCTGCCCGGCGGGCAGTTTGACCAGGGGGTTGACTCCGAGTGGGGCCCGGTTGTTGATGTAGAAGTCGCTGAGTCCCGAAGAGGGCAGAGTTTCCAGCACTTGCATTCTGGGTCGCTCCAGCCATGGACTCCCGGGCGACCGGCCAGCTGGCCGGTGGTCGCCTCTCCCAGCCCGGGTTCACTCTGGCTCGATGGTCTGCATTCTACATTGCGGGTAGGGGAGTTGTGAAGAGAGCGGATCAGCAGGCTCTGCCTCGGCCTGCCGTCCCGCAGCGAGGATCAGCAGTGCATCGAACGAGGGGCCTTGCCCCCGTTGCGGCCGCGTTCTGCGGCGGGCGGGCCGTCGGTGACGCGGTGAGTGGCTGTGGGCTGCCCGAAAGGGCGAAGAAGGTTGAAGATGCTACAAAGATCCTGCAAGGGCCATCCTCCGAGTAGCTCACGATGCCCCGACCGGCGGGCCGAAGGGCTGGTCCGTCACGGCAGACCGCCAGAGTCGCAAACCAGCTCGAGACTGGCGGAACGCGTTGGGTGCCGCCGAGACGCGAGCGGCAGCCGCCGTCTCCGAGGAGCAGGCCTGCCTGCCGGCTCGTGGCAGGGACCTGCGGCTCCTGCCGGGAGGTGATCGGGGAAGGGCCGTTGGGAATCGCCAAGTGCGAAGGGGCCACGGCTCGGCGATGCTGAACCGTGGCCCCTGATCGGATCGATCTGTGGCCCGCCTCGTCCGACCCTTACAGCAGGCCGTCCTTCTTGGCCATCAGCTTCAGAAGGTCGATGACGCGGCAGGAATAACCCATCTCGTTGTCGTACCAGGAGATGAGCTTGAAGAAGTTGGAGTTCAGCTCGATGCATGCGGTGGCATCGTAAATGCTCGACAGGGAGCAGCCGATGAAATCGCTGCTAACGACCGGCTCCTCCGTGTAGCCGAGAATGCCCTTCATGCGACTGTTGGAGGCGGCTTTCATGGCGGCGCTGATATCCTTTAGCGAGGTGGCTTTCTCGGTGCGAACGGTCAGGTCCACGGCCGAAACGTCTGCGGTCGGAATGCGGAAGGCCATGCCGGTCAGCTTGCCCTTCACCTCGGGAATGCAGAGACTGACGGCCTTGGCCGCCCCGGTCGATGCCGGGATCGCGTTCTGGGCGGCGCCACGGCCACCGCGGAGGTCCTTCTTGCTCGGCCCATCCACCGTCGGCTGAGTCGCGGTCATGGCATGGATCGTGGTCATGAGACCTTCGGCCACACCGAAGTTGTCCAGGACGACCTTGACGATCGGAGCCAGGCAGTTCGTGGTGCAACTCGCGTTTGAGACAATGGTGTCCTTGGCCTTGTCGAACTTCTCCTCGTTCACGCCCATCACAAAGGTCGAGATGTCTTTGTCCTTGGCGGGGGCCGAAATGAGGACCCGCTTGGCCCCGGCGGTCAGGTGCTTGGTCGCACCGGCCCGGTCGGTGAACTTGCCCGTGGATTCGACCACATAGTCGACCTTGAGATCCTTCCAGGGAAGCTGGGCGGGATCCAGGATGGAGCAGCAAGGGATCTTCTTACCAGCCACGACCACGTTCTCGCCTTGGGCACTGATATCGACCTTGGCACGCCCATGGGTTGAGTCGTACTTTAGCAAATAGGCCAGGTTTTCAGCAGGCACCACGTCATTGATGCCGACGAACTCGATGTCCTTGTCGGTCAAGGCAGCTCGCATGACTAGGCGGCCGATACGGCCGAATCCATTGATTCCAACGCGCAAAGCCATTACATCATCTCCTGCCGGTCACAAACCGGTTGAACCGAGACACTGAAACACACCGCCCGCGTCAGCCGGGCGCCGGCCGTTCCCCGCGGGTTCAACGGGCGAACAGGATAAGAGGGTTGTCCGGCGGGGTCAAGGAGCGGGACGGGATGGCCTTGCCGATTGGCCGAACCGGGAGGGCCACCTTGGGGCGGGTGAGGGGTGAGGGCGGATTGGCGGTGCCCCTGGGCGTCCTGCGGCTTCGGCAGGATTCAGGAGTCCTGCCACGCCTGGTCAATCGCCCGCTTGCACTTGCGACAGGCGTCGTAGGGGTCGGGCACCTCCCACTCGTCCACCATGATCCAGCCACGAAAGCCTCCTTGCTTCAGGACGCTCAGCCCCTTGGCGCAGTCCGTTTTGCCATCACCGCAGGCGAGGTGTTTGGATGTGGCTCCATCTCGAAGCGTACCGTCCGTGTCGCAGAAATGGACGTAGCCGATGCTGCTCACCCCCACACGTTGCAGTAGTTCCTCTGGTCTGCCGGTGGCCCCGTTCATCTGATCGAAGTGGCTCGGGTCGTAGATGCCTTTCAAGGCCGGGTGGTCCGCCCCGTGCAAGATGCGCAGGTAGTGATCGGCCGTATTGAAGACGAACACAGGTTCGATCTCGAAACAGACCAGCAGGCCGAGATCACCGGCGATCTTGCCGGCTTCGCGGAAGGTCCGAGCCAGCAGATCAATGGCCTGATCAAGAGTCTGGCCGCGTAGCCCGCCTCCCGGCCACACACCCAGGCAATCGCAGCCGATGGCCTTGGCAAGTCGGGCGCGATCGCGGAACTCGTGCAGCCATGCCTTGCGCGCCGCCTCGCTGGGGTCGAAAGCGCCGTCTGCGCCGAGTTGGATTGAGAACACGCGAAGCCCGAAGAGGTCGTAGAGCCGTTTGAGAGCACGGATGCGATCAGTCTCATCGGCCGCTGGGTACCCGCCGCTCGGCCAATCGGCGACGAGTTCGACGCCTTCGAATCCCTGCCGCGAGGCGAAATCGAGCACTTCCCATATGGGGTAGTTCTTTCCGTACTTGCGCGTGCCGGATTGAAAGCCGTTCAATCCGACGGCGGTCTTCCATTTCGGCTCGCGGCCCGGGCCTTCGGCTTTCAGGGTGAAGGTCGATGCCGCCAAGGAGGATGCGGCCAGTCTGAGCGCGGTTCTGCGGTTGACGGGTGGGAGCATGGCCGTGTCTCCGATATCCGGCCGGGAAGCGGCTCGGCCGGGCTTCATCAGCTGAACGCTTTCCGGAGCAGATCGAGGCTCTTGGGGACGCCGGTGGCGGCATTCTCTTTACCCTCGAATTCGAGTGAGACGTAACCGCGGTAGCCGACCTTTCGGAAGATGCCAGCCACCCGGGCGTAGTCGATATCGAGCGTGTACCATTCGCCAGCGCCGAAGTAGGTTTTGGCCTGAACGAGGACAGCGTGCGGGGCGATCATCTCCAGTTGCTCATAGGTGTTGTCCAGGAAGTTGCCGGTGTCGGGCAGGAGCTTGAGCCAAGGCGAGCGGACTGCGGTGTAGATCCGCATCAGCCCGGCGGCGGTCCGGCCGATGCCCCAGTGATTCTCCAAGGCCATGCACACGCCGCATTCCTCGGCCTTGGGAAGGCACTCCCCGATGGCATCAATCACCCACTTGAAGGCCTCATCCTCGGTATGGCCAGGTAGGATCGGTTCGATTCCCTTGTTGGCCATCAGGTCGTCGAAGGACTTGATCGTTCCCCACCGCCCGGTGTTGAGCCGCATCGTAGGAATGCCCAGCTTGTAAGCGAGCTCGATGCAGTGCCGAGTATGCTCGATCTGCTGCTTGCGGACTGACGGATAGGGAGACACGAAGCCCTGGTGAATCGAGAAACCCATCAGATCCAGTCCGTTGACGAACGCGCGGTGCTTGAGGTCCTGCAAGTACGCGTTCGATTCGCCGCTCATCTGACGATGGAGGATCTCGACGCCGTCGAAGCCCATTTCCGCGGCTCGTTCGATGCAGTCGGCCACTTCGACCTTCTGGTCGGTGAAGTGCCAGAACGAGTACGTCGAGACTCCAATCCGCAGGCGGCGGCTCGCAGCACGGGTCCCAGCTGCATCTTGCGCTACTGCCGGCGAGGTTCCGGTCCCCATGGAGAGCAGGCCGGCTGCCGACAGAGCTCCCGCTGCTTGTCCAATGACTTCTCTGCGTGTTGATTTCATGGCCACAATCTACCTCATTGCCACGGATGCGCGAAGACCATGGTCGACTGGCCGCGGCTGGCCTCTCAGGGTTTCCAGCCTTGGCGATACGGCATATCCAGCAACTCGTTCAATTCCGGCGCGTTGATGATCTTCATGTTCGTCGGATCCCACTCGATGCGCTTGCCGGTGCGGACCGGGATATTGCCAAGCAGCACCGCCTCGGTCATCAGGCCGGCTCGCCCGAAATGGCTCATGTAGTCAAGACCGAGGTCGCCGTTCTTACAGTTGCGGATCCACTCCTCGTGATGTCCGGGCGAATCGGGCAGTGTTTTTGGCGGCGGCGTGTACCCCGCGAAGTCCTTCTCCGGCAGCAGGGAGGGTTGGTAGCGCCCGTTGATGCGCATGCGGCCCTTGTCACCCACAAAGACCACGCCATTATCTCCCGGCGATTGGCCGTCGAGCACATCGCCCGTAGGTTTCTGGCCGCCGTCGTACCAGAACACCGTGACTGGCCCACGGCCGTGGCGGGCTGGGAACTGCCACTTGATTCGACTCCAGGCGGGGAAACTCTCCTTGTGATGTTCGGATGTCTCGGCCTCGATACTCGTTGGATCGCGCAGCCCCAGGCCCCAGAACATGGTGTTGCAGGAGTGGCAAGCGATATCACCCAGCGCGCCCGTTCCGAAGTCGAACCAGCCGCGCCAGACGGCAGGCAGGTAGGTGGGGTGATACGGCCGGGCTGGGGCGACACCTAGCCAGAGGTCCCAATGCAGCGTTTTGGGCACAGGTGGCGTGTCGGTGGGGCGGTCGAGCGCGTTTCGCCAATAGCTGCCTGGCCGGTCGGTCCAGACATGGACCTCGCGCACTTCGCCAATCGCTTTCGCGCGCAACAGTTCCACCGTCTGACGGGAGCCGGCGAGAGCGTTGCCCCCATTGCCCATCTGGGTCACGACCTTGTACTTGGCGGCCGCCTGGGCAACCCGTCGGGCCTCCGCCACCGTGTGCGTCAGGGGCTTTTCGCAGTAGACGTGCTTGCCGAGCTGCATTGCTGCCAGGGTCATGATGGCGTGCATATGATCGGGCGTGCTGATGACGACGGCGTCGATCTGCTTGTGCATCCTGTCGAACATCTGCCGGTAGTCAGCGAATTTCGGAACGTCTGGCATTGCCTTGAACGCACCGCCCGCGTGAGCCTCGTCCACGTCGCACAGCGCCACGATGTTCTCGCCGCGCATGGCCGTGAAATTGTCCCATCCGCGGCCGCCGACGCCGATCAGGGCGACGTTGAGCTTGTCGCCGCTCGGACCGGCACGAGCCCTCCTGGCCCTACCCACCGCCCACAGGCCGATTCCCAGCTCTCCGAGGAAGACCCTCCGCGTGCTCTTGTTTCTCATGGTCCTTCTCCTGTTTCGCCGTGCCCATGAGTCTACCGCAGGTATCGCTGAAAGGAAACGACCCGCTCTGGAGGTCGTGGGGGCGGGTGAATAAAAAGAGAGACCTCCGGCGGTCCGGAGGCCTCTCTGGTCCATCCTGGGGGTTGTGGTCTGGCACCGCCACGACCTTGCCGGCGTGATGCCGGGCGGACGTCGTGCAGGTGATGTCGAACTACACCTTGAATCGGCCGACAAGGGCTTGCAGTTGGTCGGCCAGAGTGGCAAGCTCCTGGCCGGCAGTCTGAGTCTGGGCGGCGCCCTCGGCGGTCTGCCGGGCCGCGGTGTCCACGCCGGTCATGTTCTTGGAGATCTCCCGGCTTGCGGTGGCCGATTGATTCACGCCTTCCGAGACCGTCGTTGACGCATTGGCCGTCTGGGCCACGTTCTGGGCGATCTCCTTGGTGGTGATGGATTGCTCTTCCACCGCGGAGGCGATCGTTCGGGACACTTCGTTCACCTTGTGAATGACCTGGGTGATCTCGCCGATAGACTGGACCGCCCCGCCGGTCGAACTCTGAATGGCTTCGATGCGCCTGCGGATGTCCTCGGTGGCCTCGGCGGTCTGCTTGGCCAGTTCCTTCACCTCGGTGGCAACGACCGCGAAGCCCTTGCCTGCGTCGCCGGCCCGAGCAGCCTCGATGGTTGCGTTGAGGGCCAACAGGTTGGTCTGCTCCGCGATATCCTGGATGACTCCAATGACCTTGCCGATCTCGTCGGCGGCCGAACCGAGCTGACTGATGTTCTGATTGCTGGTGCTGGCCAACTTGGCGGCATTCTCCGCGATGTTCGCGGCCTGCTCGGCATTGCGGGCAACCTCCGCGATGCTGGCGGTCATTTCCTCCACTGCTGCGGCGACGGTCTTGACGTTGGCGGACATCTGTTCGCTGGAGCCCGCAATCGTGCTCATGTTGGCGGACATCTCCTCGGCGGCGGCGGCGACCGTGGTCGACTGAGCCGTTGTCTCCTCGGCCCCGCTGGCAAGGGTGTCGGCGACGGCCGTCAAGGCGGACGATGACTTGGCCAGCGTCTGAGCATGGTCGCGTATGCCCTCGACCGTGCGCCTGAGTGTGTCGGACGTGGTGTCCAGAGCCCGGCCCAGATCGGCGATCTCGTCGTTGCCCGAGATCTCCACCCGCTTGGTGAAGTCGCCCTGGGACATCTCCTGAAGGACCGACACGGCGTTCCGCACCGGCCGGGCGATTCGTCGGGACACGACCAGCGCGCTGATTACTACCAGCGCCGCGGCCACCAGGCTGACGCCGACCACCACGGTTGCCACCTTGCGGGAACCGCTCGCAAAGAGACTCCTGGCGTCGGCCTGCATCTTCTTGACGCCATCCTTGGAGAACTCCAGGTGCAGAACGCCGTACACGTCACCGACCTTCCATTCCGGGTGGAGACGGCGCATATCGTTGTCGATTTTGAGGGGCTGGTAGTAAGAAAACGCAGCGTCGCTGTCGACCAGGATTGCCTCGCTGGTCTTCTTGGCCTGCTCGAATAGAGCGGCGCCCAAGGCTTGACCCACGCGCTGGGGATCCGATGAGAGCTCGGTCTTGCCTTCCTTGTTGAAGAAGGAGAAGGCCCGGATCTCCGTCAGCTGTTTCTGCTGCTCGGCGAACATCGTGAACAGCTTGTACTCCCCGCGCTGCAGGGACCCTTCGACGGCGTTCTTGACCTCGAGCAGTACGTCCTTGCCGTCACGGTGTTTCATGTCCTCCACCGACTTCTCGATGGCCGCCAACGTGCGGTCGACGTTTCGAGAGTAGAGGACGTGCTGAATCACCATCAGCGTGAAGGTGGAGAGCACGAACACGGCCAAGATGATGCCGCAGATCTTCTTGCCAAGTGTCAGTCGCATGTTCATTGTAACTTGCTCCCTCTATCCTGTTCCGCGTACGCAACTGCGTGGACTTGCTCACCCTTGCGGTAGAATGGGAAGTCCCGCCTCTTGGCGAACTCCTTGCTCGTGCAGCCCAGGCAGGGCGAGCCCGCCCGGATGCACCAGTTCACGCCGCCGTTCCACTGCCGTTGCGGGCAGTTGGTGTGGCTGAGGGGACCCAGGCAACCCAGCTTGAACAGGCATCCTGGATCTCCGAACTTCTCCGCATACTCGTGCTTCTGCCAGTAGTGGAACCGCGGGCAGTTGTCGTGGACCGAGTGGCCGTAAAACAGTGCGGGGGTCAGTAGCTCTGGATCGAGTTCGGGAAGCCCCTTAGCCAGCACGTAGGCCAGAGTCCCGACCAGTTCCTCCGGATGCATGGGGCAACCCGGGCAGTTGATCAGTCGGCCCTTCGTCGGAATCCCTTCCTTGTCCATGAACTCCTTCAGGCTGCCGGCCCCGGTGGGATTGCCCTCGGCAGCCGGGATGCCACCGAAGGCCGCGCACGTGCCGGCAGCAATGATCGCTTTCGCATTGCGGCAGGCGGTCTGCAGGATGGTTGTCAGGGGGATGCCGTTGACCTTGCAGGCTTTCGGCATTTTCAGCGGTATCGCGCCCTCCAGAACCAGGTAGTATCCGCCGGCACCGATGACCTTGTCGACCACCCCACTGGCGACCTTGCCCTCGGCGGCCGACAGGGTGGAATGATAGGCCATCGACAACACGTCGGTGAGCAAATCCAGCGGCCCGGGATCCGTGCTGTTCAGCAACGAAACCGAGCAGCCGGTGCAGTTCATGCCCTGAAGCCAGAGAACTCTTGCCTCTTGCGTGACAAGCTTCTCCAGCCCCGCGGCTATCGCTCGTCCGTACTGGCGATCCAGACCGAAACCGGCGGCCAGGGCGGCACCTAATCGAAGAATGCTTCTTCGTGAATATTGGCGCATGTCAGGGATCTCCTAATGAACAGCACACGCAAGGCACGGATCAAAGGAGCGAACGATGCGGCCGAGCTCGATCGGCTGCGCGGGATCCTCGATGAACGTTCCCGCCAGAGCTTGCTCCACCGGCCCTGGTTGACCTCGATCGTCGCGTGGCGAGCAATTCCAGGTTGTCGGCACCACGGACTGGTAGCGCTTGACCTTGTAGTCCTCGATGGTGATCCAGTGGCCCAGGGCGCCACGGGGTGCCTCGGTGAGGCCATACCCCGAGCCGCTCTTGGGAATCTTGAAATCGCTCGCCGGCGGGCCGTCGATCTCGATCTCACTCAGCCATTTCATGCATTGGTCGGCAACCCAGACAGTCTCCAGGCCTCGGGCGAGATGGCGGCCCATGACAGAGGCCATCTTCTCCAGCGGCAAATCCAGTGAAGTGAGGACCGCATCAAGCTCCTTCTTGACCCAGGCGGCCCCCGCGTCATGGTAGTTCGTCAGCACCCGGGCCAAGGGACCTACCTCCAAGGGACGGCCGGCATAGCGCGGAGCCTTGATCCAGCTGTAAGCGCCCGGCTTGTCCGGCGCAGCGTTTGCTTCGCCCTTGTCAGGGTGCAGACCGGAAGGCTGGGCATACCAGGAACTGGCCACGTCCTCGGCGACCTTGCTGACGTCCAGCGGCGCCCATTTTCCGTCGATCACCGTGCCGGGCCGGAAGAACTGATTCTCCGGCGTATTCGCGTCATCCATCGGAAACGCGCCGAAGCACAGGAAACTGCCGCAACCGCGGCCAATGTCGAAGTACGCCTTGAACGTCTTTGCGACGGCCAGCACATCCGGCAAGTAGACGTCCTTGATGAAAGCGGTCGCTTCGAGGAGCCGCGTACGGTATGCGAGCACGCGCTCGATCGTGGGAACCTGGGTGCAGCCGCCGGGTACGATCGCGGTGGAGTGCGGCAGGTGGGCTCCGAAGATGGCCCCCATCTCATCGCAAGTGCGGCGGACTTCCAGAGCGCGGACGTAATGGCTCAGAAGAGTCATGTTGACATCCAGGTCCTGGACGTAATCGCGTTCGTATCTGGGAAGGAAGGGGGCGGCGGGGAGGATATCCTTGCGGGCGACCGCCTGCTCAACCCATGACTTCAGCTTGTTGAGCAGTTTGTCCGTGCCCGCGTATTGCAGTATCGCCTTGATGTCCACGAAATCTAGCGCCGCGAGATGGTAGAAATGGAGGACATGGGAATGGAGGTGGTTCGCCGCCAGAATGAGATTCTGCAGCAACCGGCCATTGTGCGTCGGCTTGAGCTGGTAGGCCATCTCCTGAGCTCGGATCGACGCAATGCCGTGCGAGATCGGACAGACGCCGCAGGTCCGCTGCATGATCTGCTGGGCATCAAGGGGGTCGCGGCCTTCGATGATCTTCTCAAGGCCGCGGAACATCTCCCCTTCACACTTGGCCTCCTTCACGCGGAAGCCCTTTTTGCCTCCGGCTTCCGCCTCTTCCGTTTCGGCGTGAACGGCAAGGTGTCCTTCAATGCGGGTCAAGGGGTTGATGGTGAGTTCGTTGCTCATGAGTTCGCTCCGAAGGTTTCGCCGTTGGGCAAAACGTGCTCCTAGTGGCACTGTTGCGGCGCTGAGAGAGACTGCCTCGAACCCCCGTCTGGTCCGGCAGCTCTGAGCAGGCCATCCCGACGCTCGGACCGGAGTGGTGCGGGATGGGAGATCCTGGGCGCTCAGTCAGGCCTCCTACTCATCGTCGGAGGGAAAAGCCGACTTGAGTGATCGCTTCGCTCTAGAGGGAAAATGGTCGATGGGCCCGGACGAGGCTGGCGGCAACCAGATTGCCGGTTTGGTTATGGGACCTCGGTCCGTGCCCGTATGCGGTTGCGACCGTGGCATCTATCCGCCGGACGGAACAGATGATGAGCGCTTCACGTGGCGGCCGCGATTATCCCGGCCAGCCGACCAGAACTCGGCAGGCTTCATCCTGGAGCTTGGTGAAGGGGGCGACATCGTCATCGTCACCCGCCTGGGAGGGTATTCTGTTGAAGATGATCGAGAAGGCCAGCCACGTGCCTCGCCGGGTCTTGACGTATCCGCTGAGCGAGGATACGCCGCCAATGTAGCCAGTCTTTCCGAAGACATGGCCCTTCAGGTCGGCCATTCTATCCTTGAGTGATCCGTCAATCCCTGCTGCAGTCAGACTGCTTCGGTAGACCTCAGCATCCGGGCGTGAATGCATAACCTTCAGCAGGTCGGTGAGCATGCGGGCCGTTACCCGGTTCTGCGGGCTCAGGCCTGAGCCGTCCCTGGGGGCCAGCGCTTGATGGTCGATCCCGTTCCTGGCCAGGAATGCACGAAGGGCATGGCCTCCGTCTTCCCAGGATCCCGGCACGGAGCGGCCCAATTGCCGCTGGAACGTCTGCCCACTCAGCTTGCAGAGGCACTCGGCGAACAGATTCTGGCTGTTCTTGTTGATTCGCGACAGGATGTCGGGAAGCGGGGTCTCATGCACGGCGATGACCTTCTCGGCGGGCGGCACCGGTGCGCCTCCAAGCGGCGCCTCTGCCCGCCGAATCTCACCCCGAACGGTGATACCCTTGATCTGGAGTTGGTGCCTGAGTGCATCCGCGAAAAACGCTCCCGGCTCTTCGACCGGTTTGCTCTTGAGCTCCGTCTTCTTGGTGCAGATCCCTCCCAGCCTGTACACATTGCCGCCAGGTGATTTGACGATCTCCGGTTCACCTTTGGCACCGGTCATGCATTCGTTGATGATGCGGATGTCCTGTACCGGCGGCATCACTTCATAACGGACCGGTTTGCCTTCTTCAGTCGGAAAGACGGTGATGTCGACGGAGTTGTCACCGAAGTTGAGCCCGCTGGTCGGTGCGGCGTACCAGTGAAGAAGCCAATCCTTGCGCCACGTGGGATGGACGCGAGGCTGTCGTTCGAAGGCGGAGTCATCATAGACCAGGTCGCCTCGGATCTGACGTACTCCGCGTCGCTGCAGAACGCTGGCCCACGCTTCGAGTAGCGTCACCGGCGTGCCACCCCCGGCAGCAGCGAGGCGGGCATCGCCGGTGGCCGGATCACCCGTGCCGATCAGCCACAGGTCGTCACCGTCGAGGGCCAGATAGGTCTTCACCCGGTGGTTCGCTCCGAAGAGGTCCAGGCCGACCGCGGTGGTCAGCAGCTTGAAGTTGCTGGCCGGCGTGCAGGCCTGGTCGGCATCTCGGGCATATAGCTCCCTGCCTCCGGGCAACTCGACGACACGGGCGCGAACGACGGCTCCTGTGGATGAAAGCTGACCGAGGACCGCGTCCAGTCTGGACGCGAGCCTCGCATCCTGGCCGACGTCGGGAGCGGCACAGCCGGTGAGAAACCACCAGAGGCCGGCGGCAACGAGCATGTGCTCACGGCGTGGGAACACGAGGGCTCTCCTCCGTTCGGACGAGTGGCGATATCACGATCAACGCATGCTACCACCTGCCGGGCTCGCGTCCATCCCTGCAAGAAGCGGACGTGCCGGCACCGGAACCGTTTCTGAAAGAACTCCTGGTTTTCAGGAATTCCGGTTGATTCCCGTGAGGGCGTCGCGTACCATCAACGGATTAGGTGTCCTATGTCGATTGCAGATGTTGCCAGATCGGCCGGGGTGTCCCAGGCGACCGTGTCGCGGGTCATCAATCACGTCCCCGGGGTATCCGCCAAGAACATCCACCTTGTTCAACAGGCGATGGAGCATCTGGGGTATACACCCCCTCCGCCCGAGCGGCGCCCGGGCCGGCGTTCGCCTCCTCGAAACAGGATTGGCGTGCTGGGTGCCATCGTTCTGGACGGATTGTATGTGCACACTCCCGGCGTTCTGGCTGCCCATCTTCGCGGCATGGAGCGGGAAGCGGCCGATCACGATTGTGCGTTGGCGTTTGCCGACGTTTCCGACGCCACCCGCCTTCCGACGATTCTCGAAGGCCGCCAGCTGGTGGGGGGGATCTTGCTGGGGTCGCACGCCCGTTCCGGCGTGCTGGCCGCCATTCAGCACATGCCCTGGGTCTGGCTCAGTTCACATTCCGGTCCGAGTGGTGACTCGGTCCTGGCGGGCAATCTGGAGATCGCCGAGATGGCGACCCGGTATCTCGTCGATCGGGGGCATCGGCACCTTGCGTTCCTTTCGGTGATGAGCAGTTACCCTGCCTATCCCGCCCGCGCCGAGGCATTCCGTACGGCGGCTTCGCGTGTCGGAGCCACGGCCGACGTGCTGCTCGACCAGCCTCAGAGCGACGGCGGTGCGGATATGAATCTGACCTTGCCGATACTCCGGGAGCGAGTGGCCGGTCTCGTCGCTCGGTTTGTCAATCTCGCTCCGCGGCCGACGGGTCTGTTTCTGCCCAACGACATGATGACGGCCATGGTCTACCCGGCGCTGATGATGTGTGGACTTCGGCCGGGAGAAGACGTTGAGATTATCTCGTGCAATAACGAGGAGGCCTACCTGGTCGGGCTCCATCCCCGTCCTGCGACCATCGACATCGGCGCGGAGCTCATGGGACGGCGGAGCGTGGAGCAACTCATTCGTAAGATTCGCCATCCAGGCGAGACGCGGCAGGTGCACATCGCGGTCTCGCCGGTGCTGATCGAGCCGGAGCGGCATTGAGCCGCGGGAGAGCCTCTTCTTCCGGTGCAGTGCGATCGAAGCACGGATCCAGAGTCAATCAGGGTTGAGGGGCGGTCGAGGTCGGCAGCCCTGGCGGTCGCACGATCTTGATCGCTTTCTGGGCGGTCAGCGTTCTCCCGGTGAGCAGATCGAAGAATGCGGCGTGGGCGATCAGTTCGGCATGAACGGGGGTTTTACCCGACGGCCAGGGGCACCTGATGCTGAAGTGGTGGGTCATCAGTCGGCCATACCACATCTTCCGCGTGGTGGGCACGTCGAAGTGGTACTCTCCCACGACGTTCTGGTCGGCCGCGCTGAGAGGATCGAGGAGGACCACCTGGATCGAACCGGCGGCCTTGATCACGTGCCCGTCTGCATCATAGGGTTGGAGGTAGAGAACGACCCCGTCGTCACCTGGCTTGTTGTCAGTGTCGTAACCTCCGGACATGCTCGCGAAGTCGATCTTGACCGGGGCGACGAGCTGCTCCATGGTCTCCTTGCGATCCAAGCCGCGGAGACGGGCGATCTGGGCCTGTAACGTCCGCAGCCCTTCCTGCTCGGAGGTGAGTTGGTGCTCGAGCTGTCGGACCCGCTCCTGGGATAGTCGCAGCTGGCGTTGCGTGGCCTGGTACTTCTCGGCTGTCACCCCCCCGCATCCGGCCGCGGCCAGCACAAGGGCCGTAGCCACCATGAGGTGGAGGCGTCCGGCGGCGAGCATGCCCTTGGCCAGCATTCTCAAGTTCACTCGTCGGATTCCTTGGGTTTGGGTGGCGCTTCCGGGGCCCGTTCCAGGATCGTGTCGGCCAGCCCGTAGTCGATTGCCTCCTGGGCCTCGAGCCATTTGTTGCGATCGCAGTCCCGCTCGATCTGCTCAACAGGCTTACCGCAGTGGAGGGCGATGATCTCATACAGCCGCCTGCGCAGCCGGATGATCTCGGCCGCCTCGATGGACAGATCCGTGGCTGGCCCTTCGAGCACGCCGCCGATCAGAGGTTGGTGCAGCAGGAGTCGAGCGTTGGGCAGAACGAATCGCTTGCCCTTGCGGCCTCCGCACATCAGCACCGCACCCATGCTGGCGGCCATGCCCACGCAGAAGGTATGCACCTCGCATCGGAGGAACTGCATCGTGTCGTAGACGGCCAACCCGGCCGACACCGATCCTCCAGGCGAGTTGATGTAGAAGTTGATCGGGGACTTGCTGTCCTCGTTGGAGAGGAACAGCATTTGGGCGACGATGGTATTCGCCACTGCATCGTCGATCCCGCCGCCGAGGAACACGATTCTGTCCTTCAGCAACCGGGAATAGATGTCGTAGGCCCGCTCGCCGCGGCCGGTCTTCTCGATGACCATCGGAATGAGGTGCTGTGCGATCATATAGGAGTCCTGTGTGAGGCTACTTCTTCTTCTTTGCATCTTTGCCGGGCTCGGCGAGGATCTCGTCGACAAGCCCGTAGGCCAGAGCTTCCTGGGCACTCATGTACCGGTCGCGCTCGATTTCGCGCTCGACCTTGGTCGGGTCCTGGCCAGTGTGCTTGGCGATCAGGTCGTTGAGCATCTTCTTGTCTTTGAGGATTTCCTCGGCCTGGATCCTGATGTCCTCGGCCTGCCCAGTGATGCCGCTGTACGGCTGGTGAAGCATCACCTTGGCGTGCGGCAAGGCATAACGCTGCCCCTTGGTCCCGGCGGAGAGTATGATCGCGGCTCCGCTGGCCGCCTGCCCGATGCAGTAAGTGGCTACGTCGCAGCCGAGGAACTGCATCGTGTCGTAGATCGCCAGGGTCTGATCGACCAGGCCGCCCGGCGAGTTGATGTACAGGTTGATCGGCTGGTCGCGCTTGATGGATTGCAGATACAGCATCCTCATGATCACGATGCTTGCCGACCGTTCGTTGATGGGACCAGCCAGGAAGATGATGCGGTTCTCGAGAAGAAGATCCTCGATAGACATCTCCCGGGTCCGCTGGTAGGGCGGGGGTTGCTGGTTGAGGGTACGCAGTAGGTCGTGCGGGTGATTCATGGGTATCCTTCTCTCTGTCGCCGCCTCAGTCGGCCATGCGCGAAGGGCGTTCCGGCACCGCCGGTAATTCGGGGCTTCGGGCCACCGGCTCACGTCGCGTCCGAAGCCTGCACGTTGCTGGCCTCAGGCCTCTCTTCGGTCACTTTCGCCTTCTCAATCAGCTGCTCCACGATCTTATGGTCGCGGATCCGGACGTACAGGTTGGTGATCGCTCCTTCGCGGGCCAGTTGGTCCCGCACCCGGTCGAACCGTTGGTTCTGACGCTGGGCGATCGCGGCGATCTGGGCGTTAATCTCGCCCTCGGACACCTCGACCTCGCATTGTTCGGCGACCTTCTCCATGATGAACGCCAGTTTGAGCTCGCGGACCACATCTTCGCGGACCTTGGTCTTCATCTCATCAAGCTGTTTCTGGACCTCGTCCTGGGGCACGCCCTGCGCGTAGAGTTCCAGCATGCGGCGCATTGCCACCTGGCTGACCTGCCGCTCGGACAGGCCTCCTGGCAAGTCAAAGGAGGTTCGGTCAAGTAGGTACTGGTATACCTGGGCGCCCATGTCGTCGCGGACCATCTCGCCCACCCGGCTCTCCATGTCCTTCCGAACGTACTCACGAATCTCGTTCTCGTTCTCAAAGCCGAGGCGCTGGACAACGTCCTCCATCGATGGAACGGAGAGACGCTGGATCTGCCGAACCTTGAACTCAAAGTCCGCCTGCTTGCCCCGATACTCGGCCTTGACGTAGCTGTCGGGAATCTGCCCGGAAACGGACCGGACATCGTCCGCCTTGGCCCCGGAAAGGGCCTCGCCCAGCTTCTCCAGCACAATGCCGTCAACCATCTGGGCTCGGGCGGCCATGCGAACCTCGGCCTGCTCCTTGAGCACGGCGCCCTCGCAGGTCATCTTCAGGTCGGCCACGACGACGTCATCCGCCTCGATCGGCCCCTCGACGGTGTCATATGTGCCGCACATCTTCCGCAGGCGGTCGACCTCCGTGCTGACATCGTCATCCTTGATGTCAAACGACCGCTTGGTGACCGGAATGCCGCCGAGCTCCGGCAGCTCGAACTCAGGCCGGACCTCGACCTCGCACGAGAAGGTCAGCGGCCCGTCGTCCGGAATGCTGATCAGCTCGATGGCTTTCTGGGGGTCGACCAGGGTCGGCGTCTGGGCGCCCTTCTCGGTCGCCCAAACCAGCGGATCGCCCAGCACCTTGATGTCGCTCTTTTCCGTGGCAGCCATGTAGCCGTTGAGCACCAGCTGCTGCACGAGGGTTTCCTTCACCTCGCCGCCGAAGCGCTTCTCGAGCAGTCGCCGGGGAGCGCGGCCCTTGCGAAAACCGGGAACCAGGGCTTCGCGCCTCAGTTCGCCGTACTGCTCGTCGGACTGTTCGTCGATGGTGGCACGAGGGATCGTAACGGTCAGCTTCTTGCGGAGCGTGCCGGCGTCCTCCACCTGGACCTCGATGACTTCCTTGAGCTGGTCCTTGAGGTCCGGCTTGGATTCGCCTTCGGACTCCTCCCCGGCGAGCGCCTCCTCGCCGTCCTGCGGCTCGAGGTTCTCATTCTCCGGATGCTCGCTCATGGCTTGACTCTGGGCATCTTCTTCGGCCATCGGGCACACTCCTGACTAAGGCTTGACTCAAGTACCTGGGGGCTGTCCGGATCGGCCAAGGCGGGAAACGAAAAAGGTCAACCGCTCTTGCCCTGCCGACCGCACCCAACAGACTCGGGCGTTGGCGACCGGTCAAGGCAAACCGGCTGACCTCCAAAGACACACCTGCGATCGCAGCCAACGCCTGGCTCACGGTACACGCTGGTCCGCGGCCGATATCCTGCGATCACGTCTCAAGATGTCAAGTCCTGCGGTGCGCCCGGATCCCCCTTCGCCCGTCCGTGCGTCGTAGCTCAGAGCGCTGCTGGCTATCGCACCGAGCGAGAGCTTTCCGCCTCGCACCGCCAGGGTTGGGCGCACAGTACAATCCATCGGTCGGCATGTCAAGCCGTCTGAAGCCAAAAGCGATCGGTTTCGGGATGGCCGGTGGCCGGCGGCCCGCTTTAGCGGGTCAGGAGGTCACAGTCTGGGACCGGCCCGATGAGGGCTCGGAGACCGGTCCGGTGTGGCCATTGACGGCCGTGGCCGTGAAGGCGAGACTTGGGCAAGCGGGGCATCACCGGACGGTGAGCGGGGCGTTGCCATCGGGAGTCGCGGGGCCATGGATGCGGCGGATTTGATAGATTGGGCGGCTCTGACTTTCGTGGTAGACTCGAACCAGGAGTTCGGCAAGGAGCCCGACCACGGCGCATTGCGCGGAGAGAATGACCAGCAGGCCGGACAAGGGAACGAGAACATTCCGGTTCAGGTGGAGGCGTTCTTCGCCGAGGATGCCGAGCCTCTGACCAAGGGCGATGGCGAGCAGCAGCCCGCCGCCCAGAAGCGCGTACAGGGCCAGCTTGCCGAACAGGTACAGGGGCTTGGTCATGTAGCCGTACAGAAACTTGACAGTGATCAGATCGAAGACCACCCGGATGGTTCGTGAAATGCCGTACTTCGTCTGGCCGTGCGTTCGTGGACGGTGATGGACGATCTTCTCGGTGACCCGGGCCCCGTTCCAGGCGGCGAGGGCGGGCAGGAATCGGTGCATCTCGCTGTACAGGCGCACGCCGTGCAGGATTTCGCGTCGGTACGCCTTCATGGTGCAGCCGTAGTCGTGCAGCCGGACGCCGGTGACCCGGCCAATCAGCCAGTTGGCGATCATCGAGGGCAGCCGGCGGCTGATGAATCTGTCTTGGCGTCGCAACCGCCATCCGCTGACGACATCGTAGCCCCGCCGCTTGTTGAGTTTCCTGATGAGCTTGGGGATGTCGTGAGGGTCATTCTGACAGTCGCCGTCCATGGGCACGATCACACGACCTCGAGCATGGTCAAAGCCAGCGGCCATGGCGGCCGTCTGTCCGTAGTTGCGGCGCAACTCGATGACGCGCACCCGCGGGTCGGCCCGAGTGCCGCCGCGCAGCCGCTCCAAGGTACAATCGCGGCTTCCGTCATCAACGAAGATCACCTCGTAATCCATACCGGTGGCGCTGAGGACCTCGGTGAGTTCGGCGTAGAGCGGCTCAATACTGTCCTCTTCGTTGTGGAGGGGGATCACGACGGAGAGGTCACACGGATCAAGCGGCTGACTCCCGATGGCAGGGCAACCACCGGTGGCGACCGGATCAGCAGTGGTCGGGGGCATGGGCATCGCCTCGCTCCATCTCAGGGCGATTCTCCGGCCTGAGGCCGTGGCCGTGGCCATTCATACTCCAGAGGACGTCGTCGTGTAAAGGCCTGTTTCACCCGGAAGCGCGGGTCTCGGCTCGCCTGGCGGGTCCATCCGGCTGGGTAACGACCACCAGTTCCTTGCCCGGCTTGTCCTCGTATCCGCTCAGCTCGAAGACGATTCGCGGCGACAGATTCGTTTCCCTTTTGAGGAGATCCAGGTGTCCGCTGGTCATGACGAGGTAGACCGGACGCGGTTCGGTGAGCTTGGTTCGGATTCGCTTCTCGAACTCGCGATAGACTTCTTCCTGGACCGCCAGCCGGTTCTGGCGCAGGTCGGTCATCTCCAGTTCGTTGATCAATCGCCGAAGGCGGTAGCCGTGGTAGAACTCGACCGTGGCATCCGGGCGGCCGCCAACCCAGTAGATCGGGTCGGACACGCCAATGCCGTGCCGGGTGAATTCTCTCACCAAGGCCTTGGCTTCAGTATCGACGTCCATGAACTGTCTGGCGGCCGGCACTCCCAGGACGGTCGCCAGGGCGGTGCTCGCGCTGAGCAGGACGAACGACCACCCTCGTATCCCAAAGGCAAACAGAAGGCACGACAGGGTGAGGAGCATGAACATCGGCAGGGCGACCCGGAGGTAGAGTGAGAGCGTATTGCCGCTCTGGGTGTACAGCTCTTGCTGGACGACGATGCCGCCCGCGACGAGAAGAACACCAAGCAGGATCGGCAGAACCGCGGCCGTCGGCCTGAGCCATCGGGGGACCACGCCAAAGAACAGCCGGTCGACCACCGGGGCCAGGAGTAGGCAGAACGCGGGCATGATTGAGACGAGGTAATGCGGTCGTTTGTACCCCGCGGCACTCAGGAAAACCAGGCCGCAGATCGCCCAGACGAACGCGAATGCCAGAGCTTTGCGCTGGGCAACATAGCGCTTTTGAAAGGGGGCGGCCAGGGCTTCCGGGAGGGAGCACAGGAACGGGGCGGTCAGGCCGAATACGAACGGGAGGTAGTAGTAGAAGGGCGGGTCTTTGCCGCGCTCGCTCAGCCCGCCGCTGAAGCGTTCAAGGTACTCGATCCTCCAAAGGGCGGCCGCGTTGTCGACCTTCAGGCGGATGTACAGCGGCCAGGCGCCCGCCAGGACGGCGAAGACCAGAAGACCGGTCAGTACCCACGGCCAGGGGAGCCGAAACCACTGGGCGAGGGCGTCCGCGGACGCGAAACGCAGGCGACCGCCCGCGGGAACCCGGCCGGCCGTATTCAGGATCGGGACCGCGACGAACCACCAGAGCGTCAAGGCAACGCCGGCTGTGGCCATCGGCAGGGGGGCTTTGGCCATCATCGCGGCGGAGAAGGAGGCGAACATGACGATGACGAAGGGTTTGCTCGGCCGCTGATGTTGGAAGGCTCGCCAGAAGCAGGCGAAGGTCAGAGTCGTGAACAGCCCCAGGATCATGTCGACCTGGGCGCTGTGACTGAAGAACACCGTGGTCGCGCAGCAGCCCATCACGAATCCGGCCACGAATCCGGCGCGCCGGCCGAACATCATGGTGCCCAGCCACCAGACGGCCAGGCTGTTGAGGAACGCGGCCAGGGCCGAGGGCAACCGCGCGGTCAGATCCGACACCGGCTGTGAGTTCGGATCGTCGAGCAGCGAGGAGATTGCGGCGATCGCCCAGTAGCCCAGCGGGGTCTTGCGGATGCGTGGGATTTCGGCCAGTTGCGGGATCAACCAGTTGCCCGATTGAATCGTCTGGCGAGCGGTCTGGGCACAGATGCACTCGTGGTCGCCCATCGACGGCCCGGAGCCGATCCACGCGAAGCAGGTGGTCAGCGAGAGAAGCAGCAGGAGAAGACCCATACTCTGAAAGCCAGACGGCATCGCGGCTTTGTCGCCGGGTGCCTCGTTGTTCTCCAGGAGCGGCTGCCCTGCCGCATGATCGCCGTCGGTGGTCAACATTCACTCCTTGTCTCCGAAGCCTGGCCTTGGTCGGTGGTCCACATGGTAGGTGGCATCGGTTTGGAGTCAAGACGGGGACCGGTGAAACGCAACCAGACAGCGTCAAGTGGACGGGTGCCAGTCGACGGCGGAGACCGGCGATCGTTACCTTGCCGTCGACCAGCGAAGTACAGTATAAGGATAGTACGGCTGCGGTTTTCGTGATGCTGAATCGCTGATGATGTGAGCGCCGCGGCCGGTTCCGGCAGGAAGACACTCATGGATAGCGTGCAGGGACATGACGGGACCACTGGTCATGCCGGGTCGATCGTCCGTTGCGAGGATTCGTCGCCGGCTGTTCAGGTGGTGGACGGTGTGTGCTATGTCCTGTTTGCCCACGATATCGGCTTGGCGATCAATCTGAATGAGGCCGAGCGTCGGGTCACCGACGTCAAGCAGCGTGAGACGATCAGGCACAAGCGGCGCACTCCCCAGTACTTTGAATACGACCCGCCGCCCCTTCGCGTGACCCAGGACATACTGCCTCTGGTGTTGGGTGACTTTCAAACCGCGCCCGTGGTCGACATGATGATCTACGACTTCGGCGCGGTCTCGGTGACCTACACGATTCCCCTCTCCGGCTCGATCTTCGGGTTGCTGGCCCTGAGCGACGTTCTGTACGACAACAATGCCCTGCTGGCCGATGCCCGGAGTCGGGTCGAGCACCTTCTGGCCACCATCGCCCCGGCCGTGAACAAGCCCCGGATCTCCGAACTGGTTGAGGACTATGCCATCTACCGGATTGAGGCTCTGACGCCCGGCGTCAATCCCGATCGCGTGCTGGCCGATCACGGTTCGCTTCTGGCCCAGATTCTGCGCGCCGAACTCAACCCGCTCTCCGCCCAGGAAGTGAATGAGGCCCTGAGCTGCCGGATTTCCTTCAGCGACGACGATCTGGCAATCATGGACTGGAACGCGGCTGTCGTGCTCGGGGCTGACACGGAAGACGTGCGGGCGGTGCTGGAATACGCGAATGTCGAGCTGCTGGAAATGCGTTTTCTGGACGATCGGCTGGACGACGCCCTGGATCAATCGTACGAGGCCCTGACTCGACAGACCTGGCGACGCCGATTGCTCCTGACCACGCTGGAAGCTGACATGCGTCGGGTCGCCGAATTGCAGGTCGACAGCGCCCTCCTGTTCGAGGGAGTGAACAACGCCCTCAAGTTGCTGGGCGACCAGTACCTGGCCCGGGTCTACCGTGCGGCGAGTCAGCGCCTCCATCTCGGCGACTGGGATGCCAGCATCATTCGGAAACTCCAGACTCTGGAAAGCATCTATCAGAAGATGACGGATGAGAACACGCACCGACGCATGGAAGTGCTGGAGTGGATCATCATCATTCTGATCGCGATGGAGATCGTCATTTCGTTCTTCCCGGGCCTGACCGGGAGTTGAGCCGGAAACGCCGCTGACAGCGTCTGCCTGGCACGAATCACGTCTTGATCGTGACGCCGTCCTTGTCGAGATAGGCTCGTGTGTTCTTCTTGAGAGCCATGTTGGCCAGGTGCAGCGGCCTGACGGCCCTGTGGCCGATCTCCACGGGTGCATTCGGCTGCTTGCGGCTCTTAAGGCATTCGAGGAAGTTCCGGGTATGCGGCTCGGTCGAGGTCACGCTGCCCGGGAGATTCTCCTTGGCGGGCTTGGGCCAACCGGCTTCCCAGCCGTTGACCTGATCGAAGACCCGGTAACCGGCCTCGGTCAGGAAGAGGGCCCCCTTGGTTCCCTGGAAGGTGATCGACCAGCCGTTGCGCCAGGTGCTGGTCGTGTAGCCCAGCGTCCAGGTGCACAGGAAGCTCGGGTACTCGAACGTGCAACAGAAGGTGTCCGGCGTCTCGGTGGGCTTGTTCTTGTAGACCTCTCCAAACTGAACCGCGGACAGCGGCTGATCCACGCCCATCATCCACTGGACCACGTCCATGAGGTGCGTTCCCTGGTCAGTCTCGTTTCCGCCGGAGAACGGCCAGAAGTAGCGCCAGTAGCGGAACTTGACCGGCGCGTACTCCTGTTTGCCGGCCGGCCCGCAGAACCTCTCCCAGTCGAGCTTGCCGCCCACGTCGACGTTGGGATCGACGCCGAAGTTCCAGTACCACTCCGCCCGGACCAGGTGGATGTCGCCGAGGACCTTGTCATCGAAGTACTTCTTGATCTCGTCCCGGATAATCGGCGAGCTGCGTCGCTGCATGCCAATCTGCACGATTCGATCGGACTTGCGGACCGCTTCCACCATCTGATTGCCTTGCTCGATGGACCAGCACATGGGCTTCTCGCAGTAGACGTCCTTGCCCGCCGCCAGGGCGTCGATGAGGTGCTGGCAGTGCCAGTGCTCAGGCGAGCTGATCAGCACCGCGTCGAGATCCTTGCGCTCGAGCAACTTCCGGTAGTCGTCGTAGCCCTTGGCCTTGTCGCCTGCGATTTCGAGTCCCTTCTGGAGGTTGGGCTCGTACACATCGGCCACCGCAGCCCATTCGACACCGTACTTCTTGAACACATTCATGTGATGACGTCCCATGCCGCCGGAGCCGATGATGCCCATCGCCACCTTGGCGTTGGCTCCACTCGCCGCAGCTTGTGCCCGTGCCGTCCTTGCGGCGGTGCCTGCAAGCACGCCCGCACCTACGCCGGCCAGGCTGGTACCCAGGAATCGTCGCCGATTCAGTCTATTGTCCGCCATGGTTTGATCTCCTGTGAGCCTCGACACGGGTTCAAATTACCGCGCAGTGCGGCCCTTGGCAACCCGGCAGGGCACGTGCAATATCCCGGACCGGGCGATGGCTTGTTTCCTGCAGGGATTGTGTGCCGCCGCCCGAAGTCTGGCGGTCGTCTCCCGGTCATGACGGCTGGGGAATCGAGTAGCTGAACTCCGCCCAGCGTCCTTCCTCGCTTTTCGCCTCGATACGCCCTCCATGGGCCTGAATGATCCGCCATGCGGTGTAGAGGCCGACGCCGGTTCCCCGCTCCTTGCGCAATGCAGGTACATCCAGACGCGAGAACTTGCGGAACAGGCCGGACCGGTGACTCGCAGAGAATCCTGGTCCATCGTTACGCACCGACACCCGCAGCTGGCCTTCCGAAACCAGCGCGCTCAGCAGGATCTGCCCGCCCTCGAAGCCGTACTTGGCGGCGTTGCTGAGCAGATTCACCATGACGATTTTCACCAGGTCGGGATCGATCGTGACCCGCGGCAGATCAGGGGGGATGGACCGCGTCAATTCCATCCGCTTGTTCTCCAGCTGAGATCGGACTAGTTCGAGGCTCGGTTCAACGACCGAAGTCTGGAAGTCGATGTCGGGACGAAGCCGGGCCTTGAGCTCACCGCCCTCCAGCCGTGCAAGGTCGAGGTACTCCTGGACGAGGCCAAGGAGATACTCCCCTTTCCTGGTCAGGCTGGCGAGCTTCTCGCGTTGCTTGGCCTCAAGCGGTCCGAGGTAGCCGTTCATCAGCAGCCCGGCGTCCATGAGCATCGAAGCCACCGGGCTCTTGAGCTCGTGGGTGACAAAGCCGAGCATCTCGAAGTAGGCCTTGTTGGCCGCGGTTAGCTGCTCGATTCGCCAGGCTTTCTCCACGGCCTGGCCGAGCCGCTCGGCGATGGCCGTCTGAAAGCGGGCGTGGCGGTCCTGATAGGCGTTCGCGTGTCGGGAGCTGCGGAACAACAGGCCCACGATACGGCCTTCGACCGCGAGGGGGCAGGTGAGGTTGGATCGCACGCCCTCACGGACCAGCAGCCGGGTGGAAGCCGATTTCGGCCGCTGCTCAAGATATCGCTCCAGATCACTGATGATACGCGGAGTGCCGCGATGGAGAATGGTCTCCAGGGAACTCCCCGCCAGATCAGCCGCATATCCGTTGCCGAGCAGGAGCGGCTCGTAGGTTGCCCTGGTTCGATGGGACACCAGCCGCCGCCCATTTTCCTCGACGAACGCCAGGCTCACGCGGTCGCAAGGGCTGATCTCGCGAAGTCGATCGAACAGAAAGGCGAGCAGCTCGTCGAGCGACTCGGCGGCGGCGACCTTCCGATTGATGAGTTCGAGAATCTGCGTCTCGGCGGGTGACAGGACGCCCGGTTGGGCGCCGGCATCGGCCGGGTCAAGGAAACGAACGAGGGTGTCGGGATCGATGGCCATTCTCGGGACCGCCGAAGGCCCGAACGGTTCGCGCTGGCCGGTTGCCCGGACGATGTGCGGAACACGGCCGGGGGCGAGTTCACTTGCTTTTCTTCAGCTTCGCCTTGAGCACGCTGAGCAACGTGTTGGGGTCAATGGGCTTCTGGAACACGCCGTTCAGGCCGAGGGCGGTGTAGTCGGTGCTCGTGCTCAAGCTGTCGCCGACCGAGCTGAGCATGTAAATCGGGGCCTTGTTGCCCAGCGCCCGGAGTTCCTTGACGAAGGTCGTGCCCGCGTCGACCTCCTCCATCATCAGGTCGACAATGACGAAGTCCGGCTTGGCCTCCTTGTAGACCTTGAGCCCGGCCTCGGCACTCTGGGCCTCGACCATGATATAGCCGGCTGACTCGAGGATCGTCCTGACCGCGTCGAGGAAATCCTGATCGTCATCGATGTAGAGAATGACAAACTTCCCGTTCTGCATGTTTCTTACCTCATCGAAGTTGCGAGGACTTCGCCCGACGAATGGTCAGTATCCCAGTCATCCCGCTCGAAGTCGCCTTCACGCAGGAACTGCTCCACGAAACGGATCGCCGCGGCCAGATTGACTCGGGCCCGTGGGGATAGCGACTCCCCGAAGTCATCGAAATCGTATCCGCGAATTCCGAGAATGAAACCCCGGGTACGGCCACCGAAGAGTGCGTGCGCCAGACCCAGGACCTGCCGGGGCTCGATGCTGTGGGTGCTGAAGTTGATGCCCGCTTGCGGCTCGATGGGCCGGAACGAGAAGGGCGCCTCTCCGGTCGAATCGGCGTCGGCGAAAACGACGATGTCGTGCGCGGCGACGGCCTGGGCATCCTCGACCGTGAGCTGGTAGTCGGCATCGACGGTCACCGCCGGAAGGACCAGTGACTCGACCACCCCGGCCAAAGCCGGGCCCAATCCATCGTCGAGCCGGCCGGGGTTGCCGTAACCGATCAGCAGAATGGTGGCGTCCTTCTTGCTCATCCCTTGCTCTTGGTGTCCAGCAGCTTCCCTTCGTGATCGACCAGTTCGACCGTGAGGGGCATCTGTCCGAGGGCGTGGGTCGCGCAGGAAAGACATGGATCATACGCCCGGATGGCCACCTCGATGTGGTTCAGAAGTCCCTCGGTGATGGTCACGCCCGACAGGTGGTCCTTCGCGACCTTCTCCACCGCCCGGTTCATGGGTTCGTTGTTGTTGGTGGTCGACACAATCAAGTTGGCCATGACCACCTGGTCCTTGTCGTTGACCCGGTAGTGGTGGAACAGCGTGCCGCGGGGGGCTTCGATCAAACCGACCGCCTCGTCGCGGCGCTGGCCCTTGGTGACCAGGTCTGTGCCCTGCAGATCCTTGTCGTGCAGAAGAGCCTCGATCTTCTCGATCGAGTGCAACAGCTCGATCATCCGCGACCAGTGGTATGCCATGGTCAGGTTGTTGGGCTTGTTGTCGGTGACGGCCATGAACTCCTTGCGGGCCGCTTCTGCCTCGGGCGTGTCGATGAAGTCGGCCGTGTTGACTCGGGCCAGCGGGCCGACCCGGTACCAGCCCTTTTCCGGCCCCAGGCTCTTGATAAAGGGAAACTTCATGTACGACCAGGAACGCACTTCCTCGGCGATGTAGTCAGTGTACTTCTGGTAGTCGACCTGATCGAAGATCTTCTTGCCGAGGGGGTCGATCGCCCGCAGGTTGCCGTGGTACAGATCCATGGCTCCGTCCTGGCGGATCAGGGACAGATGGTTCGAGTCGAACGAGCCGAAGGGAGCGACCTTCTTCAGGTTGGTGACGGTGTAGTCCTTGGCGATCTTGACCGCCTCGCGAGACCACTGGACCATCTGCTCGATGTCCTTGAGGAAGCCGTCGCGCTCGGCAATGGAGAGATTCTTGTTGATGCCGCCGGGAATCGCTCCGGTTCCGTGGATCTTCTTGCCCGCGGTCGCCTTGATGATCTCCTGGCCGTACTTGCGCATCATCACGCCCTGGACGGCCAAGTTCGGGAACTTGGCGGCCACGCCGATGACGTTGCGGATCGCCACGTCGGCATCAAAGCCGAAGAGCAAGTCGGGCGAGCACAGGTGGAAGAAATGCAGGGCGTGGGACTGAAAGAACTGGCCGTAGTGCATCAGCCGGCGCATCTTCTCGGCGGTTGGAGTGAGGTTCTCGCCGCCGACGATTCGATCCATGGCCTTGGCGGCAGCCAGATGGTGGCTCACCGGGCAGATGCCGCACAGACGCTGGACCAGGACGGGTACTTCCCAGAAGGGCCGACCCTGGATAAACCGCTCGAAGCCGCGGAACTCCACCACGTGCAGGCGGGCTTGCCGCACCTGCTTCCTTTCGTCGAGCAGGATAGTGACTTTCCCGTGTCCCTCGACGCGGGTGACCGGCTCGATCACGATTCTCTGCATTCTCTCTGTCGCAGCAACCACGGCGATCCTCCGAAAAGGAATCAGTCGTACTTGACCAGTTCATAGGGCAGTTGCACGGGTTTGTTGCCCAGCAGCGCCACCAGGGTTTCCCAGAGCGCGTCCGCAGGAGGCGGGCATCCGGGGATGTAGTAGTCGATCTTGACCACCTCGTCGCAGGGGAACACCTTGTTCAGCAGCAGGGGAATCTCGGCGTCGTTCGGGATCATGCCGCTGGGATTGTGCACGGTCGGGCCGTTGAGGTAGGCTTCATCCAGGCATTCCTTGAGCGGGATGGTGTTCCGCATGGCCGGCAGGCCACCCATGATGGCGCAGTCGCCGACCGAGATGAGCACATCGCAGTGCTTTCGGAAGTCCTGCAGCACGCGGACATTCTCTTCGTTGCAGCAGCCGCCCTCGATCAGGCCGACGGCACACCGCCCGGTGAACTCCTTGATGTCGTCCACCGGGGACTTGTCGAAATCCACGATCTCGACCAGCTTGAGGATGCGATCGTCAATGTCCAACAAAGACATGTGACAACCGAAGCATCCGGCCAGAGACGCGGTTGCGACCTTCGGTTTGGCCATGTTTGGCTCCCTTCTTTACTTCTTGCCCGTTCGTTTCGCCTCGATGTCCGATCCGATGGGCTCCTTGTCGTAGAGCCGCTTGCCGATCGGGATGGCGTAGCCCACGCGCTTCTTCAGAATCGCCCCGACCGGGCAGACTTCAACGAACTTGTCGGCCACCTTGGCGTCGGTACCGCCGAGGCAGGCTTCCGAGTTGACACCGACTTTCTTGTGGATGCCGCGGCCCACGAATTCAAAGACCCCCTTGCCGTCCACGTCCCGCGAGGCCCGGATACAGCGGGCGCACATGATGCATCGATTGTGGTCGATCAACACATCGGGGTGGGAGGCGTCGACATCTCGCTTGGGAAATAAATACGGGAACTTGGGGGCCGGGATCCCCAGTCGATAGGCCATCGCCTGCAGCTCGCAGTTGCCGCTCTTCTCGCAGAACATGCAGAAGTGGTTGCCTTCGACGAAGAGCATCTCGACCAGGTCCTTGCGGATCCTGGTCAAGCGATCCGAGTTGTTCTCGACCACGATGCCCTCGGCGATGGGCTGGGTGCAGGCCGCCTGAGGTCGGCCGTTGACCAGGACGGTGCACACCCGGCAGCTCCCGTAAGGCGTCAGGCCTTTCATGTGGCAGAGTCGGGGCACGTAGATTCCTGCCGCCTCGGCCGCTTCCAGGATGGTCTGGCCTTTCTTGCCCTGGATTTCCTCGCCGTCGATGATGAAACTGACTGTATCGCTCATGTCTTCTTCCTGATTAGAAGTGGACCGACTCGCGACCGGTGATCTCTTGAGCATCCGACAGCGCCGCATGGATATCGAATGTCGGCTGAGTGCCGTTGGTGTCTTTTCTGAGGATCGCCTCGTAGGCGGATCTGAAGTTCTTCAGGGTGGTTAGGATTGGATTGGCCGAGGTCTGACCCAGGCCGCACCGGCTGGCCGACTTGACCGATTGCCCGAGGTTCTCCAGGTATTCGAGGTCGGACATCTCCCCGAGCCCGGCGAGAATGCGGTCGATGCGCTCCTTGAGCAGCACGTTGCCGACTCGACACGGGGTACAGTAGCCGCAGCTCTCTTCGACGAAGAACTCCATGAACTTGCCGGCGACCTCAAGGACGCTCCGCTCAGGCCCGAAGACCATGATCGAGCCGCCGGTGGCGAGGTCGTCATAGCAGATGGTCCGGTCGTAGTCCTTCGGCCCGACCATCTGCCCGCTCGGCCCGCCCACCTGTACGGCGATCGCGCCCTCCGCTCCGCACAGCTTCAGCACGTCGCGGAGCTTGATGCCGAACGGCACCTCATACACGCCCGGGCTCATGCAATCACCGGAGACGCTGAGCAGCTTCGTTCCGGAGCTGCCCGTCGAGCCGAGCTGTGCGAACCAGCCCGGCCCTTTGTCGAGGATGCGGGCGACGCAGCAGAACGTCTCGACGTTGTTGACCGTGGTGGGGCAACCGAGGTAGCCCTTCTGGGCGGGAAAAGGCGGGCGGTTCTTGGGATCACCGCGCCGGCCTTCGCACGAGCTGAGCAGGGCGGTCTCCTCGCCGCAGACGTAGGCACCTGCACCCATCTGGATGCGAATCGCGAAATCAAAGCCCATCTTGCCGCAGATGTTCTTGCCCAGCAGGCCGTCGTGTCGGCGGCGGTTGAGGACGTGCTCAAGGTAGGCCTGCAGATAGGCATACTCGCCACGGAGGTAGAGGATGCCGGTATCACTGCCGATCGCATAGCCGGCGATCGTCATGCCCTCGAAGAGCAGGTCGGCCTTCTCGGTCAGAATGACGCGATCCTTGAAGGTGCCGGGCTCGCCTTCGTCGCCATTGCAGACCACGTAACGCCTGCCGCCTTCCGCACTTCGGGTGTAATCCCACTTGATTCCCGTGGGAAAGCCGGCCCCGCCTCGGCCACGCAACCGCGACGTTTTGATGTCGCGAATGACTTCCTGCGGGCTCATGGCCAGAGCCTTCCTCAACGCGTCGCCGGGGGCGAGGTCGGCCAGGACGACCGGGCCCGACTTGCGAATGTTGTTCTCGACCATGGAGCGGACGAGATCGTTGGCGTTGTTGCCGTCACCGAGTTTCTGCACCAGCTTCTTGGGATCCAAGTGGGCTTTGAGGCTGCGAACGATGGAGTCCACCTTGTCGCTCGACAAGTGTGTCACGACCACGTCATTGACTAGTGCCGCGGGCGCCTGGTCACACATGCCAATGCAGGGCGTCCATTCCAGCGTGATCTTGCCGTCCGGCGTGGTTTCACCGAAATCGATGCCCAGGGATTCGCGAAACGCCTGGGCCACACGATCGCTGCCGGCCATCTGGTCGATGATGTCGTTGCACAGGCGGATGATCACCTGGCCCCTGGCCTTCCTCGAAAAGAAAGCATAGAAGGTGACGACGCTCTCGACCTCGACCCTCGGCGCGGAGACCGCCGCGGCGATGGTATCCATCGCATCGCCGCAGACGCAGCCCAACTTCGCATGGGCCGCCCGGACAATGTCCATCATGCGCGTGCGGTCATTGCCGTATTTCTGACAGACCTCCCGGATCGCTGCCTGGACTTGGCTCATGTTCAACCTCGAATCACACCCGAGTTCGTGAAAGACGAAACTGTCCTAAGATAAGGTTTCCGCGCAGGAGTGCAAGGGGGCAACCCCGGCTTTTTTCGATCTTGTCCCATGATGCGATAGAAGCCTCTACGGTCTGTTCTAGAGATCTCGACTTGAGCCGACACTTGAGGAATCACATTTCTCGCGAAAGAGCGCCCCCTGCTGCATTTACCCTTCACCACTCGCCGAGAATACCCGACTGATTGACTCGATAATCGCTTGGTGGGCTCGACTGATCCCTAGTCTGGCCCGCTACCGCGGGCCGACCCACCTGCAGGGCACGCCCAGAAGCTCGGTCATTCGCGGCTTCCCGCTGGCCTGACCACGAAACACGTGGAAGGTGACCTGCCGGTGGGTCAGGAGACGCGAGATGGCCGCGTCGGGCGTCCCGTTCAGTTGACAGCAGGCGCCGAGGCGGACCGCCAGACGGTCACGCGCGGCCCCAAGTGATTCGCGATCCGCGACCGGCTCACTCGGCAGGGCCCAAAGGCCTGCCCACAGCCCAGCGTCCGGCCCTTGAACCAGCAGCACGGTAGAGCCGCAGGCAACGGCCGCGACAACAAGGGGCATCGTCCGGACGACAGCTCTGCGACGCGTGACGGGAATCCGCTCGGTCAGTCCCTCGCTCACCGCTCCGCAGTGAGAACAGAGCGGACACAGCGCGCACCCAGGGTTGCGAGGCGTACAAACGACGGCTCCAAGTTCCATCAGGGCTTGATTGAAGTCTCCACATCGGTTTTCCGGTAAAAGTGACTCTGCCGCTGCCCAGAGACGAGATCGGACGACCGCAGTCGTTGCCCTCTCCTCGACAGCCAGCAGCCGGGTGACGACGCGGGCCACATTCCCATCGAGAACCGGAGCTCGGACACCAAAGGCGACCGAAGCGATCGCTCCGGCCGTGGACCGCCCGATGCCAGGCAGGGTTATGAGCTGTTCGACGCGGACGGGTACGCGACTGCCGTATTCAGACACGATGGTGCGGGCTGCGGCATGAAGGTTGCGGGCCCGTCGGTAGTAGCCCAGCCCCGCCCAGAGAGCCAGGACCTCGTCAAGGTCGGCCGCCGCCAGATCGTCGATGGTAGGGAACCGTTGAATGAATCGCTCATAGTAGCCGATCACGGTGATCACCTGGGTCTGCTGGAGCATGAACTCGGCTAGGAGCTGGGCGTAGCCGTCGGTGTGCCGATGTCGCCAGGGCAGATCCCGTCTGTGCGTGTCATACCAGCGCAGCAATCGTGATCGTATGACGCGGCGGAAGGCGACCTCGTCTTCTCGTCGATGCTGCCCGCTCGTCGATCTGGCGACGCGCCGAGCTCTTGGTGAAGGCCTCTCTCGCGCGGGGATGAATGGGCCGGTCTCTGAGCGCTGCACGCGTTGTACTCCGTCGTGCCCGCTTGACCGCTGGTAGCACTCGGGCTAACAATCCCAGCAAGGAGGCACGGGCTTTATGGCAGTATACCCGCTGGTATTCGAGCCGATCTACAAGGGGAAGATCTGGGGCGGCGACCGGATCTTCAGACGATTCGCCCGGATCAGGCGCATTCCCGGGCCGATCGGCGAATCCTGGGAACTGGCGGATCTGGAAGAGGATCAGTCTCAGGTGCGGAACGGCCCCTGCCGGGGCAGCACGCTGGGTGATCTCCGGCGCGATTGGGGGGCAGACTTGTTCGGGGAGGTCGAACCGTTCGAGGGCCGTTTCCCCCTGCTGGTCAAGTACCTTGACGCGCAAACATCGCTCAGCGTTCAGGTTCATCCCAGCGAGGCTGTCGCCCGCCGACTCGGCGGTCAGGTTCGGGTGAAGCACGAGGCGTGGTATGTTCTGGATGCCGAGTCCGGGGGGGCAATCTATCATGGACTCGAACCCGGAGTGGATGGCCGGACATTTCGCGAAGCGATGCTCACGGGCCAAGTCGACGGGGTTCTCCGCGACATTCCGGTGGTTGCGGGCGATTGCTACTACCTGCCCAGCGGTACGCCGCATGCCCTGGGCGCGGGGGTGCTTGTGGCCGAGGTGCAGACGCCGTCCGACGTGACCTATCGCACCTATGACTGGGGCCGGATTGACCCGACCACCGGTCGGCCGCGGCTGCTCCACCTCGACCAGGCAATCGAGTGCATCGACTTCAGCTCCCCGTCGCCGCCCCCCAGGCAAGGGGTATTGTCAGTCGGCAATGAGCCGGGCGAGGCGGCCAGCCTGGCCCGGTGTGAGTGTTTCGAGATTACCCGGTGCCTCGTCAGCGGCGGTGGGCAGGGTGCGATCGAGCTGTACGGGTGCCCGGCCGTCTGGATGATGCTCGAGGGTGCCGGGGAGATACTCCATGGTGGCGACGGCGAGAGCGTGCGCATCGTGGCCGGAGACGTCGTTCTGCTTCCCGCCGCTCTGCCGAAACCGGTCATTCGAATCGGCCAGGCGGCCACCTGGCTCAAGGTCACCGTGCCGCCGGCCAAATCCTGAGCCAGGCTTGACGGCTTCGGAAGCCGGCCAGGGAACATGAGCTCGGCGTGTCGGGACTGGTCGGCCGTCAGGCGGATCGTCACACTGGAAGGAGTCGCCTATGGGCATTCGCAGACGCGGAGCGGCAGGGTCGCTGGTCTCGGTCGTCTTGGCGGCCATTCCCGCATCGGGCCAGTCGGCGCCGGCGACGAACGCGGCGGGGATCTCGTCTCTCACCCCCATCACGATCTATCGGGATTCGAAGCGGTATAACAGCTTCCCGGACGTCACCCGGTTGCCCGACGGCCGGCTCCTGTGCGTCTTTCGCGATGCGACGTTTCCGAAGCAGATCAGGCACATCGAAGCCGACGCCCGTGTTGTGGGCTGCGTGTCGGAGGACCAGGGGCGGACGTGGTCGAAGCCGGAGGTGATCTACGACGACCCCGCATGTCAGAACGATCCCTCGGTGGCGGTTCTGAAGGACGGGCGATTGCTGCTCACGTTTTTCAACTGGGTGGGGCGCAGCGCTGAATACGCGGCCGCTCACAAGACTCATCAGAGTCGCAAGGTGGATCGCGGCCCATGGGGGGAGTACGCCGAGCCGGGCGGAGTCTATCTCCTGTGGGGCAGGGCCAGAGATCTCAAGTGGGACAAGGAGGCCACACACGTCGCCGGTGACGCTGCGGTTCTCCGAGGTACTTCCGCCGCCGTGCTCGAGACCCGCAAGGGTACGCTCCTGATGCCGATCTACGGTCGTTCGGAAGAGCGCCGGGTGAAGAACAGACGTCGCGACGTGGGCGCTGTTCTCCGCAGTGTGGACGGCGGCAAGACGTGGGGCAATGAGATTGTCATTGCCGAAGACCCGGGCCGCACGATCGATATGGGCGAGCCGGCCCTCGCCCAGGCCGCCAACGGCGATATCGTGGCTCTGCTGCGCACGGCAAACGCCGAGGACCACCTGTTCATCACCCGCTCGGCCGACGATGGCATGACCTGGTCCACGATCGCACAGACCGGACTCATCGGCCACCCGGCCGCTCTGCAATTGCTCCCGGACGGGCGGCTGCTGATTGTCTACGGCTATCGGCACGCACCCTTTGGCGTGCGCGGTTGTATCAGCATGGACGACGGCAAGACATGGTACCCAAGCAAGGTCTTCACCATCGCCGCGACCGGTGTGCAGACGGACTTGGGCTACCCCAGCGTCTGCCTGACCAATGACAACCATGCCGTGGTCGCCTACTACATGAACGGGCGGGATACCAAGGACCGCTGGATCGAATGCAAGCGAATCCCGCTGTCGAGCCTCGAGTAGCCCCTACTTGGCCTCGCTCCCCGAGAGAGCCGGTTCTGAGGCCTTGGCTGCGGCGGCCGGCGTGAACTTGAATGCGGCCAGGAACACCAGGCAGCAGACGGTGCAGAGAATGGCCGGTACGAGGTAGACCTTGGGCCAGTCCTTGTTGAGGGCGTCGGCAATCGGTCCGGCTACCAGTGATCCAACCAACATGCCCATGCCGATGGTCACCGACGACAGGAAGCTCTGGGCGCTGGACTTGATGTCCTTGGGTGCGACGACGTCGGCGAACATGAAGATCACGGTGAAGAAGAAGGCGAAACCGACGCCGTGCAACGAGATGGCAGTAACAACCAGGGAGGTAGGATGACCGACCGCGAACAGGAAATCGCGCAATGCCCAAGCTGCAATCCCAATGGCCATGGTGATGCGAAATCCGGTCTTGGCCAGGACAAGCGGCAGCAGGACCATCATCACCATTTCGCAGATCTGGCCGAACGTTTGGACCGGCCCGACCCAGGATTCGGGGAGAGTCATTCCTTGCTTGAGGAAGGATGGGGTCTGAACGAAGTAGTACTGCAGTTCGATCGCGACGAAGAAACCGATGACGGCCATGACCGCGAAGGATGGGTTCTTCATGAGGGCGAAGGCATCCAGGAAGGCCCACGGATTCCCGCCTTTGGCGGTCGGCGGCGTGTGGGGTAGGGTGAAGGCATACAGACCGTAGAGAATGGACACCACGCCCGCGAAGTAGAAGAGATCGCCCACCTCGGGTTTGCGGCCCAGCAGGGTCTCAGGAAGGCCAAGCCAGAAGCCAAAAATCCACCCGATGGCGATCCACCCGATCGAACCCCACACGCGGATGGTGCTGAACTTGTCGTTCGGCCAGTGATTGAAGACGATCGAGTTTGCCAGCGCGATGGTTGGTGCGTACAACAAGTTGAACACCAACATGCCGATGAACACCGCCGGAAAACTGGTCATCTTGGCCAGGAACATGAGAACGATGCCGCTCACGATCTGGCTCACGCCCAGGAACCGCTGGGCTGCAAAGTAGCGGTCGGCAATCTGGCCGCCGATGAACGGAGCGATGATCGATGCGATCGGCATCGTCATGAAGATCAACGAGATCTTGGTTTGCGGGTTCTCCTTGAAGCCGTCAAGCTTCTCAAGGTGCATGGCGATATTGGGTACCCAGATTCCCCATATGGCATACTGGAGCAGCATCATGGTGCTCAGTTTGATTCGCAACGCCATCGACATGATTGCCTCCCTTTCCGATAGTCGTCCGTCCTGACGTGACGGACAGCTCGATAACTTAGCACAACGGCCGTGGCGTGCAAAGCCGCCGGACAGCGACGCAGTCTATTCCCGCCCGTTGACTGGTTCAACCCCGGTCTGAGTCGAGAGGTACCGCGTCCACGACCTTCACTCGAGTACGCACAGCCCGGCAGGTGCTCCGCACGACGACAAGCGGGCTCGCCAGCAGGCACAGCAACGTGCCGATTCCGAGGAACCAGTCGCCGTGTTCCAGGTAACCATGATACCGACGAACATGTCGGCCAAAGCCATCCCATCGTGCCTCGCTGGAACTCGCTCGTGGAGGCTGCTTGACAATCCCCTCGGTGAACTATCGACCGACAGGTTGCGAGGCGGCTTCGGGCTTCTGGTAGGCCTCGGTGACGTCGACTGCCGGGACCCAGGTAGTCTCCAGTGACCACACCAGCGGGAACGACAGGCCGGTCCTCCTGAACGAGGACGCGTAGATGCGGTGCGGCCACAATCGGGGGTCCACCGCATTGCCCCGCGTCTTCCCGGTGAACCATCCCTTGTCCAGTTCGGTGTCCTCGGCACCGCCGACGTGGCGCCACCGCCCGGCCCAGACTTCGACCCAGGTGTGGTTACCTGCATGGCGGCCGGCGGCGTCACCCTTGCCGTCTTTCCAGGCCGGAATGCTGGCGATGCGCGCCGGGATGCCGCACGCCCGACAGGCATCGACCAGCATGATGGACAGGCCGGTACAGGAAGCACAGCCCGCCTTGATCGTCTCCGCTGGAGAGGTGTTGGGTTTCGGGCGCTTGGCCGCGTCGTATTGAACGCCGTAGACCCTGAACACCTCTCGGTTAAGGAATCGCACGGCTTCCTCGATGGTCCTGAACTCCCAAGCCTTGCCAGCGAAACGACCGCGGAACTCCTTGCGCCACGGATCGCGGGTCTCGTCCAGGCTGGCGTAGGGCAGGATGTCATTCAGGAAAAGCTCAGCGGGCACCTCGTGTGCCCACGGGGCCTTCTCTCGGGCCTCATAGGCGAGTTCAACACTCTCTCTCAACACGCCGGGGTCGATCGCTCGCAGATCGTTGTCGGGCATGTTCGCCAGGAGGAAGGCCATCCCTTCACGGCGGTCGTCTTGGGTGGCCCGCAATGCCTCCAACAGCACGCCGCGGTGATTCCCTGCCCTGCCCAGAGCCGCGATGACGCCGGGCCTGGACGGTCCGGCCAAGGAACGAACCTGCGTCGCGGCGAGCTGCAGCTGGCCCAGCGACTGTCGGTCAGGGCGTACCATAGGCGTGCCCGAAAAAGAGATCTCGATGGTATCACCCTTCCCAAACGCGCCGGACATCGTCAGCAACAGAAAGTTGTCGGTGACGACCGCTTTGGGATGGGGGGGATCGGTCAGCCTAACGTTGGCAAGTCGCGATGGCAGCCACGCGATCACCGGTTTCTCGGGCCAACTCCCCTCGCGCGTCGCCGTGATTCTGAAGGTCGTGCGGCCATCGCCTTCGCTGAAGGCCTGCTGCCAGCCAGGCTCCAACCTCGACATGCGCGCGTCCCAGCCGGGGTCTCCGTAAAACGCGACCGTGTCGCGGTCCCAGAGCAGGCCTGCGGCCGTCTGCTCAGGCACGATTCTCCCGCCTTCCTCCTTGAGCAGCCCGTGCCGGGTGAACAACTCGTGGATCACGTTGGGCTCAAAGTTGTAGAGTTCGGTGTTCGCCCAGCGAGGATACTCGGTGTGGAGCTTGTGCAGGAGAGCCTGCTCCGTGAAGAAGAACGACTCGGCCAAGTTGTTTCGTCCACCCGAGAAGTACTGGCCAGTGCCCCAGCCTACATATCCAAACCAGGTGACCACGGTATAGCCGAACATCTGATGAACGCCCCCGGAGTGCATCCAGGCGGTGGCCATACAATCTGGTTGCGGGATCCGCCCGATGAGGCAGTTGCCCATCGGCAAGTAGACTTTGACGTTAGGGCTGTGGATGTCCACGCGCTCTCCGTTGCTGGTGCGGGCATAGAGCCGGCCCTGCTCACACAAGAACTGACCTCCCCGGAAGTTGTAGCCCACCTCCCAATCTCGCTCGGTGGCATGCCCGCTGGTGAAGAAGATCTCCGGGGCCATGGTGTTGAAGCCCTCAGCAAGGGATCTGCTTGCATCCGGTTCGACCCTGGATCGGGTGGTCTTGCCATCCCTCCGTATCCAGAAATCGTTCTTGCTGCTCTCCGAAGACGCAAAGCCGTCAGGCAGTGATTCAATGTGCCCCACCCCCGCCCCGGATGCGCCTCGCCGAATGACGAGCGGCTCACTCCGTCTTGCGATGCGCAAGGCGTCACCCGCGTCGTAACCCGTGACGATACCCCAGATCGCATCGGTGTAGGGGTCGGCGTCGAGTTGTCGTGTCAAGTGATGGATCCGGATCACGTATTCCCGGCCGGCTTCCTCTGGACGAGCCACGAAGCAGATGCGGTCCGGCATCCAGGCGGAGAGTGCCCAGACCGCCTCGTTCACGTCAGTTTCGTATCGGATGACCTCGGCGCGGTGCTTGGCGACCAGGGCATCCACGACCGCCCGCCACTCCTGACGGGCATAGGTGTCTACGCTGACCACAACCGCGCAGATCCGACGGTCGGCAGCGAGGTCGCTCTGTGCCGCCGGTGCCGGCGATGAGGCCATCAGGTCGCCCCCTGAACCCAGCAGCATCAGGAGAAGGATGCGACCGAAGTGTGACGGTGCCCGTACGCGGGTCGTCCCGATGGGGAACTCCGCTGAACTCATGCGTCCGCCTGTAGTTGGTACTTGATGTCACCCTTGACGATGGTCGTCACCGCCCGTCCGCTGACCTGCCAGCCCTGGAAGGGGCAGTTGCGGCTCTTGGATTCGAACCGGGTGACGTCGATGGTCCAGTTCGCGCCTGGGTCGATCAGTGTGACATCCGCCTCGGCGCCGACGGACAGGGTGCCCCTGTCGAGAGAGAGCACTTTGGCTGGACCTGCGGTGAGCCGGTCGATCAGCTTGGGCCAGTCGATGATGCCGGGGTGAACCAGAGCCTTGATATAGAGCGGAAGAGCACACTCCAGACCGATAATCCCGAACGGTGCATCCAGAAACTCAAGCTCCTTCTGCTGAGTTCCATGCGGAGCGTGATCGGTGACCAGGCAGTCAAGGGTGCCGTCGGCCACACCCTGCAGGCAGGCCTTGACGTCATCCCGGGTTCGCAGCGGGGGATTCATCTTGGTGTTCGTGTCGTAGGTCGCGCAGGCCTCCTCCGTCAAAAGCAGATGGTGAGGGCATACTTCAGCGGTGACCGGCAGGCCGGCCGCCTTGGCTTTGCGGATGAGTTCGACAGACCGGGCAGTGGAGACATGGCAGACGTGGTATCGAGCCCTGGTCTGATACACCAGGGTCAGGTCTCGCTGAATCATCAGCTCCTCGGCGATGGTGTTGATTCCGGGAAGGCCGAGTCGTGTGGCCGTCGCTCCGCCATTCATCACGCCCCCCCGGGCCATGTCCGGGTCCTCACAGTGCTGTAGAATCGGCTTGTCGAACATCAGGACATACTGCAGGGCTCGGAACATGACGTTCGTTGAGGCCACGCCCTTCCCGTCGTCGGAGAAACCGACCGCGCCGGCCCGCACCATCTGGCCCATCTCGGCCAGCATCTCCCCCTGGCGGTCCTTGGTGACCGCCCCGATAGGGTACACATTGCACAGGCCGGCGACCTTGGCTTGATGACGAACGAACTCGACACCCGCCTCGTCGTCGATGGCCGGCGTCGTATTGGGCATGCACGCGACGGAGGTGAAGCCACCGGCCACCGCCGCGGCACTACCACTGGCAATGGTCTCGGCGTTCTCATCGCCGGGTTCCCGGAAGTGAACGTGGATGTCGATCAGCCCCGGGCAGACGATCAGCCCTCTGGCGTCAATCGTCCTGGCCGCCGCCTCGGTAATCGTGCCACCCACTCTGGCGACCTTCCCGCCCTCCAGCAGCACGTCGCCGATCTCATCTCGCCTGTTGACCGGATCGATGATTCGCCCACCCTTGATCAGCAGCTTGCCATGGGTCATAGCCTCAAGTCCTCGGAACGCGAAACGCCGGCTCCTTCCCACTCAAGAAGGCTTGCATGCCTCGAATTATAACGGACCACGGCTCACCGTACATGGTCCCGGTTCATATTCCCTGTTGCCCTCTTTGCCGCTACATTTGAGCCATGCTTGCGCCTCCCGACCCTGTCTACAGCCGCCACCGGGTGAGCTGGGTGTTTGCCTTGGCCGCAGCGAGTCTGCTGGCTTGTTTGACCTGGATGGTCAAGGTCGACTATGACCGACCTTGGCGCGGATGGCAGCAGCAGTACATCGCGACCCAGGCGGCACTGGCCCGCTCGGACGTCCAGGCTGCGCAGAGCGACGAGGTCCGCAAAGCCCTCGCCGACGCAGAGGAGGCGGTCAGGCTGGCCCAAACGCGGCCGGCTTCCGATCCGGCGGCCGCGTTTGACCTAGCCCAGGCTCAACGTCGCGTCGAGCACCTCACCAGGCAGCGTGAAGATGCCCTCCAGCGGGCTCGCATTTGGCTCGAACGGGATGGCGGCGGCGTTCTGAGCGCGCCGTTCCTTGATTTCCTCGCTCCCCGGGGAACGCCCGGCAAGTGCGAGGTCAGACAGGTCATCCTGCCTGAAGTCTACCAGAACCTGCATTTCGTTCGAACCACACAAACCGACCGCTGCATGACCTGCCATGTCGCTGTCGCGAATCGGCACTTTGCGGAACGGGGCTCGACCCGCAGACCATCCGCAAATGTCGCCCAGCCACTGCTCGCTCACCCCAATCTGGATCTTTATGCCGTCGCTGACTCTCCCCATCCGATGGCCAGAATGGGCTGCACGATTTGCCACGAGGGAAACGGCGAGGAGACCGACTTCGTGTTGGCCGGCCACCGGCCGCGATCCGAGGCACAGCGGCGAGAGTGGGAGCGCAAGTACTACGTTCGCCGAGCGGGGCTCGTGCCGGAGCACACCTTTGACTCGGCGGCGGCGAGGTGGGAACGACCGATACTGAAGACCGAGTACACCGAGGCGAACTGCGCCCAATGCCACACCAGGGTGGCCGATATCGCCGTCCACGACGGGGAGCCGGCGGCCGTCCGGATCAACGAAGGCCGGTACCTGTTCACCACCCTGGGTTGTGTGAACTGTCACCTCGTGGAGGAACTGGCCGATGCCCGCAAGGTCGCCATCGATCTGAGTCAAGTCGGTGACAAGGTGTCTCGCGGATGGCTTCATCAATGGATCTGGCAGCCGCGCGAACAGCGCCCCTCGTCGAACATGCCCCACACGTTCCTGCAGGAAAACAACGACGCCCTTTCGGATCGAGGCGGCGGGGATATCGATCCCATTCTTCGCACCCAAGCTGAAGCGGTGGCGATAGCTGAGTACCTGCTCAACACCGGCCAGACCTCCCGGCGTCAATCCCTTCCCGGCGCTCTTTGGAGCACCCTTCAAGACGAACAGAGTGAAGCGGTGGCCGCCGCCGCGGACCGGGGCCGCCGCCTGTTCGGAGCGATCGGTTGCCTGGCATGTCATGCCGCCCTGCAACACCGCCCGGACAGCGACCTGGGTGTCCCGGGTGAACCGCTGGGGGTGACCTGGGTCGCGGAACGGCTGGCCGCTACCCGCCCCGCTGACGCCGATGAAGATGGGGTCTACCGCGATGCCGAGGCCATGAACGTCACCCGGCAGGCGGCGTTCATGACGGCTCACCTGGCGACGGAAGCGGACGCGATCTTCCGGCCTCACGCCGCCGGCGAGCCGGTGCTTGCCCGGCGCGGCCCCGAACTGTCCGGACTCCGAGCCAAGTTCACCGGCTATCGTCCGGCGGTCGAATGGCTCTACGATTGGCTGACCGAGCCTCGCCGATACTCGTCTGACACAATCATGCCCGTATTGCGGCTCGCACGCGGGCTAAAGCCGGTGATCGACCGGCGCACGGGCCACAAGACGAAGAGCCAAGTCGATGCCGACGAGGCCCTGGATATCTCGATCTACCTGGCTACCCTGCCGGGTGACTTAGGGTCTGGTTCCGAGCCGTTTGACGCCCGTGCCGAGGACGCTCATCAGCTGGCGGCCACCCGCGATGAGTTGCTTCGCAGGCTGGGGGGCTCGATCGATCCTCAAGCTCCTCGCCCGGGGGCTGATCTCGAGCATCAGCGATGGGTTGCCTTGGGTGAACGCATGATCGGTCACTACGGGTGTTTTGGCTGCCATCGCATTCCGGGATTCGAGAACACGCCGCGGATCGGACCGGAGTTCACCGAATGGGGCGAGGTGCCGCTGAACCGGCTCGACTTCGGCCATCTCGATCCTGTCGCAAACCGCGACCGACCGGTCGGGGAGCGATTCAGACTTCTGTATCCGCCGGATCGGGAGAGTCTGCTTCGCCTGGTTCCGTCCAACCCGGAGCAGCGGGTCGAATACTCCCGAGAGTCCTTCGCCTGGCACAAGATGCGCAACCCGCGCCTCTGGGATCGTGATCGCACCTGTGGACCGTACGACAAGCTCCGCATGCCCAACTTCTTCCTCTTCGATCGGCAGGCGGAATCGTTGGTCACGTGGCTCTTGTCACGCAAGCCCTCGCGAGCGGGCGAGCTGCTCAAGGTCGCCTATGACGACCGGCCGGCCGGGTGGGTGGCCGACGGCCGCAATCTGGTTCGCGAGCTGAATTGCGTCGGTTGTCACCGCATCGACGGCAATCGGGCATTGCTGGACCAGTACTCCAAGGCGATCGAAGGCCCCAACGTGGTTTTCGACGAGGAGAACGCTCCGCCCACGCTAAACGGCGAAGGGGCCAAGGTGCTGCCCGCCTGGTCGCAAAGCTATCTCCGGCAAGTCGTGACCATGAGGCCGTGGCTCAAAGCCCGTATGCCACAGTATCATCTGTCCGACGGAGAGACCACCCGGCTGGCCGCGTATTTCGCCGGCCTCAGCCGTCAGGAATCGCGCTGGCTCGACCGTCAGGCGGCAGCCGGGATCAGCGAGCCGCTTCGTCGTTTCGCCGCCCGCAACCGATGGCTGCCGGCCCACCTGCTGGATCCACGCCAGGTCCCGCCCCCAGTTCATGCGGCCGCCCTGCGCGAAGTTCTCGCCGACGCGACTTTCCTGGGACGGCTCAACGATGTGAGCTATCCGTTCGCGGAGTCACCCGTCTCGGCGACATCCTCCCCGGACCGTCTGGCCGACGGCGAGACCATCTTCTTCGAACTGAAGTGCCTGAAGTGCCACGTTTTTGGCGATCCGTCGGCGGCCGGGGCCAATGTCAAGCCGACAGCTCCGAACCTGGACCTCACCCCCTCCCGTCTCCGTCGCTCCTGGAGCATCGCCTGGATGCAGGCTCCAGGACGCATTCAGCCAGGCACCAAGATGCCGGCATTGTTCGGCGTGGGAGCCACGAGCGCGTTCGCCGCCTACCCGCCTGATCAGCGGGATCGGGTCCAGTCGCTCCTGCGCGACAAGAGCCTGGTCAACGACGGCTCACGACAGATCGAGGCGGTCAACGACTTCGTCTACGACGCGGCCCTGCGACGCCTGAACAAAGTGCAACCGGGCGGATTGGAGGACGAGAAGCCGAAAGTCGGAACACCAAACGCCGACCAGGGAGAGACAACAGACCTCTGAGACGGCAAGCGATGACCCGCGGTTGAACGTCGTCCACGGTCCCGGTTGTGTCAGACAGGCAGCCTCGCCTGAGAATCAGGGGTCCTCCGTTCTCCGCTTTCCCCCGTTAGCTGCCGGGCTCGCAACGCAGACCCTTCTCCTATTCTCAACCCTGTCCTGCTCGGGTACCCTGATCAGGCATCATGGAACTCACGCAAGCCACTCAACGCGTTGCCCGGCTGCGCGACGAGATTGCCCGGCATGACTATGCCTATTACGTGCTGGCCAAGCCGGCCATCTCCGACCGCGAATACGATCGACTGTTCGATGAATTGAAGTCGCTCGAGGCCAGGTATCCCCAACTCGCTTCGCCGGATTCGCCGACGCAGCGGGTTGGCGGACAACCCCTCGAAGGCTTCGCCCAGGTGACTCACGCCGTGCCGATGCTCTCCGTGGACAACACTTACAACGAGGGCGAACTGCGCGAGTTCGACGCCCGCGTGGCCAAGGGCCTCGGCGGTGATCGCTACGAGTACGTGGTCGATCCCAAGGTGGACGGCGTGGCCGTCGCCCTCCGGTACGAGGACGGTCGGTTGGTCGAAGCGGCCACGCGCGGCGACGGCCGTATCGGCGACGACATCACCCAGAACGTCCGCACCATCCGCTCCATACCGCTACGTTTGCGAACCGAGTCCGGCTCGCTCTTCGGCCGCCCGCCCAGGCTGCTCGAGGTCCGCGGCGAGGTCTACTGGCCAACCGACGCGTTCAAGGCCTACAACGCGCGCCGCGAGACCGCCGGCGAGGAACCCTTCGCCAACCCGCGGAACGCCACCGCCGGCACACTCAAGCAGCTTGACCCGAGGATCGTTCGTGAGCGCAAGCTCGCTTTTGTCGCCCACGGCTTCGGACGCGTGGAACCACCGGCCGCCCAGACCCACTTCGACCTGTTCCAACAGTTCAAGACCTGGGGCATTCCGGTCAGCCCGTACATGCGGCGGGTCTCGTCGATCGAGCAACTCGTCGCCATGGTCCACGAGTGGGACCAGAAGCGGCACGGCCTGGAGTATGCCACCGACGGCCTCGTCATCAAAGTCGATCGATTGGACCAGCGGGACACGCTGGGCTCGACGACCCGTTCGCCGCGCTGGTGCATCGCCTATAAGTTCGCCGCCGAACGGGCACGAACCCGGCTCCAGTCCGTCCGTTTCCAGGTCGGCAAGTTGGGCACAATCACCCCCGTCGCCAACCTCGACCCCGTTCAGCTTGCCGGCACGACCGTCAAGAGCGCCTCGCTCCACAACTTTGACCAGATCGAGCGCCTCGGCGTGAAGATCGGAGATCTGGTCTACGTGGAGAAGGCCGGGGAGATCATCCCCCAGGTCGTTGAGGTGGATGTGAAGGCCCGACCGGCCGATGCCAGGCCCATCAGGCCGCCGGGCAAGTGCCCGGAATGCACTGGGCCGACCATTCGCGACCAAGGCGGCGTCTTCCTTCGCTGCGGCAACCCCGCCTGTCCCGCCCAGATCAAGGAGCGGCTCCGCTACTTCTGCGGCCGCGACCAGATGGACATCGAGGGCGTCGGGACGGCTCTGGCCGAGCAACTCGTGGACAGCGGTTTGGTGCATCGATTCGCCGACCTGTACACGCTCAAGGACCGCAAGGACGAGCTGATCGGCCTGGAGCGCATGGGCCGCAAGAGCGCTGAGAATCTCCTGGAGGCCATCGAGAAGAGCAAAACCCACCCCCTCGCCCGGCTGCTGGCCGGACTAAACATCCCCCAGGTCGGCGTGAGCACCGCCGCCCTGCTGGCCAACCACTTCGGTTCCATGGACACGCTGCTGGCTGCCAGCGAGGACGACCTGCAGAAGATCGAGGGCATCGGCCCGGAGATGGCCGGCAGCATCCACGGCTTCCTGCACTCGAAATCCGGTCGGGATACGATCGAAAGCCTGCGATCGGCCGGTGTCAAAATGACTCAGCCGAGGAAGGTCGTTCGCGGTCCTCAGCCGTTCGCGGGCATGACCATCGTCGTGACTGGTACGATGGAAAGCTACAGCCGTAAGGAGATCCAGGACCTCATCGCCTCGTTGGGGGGCAAGGCGGCCGGCTCGGTGAGTTCCAAGACCACATTCGTCGTAGCCGGTGCGGACCCGGGCTCGAAGATCGAGAAGGCTCGCCAGCTCGGCGTCGACATCATCGACGAGGGGGAGTTCCGCAGGAGGGCAGAGCAAACCTGAGCAGAGGCGGACGCGACCGGCCAATCGCGAATCCGGGCTCGGAATCGCTTCACGCCATGGCCATTTCCGCCGCCGCCTCGGCGTGCAAGACAGTGGTGTCAAACAGGGGCAACGGGCAGTCCCTGTCCTTGATCAACAGGCCCAACTCCGTACAGCCGAGCATAATGCCCTGGGCTCCTTTGTCGGCCAGGCTTTGGATGATGGCCTGCATTCTCGTCCGCGACTCGTTCAACACCCGCCCTTGGCACAGTTCATCAAAAATGATGCTGTGTACGCGCTGTCGATCACTGCTCTCGGGGACGAGGACTTCCAGACCATGCAGGCGCGACAGTCGCTCGACGTAGAACTCCTCCTCCATCGTGAACTTCGTGGCCAGTAAGCCGATCTTTCGGATCCCTCTGGCCTTGGCCTCCCTGGCGGTCGGATCGGCGATGTGCAGCAGGGGAATGGGTACCGCCGCCTCCAGGGCCGGGGCCAGCTTGTGCATCGTGTTCGTGCAGATCACGATGAAGTCCGCTCCGGCTTTCTTGACCGCGTTGCCCGCCTCTATCATCCGGCTCGCGGCCTCGTCCCATGCCGCCTTGCGCTGCAGAGCGACGATCTCGGTGAAGTCAAAGGAAAACATGACGCACTGGGCCGAATGCAGCCCGCCCAGACGCCGTCTCACCGCTTGATTCACAATGCGGTAGTATTCGACCGAAGATTCCCAACTCATGCCGCCAATCAGGCCGATCGTCTTCATGGTATCTGCTGACCCTGCATCCCGCTCCGTGGTTGTCTCTGCGAAGGCCGACCATACAGGCTACTGCGCGGGCACTGTAGCAGGGTTGGCCGCCGGCGCCGAAGCCGGGGTGGCGGAAGCCGCCGGGGCCGGCTCGGGCAGCGACGGTACCGGGGCCGGTTGGGAAGCTGGCGGCTCCGCGGGGCGCGTAGCCACCAGCTCGAGTCGCGCCGTCCGGTCGGCGAGGCTCTCAAGCTGCTTCTTGGCTTCAGGCACGAACGCATTCGGGCCTGCGTCCAGCACCGATTGGTACAGCTTCCGGGTCGTCTCCAGGCTGCCTTCACCCATCAGGAGGAGAGACTCCTCGATCGCGGCGAGGGTCATTCGCCCCCGGTGGGCAACCTCAGGTTGCGAAGCATAACGGTCCAGGATCTGCGTGGCGGCGGTTCTGGCCTGCTTGAGCAGCGTCAGCCGCTTAGCTCGTTCGGTAATGGGGCTGGCATTCATGGCCTGGATGTAAGCAACGTCGACTTCCAACTCCATGACGCGCGGCCCGAGCTCGCGGTCGGACTTGTGCCGCTCCGCCAGCGTGCGGACTTCGTTGATGAAGCTGTCTTGCTGGTCGGGCTTGTCGCCCAGGTACTGCTGGCTCTTGTCCCGCAGGCTGTAGTAGTCACTCCAGGCGCTCTGGCGAGCCGCCTGCCTGTTGCTCTGAATCAGGAAACCGATGATCAGAATGGCGACGACCGCCACCGCTCCGCCGATCACGTAGTTGGCGTTGCGGGCCGCGGTATCGTAGATCTGCTGCAGGTAGATGCTGAGCTCGTTGGTTCTGAGTTCCTGTCGTCGTGCTTTCTTCATGGTACCGGTCGCCTGCTTGGCTGCTCCGTTGAACTCCGACTAAAGGGCATCACGTACACTTGAACCGAAGCCCGGCCGAACGAGCCGGGCCTGATGTCAATCGTCGCGGATTCGTCCTTGTTCTCAAACCGGAGGCTCATCGGTCCTTTGACGGTCATGCGACTCACCAGCGTCCAACCGTGAAGTGGCATCTGCTCGATGTAAAAATCGCTGACCGCCCGAGCCTCAGCGGAGCCGGCGTACGTATGCCGGGCCATCCGCATGCCGCCGGACGCCTGGTCATCGGAGAGCTTGTCTACCAGCTTGAATCCGGCCGGAAGAGGGATCCCCGATAAGTAGGTCCTGCTCTGCGGGCTGAGACGCCGACTCGGCTTGCCGCTGTCCTGGCTCTCCAGGCAGCCGCCAGTGGCCAGCGCCGCCAGTAGCAAGCCTCCTGCCGACCACGAGCTTCGGGCCAGTCTGCTCCGTTGATGAGTCCGTTCAGTGGTCCATCGAGGTACGTCCATGATGTCCTCTCCCACGCGGGTACCTCCGGCCGGCAATCCACCAGGACACCAACTGGGGTACGAATCGACTAGACTAGCCGAAAACCAATCCGCCAACAAGCATTGCCTAGGGAAAAAGCCCTGTTGGATCGCCGGCCGCCCTCGGTTATCATGATGCGTCCTGGGCCGTTCCGCGCGCGAACGGCAGGCGATTCCGCCTGAATGCCGAGCGACTTGCGTGAGTGGTGTGTCTGGCCGGTCTGTCCCGTGGGATCGGTCCCGACGGGGTGAGAATCCCGGAAAGGCTGAGTCCTTTGGCTGCGAGCACGCTTGTGATTCCGTACACCGGCCGCACGCCGGTCGACTGGCTTAAGACTTCTTCGGCTGCCTGGCGGCAGGCGGGAGTCAACCGGGCTATTCTGGTCGGGCCGGCCGGACACGACCGCTTGCCGGAAGATGGCGTGCGCTGGGTCCGGATCACGACCGGGCAACCCTTCAGTGGAGAGGTCTGGCGCGAGGTCCTCCTCGAAGCGGCTGGCGAGGTTGTGTTCTGTGTCAACGGCGACGCCGGCGTGGCTATCGGTAGATCCGGCCTCGACCGGCTGGCGAGCGTCCTGCTGGAGACCGGCTCACCGTTCGTCTACTGCCACTATCTCGAGGAAGCGGCCGAAGGCATGGTCGAGCACGCCACCATCGACTACCAGCTCGGCAGCGTACGCGATGGCTTCGATTTCGGCCCCGTGATCGCCCTCAGCCTGGATGCGATCCGGCTGGCTGAGCAGCGTTTCGGCCCCTTGAGCGACTCGAGCTGCGGAGCACTCTACGATCTGCGGCTCCGGCTATCCGTCGCGGCCCTGCCCCTTCGTGTTCCCGAGTGCCTCTACGCCTGTCGCCGCCTGGAGCACCGGCCTACAGGCCAACAGCAGTTCGACTACGTCGATCCCCGCAACCGCGAGGCCCAGGAGCAGATGGAGCGGATCGTCACCGACCATCTCAAGAGGATCGGCGCCTGGCTCGAACCGCAGTTCGACCCCGTTCCCGGCTGCAGGGATGACTATCCCGTCCTGGCCAGCGTGGTCATCCCGGTCCGCAACCGTGAGAAGACGGTGGCCGACGCGGCCCGGTCGGCGCTGAGCCAGGCGACCAACTTCCCCTTCAACGTCATCGTGGTCGATAACCACTCGACGGACGGTACCACTCGAATCCTGGACGAGCTGGCGGCTTCGGATCCTCGCCTCGTGCACCTCGTGCCTCAGACAACTGATCTGCAGATCGGCGGCTGCTGGAATCTGGCCATCCAGGCATCTCGGTGCGGTCGCTATGCGGTCCAGCTCGATTCCGACGACCTGTATTCGAGCCCGGGAGCGTTGCAGATCGTGGTGGACAAGCTGCGCGAGGGACCCTACGCGATGGTCGTCGCCTCCTATCAGTTGGTGAACTTCCAACTTCAGGAGATCCCGCCCGGACTGATCGATCACCGGGAATGGACCCGTGACAACGGTCGGAACAACTTGCTCCGCGTCAACGGATTGGGTGCTCCTCGGGCGTTCGACACCAGCGTCGCCCGGCGCTGCCCTTTCCCCAACGTCAGCTACGGCGAGGACTATGCCGCCGGCCTGCGCATTTCCCGCGAGTACGACATCGGGCGAGTTTTCGAGTCCGTCTACCTCTGTCGCCGCTGGGAAGGAAATACCGACGCCAATCTGCCACTGGCCACCAAGAATCGCCACGATGCCTACAAGGACCGCATCCGCACGATGGAAATCCTGGCTCGCCAGCAGTCCGTGGCCAAAGGCAGGTTGAAGCCGTGAGTTGCAGCGGTGGCGGTGTCTCGGCGGGCAGCCTTGCCCAGCGGATGGACGCCCTCTGGCGACAACAGTCCGCTCGGTGGGCGATGATGAAGACGGGCCTCGATGGCCTCAAGCGATCGTCTTCCCGGTGGTTTGATGTCAACGGTTCCCAGGTCCTGGCCCAGTGCAACCCTGCTCGGGTCAAAAGCGCCGGGGCCAAGGTCGACGCGGCTTCCCTGGCCGCACGTCCTTGTTTCCTCTGTGCCAGTAATCGACCGGCTGAGCAGGAGTCGATTCCCTATCGCGATGGCTGGGTGGTTCTCTGCAACCCCATGCCGATCTTCGACCCGCATTTTACCGTCGTGGCTGAGAACCACGTTCCCCAGCGGATCATCCCGGCGCTACCGACGATGCTCGGCCTGTCTCATGATACCGGGGGGCGGTTCACCGTCTTCTACAACGGGCCGCTGTGTGGTGCGTCCGCGCCTGATCACTTGCACGTCCAGGCCGCACCCTCCGGCGCGTCCCCCTTTGAGGCCGAACTGGCCGAGGAACTGAATCGAAAGGGGGAAGACAGCGGCCAGGGTTGGATCGAGTGGCTGCGGAGTTCGCCGGTACGCCTGGGCGTCAGTCGTGCCGGTCGCCGCCCGGCGGTCTTCCTGACGGGGCAAGATGAAGCATCCGTTCGGGAGGCCGCGAGACACGCCATCGAAGTCCTCGGCGAGGTTCATCCGGCTGAGCCGGAACCGATGCTCAATCTTTTCGTCGCGTTCACCGCTGGGCGATGGTCGGTCTGGTTCTATCCTCGTCGAGCTCACCGGCCGTCCTGCTTTGGCCATGGTCCCGAGCAGTGCCTGATCAGCCCTGGTGCCGCCGACCTGGCGGGAATCCTGATTCTACCTCGTCCAACTGACTTCGAACGGATAACGGCGGACGATGTCGCCAGTGTCTTTGGGGAGGTTCTTCTGACCCCGCAGGCCTTCGCTCGGCTGCGGGATCGGCTGCGGGGGTGAAGCTGCCGAGAGGGCTGGACGCCACTTCAGGAGAACGGCGCTGGACTTCGACTTGGCGGTGCGCCGCGGCGGTCCTGCTACGGTGTCCGCTGGCCTCGCAGCACGAGTCCCACTACATCCGAGTACCGGTCGGTCCAGATCGGCAGCTCCGGATCCTCTTTCGCGGGTTGCCAGCGCTTGTCGGCCGCCAGAACGCCGAGGTCTTCCTCTCGCCGGGCCATCACCGCCACGTCGGCCGGGAAGTAGCCGCGTTTCTGGCCCTCCTCAATCTGGGTAAGCGTCCATTGTTCAGAACGTACACGGCAAACCAGTCCGACGTCTTTCGCCAGATTCGCCAACAGGGGCGCCAGGTTCATGAACCGGTTGGTGATGTGAAAGGCGATGGCTCCGTGCGGATCCAGTTTCGCGAGGTAGACACCCAAGGCCTCGCGGGAAAGCATGTGGGTAGGAATCGCGTCCGAGCTATAGGCGTCCAGCAGGAGCAGGGCATAGGTGCCGTCGGCCACGCCGGCGAGCTTGAGCCGCCCGTCGCCGAGGATGACGTGAAGATCACCACGGCAGGCGGACAAGTACGCGAAGTACTTCGGGTCGCCCGCGATCCTGGCGACGGCGGGGTCGATCTCGTAGAAATCGATGCACTGCCCCGGGTGCGTGTAGGCCGCCACTGCACCGGCACCGAGTCCGACCGCGCCAATCCGCCTGCCCGGTTCGGATCCGACAATCCCGCTGAACAGGTCGGCGATCGGCCCACCGGGGTGGTAGTAGGCCAAAGGCTCGGCGTCAAAGTCGGTGTTGCGGAACTGGACTCCATGGAGTGTCGTGCCGTGATAAAGCGTGTGCATGGCACCGGCGGTGACCGTGCCGATCGGAACCTCGATCTTGGTGGTCAGCACCCGCTTCACACCGAAGAAGTTGCGTTCGACGTGCAGCAGATCGCCCTCCTGCTGGCGTGCATAGAGCCCCATGGCCATCAGCGATGCGGCGTAGGTGAGGCAGAACCTCAGTGATCGCCGACGGAAGATCACTCCGCACACCATGGTCACCGCAAATACGATGAGAAGCCCCAGAACCGAACTCCGGGCATCCGTCTTGTCCACCGCGAGCGCGGCTCCACCGGCCAGAACAGCCACCGCACAGGGTAACAGAAAGTCGAGCCATCGCTCTCGGGGAGTGGATGTGGCCGGTTTGGGCCGGAGAAGGCAGGCCAGGCAGACCACCATCGGGTACTCGACGACCCGGGTGAAGATCAGCGGAGCAAGCAGTGCGTTGAACACACCGCCGAGGACGCCACCAAGGCTGATCCAGAGGTAGTACTCGGTGAGGTGGCGCGGATCCGGGCGATTGCGGGCCAGACGCCCGTGGCAGATGACCGCTCCCAGGAAAAACATGATCAGGTGAGCGCCCATGAACTGCCATTCCATCTCCGGGAATGGCACGGGCAGGAAGTAGAGCGGGGCAACCAGCAGAGCGATGAATGGGAACCACCTGGACGCCATCTCAACCGAGATCCGCTCCCGGCGTGCGAAGCAGAGGATGAAGGTCAGCAAGTAGGTTGCCAAAGGGACCACCCACAGCAGGGGCATGGCCGCTACGTTCGTGGTGATGTGCGTAGTCACCCCAAGCATGAGGCTGGACGGCACGGCGGCCAGCACCACCCACCAACCCCGCCGTCTGGCGTCAACGACTGCCGTGAGTGCCTGGCCCGAGGCCGACTCAAGTTCCCGGTTTGTCGTGCTCTTGTGTTGTCTCGAGGGCGGGATAACCACGCTTCCATGGGCCCGTCGCCTTGCCCGTCGACCGCCGTTGCGATGTCCTCCCTCCTCATCTGGTTTCGCGGGCGTCGGCCTCTCGGGGCCTCCCGCCATCCACACGGCCCCTCCGCAGACCGCAATCAGGATGATTAGACCCACGTAGCCAAAGGCCCAGACGCGAGCCTGGGTATCGAGATCGAGCAGCCGCTCCACAAGCAGGGGATAGGCCAGGAGGGCGGCCAGGCTGCCTGCGTTGCTGGCCGCGTAGAGGAAGTAGGGATCCTCGCTTCCAATACCCTGGGCTTGCGCGAACCACTTCTGGAGAAGCGGGGCCGTGCCCGAAATCGCAAGGAACGGCAGCCCGACAGACAATGCGAGCCGACCCAGGAGCCAGAATACCGGATTGTCCTGATCGACCGGCGTGTTTCCGGCAGCGAGGGTGATCGGCAGGGCCACCAGCCCAAGCGCAAGCAGACCGACGTGAACGCTCGCCTGTCCTCGGAGTCCAAACCGACCGCCAATTCCATGCGCGTATGCGTAGCCGGCCAGTAGGGCGGTCTGGAAGAACACCATGCAGGTGTTCCATACGGCCGGCGTTCCACCCAGCGCGGGCAGAACCATCTTCCCAACCATCGGCTCCAGCGAGAAAAGCAGGGCGGCACTGGCGAATAGCGTGGCAGCGTAAAGCAGCGTCATGACGCGAAGATTAACCTAAGCGGGGTCGAACGTCAGCAGGAACAGGGCGGGGCAAGCTAAGGCCCGATCATGCGTGAATTCCCATGACGTTCGGTTTCTGCGCTCCCGCCGCGTGGCCGTCCTCGACACCAGGAAGCACGCTCGATGCGGAGCCGGTATCAGCGACCCTCGGGAGGACCGGCAGGGCTGGATGGCGGGCAGACGGTTGCCGCCTCCACGGGCTCAACGCGTCGATGCCGGGACCACGATTGTCGGTCACCGGGGCACTGGGTAGAATGGAGGAAGCGTGGAGGTCGGTCCGCAGGTGATGGCCGGCCCTGGTTCCTGGCCCCGAGAGCCTCGATGCACCGCCTGTTCACCGCCGCCGTTTTCGTGCTGTGGCTTAGCGCGATGGCCGCCCTGTTCGTTCGGGACGTTCTTCCTTCCTGGACCGCCCAGAACGCCCCTCCCCTACGCCCGGACCTGATCGCCCAGCTCGGTGTGCAGGAGCAGCAATACGGTATTTTCCTAGCCGACGGCACTCGGATTGGCACGGCATGGGGCAGGGTCGAGGCGAGCACGACCACCACGACCGTGCAAGGGACAGTGTTCATCGAATGCCGGCCACTGGTCAATGGGATCCGGATCGAGACCAACAGCAAGTTCGACAGCAGCGGAACACTCGAGGCATTCAACCTCTGGGTCTACGGCGTCCGCCTGCCAGGCGTACGCAGAGGGCCAGGCATGCAGATCTGGGTTCACGGCGAGCGCCTCGGGATCTACTTCCCCTGCGAGTTGCACTTCGGTGCAATTCACAAAGAGGCGAACCTGGACGTCTCAGCCAGTCGGCTCATCGGTGATTCCCTGCGTCCGGTGGCCTATTTGCCGTCGCTTTTCGTCGGCCAGTCCTGGCGCATGCAGATTCTTGACCCCCTGGCTGCAGCCCTGAGGGGCAAGACCCAATTCAAGTCGATCATCGCTCGGGTGACGGGGACCGAGTTCATCTGTGCACAGGGTGGGGAGATCGAGTGCTTCGTGGTCGAGACTTCTCCGGACAAGACCAAAGCCTGGGTTGATAAACTCGGGTGTGTTCGCAAGCAGGAAGTGGAACTCCCGGGCCTCGGAGTGGTGCGAATCTGCGAGGAAGAGTATCGGGAGCACCTTCGATTGAAGGCGATCAGAGACGTTCCAGCCGGGAGCGACCATGGCCGGTAAGAATGAATGTGCCACAACTGACGCCACGATTCGCTTGGAGAGCGTTCGCAAATGCTTCGGTGAGTTCCCTGCTCTCGAGAACCTGACCTTGGAGGTTCAGGCGGGCGAGCTGTTCGCCTTCCTCGGCCCAAACGGGGCCGGCAAGACGACGACGATCAAGCTGATCGCCGGTCTGCTCACCCCGACGTCGGGCAGCGTGTTCGTCTGCGGGTATCCAATGGGTCGCGATGGCCGCCTGGCCAAGGCTCAGCTCGCCTATGTGCCCGACCAACCCTTTCTCTACGAGAAACTCACAGGTCGTGAGTTCCTGGATTTCGTGGGCCGGATGTACGGTCTGAGCCGCGAGACGTACACCCAACGTTCGGGCGAGTTGATCGAACGGTTGGAGATGGGTGATTTCCTCGATCAGCTCACCGAGAGCTACTCGCACGGCATGAAGCAGCGAACGGTGATTGCCGCGGCCCTGCTGCATCAGCCTCGCGTGTTGGTCATCGATGAGCCGTTGGTGGGACTCGATCCCAAGACGGTGCGAACCGTCAAGGACCTGATGCGAGAGATGACCCAGGCCGGGCGGACGGTCTTCATGAGCACCCACACCCTGGAGGTGGCCGAGGCGGTGGCGGATCGGATCGGGATTATCCACCACGGCCGCGTCGTCGCCATGGGAACCTTGTCCGAGCTGCGCCCGCTGGGAGGACGCAGCGAGACCCTGGAGAGCGTTTTCCTGAGACTGACTACCGAAGAGAGTGGCCCCGGCCTTCGCGCCGTGTCTTGACTCCTGTAGCGAAACCATGACCCAGCCTCCCACGTTCGTTGATCCGATCACTCCCGTAGGAAGACCACCGCGAAACGGGATCCTTCTGCTGATCTGGTTGCGGTGGATGGTGCTCCGCAACTCAGCCTGCCAGGCCGCCCGCGAACGCCCCTTGCGGCTTCTGGGATCCGCATTCTCGATTCTGCTCATCTGGGCGGGGCTTTACGTGATGCTGGTCTGGACCCTCGCACAGGTCAAGCGCCAGGTCCTCGAGGGGATCGTGGCCACGCCCCTGATCTTCACGTTCTTCTTCCTCGCCCTGAGCGCCATGCTGGTTTTCTCGAACGCGATCCTGTCCTATGGAGGTTTGTTCCGGCGGCCCGAGAGCACCTTCTTGATGACCACCCCGATCTCCACTTGCGATGTGGTCATCCTTCGCTTCCTGGAGAGCCTGGTTCTGGCCAGCTGGTCGCTCATCCTGTTGGGAATACCGCTGATGATGGCCATCGCCACCGTGCGGCGGGAAGAATCACTGGCCTTCTATCCGCTGTTCCTGGGCTTGTTTCTTGCCTTTCTGCCTATCCCCGGGGCCTTTGGCCTGCTGATCGCCTGGCTGCTCGCACTGGTATGCCCAAAGACTCCGCGACGCACGATGGTCCTTGTCGCGGCGCTGCTCGTTCTCCTCGGGGTCTGGTCTTTCCGGGACATGCTGCAGTCCCCGATCTCGGTGACAGACTGGCTGCAGCATTTCTACGATCGAATCGGCCTTATTCAGAACGCAATGCTGCCCCACAACTGGGTCTCCAAGGGCATTAATCACGCCATGCAGGGTCAGCCGGCGCCCGCGGCGTTTTACCTGTACGTGACCGCCGCCAACGCCCTTTTCGTCAGTCTCATCGCGGTGGCGCTGGTCTCAAAAGGCTTGCCCGCAGCATTCGCACGTGCCCAGGTCTCTTGCGCCCGCGGCGTCCGACGCTCAGGTCGAGTCATCTCCGTCATCGCGGACGTGATCTTCGCCTATCTTCCCTGGCGGCAGAGGCTGCTGGCGGCCAAGGACCTCAAGAGCTTCGCCCGTGATCCCCTTCAGTGGACGCAGATGGCGATTCTCATCGGCCTGCTGGGATTGTACGTTTCGAATGTGCAGCACCTCTGGACCGACTTGACCGAGCCCCGACTGCAAGTCCTCATCGCGTTCCTGAATCTCACCGCCGTCTGTCTCATCCTGGCCACTTTCACCAGCCGGTTCGTGTTCCCCATCGTATCCCTCGAAACCCAGCAACTGTGGTTGTTAGGCCTCCTTCCCTTGCGACGGAGCGGCATGATCGTGGCCAAGTTCCTGTTCGCCGTGACGATCACACTCGTTGTGGCCCTGACGGTGATGGGCGTCTCCGTGTATCGTCTCGATCTGCCCCCCATCCTGGCGGTCGCTCACTTGCTTGCCAGCGCCGCGGTCTGTGTCGGATTGTGCGGCGTGAGCATTGGAATGGGGGCTCGAATGCCCGTCTTTCACGAACGCAACCCTGCTCGGATTGCGGGCGGCTTCGGCGGAACAGTCAGCCTGTTGCTGTCGATCGGACTGGTCGTGGCCTCGCTGGCAGCCATGGGGGTGATGAGTATCCGGGTTGACTGGGCTGCGTCCGGCGATGGACTGCCTCATTCCGTCGCAGCATGGCTTGCCGGTGTCATCGGCCTCAACGTGTTCGCCGCCGCCGTGGCCATGCTCGTCGGTATTCGTCACATCAGCCGGCTGGAGTGCTGACTCCTTCTCCCAGGCTTGCCGGAAACACGGGGAAGCAGCAGGCTGCGGCCATCAGGCTCGGCCGTTGGCCGATGACGACACCGAGCCCGTGGCACCAAGCGGGCCAAGTCATTTCTTAAACGAAGATACCCGAGCTCCATGGCTGGCTCGGGTATCATCCTTCCTGTGGAGATCGCTGCAGACGGCCGGCCCGTTGGAGACCGTCAGACTCGAGGAAAACGGCTCCTACCGAACTGAGATCCATGTAGCCTCACACCGATGTGGTAGACACCGGGCTCAACCATCTGGCTCCAGCAGACCTCAGCCTTGCGGTCGACCATCCATTCACAGTAGTTGTCGAGCTTGAAAACAAGTTCCAGCATCTGGCCGACTTCTGGTGCTTCGGATGACCTCACAATGAACCCCGCGCCGTTCTCACTGGCATCCCGGGCCCAGCCAATCCGGCCGGCGCCTTCCGTGCCCCATCGGACTGGACAGTCGAAGCCCACCCTGGGATGGGCCCTTCGCTCGATACCGAAGGTCAGAGGTCCGACCGCCGCCGCCAGTCGTGACAATGATGGGCCGGAAGTCACCATGAATGCACCGTTTAGCCTTTCATGTGGATCGCGCGGCACAGGGGCCCCGGTATTGTCCGCAGATGCCGCAGAGACCCCTGGAAAAAGACCGAGCCATACCTGGGTTGTCGGCAAGCCGTCGCCAATTCTTAAGCGCCAGTTTCCGAGAATACGCCAGAGACGAGCCTTCTTCTACAGTTCATAGGGTAAAATGCTCCTGGAGCCTACGGCCGCTGCACACGCAAAGAGCCCCACAACTTCAGGGAAAAGCCGGCGCCGCCGATTGTAGGGTGGGCAGGGCTTTCGCCCCATGGCAGAGGCGGCCCCTGACCTGGCGTGCCGGCAGATTAGCCGTTCGCAAGGTCGATTCCTACCCTCCTATGGGTGAGTATCCGAATCGGAGTGATTCAGTGAGCGAGAAAGCAATTCCGTTGCGACTTGCCAGGAGTCGTGCCTGTCGGTTATGGTTCCAGTGGCACGTTCGGTCCCCCGGCGGAGGGGGGGGCGGGCGTCTCCTGCGTCGGTTGCGGGAAGGCCGGCAGGCGACAATGACCCCGGGAGGTCGGTCGCGGAGTCTCGGCCACCGAGTTCAAGAGGTGAGGGCTCTGTGATGGGCACCGCGAGTTCTAGCCGAATCTTCAAGTTGGTCATGGTTCTTCTCGCTGTCGCGGTGGTCGGCGCGGGCTTGTATGAGCTGCACAAGTACCGCAAGACGGCAGCGGTGAAGAAGGCCCTGGCTGCGGGAGAGGCGGCGTACGAGGCCCGGGACTACACGAACGCGGCGACTGAGCTGGGTCGCTACGTGGCCGCGAACAAACAGGATGTTCCGATGCTCCTGAAGTACGCCGACGCCCAACTGAAACGCCGACCCCAGAGTCGAGGGGCCGTCACACAGGCCGTCGCCGCTCTGGACACGATTCTTCGGCTGCAGCCGGCACATGCAGAGGCGGCTGACCGGCTTGTTACCCTGTTCTTGGGGATCGGGGCGCCGGCCGAGGCTGAGCATGCGGCCGAGGCCTGGCACAGGGCTGCCCCCGAAAGCTTGGCCGCACAGAGGCTCCTGGCTCGTGCCTACTGGGCCAATGACAAACGGGCGAAAGCTGCTGAGACACTTGACCGATTGACCAAGGCGCACCCGGAGGACTATGAGGCGGCAAGCCTGTCCGTCTCCTTCATTCTGGCCGGCGAGATCCCGGTCCCGGAAAGCACCCCGGCCAGCGGGACGGCTCCGGCCGGCGAGGTTCCCTCCGTTTCCGCCTCGGCCCCGTCAGCGTCGGCCGACCGACTCCTCGCCACCTGGGATCGATGCGTCGCCGTGCTCGATGAAGCCGTGGCCCGCAATCCCAAGGTCGCCGCTGCCCGAATTGTCCGGGCTTCGCATACGCACAGACTCGCCAGGATCTTCGCTGCGGCTGGAGAATCACAACGCGCCCAGGAGAACCGGGAGCGTGTTTTGCAGGATCTTGCCGAGGCCGTGCGACTGGAGTCGACGAACTGGGAAGATGTGGTCCAGATCGCTCAGCTATTCGTAGATGTCGGTCGGCGAAGCGAAGCCAACGCTCAGTTCGACCGGGCGGAGTCATTGGCCCCTACAGAGGTCGACGTCTATCTGGTTCGCTGCGCACTGGCGATCGACATGAACGACGCCGAAGGTGGCGCGGCAGTGTTGGATCGGGCGTTCAAGCTGCCGCTGGGTGACAAACGATATGACCTGCTCGCTCCCGCAGTCGAACTGTACGCGATGGCGAACCGGCCGAAGGACGCCCGTGCCCGGCTGGATGAGGCGAGGAAACCAGACACGCCGGCGGAAGTGCTCCGTTATTTGGAGGGCGTGGTGGCGTTCGCCGAAGGCAACGTGGCCGATGCCATGCCCAAGCTCGAAGAGGCCCTGAAACTGGCGGGGGGGAATCCGCGGCTGGTCAGTGCCTATCTGTGGCTCGGACGCGCCTACGTCGCCAGCGGTAATCCTCGCAGGGCCATCTCGCCTCTCAAGGAGTACGTGCGTGCCGCGGCCCAGGTAGGACGTTCGCCCGCAACAGGCCAGATGGCCCTCTCCCAGGTCTACTCGGAGTTGGGGCGATGGGAGGATGCGATCAAGGCGTCGACCGAGGCTCGAGCCAACCCGTATGCGGCCCGATCGGCCACCCTGAGGTCCTTCCAGATGCAGAGCCTTCTTTCTCGGCCGGGCGGAGCTAAACCCGATGCCCGGAAGATCGAAGCGCTCTACAAGGAGCTCACTGAGCGGAGTGACGCGGTGCCCAAAGATGTTGCCGTGAAAATCCAGCTGGCCCAACTGACGTACTTCCGAGGACAGCTGGAGGAAGCAGTCAAGATCCTCAAATCAACACGTGACGAGTTGCCCGAGACTGCCACCACCACCACAGCGCTGGTCGGAATTCTCATCGACGCAGGCAAGCACAGAGAAGCCATCGAGGAGTGCACCGCGGCCATCTCCTCGGCCGACAAGACCCAGCTTCCCCTGTTTCAGGCCATGTTGGCTGAGGTGTACGCGCGGCAAGGTGATCAGGAGATGGCTCGCAAGACGTTCACGGCCGCCGCGGAACAGGCAACCGGCTCGGGTCGGACCCTGGTCCGTACCCAGCTGGCCGAGTGGTTGGCTCGGCAGCAACACGTGGAAGAAGCTCGTGAGGTGCTCTCACGTATCGTGGAGGAAGAGCCGGGCAACGTGGCGATCCTGAACCGGCTTCTCGCTCTGAGACCGGACCCCGGGAAGTCCTCAGCCCTGGTCGAGCAGTTGAGGAAAGCCGAAGGGGAATCCGGGCTCAATTGGCGTTACTGGCAGGCGGTTGGGTGGCTCGAGAGCGATGACTGGCAGGACCACCGCAGGGAAATTGAGGCCAATCTCAACGAGTGTCTGGCCAAGGATCCGGAGTTCAGCGAAGCCGCGTTGGCTCTTACCCAGCGGTACCGGAAGGCAGGAGAATGGGAGCTCGCACTCGGCGTCTCCCGCAAAGCGTTTGCTCTTGATTCGCAGAACGTCCAACTCGCCGTTGGGGTTCTGGAAGCGGCGGCGAGGCTGCAGCGGTGGAGCGAGGTCGACCAGGTCCTCGCGGCCTTACCTGCGGAGGCCCTGAATCGTCCTGAAGTGCGGCAGTTCCGGATCCAGCAAGCGTTTCAGCGAGGTGATGCCAGGGGAGCCCTGGCTTTGCTCGAAGAACAGGTTAAGGATGGCAGTGACTACGTCGCACGGCTGAACCTGGCCCGGGTGCTTTCCACCTCGCCCGAGGGTGCCGCCCGGGCTCGGCAACTGCTGGCAGAGGCGGCCGCTATCAAGCCCGAAGCCCCCGAAGTGCTCGCCGCCCGGGTCGAGTTCCACGTCGATCGCTCCGAGTTCAAGGAGGCACTCGACTTGTGTGGCGAGGCAATCGCCAGGAAGCCCTCGGCGGATGCCTACCAGTTGCGGGCGCGGGTTTACGAGGCTCAACGCGACTTGGCCTCAGCCGCCGCCGATCTCCATCAGGTTGCCAGCCTGGAGGGAAGGGCGGAGGAAGGATACCTGGCGGTGGGGCGGATGTACTATCGCCAGAACCGGTTTCAGCAGGCTGTGGAAAGCTGGGAGGCGGGACTGAAACTGGTGCCCGGGTCCTACATGCTGCGCGGGGCTTTGGCCGAGGCTCGGGTGAGCTCAGGGAACAAATCCGAGAAGGAGAAAGGGCAAACTCTCCTTGACGAGTTGCTCCGGGATCTGGAGGAGGGACTCAGGGAACGTCCCAAGGATGAACAGCTGCTGAACATGAGGGACGAGTTGCTGCTCACACGGGTCGAATCGCAGTTGACTTCGCTTGATGAGGCTCAGTTCAAACTCCGGAAGCCGGAGGAGATAACGGCTTTGTTGCAGGAGTCGGAGGGAGTATGCGACCGGATCCTGGCCAGGAATCCGAAATCAAGCTTTGCCTATGCTCTCCTGGCGCAAGCAGCATTCGTCCAAGAAGAACAGGCCTTGAGGCGCGGCGAGCGAACGGTGGCTCAGCGGCAACGGGCGAGGGGGTTGGACTACCTGGATCGTGGAGTGATCGCCAATCCGCAAGACCCCAGGCTGCTGGTGAGGCAGGCTCAGCTGCTCCTCGAAGCGAACCCGGATCGTGCCGTGGTGGCCGCCCGAAGCGCCCTTGAGCTTCAGCCGGGCAGCGAGGCATCGGCGATTCTCTATGCCTCAAGCCTGGCGAGAGCCGGTCGAGGGAACGAGGCGATTGCCGCACTTTCTCGCTTCCTGGAGCGGTCTGACGCCAGGGAGGCCTTCAACGCACGACTGGCCCTGGCGGAGATGAGCAGTGCGGCGAAGGATTTTGTTCGGGCGGAGGCGGTGATCAAGCAGGCAGAGGCCATGGTGGCTGGGGACAAGGGCCGCCAGGCAGCAGTGGATCTCGGCCGCTTGGGATTGCTGGCTTCCCAGCGCCAATGGGAGTCGTTCGTGACGATGGCTCGTGAGTGCCTGGCCAAGAACGCCGGGGATGTGATCTTGATGTCGAGAGTCGGGGCGACTCTGCTGGAATCAGGCGATCCCATCTGGGCCAAAACCGGCGTCGAGTTCCTTGAAATGGTGACCAGGCAACGCCCCGATGACCCCTTGGCCTTCTCACAGCTCGGAATCGGACATTATCGGATCGGCCAGCTTCAAGAAGCCGCGGCGGCCTTTGAACAGGGCCTGAAGCTCGATCCAGACCATCTGCAGCTGAGCAACGATCTCGCTTGGCTGATGTGCGAGGAGCAGAAGAAGCCGGAGGAGGCGGCCCGGCGAATCGCGAAGGCGATCGAGACCATCGAGAAGGGCAGCGGCGACCCGGTCGTAGGCAGCCTGTGGGATACCTGGGGCGTGATTCAATATCGACTCGGGAAGCTGGACGGTTCGAAGCAAGCCCTGGAGAAGTGCCTGGGGCTCGGAGAGGAGCTGGCTGAATCCACGAGGCAGTCGGCCCGTTTCCACCTGGCGAGAACCCTGGCCACCATCGATCGAGAGCGAAGCGCCCAGTTGCTTCGCGAACTTCTGGCTATCCCGAAGAAGGACCTGAGGCTCTCTGATGCCGATTTGACCGAGGCCCAGGCCTTACGCGATCAACTGAAGTGACCGTCCCATCAGACCTTCATCGCGAACGCCCGAATCTCGGCCGCAGGGTGTATGGAAAACCGGTCTTCCACGACCTATAATGTGTTTTACCAATTGTAAGGCCGGCTTTGCGCGCTCGCTGCTCGGGTTGCGGGTCGTTCGGGCCGATGATGAGAGCATGAGGCGTCCGGCCGGTCCGCGGCGGGCGGACGCTGCGCGTCCCCTTGACGGGGTGGCTGCCGTGGTGCTGCCGCATGGCCTCAAGACGCTGGTTGGCTTGAGTGTTGCTTGGGGGCAAATGTGTCTGAACAAACGTCTCAGGGTATACAGCCGTACGTCGATGCTTCCGGGGGCGGTCCGCTCGGGATGGCCGAGGATGCGGTACCGGCCGGCGGGGGGATCAAGGCCGGGCACTTGCTGGCCGCCTTGAAGCGCCGGTGGGTGATTGTCGTACTGGTCTGGCCGCTGCTCGCTGGACCGGCCGCCGTGGCGATCTGGAAGTATGTCAAACCGAAGTACACCGCCACCGCCCAGGTTCAGGTCCAACCCAGCCTTCCCCGTATTCTCTATGCCGATGAACAGACCGAGATGATGCCTGCGTTCGACGGCTTCCTGAACACGCAGGCCCAGATCATGACCAGCGAGGGGGTCTTGCGGGAGGCCCTGAGCGAACCACAGGTCAAGTCGCTGCCGCTGTTCCGGGCCGATGATCCCATGGCCGAACTGCGCGAGAGTGTCCAGGCAGCAGTGGTTCCGAGGACCTACGTCGTGCAGCTGAACGTCACTCAGCCCGATCCCGCGGCGGCGAAGACACTGGCCAGCGCCATCATGGACAGGTACCGCATCAAGGCCGGCGCCGCGGAGGATCAGCAACGCAAGACTCGTCGTGACAGACTGAACTCCAGGAAAACTGAGCTGGAGTCTGAACTCAAGGCCGTGCAGAGCCTGATTCAGGAGTTGGCCAAAAAACATCAGGCCTCCAGCCCGACCATGTTCGAGGTCATTCGCAAGAGTATGGTGGAGGGGAGTCTGCAGATCCAACAGGAGTGGAGCAGGGCTTCTTTGGATGTCGAGCAACTCCAGCTGCGACTCGAACAGTTGAAACAGGTCTCGGCGAGCGCGCCCGCCAGTGCTCCCGCATCACTCGTCGACATTCTGCCGGAGGAGAATCCGGCCGATCGGGTGGCCGCGATTGAACGTGATCCAATGGTGCAGGTGCTGCGCAGACGAATCGAATCCGCTTCTCTGAAGCTGGCCCAGCTCGTCTCGGTGATGACGGATGAAGCGAGAGAGGTTGCACGGGCGAGAACCGAACTCGAGGATCTCAAGAAGGAACTTGACAAGGAGCTTGAGCGGGCATCCAGCGACCACGAGCGGAACCGTCTGGAGATGGCCGCCAGAATGAAAGATGTCGCCGTCGCCGCCCTCGAGCGCAGGCTGGCCCAGGCCAAGACGCTTCGTGATCTGCTCGATGAAAGGGTGCAGCAGGCCAACGCGCAACAGCTCGAGGTCGGCCAGAATGATCAGGCGATCCAGCGGGAGAAACTGAACCTTGACGAAGTCCAGAAACGATATCAGGAGGTGACCGAGGAGATTACCAAGCTCGAGACAGAGAAGGATCGTCCGGGGCGAATCTCGGTTATCTCCGAAGCAGAAGTCCGTGAGGAGGGTATCCGAGACAACCGCACGAAGTTCATCCCCGCCGCGGTGGTCGGAGCCCTGTTCCTGGCGTGCGGATTGGCGTTCCTTCGCGACCGCCTCGATCCACGAATCCACACCCCGTACGAGGTCGAGGAAGGGACCGGCCTGAGGCTGCTGGGCGCGGTTCCGTCCGTTCATGAACTGAAGGCCGGCCGCGTCACCGAAGAGGACTTTGCCGAATCCTATCGCCTGGTCCGCGCCAATCTGGCCGGGCTCGGCGAGGATGGGTCACCGCCGAGGTCGCTGCTGGTGACCAGCGCACAGGCCTGCGAGGGCAAGACCAGCCTGGCTGTGAGCCTCGCAGCCAGTTTCGCCGAGAGCGGCTCTCGTGTTCTGCTGATCGACGGCGACATCCAGGCTCCGCAGATCGGCCAGGTACTGAACCTGGCAACTTCCCATACGCTGCGAGAGGTCTTGCTCCGGGAGCAGCCTCTGGCCAAGGCCGTGGTGCGCTCTCGATTGCCGAACTTGGATGTCCTGGTGGCGGGCATTAACGGTCACAGCGCTCGAGGGGTGCTTGACAGCCGGTCGGCGATTCGTCTTCTCCGCGAGGCAGTGAAGGAGTACGATCATGTTGTGGTCGATTCGCCGCCCTCACTGGGGGCCGCTGATGCCCTGGCCTGGGCGCAGGCTGTGGACGGCGTCATCCTCTCGACCTTTGCGAACTTCTCCAACTCCCGGGCGATGAAGATTGCCTGCCAGAGGCTGGGAATGGTCCAGGCTCGGCTGCTGGGCGCGGTAGTCTGCAACACCTCGATCAAGGAGAGCTACTACTCCTACTCGTCGAGCAGCGTGCGCTCCACGACAAGTGGCACCAACGCCGCGGCTTTCAGACCCGGCGAACGTCGCACACCGCCGTTCGTTCAACTGCCCGGGGTCACGGCCGCTGAATCGGCCGGCTCCGAAATCAGCAAGCGCACTTGAATCGTGCGTTGTGCCGATTCGCCGTTCCGATAGTCTCAGGGAAGGTGACTCAGGCACTTGCTGATTGCTGCTGCCAGCACCGGGAGATTGGAACCCTCCTTTAGAACCCCTAGGTGGTCACCGGGCACTTCGTGGTCCTCGACCTTCCCGTTCGTCCATGCCTCCCAGCCCATCTTGGGATCGTCAAACAGAGTGGCTGCCCAAGCCGGCGGGATCGCGGCCCGGAAGACGACCAGGTCGCTGTCGATCCGTCGTGGCCGATAGGCGTAATAGGCCTTCATCATGGCCCGATTGCATCGCCCCAGCGTCGCCTTCTTGAAATGAGCGAGTTCCGAGGGCAACTCCGAGGGATAGAAACCAAGCCGGGGAAGCACCCTCCTCGTGCGGCTCTTGACCCGCTCGACGAGGTACCCCAGCTTGCCTCGCAACGACAGGCTCGCAAAGAGCCGCCAGTGCAGGCCGATCTTCGTCGCCAGGGGCACGGGTCTCGGGTAGCCAGGGGCTGCCGCGTCGAGCATGCCGAGAAACGCGAAGGATTTGCCCCTCTCCTGCATCTGTCGGGCCATCTCGAAGGCCACAAGCCCGCCGAAGGAGTAGCCTAGTACCAGCCAGGGTCCCGCCGGCTGAACGGCCATCACTTCGCGGCAATAGCGCGCGGCAATGACCTCAACCTGCTCGGGGGGCGGTTCGCTGCCGTCCAGCCCTACGGCCATCATGCCGTAGATCGGACGGTCCTCGCCAATCAGCTTGGCAAACTTGGAGAATCCATACGGGTGTCCGCCGATCCCAGGGAGGATGAATAAGGGTTGGCGGCGTCCGGAGGCCTGCAAGGTCACGAGGAGTGGCAAGACGCCGACAGTCTGGGTGGTGATGACCCCCGCCAGCTTCTCGACGGTCGAGGCACGGAATGCGACCGGCAGCGGTAGCCGGACCTTGAACTGGTCCTCCACTCTGGCCACCAACTGGGCGAGTTTGAGCGAATGCCCGCCCAATTGGAAGAAGTCGTCGGTGACGCCGATCGGTTGAACGCTGAGCAACTCCTCCCATAACCCAACGAGCTTGCACTCAACCTCATTGCGCGGTTGGAGAAGCCGCCGGGGACCCGCCGCGACAGTGAACTGCAGGTCGGGAAGAGCCGCGCGATCGACCTTGCCATTGGGCGTGAGCGGGAGACTGGGCAGGATGGCGAATCTCTCCGGAATCATGTGCTCCGGCAGGCGATCATGCAAAAACCGCCGGACTTGGGCAATGTCCAGACTGCAACCGTCTTTCGGCACCAGATACGCAACCAACTGCTTGTCAGTGCATGCGGCGGCTCGGACCACAACGACCGCGTCGGCGATATCGTCCTGCTCCTCAAGCCGAGATTCGATCTCGCCCAGTTCGACGCGGAAGCCGCGGATCTTGACCTGGTGGTCGGTTCTCCCGAGGAAGTGGATGGCCCCGTCGGGCAGGTAGCGGGCCAGGTCACCGGTCCGGTAGAGCCGGGAGCCCGGATCTCCAAAGGGGTCGGGAATGAACCTCTCCGCGGTCAGTTCCGGACGATTCAGGTACCCGCGGGCCAGACCGTCACCGGCGGCATACAACTCGCCGTTCACGCCCATCGGAACCGGATTCATGTGACGGTCAAGGATGTAGACGCGGGTGTTGGCGATGGGCCGCCCAATCGGCACATGCTCGCCGATCAGATTGGGGTCCGTGATCCTGTGACAACAAGTGAAGGTCGTGTTCTCTGTCGGGCCATAGCCGTTGATCAGAGACAGGTGTGGATGAGACTCCATGCAGCGCTGGACATGGCGAGGTGATAGCACGTCTCCGCCGGCCAAAAGCTGCCGCAGCCCGCCAAGATCGTTCAGACGCTCATCCACCATCAAGTGGAACAGGCCGGCGGTAAGCCATAGGGTGGTGACCCGGTGCTCACGAATCATCGCTCCGATATCGTCCAGTGAGGCCTTCTCGCCGGGATACAAGACTAGGCGGCCGCCGTTGAGCAGGCTGCCCCAGATCTCGAGGGTGGAGGCGTCAAAAGAGATCGGTGCCAGCTGGAGAATGGTCTCCTCCGGCCCGAGCCGGCAGTAATGGACATTCTTCACCAGTCGGACCACCCCGCGATGGGAAATCTCGACCCCCTTCGGACGTCCGGTGGAGCCGGATGTGTACATCACGTACGCCAGGTTGTCCGGACTCACCCGGCACACCGGATTCTCGGCGGATTCCCCGGCGATCATCGGCCAGGTTTCGTCAAGACACACGAGTCGGCCGGCAAGGGCGTCCAGTTGGGCGCGGAATGCGGAGGTGGTCACCACGACCGACGCATGGCTGTCCTCGATCATGACGGCGAGCCGTTCTCTGGGATAGGCCGGGTCCAGGGGCATATAGACTCCGCCAGCCTTGAGAATGCCGAGCAAGCCAACGACCATGTCCGGCGAACGCCCTGCGCAAATGCCGACCAAGGTCTCGTGACCGACGCCCAAGCCGCGGAGGTAGTGTGCCAACTGATTCGCCCGACGGTTCAGTTCCGCGTAGGTCATGGACTGGTCTTTGTACACCACCGCCACCGCGTCCGGCGCACCAGCGGAACGCTCCTCGAACAGCTCGTGGATGCAGATCGTCGGGTACTCGGTCGCCGTGTCATTCCATTCGACCAGGAGTTGCCGCCGCTCCAGAGAGGTCATGAGCGGGAGGCTGCCAACGGTTCGCTCGGGGGATTCCGCCATGCCCTCGAGGAGCGTGAGGTAATGATCAACCAGCCTCGCCATCGTGCCAGCGTCGAACAGGTCCGTGTTGTACTCAACTGTTCCGGTCAGTCCCTCGGTCGTCTC